>Ga0078972_1000538_pt1 | contig 157305 bp, 153 predicted proteins | sample YelNatPaOPGAMG01_FD_67568 | JGI IMG/M metagenome (GOLD analysis project Ga0078972, IMG submission 67568) | Hot spring thermophilic microbial communities from Obsidian Pool, Yellowstone National Park, USA - OP-RAMG-01 (SPADES assembly) (version 2) | ecosystem: Environmental > Aquatic > Thermal...
CTGTAGTTGTCTCCCCCTCCACAACCACTCAACTGAAATAAACCAAAAACCAAAACCAAGAAAAATAACCAAAAACCCCTACACCGATACCTCATAACTTAAACCCCCCTTTCAGAGATTTTTTACCTCCCCACACAATAGACAGCATGGCGGCAGGTGCCCCCCCTCTCGGGTCAACACCTACCCCTTCCATGCTGCCTACGGGGGGCAAGTGTTTAGCCCTCTCCCCTTTAATGAAAAGGAGGGTAAAGGCGCGTAAAAGGAAAGAGCATTTAATGTGCCACCTGCCATATTTAAAAAAATATTATAAAATCGCAGAGATAAAAAAAGTCATGGTGGGCAGGAAAAAAATAAGTTTCACAAAAGTATCATGTTGTGTATATATGAAACGCAGATGGAACAAAGTGAAGTTAGGGGGGTTATGAAAATAGGCTCTTCTATTAAGGATAATGAGGTGCGAGGATTTGAATATAGAATAGGCGCCAGTTATTACGGAGACCTCTACCAGAAAACCTACCAGCAGTGGGAGAAGTTTATAACCGGCGCCGGAGAGATTGACCGGTCCATTGTACCGGAAGATATTGCCTCTTCGTGGGAGAAATGTAGGGAAATGGGGCTGGACCCATATGCACAGCCGCAGTTGAGAATCCTGCCGAAGGAAGAAATAGAGGCGGTAAAGAAAAAAAATGAAACCTTGATCGCCATCAGCCGTCCTTTTCTTTTGAATCTTTACCGTTTTGTTAAGGGGTCTCGTTTTGTGGTAGCCTTGTTTGACCGCGACGGCGTCCTTCTGGAAGTGATGCAGGATGTGGGATCGGAAGAGGGAAATAAAAAATACTTTTGGTTTCCCGGTGTACAGTGGACTGAAGGGGGAGCAGGGAACAATGCCGCCGCCACGGTCTTAGCGCTAAAAAAACCGATTCGCATCTTTGCCACACAGCACTATTTGCGTTTCTTCCATCATATTACGGCATCCAGTGCCCCTATTTTTGGTCCCGATGGGGAAATCGCTGGTGGAATAGCCCTCACGGCATTTTACTACGGGGCTAATCCTCACACCCTGGGAATGGCGGTGGCAGCGGCTTCGGCCATTGAAAATGGTCTAAAGGCTGAAAAAGCCTTGGAAGAATACAGAAGAGCTCTTCATAGAACTGAACTTGCCTATGGACTTCAAAAAGCCATTATTTCTTCTATTCCGGAGGCTCTTGTCGCAATTGATTCCAAAGGAAGTGTCATGCTCATCAACGAAAAAGCCAGAGAAAAGTTCTTCTTTCATGAGCCAGAAATAGAAGGGAAAAATCTGGGGGAAATGCTGGAAAGAGGAAATAAACAATTGAAGGTATTAATCGAAAACAATGCGCATCTGACGGATGTAGAGGTAAGGATAAACACACCCCAGGGGCCTAGTGATTTTTCGCTGAATATAAGGCCAATTTTCTCATCGGGGCGAGAGATAACGGGTACATTACTGATTCTTACCGAAATTAAGCGGATCGGGAACCTCGTAACGAAAATGATTGGTGCCAAGGCGAAGTTTAATTTCGCCGATATTTGTGGGCAAAATCCTCGCTTTCTGCAGACGGTGGAGCATGCCAGGTTAGTATCCCAAAATGATGCCAATGTTTTGCTTTTAGGTGAAAGCGGAACAGGAAAGGATATTTTTGCCCAGGCTATTCACAACGCATCAGATAGGCGTAACGGGCCTTACCTGGCGATTAACTGTGCCGCTATTCCCCGGGATCTGATATCCAGTGAACTATTCGGGTATTCAGATGGGGCTTTTACCGGTTCACGCAGAGGGGGAAATAGGGGGAAATTTGAGCTGGTGGATGGGGGTACCATTTTCCTCGACGAAATTGCCGAGATCCCCTTGGAATTGCAGGCCGTGCTTCTCAGGGTGATTGAAGACAAATCGGTGGTTAGAATAGGGGGTACTCGCGTCCGCCCTGTTAATGTCCGTGTCATTGCAGCCACGAACAAGGATTTGCTGGAAGAAGTAAGGAAAGGTAATTTCCGCAAAGATTTATATTACCGTCTCAACGTTTTTACCATTCACCTTCCACCCCTTACGGAAAGGATGGATGATATTCCCATCCTAACGGAACATTTTATAAAGAAATACGAGCATACCCTGGGGAAAAAGATTACGAGAGTAGATGATAGAATCTGGGAGGTTTTTTTCTCTTACCCATGGCCGGGCAATGTCAGGGAATTGCAAAACGTAGTGGAAAGAATGATGCATTACGCACGGGGGAATACGCTATCGATAGACCTTGTGCCGCCCGAAATCCTCGATCACAGGGGTAAGTTACCTGAGGATGAAACACCTCCCCTGGTCAGGGAAGAGTGGGAAAGGGCAGAGATATTAAGATTATTAAAGCTACGCTATCCGAAAAAAAAGATAGCCGAAATGCTTCGTATATCGAGGACAACCCTTTTCCGGCGTATGAAGTATTATAGGATTGACTCATGAGGGTATAACATGGTTAAAAATTGGAAAGAGGCAAACGTGGATTGGCACGATGGAGCTCTCTTGTAATAAGGAAAATGCCTCAGGAATTTAAACAAAAAAGGAGCTTTTTATGATACCGAGATACACCCGGTCGGTAATGGAGAAGATATGGAGTGCTGAGAATCGGTACGCAAAGTGGCTGGAAATAGAAGTGCTTGCCTGTGAAGCAATGGCGAAGTTCGGATATATCCCCGCTTATGCGGTACAAAACATAAAGCAAAAGGCCAGGGTACACATCGAACGGGTGGAGGAACTGGAGAGAATCACCCATCATGACGTAGCGGCTTTCGTTGCGGCAGTGGCGGAAACGGTAGGGGAAGAGGGCAGATTTATACACATGGGGCTTACTTCTTCTGATATACTGGATACGTCCCTCGCCCTCTTACTCAGAGAAGCCGCGGAGGTCATTATGGAAGATATCGACCGTCTATTGGAGGTACTACGGGCCAAGGCGTTTAAATACAAGGATACAGTCATGATTGGGAGAACACATGGCGTCCATGCCGAACCCATCACTTTCGGCTTGAAAATGGCCCTCTGGTACGAGGAAATGAGGAGAAACCGGGAGCGTCTCCTTATAGCAAAAGAGAGGATAAGCTATGGCAAAATAGCTGGGGCTGTAGGTACTTATGCTTTTGTTGACCCCCGGGTGGAGGAGTACGTCTTAAGAGCTTTGGGTCTGAAGCCGGAGCCGGTTTCCACTCAAATAGTGCAGAGGGACCGTCATGGTGAGTATTTCTCTACCCTTGCTGTTATTGCCTCGTCCATCGATAAATTCGCTCAGGAAATAAGGTTGTTGCAGCGGACGGAGGTGAGGGAGGCGGAAGAGTACTTCTCTCCCGGCCAGAAAGGGTCGTCCGCCATGCCTCATAAACGTAACCCCGTCCTTTCGGAAAATTTGTCGGGGCTTGCCCGTCTCATGCGCTCCTATGCTATCGCAGCCCTGGAAGATATACCCCTGTGGCATGAAAGAGATATAAGCCACTCTTCCGTAGAGAGAGTTATTGCACCCGATGCGACCACGGTATTGGATTTTATGCTCGTTAGATTCGCCACCCTGATGGAAAAGCTCCTCGTTTATCCTGAAAGGATGAAACGGAATCTCGAAATTACAGGCGGGTTGATTTTTTCCCAGATGGTGTTGCTTAAATTGATAGAAGCAGGTATGGGGAGGGATCAGGCTTACGCCATCGTCCAGCGCAATGCTATGAAGAGCTGGGAGACGGGGGTTTCTTTTCAGGAACTCATCCTGCGGGATGAGGAGGTATTATCACGGGTAAAGGCAGAATTTTTGGAGGAAGCTTTTAGAATAGAGAACTTCCTTACCCAGGTAGATTTCATCTTTGCACGGGTATTCGACAGCAGTTCGGTATCTTCATGATAGTCTTAGGGATTGAAACGTCCTGTGACGAAACGGCGGTGGCCGTTGTAGAGGACGGCAAAAAAATTCTATCTAATTGTGTAAACTCTCAAGTCGATATCCACCGGCAGTTCGGCGGGATAGTTCCAGAAATAGCGGCGAGGAGTCACATCGAAACGATTGGTCCCATTGTTCAAGAATCCCTAAAAGAGGCCCGTGTTAAATGGTCAGATCTTGACTTGGTAGCTGTGACCCAGGGGCCGGGGCTCGTGGGTTCCCTGCTCGTCGGGCTCTCTATGGGGAAAGCCATCGCCTATGCCAGTAGGTTACCTCTCGTGGGGGTAAACCATCTCTTTGCCCATTGGTCGGCCATTTTCTTAACGAATGCAGAGGTAAATTTCCCATTTGTGGCGTTAGTGGTTTCCGGAGGACATACTTCTCTTTTTTTCTGTCGCGGCATTGATGATGTTGTTCTACTCGGGCAAACCCTGGACGATGCGGCGGGTGAGGCTCTGGATAAAGCAGCGAAGCTCCTTGGTCTGGGTTATCCAGGTGGAGTAGTTATGGACGAATTGGCCAGGCAGGGGAACCCGGAAGCCTTTTCCTTTCCCCGGCCCATCAGGGAAGGGCTGGATTTCAGTTTCAGCGGCCTCAAAACATCCCTTTTGAATATGGTCAAGAAGGTGGGACACATAGGGGAAAAAGAGTTACCCCATGTGGTGGCAAGCTACCTCGAGGCGGTCGTTGATGTGCTGTGTGAAAAGGCCCTGAGAGCGGCCAGGGAGATGGAGGTGGAAAATCTGATCGTCTGCGGAGGAGTGGCTGCAAATCGCCGACTAAGGGATAAATTAGAGGGGAGGGGGGAAAGGCAGGGGATCAAGGTATTTATCCCCCCTGCCTTTTTATGTACTGATAATGCCGCCATGGTGGCAGCCGCAGGGTACCTGCTCTATCAGGCGGGTTATCGGTCAAGTTTAGACTTGAATGCCTTTTCTCGCTTTGCCCCATAGGAGTAAGATGACATCTTCTGTTTGGTATCCAAAAAAGAGGCTGGGGCAGTCTTTTCTCTGTGATCCGAATGTAGTTAGGAAGATCGTTGCAGCCGCCCAGCTTAAGCCAGATGAGGTGGTGGTAGAGATTGGCCCCGGGAGAGGGGCGATTACAATGGAGGTGGCTAAACTGGTAAGGTCCTTGATCGCCGTAGAGGTCGATTCCCACCTCGCTGGATTACTTCGGGAAAACTTTCCTCCAGGTAAACAGGTAGAAATCTTAGAGGGAGATTTTCTTAAGTTTGACTTATCCACCGCTGCAAATAGACACGGGGTAGATAAAGTCAAGGTCCTAGGAAATATCCCTTACAGCATTTCGGGGCCCATTCTCTTCCACCTTTTATCTAACCGAAATAAGATCACCCAGGCGATCCTCATGATGCAAAAGGAGGTGGCCGAAAGAATTACCGCGACCCCCGGTACGAAAGCCTACGGCATTCCCTCGGTACTTTTATCTACTTATGCCTGTGTGAAGAAGTTGTTTCACGTGCCGGCGAGCTGTTTTTATCCTCGCCCTCAGGTGATGTCTACCGTTCTAAGGATTGAATTTCTTCATCAACCCGTGGAGCCTATTTCCGACGAAACTTTCTTTTGCTCTTTCGTGAGGGCTGCCTTTTCCCACCGTAGAAAAACGTTATTGAATAACCTGCTTTCACATTACGGTTCCTCGGTGCAGGTGTGGGAACTGGAGGGGATGTTATCCCGTCTTGGCTTTGACTTGCGCATACGTGCCGAGGACCTAACACCCCGTGATTTTATCCAGTTGAGTAATACGATTGCGCTTTTTAGGTGATTATTAATTGCTTCGCCTCTTCTTTGCCCATCGCTTCTGCCTCTACTACACGCTCACCGGTAGAAGAGGAAATGCACACGTCTCCTTCCCTCAACCCACCGTAAAGGAGACAAAGGCGGGCAGCCATTTTCCGTATCTCTTCGTCTCCACCTCCTATAATTAAGACGGTGGGACCGGGGTGATTCAGTAAAGTCACTATTTCGTCCTCTGGGGCTGCAAAGCTCAAGATACCCTTATTGTCCTGGCTGTTTCGCCCTACGATGATTTTTTTCTCCGGGGAGATGCGGAAATGACGCCCATATTTGAGAAGCTCTATCTCTCGCAATTGGGGCTCCGGGTTATGGGACAGGAGGTCTTTAAGCCTTCTTGAGAAGGAGGGGTCCGTAAGGAGGCAACCACCTGCAGGCGTAGAGTATTCTGTTATACCGTACTGAGCGGCGAGCTTGAGCTGCTCTTTCCTGCCTCGGCCCTGTATACCGAGCAGTTTATTCCTATCCACGAGCCCTTCCCTTTCCGGCTTTGTTTCCGGAAGTAGTTGGGCACTCAAGGGTCGCAGGATATAGTCTCCATATCCCGAATTCCGGGCGACCAGGACCAAGGTCTGTTTCCCCTGGGACATGGGGCGCTGGCCGGCTACTTCACCGGTGATGATAAAGTCAGCCCCTATGCTTTCCATTAACTTGCCTGCGTGATGGAGCATGAGCGTATGGCAGTCAATGCAGGGGTTCATGTTCCGGCCATAGCCGTAACGAGGGGCTTTTAGCATGATGAGGTGGTCTTCGGTGATATCCAGAACCGTAAGAGAAAGCTGGAGGCGCTTTGCCGCCTGGATGGCTTTTTCTGGTCCGAAAAAGGGGGTGCGGAAGGTAACCCCATGAACGTTTATCCCCTGCATGGCAATTATTTTTGCGGCAAGGAGACTATCCAGTCCTCCAGATATTAGGGCAATGGCGGTACGATTCAATACTTTACAAACCTATGTCCCAGTTTGTCGTGTAGAAATGTATAAATACGATTGTCGAGAGAGAAATCCACAAAATGAACGGATCCGGCAGGGGTATAGGGAAATTTTATGGTGCTAAAGCTTACAGTGATTTGGCTCCCCGGCAAGATATGCGGGATGGTAAAGGCTTTTGGTCCATCGAGAAAGGAAATGTTAAGAGCCCGGGCCACTTTTTCTATCATTTGTTTGCGATCAGCTACAGGAAGAGAAACCACGAGGATATTTCTCTTACTTAAGAGCTTCTGAAAATGTTGGGGGAAAGGGGAAAAAGTAAAGTATATTTTTCTACCGTCCTTTTCCACCCCACATTGAACGGGCGCCCGGAGGTCAAACCCATCTTCCCGGGCAGAGAAAATGGTTATCTCTTTTGTCTGTTCTGGCGGGTATCCGAAGAACTTTAAGATTTCCTGAAGGAATTCCTCTGCTGTGCTGGCGGTTAGATGAGGCAAGGGGGTGGAGGATTTTTTGACCTCTTTATCCCCAGAGAGGACCTCTTTATCTCCTAAAACTTCTATTACTTCTACGTCCAGGTCTTTTAGAATCTCGCCAATAAAGGACGGAAAACTTTCTTCCAGGTTTGTAGCCCTATGAATGAGGAGGTTCTTTTCTCCTGAAATTAAGAAGGAGGAAGGGAGGTGTAAACGAACCTTTTTGACGAGGAGACCCGATTTAATATCCTTCATGGAGTATGCAGGGGCGAGGGTTTTTATGCAAGCTGATAGTAACTCCATGGTTCCCCACGCGGGGTGCACATTTAATATGCGATAGTTCTTCCAGGTTTTTAATACGAGACTCTGTATATCCGGCGGAAGGTGATTTCCTGTATCTAAAATGATGACCGTACCGTCAGGAAAATCCAACACGGGCATGCGCGAGCAGTCTATAATTACCCGACCTGAAGCGCCTAGCGGTATTATGTGCTCGCCTGTCCTATTGAGGCTACCCCCCATTTTCTCGATAATGTGCTTCAAAATACCGAAATTCAGACGGGGAACCAATTTTGTCTGTGGGACCTCCCCATTTATGGCCTCGAGCTTAGGTAGATAGATCTTTTGCCCGGGATGGATGATATTAATATCTTTTATCCCTGGATTTAGAGGTAAGATTTCTTCACGAATGAAGCGCAGATGGTGATTCTTGATATGCAATTCCCGGATGATGATTTTTATGAGGGAATCGAATTTCTTTACCGTGTATTCGGTGATTCTATCTGCGGACCTCAAAGCAGGCTTTCTTTTGAAAACTAAATGTGCTGAATCTTCCTGGGCAATAAGGGGACTTGCCGCGAAGAATAAGACAAAAAAAGCTGGATAAAATCGCTTTAATATGAGCTTCATATCTAAGACACCTGAATCTTTATATTTCATCTTAGAGCGCCTGTCAATTGTCCTTCCTTTTTGAAACTTGGGGGTTGAAACGTGAGGGGGATATGCGATATACGAGCGAGAATTTAAACGACTATAAAGGGGAGAAGAGGGATGGAAGATAAGCTACCTGCCTCGCTTTTGCGTGAATTGCAGGAACGCACGGAGCGTAAGTTAAGGGATAAGGAGATAGAGGTTATTGAATTCTGGCAGGCGCAAATTGCCCGAATTTTGGCCATGAAGCCCGAAGGGGTGGGGCCGTTGCAGCTTCAGGTGAAAAAGGTATACGAGATGATGACGACAAGACTTAAGGTGCTAAAGAGGGGAGAGGAATGAGTGAACTTGCCGATTTTCTCTTTGAAGTAGGGATGCTCCAAAAAACGCCACGTACGGGGTATCAATTTCTCGGCTCTGGATGTGAATCGGTGGCCGAGCATATTCTTCGGACGATGTACGTAGGCTATACCTTATGCAAACTGGATCCCCGGGCCGATGAGCTAAAGACTTTAAAAATGTGCCTTTTCCATGATTTGCCTGAAGCGCGCACGGGGGATATGAACTATGTGAATAAAAAATACGTGGAGGTGGATGAGGCGAAAGCGGTGGGGGAGCTGGCTCAATCGCTGCCCTTTGGGGAAGAAATAGCGGTCATGATAGCGGAATTTAACGCCCAACAGACCCTGGAGGCGAAGTTAGCTAAGGATGCAGACCAGTTAGCCCTAATCCTCCAGCTTAAAGAATACGGCGACTTAGGTAATAAGTACAGCCAGGAATGGATTTCCTACGCCATGCAGCGCTTAAATACAGAAACGGCCAAGACCCTGGCAGAAGAAATTATCAGAACCGATTCCTCCCATTGGTGGTTCAAAGATAAAAGCGACTGGTGGGTAAATGGCACGTGTAAGAAAGACAGGAAAAATAATGAAGAGAAATAGATGTGCCTTAATTGCGGCTATTATTGCCCTCTTATTACTCTCTTGTGCCCATGATCGGGAGAAGTTCAAAGAAAAAGCCGAGGCTTCCATGAACGTAGGGATTGCATCTATCCAGGTTGGAGACTTTGGAACGGCCCTTAAGGAACTCCTCAGGGCCCAAGAGTTAAACCCCGATGACCCCCGCATTTATTATTATCTCTCTTTGGCATATCAGGGGAAGGGCTATCTGGAAAAGGCCATAGAGGAGGGAAAAAAAGCCGTGGAAAAAAAGAAAGACTATTCAGAGGCTTATAACCTTCTGGGCACCCTCTATATGGCCAAAGGTGAGCTGGAGCCTGCCATGGGTTATTTTTACAAAGCCTTGGAGAACGTGACCTATGAGACCCCCTCTTTGGCCCTGTATAACTTAGGGCGGGTATATTTCCTTCAAAAGCAGTATGAGAAGGCTTTAAAATGCCTGGAGGAAGCGGCGGCCAAAGATTTCCGGGGGGAGATACTCCCTCTCATCGAATACACCATAGGAGAAGTCAGGTACGTGCAGGGTGATTTGGAAAAAGCATCGATTCACTTCAAAAGGGCTACAGAACTCGCCCCTCTTTATGGAGATGCCTATTTTATGCTGGGAATGGTTTACAGAAAACAGGGGCGGGAGGCAGCGGCGGCTGAGACATGGAAAAAGTTAATAACTCTGATGCCCGATTCCGAAGCGGCCCGCCGGGCTAAGGAAGAGATGTCACGTTAATTTAAGTTTGAATAGGTACCATCATGCCCTCTAAAAAAATGGCGCGCAATATGGAGAAGAAAAATCGGAGAAAGAAACGTACCGTAAGGAAATCTGTCCTGGTAATGGTTTTGGTCGCGTTGGTTGGGTTCTTGGTTTTCTTCTTCCTTACTATCTTCGATCTCGTATATCCACCCGTGGGGGGAAAAGGGACGATCGCAAAGAAGGAAAGGGAGGAGGTAGTTCTCTATTTTTCCGATACCAACGAACGGTTTCTGGTTTCGGAGAAAAGATACCTGCCAAAAGAAACGGACAATAACCGGCGGGCAGAAGCTTTGGTAAAAGCGATAATAGAAGGTTCTAAAACAGGGCTCGTGAGGACAATTCCGGAGCATGTAACTTTACGGGGGGTTAAGGTCACCGGTGATACAGTGTACGTGGATTTCGCTAAAGACTTAATTGCCCGACATCCGGGAGGGAGTGCAGCGGAAATGGCTACCCTTTACTCCCTTACCCACACCCTTACGGAGAACATCCCGGGGGTTAATGGAATCAAAATACTGGTAGAGGGAAAAGAGGTGCCTTCCATTAAAGGACATATAGAAACGCGCCATTTACTTACGCCGGATAAAGATATGATCGCCGAAAGGCCGAAGGAAGGTTAAAAAGGAGTGGCTAAGAAAAAGAGGCTTTCTCGAATCAGGAATATAGGCATCATTGCCCATATAGACGCAGGGAAGACGACCGTTACGGAGCGTATCCTCTACTATACGGGGAGGTCTCACAAAATAGGGGAGGTCCATGACGGTGAAGCGGTAATGGACTGGATGCCGCAGGAACAGGAAAGGGGCATTACCATCACTTCTGCTGTTACCACATGCGAGTGGAACGGCCACGAGATTCACCTCATTGATACCCCTGGCCATGTAGATTTCACCATAGAAGTGGAGAGAAGCCTGCGTGTTTTAGATGGAGCAGTGGTGGTATTCTGTGCCGTCGGACGAGTAGAACCCCAATCGGAGACGGTCTGGCACCAGGCGGATAAATACGGTGTACCCAAAGTAGCGTTTATCAACAAGATGGACCGAGTAGGGGCGGATTACGGGGAAACGGTGAAGATGATGGGGGAAAGATTCCAGTCAATACCCGTTCCCATATGTATACCCTGGGGGAAAGAGAATTGCTTTAAAGGGGTTATTGATTTAATCAGAAAGAAGACGATAATCTGGGATGAAGAGTCGCTGGGGGCAGTGTACACGTTGGGTGAAATACCCGTTGAATTAGAAGCGAACGTAATCCGGGAGAGGGAGCGGCTGATTGAAACCCTTGCGGAATGCGATGATGATCTGGCAGAGAAATACCTAAACGGAGAAGAGATAGAAGAAAAGGATATCCTAACCTCTCTTCGGAACAGTACCCTTTCCTTAAAAGTCGTTCCCGTCTTGTGCGGTTCGGCCCTTAGAAATAAGGGGATCCAACCCCTCCTGGATGCGGTGGTCAATTTTCTGCCTTCTCCGGAAGAAGTGCGCCCCGTGGAAGGGGTTAATCCCCTAACGCACCAGGAAGAAACACGCCGGAGTGACATAAATGGGCCTCTTTCTGCCCTGGTTTTTAAAATCATGCAGGACGAGGGGAGAAAGCTCTCTTATGTGCGGATTTACTCGGGCAGAATCAAGGAAGGGGACGATGTTTACAACGCCTCCCGAGGAAAGAGGGAAAAGGTTTCCCGCATTCTAAAGATGCACGCCAACAAAAGAGAGCGGATAGAAGAAGCGTCAGCGGGAGATATCGTGGCCATTATGGGTTTTAAAGAAGCCCGCACGGGGGACACGATTTGCGATGAAAATAACCCCATTCTCCTAGAGCCCATCGATTTCTATGAACCTGTGATTAGTCAGGCAATAGAACCAAAAACCCCTGGGGATCAGGATAAACTTGCGCTTGCCCTAACGAAACTCCTCGAGGAAGACCCTACCCTGAGATTGAAGTACGATGAGGAGACGGCACAAACGGTAATATCCGGCATGGGGGAGTTGCATTTGGAGATTATCATTGATCGCCTGGTTAGGGAGTATAATGTCCATGTAAACGTGGGAAAGCCTCGGGTTGTTTATCGGGAAACAATTCAGCAGGAAGTAGAAATTGCGCGGGTATTTGAGAAAGAGCTGGGAGACCGGAAACACTTTGGAGAGGTAAGGCTCATGCTCGCTCCTCTCCCACGGGGAGGGGGTATAGAGGTGGTAAATAAAATACCGCCCGGTTTGATACCGGAAGAGTTTTACCCGGCCATTGAAGAAGGCATCCAGGAGGGGCTCATTTCCGGGGTAATCGCGGGGTATCCGATGGTGGATGTAAAGGTAGAAATTCTGGGGGGGAGCTACCGTGAAGGAGAATCATCGCCTATGGCTTACAAGATGGCAGCTGTTAGTGCCTTTCGGGATGGCTGTGCCCAGGCTGAACCCATCTTGCTTGAACCCATTATGAATGTGGACGTCATAACCCCCTCTGAATTTATGGGGGAGGTAATAGGGGACATTAACGCCAGGCGGGGTGAAGTAGAGATGATTACGCCCAAAGGTCCTGTGAGCGAGATAAAGGCAAAGGTTCCTTTAAAATCCATGTTCGGCTATTCAACTGACTTAAGGTCCTTGACCCAGGGGCGGGCTACTTTTACCATGCAATTTGCCATGTTTGATCGAACTTAAAGGGGGGAGGGTTGGCAGAAAAAAAGAATGGATTTATACTGGATAGGGACCGTCTCCTAAAAAGCATCTTTCGAATAAGTAATCTCCTTTCCGTCCAAGCCGATCTTAATGATGTGCTGGCTACCATTCTGGATGAACTGGTGGAAACGATTGGTTTTGACCAGGGTTGCATTTTGCTCCTGGATGAGAGTGGTAAGTATTTGAGGATAAGGACGGTAAAGAACTTTACCCTCGAGGAAGAGAAGGAAGCGAGGGCCCTTTCTTTGAACTGGGAGAAACATCATACTCTCGTAACAGAGGTTTTTCGCTCTGGAAAGTTGGTGGCCATAAGTGAGGGGGCACGAGCGGATGGGGAGGATATTTCAGATTTAGCCCGACTTTCCGCTAAAATAGCAAAAGGGGCAATTATCTGCGCCCCCTTGAAGGCGGGGGATGATGTGATGGGAGTTATTGCTGCCTGGTGCGAAAGGGAGATAAAATTTTTCCCGGAGGAGATAGATCTTTTTTTCGCCCTTACCAATCAGATGAGCATTATTATTCAAAATGCCCGCCTTTTTGAACAGAACAAGAAGAAGATTGCTCGCTTGGTAGCTCTCGAAAAGGCCGTTTCTTCCATGAATGCAAGTTATGAAAATAAAGAAGAAATCCTCCTGACCGCGGCAAGGACAGCCGCGGAAATATCAGGAGATAGTAAAATAATGGCCTTTCTCTGGTCGACTTCCGGGCAAGGGGCAGTGGTGTGTGATGGGGTTCAGGTGATTGATAAAGGCACAGAGGAAGTGGAGAGAGCCCTGGCTGGGACGGTGGCACAAATGGCTATAGAGAAACGGGCCGTCATGTGGAATTCAGGGAGAAAGGCTGCCACTCGCCATCTGTTTTCAGGGTATCCGGTGGAACTTGCCATACCGATCCATATAAAGGACAAGTATGAAGGGGTCTTTTTGATGGCCAAAAGAGGTGGGTCTTTTGATCAGGATGAAATCAATATTTTAGATATCCTCGTAAAGAATTGTGCCGCTTTCTTCGAGAATTCTATAATGCATGCCCTTCTCTATGCGGAGGCACAGAGCTTGAAGACGGAGGTGGAAAAACTCAAGGAGAGGGAGGATGAGTTACTGGGCTTCCATGATATCTTGGGCCGGTCTCCCAAGATGATAGAAATTTTTCATGTTATAGCGGAAATAGCTGACCACAATACCAACGTGCTTATTCAGGGTGAAAGCGGCACAGGGAAAGAACTAATTGCCCGAGCTATACATCGGCACAGCTCCCGCAGCGCAAAACCCTTTGTAGATTTAAACTGTGCGGCTATCCCCGCCAATCTTTTGGAGAGTGAGCTGTTTGGCTATGAACCTGGTGCCTTTACGGATGCCAAGAAGAGAAAAATAGGACTCCTGGAATATGCGGCGGGAGGGACGGTGCTTTTGGATGAGATCGGAGAGATGCCCCTCCAGCTGCAGGCAAAATTTCTGCGCATGCTCGAAGATGGGTACGTCCGAAGATTGGGAGGGGCGGAAAAGATACCCATTGATGTGAGATTCATCTTCTCTACCAATCGGGATTTATCTTTAATGGTGGCCCAGGGGCAGTTTCGGGACGACCTGCTGTACCGTATTCGCGTTGTACCGATATTGATTCCCCCTCTGAGGGAAAGGCAGGAAGATATCATCCTGCTTGCCAATCATTTTGTGATCGAGTTCAACAGGAAATTCAAGAAAAATATTATGGGCTTTTCCAAAGAGGCAGAGCAGATTTTGATAGATTACCCATGGCCGGGAAATGTAAGAGAACTGAGGAATATTGTGGAAAGGATGATGATTCTTAAATCTTCAGGTAATATAATTACCCCCGAAGATATCCCGGCCGAAATCATTTCACCTGTAAGACAAATGGGGGACTTTAATATAGAGTCCTTGCTTCAACAGCTGCCCCTGACAGGCCTCGATTACAAAAACTTGACCGAAAAAATTAATATTGAGGTGAAACGCCGTATATTGGGCCAGGCATTAAGCCTCGCTGGGGGTAATAAATCTCGGGCAGCCCAGATGCTCGGTATTTCCCGCTACAAACTCATCAGGGAAAAGAAGAAGCTGGAGGTGAAACAGTAATCGTGCGCATATTGCACAATATGTGGATAATTCGCACACTAGCCTTTAGCCTCATCCCTTAAGTAAAGTCGTCATTTACACTATCCTGTATGTGCATAATTTGAACATTTAGTAGGTAGATGTCAAACAAACAGTAAACAGGATCATTCAGAATATGACTGGTAGTCAATAGATTAGGGATGAGTACCCTTTTTTACAAAGATGGCATGTGACTTGCTTATTATAGAAAGCAGAAATTTGATGTAAACCTCCGTGTGAGGTAAATGATTTTAAACCGGTGGGTGGTTTTTGTCCCTCCTTTCCACCCACCACCCCCCCTTGGTGGCAATCTGAAAGGGTAGGGGAGAGAGAAAAACCCTTTCAGTAAACATATGATGGCGAATGATATGGCAGACACCCATCCTATATCATTCGCCATTTTTTTATGATAAAAAAAGGGCACCTTTTTTGAGGTGCCCTTTGGAGTTTCTTTAGCCTTCTTATATTAGATTTTTTCCACCACAATTCTCGTCTTATAGAAGGAGCGGTACACGAAGATAAGGGCGATGAGGAAGAAGACGATTGCTAGACCGAGCTTCAGGCCTTTACTCGTCATGGTAACGGCAATTTCAGTCGCCAGGAGTCCGAAAAGGGTAGTGAATTTTATGACGGGGTTCATGGATACGGAAGAGGTATCTTTAAACGGGTCACCTACGGTATCGCCTACGACGGTTGCTTCGTGAAGTGGGGTATTTTTCTGCTTCAAGTCTACTTCCACGATTTTCTTCCCATTGTCCCAGCAACCACCGGCATTGGCCATAAATACGGCCTGGAAGAGGCCGAAGAAGGCAATCGCGATTAAGTAGCCGATGAAGAAGTAGGGGTTAAAGAACGCGAGTCCCAGGGCCATGAAGAAGATCACGATGAAGATGTTGATCATCCCTTTCTGGGCGTAAATGGTGCAAATTTTTACCACTTCCTTGCTGTCCTCGATAGATGCCTGTTCCTTGTCGAGATTGATGTTCTGCTTAATGTAAACTACTGCCCGGTATGCCCCGGCCACCACTGCCTGCGTAGAAGCACCGGTGAACCAGTATATTACGCATCCACCCATGAGAAGACCGAGGATGATCTCCGGCTGTACCAGACTCAGCTTGGCAATAACATTACCGAAGAGCCTTTCCAGTAGAATTATAATGCCGAACACCATCGTGGTAGCACCGACGACTGCCGTACCAATGAGCACGGGTTTTGCCGTAGCCTTGAAGGTGTTACCGGCACCGTCTGCCGATTCGAGGTAATGTTTCGCCTGTTCGAAGTCCACCGCTGTCCCGTAATGTTTTTTCACCACTTCAGCGGCATCGGGGCGGGATTCAATCATGGAGAGTTCGTAGATCGACTGGGCATTGTCCGATACGGGGCCGTAACTGTCTACGGCAATGGTTACAGGCCCCATGCCGAGGAAACCGAAAGCCACGAGCCCGAAAGCAAAGACTGGGGCGGCGAACTTGAAGGCATCGGGTAGAATGGCCATGATGGATGGTGTCTGTGATACGAGGTATGCAATAAGCATAAGGGTTAGAATTACCAAGCCTTCCCAGAAAGCGGAAAAATTACCTGCGACAAAACCGGAAAGGATGTTGAGGGAGGCCCCACCCTGACGAGAGGCGTTGACTACCTCCTCGCAGTGGCGGGAAGAAGTGCTGGTAAATACCTTGGTAAATTCGGGAATCAGAGCCCCTGCTATGGTGCCACAGCTAATGATTATCGCTAAGGCAACCCATAGAGGCAAACCAGAAGTAGACGCCTGGATGTCATAGAGCAGCACGTAGCTGGCGAGGAAGGTGATGATGATGGAAACAATGGACGTAATCCATACGAGGTTCGTCAGGGGATGTTCGAAGTTGAAATCTTTCTTGCCGCCAAAAGCAGACTCACTGATGGAGTGATTCAGGAAATAAGATACAAGGGAAGTGATAATCATAAGGATACGCATGGCGAATATCCAGACGACCAGCTTTCCCCCCATTACGGGATTGTCGGCCAGCGCGAGGGCGAGGAAAGCGATAAGGGCGACACCCGTTACACCGTAAGTTTCGAAACCATCAGCCGTAGGACCAACACTGTCACCGGCGTTATCGCCCGTACAGTCGGCGATAACACCAGGGTTTTTCGGGTCATCCTCTGGCAGGTGGAAGATAATCTTCATGAGGTCGGAGCCGATATCGGCAATCTTAGTAAAGATGCCACCACAGATTCTCAGAGCACTTGCTCCAAGGGATTCACCGATTGCAAACCCGATAAAACAGGGGCCAGAGAGTTCTCCGGGTACGTATGCGAGAATGATGATCATGAAAAAGAGCTCAATACTCACGAGAAGAAGTCCCACGCTCATTCCAGAACGGAGGCAGATATTGATAATGCTGAGAGGGTTGCCGCTCAGTGAGGAGAAAGCAGCACGGGAATTAGCGATAGTATTTATCCGAATACCAAACCAAGCTACCCCGTAGGAACCTAGGATTCCAAGGATCGAGCAAACGAGGATGGTGAATACCTGGTGACTCTCCATGTGTGAAAGGCCACCAAAATAGTAAATCATACAGAGGGCGATCAGTATCCAGAGGGCAATCAAGAATTTACCCTGTTGCAGTAAGTACGTCTTGCACGTTTCCCAGATTGTTTGTGATACATCCAGCATTGCTTGATGGGCGGGTAGGGCTTTCGTTTGTTTATACTGGATGAGACCAAAAATCATACCGACAATGCAGATGAGAAGACCTAAATTGAGAATCAGCATACCGCTCAAAGAACCACCGACGAATGCAACCTGACCCAAGTTGGGCAGTTTGATGTCTGCCTCGCCGGCGAAGGCCATGGAAGCCATGCAAAGCAGCATGACGGCCATGATTACCATAAATGATAAAACTCGCCGATTGACTTTAAACATCACTCAAAACCTCCTCTAAAATTTAGTTAATGGCCTTGCCATTATACTTATTCATCGCCGCTTGCACGCCGGAAGTAACGGTCACAAAAACGGCCTCCTTTGCCACCGTCAAAACATCTTCAAGCCGTTCCATCTCTTCCGGTGAGAAACGGTCGAGCACATATTCTTCCGCCCTCATCTCCATCGGTGGACGTCCTATGCCCAAACGGATGCGTACAAAGTTCTGGGTACCCAAGGCCTCTATGACTGAGATAAGACCCTTATGCCCGCCATGACCTCCCTTTGCCTTCACTCTCAAGGTTCCAAAGGGTAGGTCGAGATCATCGTGAATTAAAATCACGTCTGATGTGTTGTCTGGTTGGAAGTATTCAAAGAGCCTTCTTACTGCCAGTCCACTCAAATTCATATAAGTGAGTGGTTTTGCAAGAATAATCGATGTGTCTATCAGCCTGCCCTTGCCATAAAGGGCATCAAAATCTTTATGAGAAACGGAAATTCCGTAATCTTCCGCAATTTTGTCAATGGCCAGGAAACCCATGTTATGACGGCTATACAGGTATCTTTTTCCCGGGTTTCCCAAACCTACGATTAGTTTCACCTCCTATCACCTTTTTATGAGCCCTCTGAAGATTTCAGGGTCGTTCGTGTTGGGGCTATATATACCACTGCCTGATCCAACCTTTCTCTAATGACAACCCCCTCAGGAACGAGGAGGTCGCCTACTCTTATCGAAGCCCCCACTTTCAGAGAAGAGATGTCTACGTCAATCTTTTCTGGAAGTTGATCGGGCAGGCAGGAAACACGTACACGGTGCTTGAATTGCTGTAGCTCGCCCCCTGCCAGAACGCCCTGGGCTTCTCCCACCAGGTTGATGGGTATGTGAATCGTGATCCTTCTAGTCTTATCGGCAATATAGAAGTCTGCGTGAATTACCCTTCTTTCCACCGGATGAACGGCAAAATCTTTTAATAGGGAAATGCCTTCCCATGTTTTTCCTCCCACGTCTTCCATAACAAGGCGAAGGAGTCTTTTTTTTCCCGTTCGGGTTGCAATGGCTTCTACCTCTTTGCGGTTTACGGCAACCGGCATTGGTTCCGTTTCCGGTCCATAAACTATCGCCGGTATCATGCCTTTAGTCCTTAATTTTCGGGCCGCTCCCTTTCCTGTGCTGGGGCGCGGGATAATCTTCAGAGTTTCCGATTCCATTTTCTCCTCCTCTAATTTTACACAAATAAAGAGCTCACCGATTCGTCGTAATATATGCGTCTGATGGCTTCACTAAGTAATCCGGCAACGCTCAATACCTTAATCAGCCGGCAGGATTTGGCCCTCTCGTTGAGAGGAATAGTGTCGGTAACCACCACCTCTTTTATGTGAGAACCTTCCAGGCGTTCTATGGCTGGACCGGAAAGCACGGGATGGGTGCAGCAGACCGTTACCTCCTTTGCGCCCGCCTCGAGAAGGGCCCAAGCCGAATGGGTCACGGTACCCGCGGTATCAATCATATCATCCAGGATAATCGCGGGGCTGTTAATAACGTTTCCGATAATGTTCATTACCTGTGATTCGTTAGGTCCTTCACGGCGCTTGTCGATGATAGCGAGGTTAACTCCCAGACGCGTGGCAAAAGCCCTTGCCCGGACGACGCCACCGGTATCAGGTGAAACGATAACACAATTATTGTCGAAGTTTTGACGGATGTAATTAAGAAGTATGGGGGTTGCAAAGAGATTGTCCACGGGAATGTTGAAGAAGCCCTGAATCTGCCCGGCGTGCAGGTCTATGGATAAAACACGATTTGCACCTGCCGTTGTAATTAAGTCGGCAACCAGTTTAGCCGTAATGGGGGCTCGGGGGGCAACTTTTCTATCTTGCCGAGCGTAACCGTAGTAGGGAATAACCGCGGTGATGCGATAAGCCGAGGCCCGTTTCAAGGCATCGATCATGATGAGCAATTCCATGAGCGTTGTATTTACAGGGGGACACGTGGATTGAATGATAAAAACATCCATACCCCGCACATTTTCGTCTATTTCTACCCGGGTCTCGCCATCACTGAAAGTGGTGACGTTTGCCTTGCCCAGAGGGACACCTAAATTTTGGCAAATATCCTCTGCCAGCTTTTTGTTGGCGTTACCAGAAAAAATCCTTATCTTCTCCAGCATGGATTCTACCTAATTTGTTTTTCTATAAATGGCTGGGGCGGGAGGATTCGAACCTCCGCATGCAAGATCCAAAATCTTGTGTCTTACCACTTGACGACGCCCCAACTTTTCCTGCGGAAAGGTTAAATGGTGCAAGCGACCATTACTTTCCAGTTGGTTTGCGATTTTAAATCCTCCTTCGCCCTCTCAGCGTGTGATAGACTTTTAAAGATGCCAAATACCGTCGGGCCGCTGCCCGACATCAGCGTCCCCACTGCCCCGGCGGCGCGAAGTCTATCTTTGATGATGCCGATGACCGGGTGGAGACCTATTGCCACGTCTTCGAGATCGTTGTGGAGAATCTCCACGATCTCTCTGACTTCTGAAATTCGGCGGATGTTATAACGAGCCTTATTTTTTGTCAATCTTAAATTGAGGTTTTCATATACCAGGCGGGTAGGTAGGGGGAAACCTGGATTTACAAGGAGGAGTGGAAGGGTAGGGAGCTCATAAACAGGGATGAGCTCTTCACCTATGCCCGTAGCCCAAGCGTTTTTTTCGTATACGAAAAAAGGTACATCTGCCCCCAACCTTTTCCCCATGGCGGCCAGTTCATCCCGGGCAAGGGGGTACCCCATTAATTCGTTCAGGGCAATGAGGGTGGTCGCCGCGTTGGAACTTCCTCCCCCGAGACCAGCAGCAATAGGTATGCGCTTGATGAGGTTGATCGCAACACCGCCTTCCCTTTGGGTGGCCTGAAAAAATATCTTTGCCGCCCTCACGGATAGGTTGTCTTCATCTTCTAACTCGGGGTGATGGGCACATCTTACGCTTATCCCCTCTTTAAGGGGCTCGAATTCCATTTCGTCAAAAAGGTCGATCCGCTGCATGAGGGTGATGATATTATGATAGCCGTCAGGTCTTTTCCCCAGTACGGAGAGGTGTAAGTTTATCTTGGCGGGAGAAAGCCGCTTCATTTGTGGCTTTCCGCTTCCTTTACGTACCTCAAGCGGAGTTCAAAGAGAAGGCCGTCCAGCAGGGATTTTTCATTCTCGTCCAAATTGCCTTCCGTTTTTGTCTTCAGCATGGCAAGGAGGTCGATGGTGTGCCTTGCCGCTTGCAAGTTTACCTTCTTTTCTTTGGTCACCGGATCCGGGAAATCCCCGAAGTGGTACATAGCGGTAGTGCTGAGGGAGAGGATGAAGTTTGAAAAAGTAGGTTCGGGAAGGTAGGTTTCTTCTTGCCGGGGTTTCTCTTTTTCTTCTTGAGCGGGGCTTTCTGCCCGTACCTCTCCCCTGTCGTCAAAAAACCTTTTGTCTTTTATAACAAAACCTTTGTCTTTACTTTCTTCTGCCATTTTAAATGACCCTCATTCTTCTCAGTCTCGCAATTCTCTCTTCAATGGGCGGATGGGTGCTAAACAGGTTCATTAAGGCCCGGCCGGAAAGGGGATTTACGATGAACATGTGGGCCGTAGAAGGGTTGGCCTCCATGGGAACAATATGAGACGCCTGGGCAAGCTTTTCCAGGGCACTGGCCAATCCATAAGGTTTTCCAGAGATTTTTGCTCCTCCTTCATCTGCCATATATTCCCTTGAACGGGAAATTGCCATCTGGATGAGGGTTGCGGCAATGGGGGCCAGGATGGCCATTAGGAGAAGACCGATGATACCCCCTGCATTTCCCTCATCATCGTCACTTCTTGCACCTCCGAAGATGGCTGCCCATTGGGCCATATTGGCGAGCATCATGATGGCCCCCGCTATGGTGGCTGCGATAGAACTGATTAAAATATCACGATTTTTAATATGGGTAAGTTCATGGGCGAGCACTCCCTCCAGCTCATCTCTGTTTAGTATCCTGAGGATGCCTTCCGTTACGGCAACGGCTGCATGGTTTTCATTACGGCCGGTGGCAAAGGCGTTTGGTGTATCTGTGGGTATGATGTATACTCTGGGCATGGGCAATCCTGCCTTTAAGGTCAAGGTCTTTACTATTGTATAAAGTTCCGGGGCTTCCTGCTCCGATACTTCCTGGGCATGGTACATGGAAAGGACGATCTTATCGGAGAACCAGTAGGCACCAAAATTCATGATAACCGCAAAAAGGAAGGCAATGGTAACTCCCGTTTTACCGCCGAAGAGACCCCCTAAAAACATGAGTAACCCCGTCAGCAGGCCGAGGAGTATAACCGTTTTCAGAGAATTCATTTTCCTCCCTCCCTCTTATTTTCAATTTTGCTAACCGAGGTAAAGGTCAAACCCCGGTCTCGAGAGAAATCTACTGTTACTGTGTCCCCTTCTTTTATACTGCCTTCTAATATTCGAAGTGCCAGGGTATCGAGAAGTTGTTTTTGTAGGACGCGTTTCAAGGGGCGTACCCCATAAACGGGACTGTAACCCAACTGTGCCATATAGTCTTTGGCTTCCCTTGTCAAGACCAGTTTAATTTTCTTCTCGTCCAACCTCTTCTGGATGAGCTTGATCTGGATCTCTATAATCTGGGCGATATCCTCCATCGTGAGGGAGCGGAACGTTATTATATCGTCTATTCGGTTAAGAAACTCGGGTTTAAAAGTGCTTTTCAAGACTTCCATTGTCCGTTCTTGTTTTTCCTCATCCGTCAGGGCGGGGTCCTGAATCCACTGACTGCCCAGATTGGAAGTCATGATTATGATTGTGTTTTTAAAGTCTACCGTCCTTCCGTGTCCATCCGTGAGGCGTCCATCATCCAGAATTTGCAGAAGTAGGTTGAAAACATCGGGATGGGCCTTTTCAATTTCATCGAACAGGATGACGCTGTAGGGTCTTCGGCGCACGGCTTCCGTCAGATATCCCCCCTCTTCATATCCCACATATCCGGGAGGTGCCCCTATGAGGCGCGCTACGGCATGCTTCTCCATGTACTCTGACATGTCTATCCTTATCATAGCCTGTTCGCTGTCGAACATGAATTCGGCAAGGGCACGGGCCAGCTCCGTTTTCCCGACACCGGTGGGACCCAGGAAAATGAAGGAACCGATAGGTCGGTTGGGATCTTGCATCCCAGAGCGAGCACGTCTTAGTGCACTGGATACGGAGGATATGGCTTCCTTTTGCCCTACGACACGCTGGGACAGCCTTTCCTCCATATGGATGAGCTTTTGCACATCGCTTTCCATCATGCGGGCTACAGGTATTCCCGTCCATTTCGCCACGATTTCTGCTACATCGGAATCGTCCACCTCTTCCTTCAGCATCTTTCTCGTCTTCTGTATCTCTTCAAGTCGGGCCTGCTCTTTTTCCAGCTCTCGGTTCAGCTCCACGAGCTTTCCGTATCTGATCTCCGCTGCCCGGGCCAAGTCTCCCTCCCGCTGGGCTTGCTGTTCCTGTGTTTTGAGGGACTCGATCTCACTTTTTATATCCTGAATGCGTTTGATGGCTTCTTTCTCTAACTGCCAGTGCCTCTTCATTTCTTCCATTTCAGCCCGGAGTTCATCAAGTTCCCTCTCAATCTTATTCCTCCGCTCACGTGAGGAGGCGTCCGTTTCATTCTTGAGGGACTGGCGTTCTATCTCCAGCTGCATGATTTTCCTTTCGATTGCATCGATTTCCGCGGGCAGACTATCCAGCTCTATCCTTAGCCGGGAAGCCGCTTCATCGATCAAATCCACTGCCTTGTCGGGCAAAAAGCGGTCGGTTATGTATCTGTTAGACAGGGTAGCTGCAGCGATCAAGGCCGAATCCTTGATTCTAACACCGTGATGAACCTCATAGCGTTCCTTAAGTCCTCTGAGGATGGCAATGGTATCTTCCACCGAAGGTTCCCTTACTATGATGGGCTGGAATCGGCGCTCCAGGGCAGGGTCCTTTTCTATGTATTTCCGATACTCATTGATTGTCGTGGCTCCTACACAACGCAGTTCCCCTCTTGCGAGGGCGGGCTTCAGCATATTGGAAGCGTCTACCGATCCCTCTGCCGCTCCCGCTCCCACTACGGTATGAATTTCATCGATGAAAAGAATAATATCTCCCTGGGCGTCCGTAACTTCCTTCAGGACTGCTTTCAGGCGTTCCTCAAATTCTCCCCTGTACTTGGCACCTGCAACTAAGGCTCCAATATCGAGGCCTACCACCCTTTTATTTTTGAGATTTTCCGGTACATCCCCATTTACGATCCGCTGGGCAAGACCTTCTACGATAGCCGTTTTGCCTACCCCCGGTTCTCCTATCAAAACGGGATTATTCTTTGTCCTTCTGGAAAGGACCTGCATAACCCGGCGTATTTCTTCATCCCTCCCTATAACCGGGTCAAATACTCCCTTTCTTGCCAGCTCGTTAAAGTCTTTAGCGTACCTCTTTAGGGCCTGGTACTTCTCTTCCGGGTTTGGATCAGTAATGCGTTGGCTTCCCCGGATATCCACAAGGACTCTAAGGATGCTTTCCCTCGTGACCCCTGAGTCTTTCAAAATTTTGGGTGCCTCTCCCATTTTTTCCTCCGTCATGGCAAGGAGGACATGTTCGGCACCGATGTACTCATCCTTCATCCTGTCCGCTTCGGCCTGGGCTTGTTCGAGTACCCTGTTCAACCGAGGGGTTATGTAGTTGGCCCCTGCCCCCTCCACACGGGGATGTCGTGCCAAAGCACGTTCGATGGATTTTTCCATGGCGTTCACAGAGGCCCCTAACTTTTTCAGAATTTCTCCCGTAATGCCCTCTCTTTGACGAATAAGGGCAAGGAGTAAATGCTCCATATCAACGGCCTGATGCCCCATGGAACTGGCGAGAGATTGGGCATCCTGGAGTGCTTCCTGTATTTTGATGGTGAATTTGTCAAATCGCATGAGTATTCTCCTTTAATGTTCAATAGGTTTTTCAATGGTGACAAAGATTTTGCCGTCTTTAAATATACTGACGTTTCCCGAAGATTCGGAAAGGACAACAGCAAGAGCCTTTGTAACACTTGTTATACCGGCTGCGGCGATATGGCGGCTGCCCAATCCCTGGGGGAAATCCTTGCTCTCCAGGGCGGCGCTCAGGTGGCGCCCGGCCGTGATCAGCACCCCGTCTCCTCTTACGATAAATGCCCCATCTATGGCAGAGAATTCCTTGATTGTTTCTTTCAGGGCGGGATTGAGAATATTTCTCTCCTCTTCCCGGTAGCCCTGAAAGGGATTTATAATCATCTGACGAGAGAGCTGGAGGACCTTTTCATGATCCCCGACCACGAAGGTGGTGCCTACTTTCCTTCCCTCTCTCCCCTGAGCGGCAAGCTCTAGAGCGATGTTTAGAATTTCCCCGAATACTTCTGGCTGAATATCCTCGGTAATGTCATTGAAACTTTCCGAGGTGAGGATTTCAAATTCTTTGCCTACATCGAGGATAAAGATGCTGTCCACATATCCGAAGCGGGGAACACCGCTTAGGCAAACAATCTTGTCACCCCGGTGAAAAATCCCCATGGCTATTCCCTTTGTCACGGCAATCTTTACCTGTCCCAAACGTGTCAAAGTTACATCGGGAACCGTAATTATTTGGTGGTTATCGTTTATCCCTGAGACCTTGTCGTTTGTTTTTGTGGCCAGGATAATGCGGGGCTTATCACCCGTATCGGCGGGAAGCTCAATGTCCGCTACAGCCTCCGCATATACGAGGAGGGCCTTCGCCTTCAAATCACAGGCAATGCGGTAGCCGTAGTCGAAAACGGTCTTGTTCAAACTTGCCATGGGTTCACCTGAACGTTCATTTATTTTTGGCTATATGTTATACACCCGATTAAAAGGTGTCAAGGTAAGACGGATAAAGAACTTGACAGTTCTCGAGTGTATTCTTATCCTCAAAGCAATGGATTCGGAGGCGGATTGTGACCAAGGATGAAAACATGGAGATACCAGTAACCACTGGTACTCTGGAAAGGTATATCGCGGAGATAAATAAATTTCCCGTTCTTACGGCCGAGGAAGAGTTCAGCCTCGCCGTAAGTTTTAAAAAGTATAACGATATGGAAGCGGCCCATAAGCTCGTAGTATCAAACCTCCGCTTTGTGGTGAAAATCGCACATGAGTATCGCAATTACGGGGTAAAGCTAGCCGACCTTATCCAGGAAGGGAATATCGGCCTCATGCATGCGGTGAAGAAGTTCGACCCCTATAAGGGGTATCGCCTTATATCCTATGCCGTCTGGTGGATCAGGGCTTACATGCAAAACTACATAATAAAATCCTGGAGCCTCGTGAAAATAGGAACCACGCAGGCTCAGCGGCGCTTATTCTTTAAACTGGGTCAGGCAAAAAAGAAGTTGGAAGCCCTCTCGGAAAAAAATCCAGAATTTAAGGAAATCGCCGATATGTTGGGGGTGAAGGAGATAGAGCTCCAGGAAATGGATTTGAGGATGACGAACCGCGACGTCTCTCTGGATGAGTATGTCAATGAAGACGGCGATACGATGCATATCGACTTTCTCACCGATGAGGGGGAAGACCAGGAAACGGCTTTAATCAGAAAAGAACAGACGGAGCTTGTCCAGAGACATCTGGAAGGGGCCCTTGCCACCCTCTCGGAAAAGGAAAGCTTCATCATCAAGCATAGGGTAATGTCCGATGAGCCTATGACCCTGCAGGAAATAGGAGACCATTTCCATATTACGAGAGAGAGGGCAAGGCAACTGGAAAAGCAGGCACTGAAGAAATTGCGCCTGGCCCTGCCCTTTGCCGGGGAGGGTCTGGCCTTACCAGAGAAATAAAAAAGGGGGGTCTTAAAATTGAATTCCGTAAAAGGAACGGTGACTCTAAAATCGGGAGTGGAAATTCCTATCTTAGGCCTCGGCACTTTTCTTTCCAGGCCGGGGGATGAAACGAGAAGAGCGGTAAAATGGGCCCTGGAAGCTGGCATCCGCCATGTGGATACGGCCCGTATTTACGGTAACGAGGTAGAAGTGGGGGAAGCTATTCGGGAAAGCGGAATTCCAAGGAACGAAGTTTTTGTGACAACGAAGGTCTGGAATGACGATCAGGGTTTCGATTCCACCCTTAAAGCCTGTGAAGAGAGCCTCAAGAGACTGGGATTCGATTACGTAGATCTGTATCTCGTACACTGGCCCGTGCCGGGGAAACGCCTGGAGACGTGGAAAGCGATGGTGAGGCTGATGGAAGAAGGGTTGGTGAGGGCAATTGGGGTAAGCAATTTTATGGTACGGCATCTGGAAGAGCTTCTCTCCCGTACCGAGGTACCCCCGGTAATAAATCAGGTCGAAATCAGTCCCTTTATCCAGCGGCGCCATTTGGTACAGTACTGCAGAGATAAGGGTATCGCTGTAGAAGCTTATAGCCCTTTAAGTCGCGGGCTGAAGCTTGACGATCCCCGCCTCAGAGAGATGGCTGCCCGGTATAACAAAACACCGGCGCAAGTTGCCTTGCGCTGGGCTATAGAGGAAGGTTTCATTGTTATTCCTAAATCGGTACACCGGGAGCGCATCTTGGAGAATACGAAAATTTTTGACTTTGAATTGGAAGAAAGGGACCGGCAGGAAATTTTGGGATGGGATGAGCACTTTTCTACCCTTCCCCCTTCCTGGGAACCTGAAACTTCCCCTCAGTGGGACTAATTATGCCTATCCTGGATTTTACTTTTTACAATCCAACGCGCATCTTCTTTGGTTCGGGGGCCATTTCCCGTGCCTTAAAGTTAGTTCCCTCCGGGGACCGGGTAATGGTGGTTTATGGTACATCAAGTGCAGAAAAGTACGGTGTTTTGCAGGAAGTAAGGGAGGCCCTTCAGGGACACGAGATAATAGAATTCGGGGGTATCGAACCAAATCCAGAGTATGAAAAATTGCGGGAGGGATGGAAACTGGTCCGGGAGAGGAGGGTGGATTTCCTTGTGGCTATAGGTGGTGGTTCTGTCATTGATGCGACGAAGTTTATTGCCGCGGCAGCCGTGTATCCACAAGACCCGTGGTCAATCGTTATGGATGGGGGAAAAAGTATTGCCGGTGCCATTCCTCTGGGGGCAGTAGTAACCCTTCCCGCGAGCGGTTCCGAATCGAACAACCGCGCCGTGATTTCCCGAAAATCCCTGAACATCAAGCGGGCCTTTATGAATGATCATCTCTTTCCCCGCTTTGCCGCCCTCGATCCCACCAAAACTTTCCCTTTACCCCCACGCTACACGGCAAATGGGGTAGTAGATACCTTTGTACACATTCTGGAGCAATACCTTACCTATCCGGTTGAAGCCGAGGTACAGGACCGCCTGGCGGAAGGGCTCCTTTTAGTTTTGCTTAGGTTGGGGCCTCAGGTTCTAAAGGAGCCGAACAGCTACAATTTAAGGGCAAACCTTATGTGGTGTGCTACCCTGGGGTTAAACGGCCTTCTCGGAGCCGGGGTTCCCCAGGATTGGGCAGCCCACCGGGCAGGGTACGAATTTACAGTACTTTACGGTCTCGATCATGCCCAGACGCTCGCCATTCTTATCCCCGCCATGATGGATGTACGCCGGAGTGTGAAAAGGGAAAAGCTACTGCAGTACGGGGAACGCATCTTCGGTATAAGGCAGGGCAGCGATAACTACCGCATTGACCAGGCCATTTTAAAGACGAAGGAATTCTTTGAGGAGATGGGAGTGCCTACCCGCATAAAGGATTATGGAATAGAAAATTTTGATATAGACCTTATCCTCACTCGGATGGAGGAACATGGCCTTTTCCCTCTCGGCGAGAGGGCGGATATAACGAGGGAGGTAATGGAGGAGATTCTAAAACGCTGCCGATGATGTCTTGACTTGGGCGTGCGATAAGCTATTTTTATTGCAGATTAACCCAGTGCTGGGGGATGGGGCATGAATTATATTAAAATCAGTTTTCGCAAACATCAGGGGGGTACCATTCGTGGGGAGCTGGAGGATGCCCTCGAAGAGATGTTCGGGGTGACTATCCCGACCATGTTTTCAGTGGGAGAACATGTTTGGCGGCCTCACACGGATGTGTACGAAACACCAAACGAAGTCCTCGTTGTGGTTGATTTGGCGGGCGTTAAGAAAGAGGACATCCACCTGGAGGTAGGGCGAAAATCGCTCCGTGTCCATGGTAAAAGAGAACAGAAAGCCCTTCCTGGCACCACGCGCTATCGCCTCGCGGAAATTGCCTACGGCTATTTTGAAAAGCAGGTAACCCTGCCTGTGGCAGTTGATGAAGAGACAGCGGAGGCGGTCTATAAGGATGGTTTCTTAGAGGTTAAAATGCTAAAGCGCCCCCCGGAAGGAGACAGAATCACAAGGGTTACGGTAAAAACTGAGGGAGGAAAGGATAAAGATGCCTGATTCCATATCAGATGAAGAACTGAAAGTTTTGCGAGTCCCTGAAGTACTGCCGATTCTTCCCCTGTTCAATATGATTGTCTTTCCAAAAATGATGCTCCCCCTTGAGGTGTTCGGGGAACAGTCCATTGCCCTGGTAGACGAGGCGATGGCACAGGACCGGATGATTGGCCTGGTTCTGGCGAGAAAACCCCCCCAGGAAATAAAGTACCAGCCGGAGGATTTCCATACGATTGGTACAGCAGTCGTAATACTTAAGATGGCGAAGGGCATGGAAAAGAAGGCCCAGCTTCTCGTACAGGGTATCGGGCGTTTTCGCATTAAGGAGTTCGTGGAAGGCAAGGCTTACCTTCAGGCCCGCATCGAGGCACTGGAAGATATTGAGGTTAAGGATATTGAAGTTGAGGCCTTGATGGCCAATTTAGTGGGGTTATTCGACAGGGTGGTAAAGCTCACGCCTTTCCTCCCACAGGAGTTCGGGGCGATGGCGAAGACTATCACCGACCCGGGTATCCTCGCGGACCTCATTTGCTCTATCATCAATGTGACCCCGGAGGAGAAGCAGGCGGTCTTGGAGACCCTGGATGTCAAGGAGCGCCTCAGGCTCGTTACAAAGCTCGTTAACCACCAGGTGGAGATCCTTGAGCTGGGCAATAAGATTCAATCTCAGGTGAAGGATGATATAGATAAGGCCCAGCGGGAATACTTCCTCCGTCAGCAGTTGAAGGCCATAAAGAAGGAATTGGGGGAGTCGGACGAAACGAAGGTCGAAGTTGAAGAGTATCGAGAGAAGTTGGCCAGCAAAAACCTGCCGGAGGAGGCCAGGAAGGAGGCAGAAAGAGAGCTCAATCGCCTGGAAAAGATGCACCCTTCCTCAGCGGAATACACCGTGACCGCCACTTATCTCGATTGGATTTTGGCTCTTCCCTGGAACGAGGGAACGGAGGACAACCTCGATATAAAAAAGGCCCGCCGGATTCTCGATGAAGACCACTACGGGCTGGAAAAGCCCAAAAAAAGGATAATTGAATACTTGGCTGTAAGGAAACTGAAGCGTGACAGTAAAGGCCCCATCCTCTGTTTTGTCGGGCCGCCGGGGACGGGGAAAACGTCGCTGGGGCAGTCCATCGCCCGGGCCCTGGGCCGGAAATTCGTGCGGATAGCCCTCGGGGGAGTCCGGGATGAGGCGGAGATCCGTGGTCATCGACGCACCTATATCGGTGCCCTTCCGGGGCGTATCATTCAGGGTATAAGAAGGGCTGAGACGAACAATCCCGTATTCATGCTCGATGAGATAGACAAACTGGGGTCTGACTTTCGGGGTGATCCTTCTTCAGCCCTGCTTGAGGTCCTTGACCCGGCTCAGAATTTCGCCTTTGTGGACCATTATTTGGATGTGCCCTTTGATCTTTCCCGGGTGATGTTCATAACCACCGCTAACGTCCTCGATACAATCCCCCCAGCCCTCCGTGACCGTCTGGAGGTAATTGAACTGGTCAGTTATACTCAGGAGGAAAAGCTAAACATCGCCCGTCGCTACCTTATACCGAGGCAGATAAATGAAAATGGCCTCACCCCGGAGCAGATTTCCTTTACCAAAGGGGCGATTAATCTCATCATAACTGGCTATACGAAAGAGGCGGGTGTAAGGAACTTGGAAAGGGAGATTGCGTCCATCTGCCGGGCGGTAGCCTGTCAGGTGGCGGAAGGGAAGAAGGGACGCACGGCGGTAGGGGTTAAGGATGTACCGAGATATCTGGGGCCGGTGCGGGTTATCCCGGAGATCGTAACCAGAACGGGAAAACCGGGGGTGGCGGTTGGGCTTGCCTGGACACCCGCAGGGGGTGAAATACTTTTCATCGAGGCAACTTCCATGCCCGGCCAGAAAGGCCTTACCCTTACAGGCCAGTTGGGGGAAGTGATGAAAGAATCGGCGATGGCTGCGTTGAGTTTTATCCGCGCCAATGCCGATGCCCTTGGTATAGACCGGGATTTTTATAAAAACCTGGACCTCCACTTGCATGTGCCTTCGGGGGCCATACCTAAGGATGGTCCCTCCGCGGGCGTTACCATTCTCACCGCCCTTGCCTCTCTCCTTACGGGCCGGCTTGTGAAAAAAGACCTCGCCATGACGGGGGAGATTACCTTAAGAGGAGTGGTGCTGCCGGTGGGGGGAATTAAGGAGAAGGTCCTGGCGGCCCACCGGGCGGGTATAAAGACGGTTATCCTTCCTAAGTGGAACAAGAAAGACTTGGACGAGATACCATCTCACGTGCGAAAAGACCTGGAATTTAAGCTGGTGGAAGACATGATGGAGGTCATAAGACTTGCCTTGGAGAAGGAATGATAATGAGGATTTTGCTCTTTATCGTACCACTTCCCCTGAGCGATATAAGAAAAATTTGTAGAAGGCGCAAATAACTAAGGCGTGTCTGATAGCCCCGCTTGCAATGAGGCGGGGAATCTCATCCAGAGAAATGAGCTCTACGGAAATGTCTTCCTTTTCATCCTGCTTTTGGGGACCGGTAAGTTCACAGTTTAGGGCGAGAAAACTGTAACACGCATTATTCTGGATGGCCGGATTGGGATGAACGAATCCCAGGGGAATTACCTCTGCGGGTTCGTATCCCGTTTCCTCTCTTAACTCTCGGATGGCGGATTCTTTCGGGCTGTCATCCCCTTCTACCATACCCCCTGGTATTTCCAGGGTAATCTCCCGAATGCCGTGTCGCCACTGGTGCACCATGACCACGCGATTATCCTTCGTCAAAGGGATGATATTTACCCAGGGGGGAGCCTCGAGGGCGAAGAAATCGTATTCCCCGTTCGTCCGGGGTGAACGGACACGGTCGATGCGCAAAGTAAAAATACGATACGCCTTTTCGTAATGGCTTTTAATAAGCGTCCAGGGTTTTACCATTCCCATAATTCACCTCCGCCCGGTGCGTACTATTGAGATGGGAGGCTGTCAAGATAATCTTGACAGCTTTTAAACGATTGGTTTAACCTTATGGTCAAAAAATTCCAAGGAGGTGAAGGGGGTGGATACGGTCACCAGAATCCTGAATGCGGCCACAGAGGAATTTGCCAGAAACGGTTATGGTGGGGCGCGGATGGCCGAAATTGCCCGCCGGGCCGGGGTGAATAAGGCCTCCATTTACTATCATATCGGCGATAAAAAAGGGCTTTATGAGGCCGTTCTGAAAAGGGCCATCCACCGAACGGCCGATGAACTCAAGAAAAATCTTTCCGAAGGGGCGACTTCCCTGGAGAAGATAAAGGCTTATGTGGAAACAATGGACCTTATGATGAAGGAAAATCCTTACATGCCGCCCATCGTGATTCGCGAACTGGCGACGGGGGGAAACCACCTGCCAGAAGAAATCGTGGAGGACATAAGCCTCATCATAGGGCAGCTCACGAAGGTAATTCGGGAGGGTGTTGAGCAGGGGGAACTCTATGAAACCCATCCCCTCCTCGTCCATATCATGGTGGCTGGAACCTTTGCCCTCTGGCGGGTTGCCCAGCCAATCTTTGATAAATTACGCGTTTTGAGGGAGAGACCCTCCCAGGAAGAGATCAAAAATCAGGTTAAAACCTTGATAACCAAGGGACTCTTGCGGAGGGAAGTACCATGAAAAAAAACTTTCTTCTATTTGCCTTTTTTATTTGCTCTTTATGTGTCCCTTCCGCTGGGTGGAGCGAGGAGGGGCGTGAGGTGTGGACATTGAAACAGTCCGTAGAGCGGGCCCTTAAGGAGAATCATATAGCCGTCTACGCCAGGCTGGGAGTAGAGGGAGCAGAGGCCTTAAAGCGAAGCGCATTTACCCATTTTCTTCCCCGATTCAGCACCTATTACCAGTATACGAGGCTTCATCCCGAGCCGTGGTCCTACATGCCCCCCATTTCCTTAAGCTCCTCTGCCCCCCCTGTTACCCTTACTTCCCCCGGTGGAACGATAACTGTGGGGACCCAAAACAACTACTCCTGGGCCCTGGAAATAAGGCAACCCATCTTCGCCGGGGGAGCCATAAAAGCGAACTATGAGGCAAAAAAGAGGGGAGTAGAAGTGGCCCAGTTGGAAGAGGAAAGCACGATTTTGAACCTGATCGCCGAAGTGAAGGAGGCTTACTTTAACGTCCTTAAGGCGGAGAAGTTGCTGGAGTTGGCAAGGGTTTCTCTTGAACAGTTGCAGTCTCACCACCGGGATGCAGAAAATTTTTACGCCCTGGGACTTATTCCCAAAAATGACCTGCTCCAGGCAGAGGTAAGGCTGGCAGAGGGTATCCAGAATTTAATAAGGGCCGAAAACAATTTGGAAGTGGCGCGTTCCCGTTTCAATACCATTCTTAAACGCCCCATTCACTCCCCTGTTTATCTCGAAGATGTCCTTACTTATCGCCCCTTTGAAAAAACCGTGGATTGGTGTATTTCTCTTGCCCTTCAATTGAGACCCGAGCTTAAGGCTTATCGAAAGAGGATTGAACAAGCCGGGGAAATCATTAAACAGATCCGAGGTGAAATCTTTCCCGCTTTCAGCCTCATCGGGCATTACGAACGTTACGGGGATGAGGCTGACTTAAGGGGTACTACCTTTCGAAGTATGGAGAACTGGTATGTGGCAGCCAGAATGGATTGGAATTTCTGGGAGTGGGGGAAAACGAAATTCGAGGTAAACGCCTATCGGGCGCAGAAGAATCAGCTCTTGTCGCTCTTCGAAGGGGAAAAGGACCGCATTACCCTGGAGGTAAAAACCATCTATCTCCAGGTAAAGGAAGCGGAGAAGCAGGTGTTCGTGACCAAAAAGGCCATCGAACAGGCCGAAGAAAACTTTCGCCTTAATAGAGAGCGGTACCGGGAGCAACTGGCTACTTCCACTGACGTCCTCGATGCCCAGGGGCTCCTCACTAAGACCAAATCTGATTACTATTTATCGTTAAGCGATTACTTCATTCAGCAAGCACGCCTGCAGCGGGCATTAGGAGAAATGACGCCATGAAAAAAATAATCGTTCCTATTGTTTTTGCTTTGGTAATCGTGCTTCTTTTAACACTCCTGTACCTTACCCAAAGGGAGCATATGGAAGAGAGGAATCATTACTCGGGAGTTCTGGAGGCAACGAGAGAAGCACGACTAGCCTTTCAAACGGGGGGGAAGGTGCAAAGAGTTTTGGTGGAGGAGGGGCAGAGGGTTGGCGCCGGTGAGCTTCTGGCTGTGCTCGATCCAGAAGAGCTGGATAGCCGAAGAATACAGGCTAAGAAGGCTTACCAGAAGGCAATGGATAGTCTAAAGCAGGCAGAAGCCCTCCTTAAGACTTATGAAACCACCATTCCCAGTGAACTCAAGCGGGCGCAGGCTAATAGGGAAAGTGCCCTGAAGGTAATGGAGGATGCACAGAGGAACCTGAAGCGCTTTGAGGCCCTCTACGAGAGAAAAGTGGTGGCGGAAAAGGACCGGGATGCGGCAAGGCTCCACTATGACACGGCCCGGGCGAATCTTGAGGCGGCAGATGCCATCGTTAAACAGGCACAGGGAAATTTGGGAAAAATTGAAGCTTCCCGCCATGAAGTAGCGGCCCTGAAGGCTCAGGTAGAGCAGACGAGGGAGATGTTAAACCAGGTGGTTATTCAAAGGTCTTATACAGAATTGAGAGCACCTTTCGCGGGCATTATCACGAGTCGCAATTGCGAACCGGGTGAGGTGGTAACCCCTACACGGGAGGTGCTGACGATCTCTGACCTTTCTTCCATGGACCTCAAGATTTTTGTGGAGGAAACGGAAATCGGGAAGGTAAAACCGGGTCAGAAGGTGGACGTGAAGATAGATACCTTCCCGGGGCGCATATTTCCCGGGGTGATAAGTTACATCTCTCCCGTGGGGGAATTTACCCCGAAAATCATTCAAACGAGAAAAGAGAGGGTTAAACTTGTTTATCTGGTAAAAGTGAAAATCCCCAATCCCGACTTATCCCTAAAAACTGGCCTTCCCGCCGATGCGTGGCTGAAACCATGAAAATTGTCTCTTTTTCTCAATGCTCTCTCTTCTATGGTCCTTGGCAGGCATTAAAGGAAGTATCCTTTGATGTGGAAGAGGGGGAAATCTTTGGCCTCGTCGGTTCGGATGGGGCAGGTAAATCGTCTCTCCTGCGCATGGCAGCCACGATGCTTATGCCTTCCTCGGGAAAGATATTTATCGACGGGCTTGATGTGGCCAAGGAAAGAAAAAAGGTCAAGGCACTCATAGGTTACATGCCCCAGCGCTTTGCCCTCTACCAGGATCTCACGGTAGAAGAAAACTTCTCCTTTTTTCTCGATGTGTTCGGCATCAAGGGGGCTGAAAGGAAACAAAAGATGGAGAGGTATCTCGGATTTTCCCGCCTCTTACCCTTTCTCGACCGCCGGGCAGGAGACCTATCGGGCGGTATGAAGCAGAAATTAGGCCTCGCCTGTACCCTGGTACACGAACCACGTCTCCTCATACTCGATGAGCCCACTTGCGGCGTAGACCCCGTATCGCGCCAGGAATTCTGGGAAATGCTTATGGACATGCGTAAAGAAGGGAAAACCATCCTGATCGCCACGTCTTACCTCGATGAAGGTGAAAGATGTGAACGATTGGGGGTGATGCATGGCGGTGAACTCCTTGCTGTGTGTTCACCTAAGGAACTGGTAAAAGGCTCAGATACTCTGGAAGAGGCGCTTGTGAAACTCTTGGAGGTCCATCTCAGCTATGAATGAGTCGGTCGTGGAGGTAATTGAATTAGAGAAGCGCTTCGGTCAATTTGTGGCGGTCGATAGAATTTCCTTTTCCGTCCATCAGGGGGAGATCTTTGGCCTTCTTGGGGCAAACGGCTCGGGAAAATCCACCACTATCCGCATGCTCTGCGGCATTCTTGAGCCCAGTTACGGCTACGGAACAGTGGTCGGATTCGATTTGCGCCGAGAACCTGAAAAGATAAAGTCCGCCATCGGGTATATGTCTCAAAAATTTTCTCTCTACGAGGATTTGACCATCCTGGAAAATATCCGGCTTTACCTCGGCATCTACCAGGTACCGAGGGCGCGGTGGTCAGAGAAAGTAGAATGGTTTTTCGAAACATTTGGGCTCAGGGAGAGTCAGGGTAGGAAAACGGGTGATTTGCCACCGGGATGGAAGCAGCGCCTTGCCCTTGGATGTGCCATCCTGCATGAACCTCAGCTTCTCATCCTCGATGAACCAACTTCAGGGGTAGATCTCGTCACCCGGCGCAGCTTTTGGTCATTTATCAAAGAGCTCGCAGAAAAGGGCACAAGCGTAATGGTAACCACCCACTATATGGATGAGGCGACGAACTGCCATCGCCTGATTCTATTAAACGAAGGCAAAATCATTGCTTCCGGAACACCGCGGGAAATTGTAGAGAACACTCTGGGGCTGGATTCAAAAGGGGGGCTTCAAGAAGCCTTTATACGCCTCGTATCGCGGAAGGTGCAAAACGAGTGATGGTTTCAAGTATAAGGAAGATAATAGCCGTCACACAAAAAGAATACAGACATATTGTGCGCGATTACCGGAGCCTTTATCTCGCTTTCATTTTGCCTCTCCTCCTCGTTCTTCTCTTTGGTTTCGCCTTAAGTCTTGATGTCGAGAATATAAGCACGGTTGTTGTTGACCTGGATAATACTTTCCTATCACGGGATCTTATTTTGAGGCTTGATGCCTCCCCGTACTTTAAAGTTGAAAAGAGGTTACCCACTTCCGAGGCTGCTGCCCTTGCCCTGGACAGGGGAGAGGCTACCTTAGCCATTATCATTCCGCCGGGATGGACCAAGAACATTAACGCGGATCGCCCCGGGGAAATTCAGGTCCTTCTGGATGGAAGTGACCCCAATTTCGGCTCCGTAGCTCAAGGTTATATAACTACCTTCATAGAGGAGGAAAATGAGCGGCGCCTCACAGATTATCTGAAAAGGGTAGGAGAAAGGAGGGCACTTCCGGTAGAGGCCAGGATACGGGTATGGTTTAACGAAGAGATGGAAAGTAAAAACCTCATCATTCCAGGAATCATCGGGGTGATAATCATGATTGTCGGGGCCATGCTTACCTGCCTTGTCATCGCCCGGGAGTTCGAAAACGGGACGATGGAAACGATAAAGTCCCTTCCCATAAATGCCTGGGAATTTCTTTTGGGCAAGGCTTTACCGTACTTTGCCATCGCTTTCATCGACATTTTGGTGGCCGTTATCATGGGAAAGGTTCTTTTTGGGGTTGCCATGAAAGGTAGCTTCTGGTTATTTATTTTGGCAGCCATCCTCTACATATTTGTCGCCGTGAACCTCGGGCTTCTAATTTCTACCGCCACCCGTTCACAACTCGTTGCCAACCAAATTGCCCCCATCGTTACTTTTCTCCCCTCTGTACTTCTGTCCGACTACATTTTCCCTCAGGTAAATATGCCAACCGTGTTGAGTTTTCTTACCTATTTGGTGCCTGCTACGTATTTCATTCACTGTCTCAAGGGCGTTTTTATGAAGAACATAGGTTTCTACTTTCTCTGGCCTGATCTGATTATCTTGGCCGTCATGGCGACGGTAATCGGGCTCGTAAATGTCTTCCTCCTTAAGAAAGAAGGACTATGAGGTATTGGGGATGAGGCTTAGGGAATTGATAAGAAAGGAATTCATCCAACTCTTCAGGGATCGCCGAACGCGTTGGATTCTGGTTGTAGCACCTCTAATTCAGCTCCTGATATTCGGGTACGTGATAAACTTCGACATTCGGGTTGTTCGCCTTGCCGTCCTTGACCTTTCTCATACCAGGGAAAGTAGGGAGATACTCTCCTCGCTTACGGGAAACGGGATTTTTATTGTTTCTATGTGGGGGGAGAAAAGTGAAAACTTGACCGATTCCCTCCTTACCGGCAGGGCTGATTTAGCCGTAAAGATTGATCCTGACTTTGCCCGTCGCCTGCGCAGAGGGGAGACAGCCCCTGTACAGGTTATCGCCGATGGAACCGTGAGCAATATAGCAGCCGTTCGCCTTTCCTATATCGCTGCCATTATAAAGCGGTTAAATGAGAAGTTTTTGGCCGAGAAATATCCTTTACCGCTTATGAGATTTGGGCGCTTGGAGGCTAAACTCCGCACCTGGTACAATCCAAACCTTTACAGCCGGTACTACTTTGTTCCGGGTATCGCGGCTTTTCTGGTGATGATCATCGCCCTTATCTTTACCTCCCTTGCTATTGTGCGGGAAAAAGAGTCTGGCACTATGGAGCAAATTCTCGTAACGCCCATTAGGCGCTGGGAATTCATCCTGGGGAAAACTTTACCCTACGCCGTAGTTGCCATTGTCCAGATGGTAATTGTAACGTCTTTCGGCGTCGTATGGTTTCAGCTCCCTCTTCCCTCGAGCTCAATTCTCTTGCTTTTTGCGGTAATTTTGTTTCTCCTTACCTCTTTAGGTATCGGCATCTTTATATCCACTGTTTCCCGTACCCAGCAACAGGCCATTATGTCAGCCTTCTTCTTTCTCCAGCCTGCTTTTCTACTCTCTGGTTTTGTTTTTCCCATCGCTAATATGCCCATCTTGATCCAGTGGCTCACCCTTCTCAATCCTTTCCGTTATATCCTCGTCATTATTCGTGGTCTATTCCTAAAGGGAGTGGGGTGGGAGGTGCTCTGGCCACAGTACTTGGCCCTGGCCATTTTGGGATCGGTGGTGTTCGTAAGTTCGGTCCTTCTTTTCCATAAAAGACTGGAGTAAGATTGATAAAAGGGAGGGAATGTGGCAAATTCTTCTTGATGAAGGGGATAACCATCTTTACCATTGGTTTTGCCAGCCGGAGGGCAGAGGATTTTTTCACAACTCTATCCGAAAATGGGGTCAGGTGGGTATGTGATGTGCGCCTCCACAATACTTCGCAGCTTATGGGATATACAAAGAAAGATGACCTTGCCTACTTTCTTTGGAAAATAGGTGGTATTGGTTACCGTCACCTTACAGCTTTGGCCCCCAGCGAAGAGCTTTTTGCCCGGATGAAAGAAAAGGAGATGGACTGGGATACCTTTGCCCGGGAATTCCTGATACTTCTTTCCAAAAGGGGGGTAGAGAAATTACTGTCTCCAGTGCAAATGAATAGGGCCTGTCTCTTATGCCGTGAATTACTACCTGACCGATGCCATCGTCGGCTGGTGGCGGAGTATCTTAAGAAAAAGTGGGTGAAAGTAGAGATCCGCCATCTCTAAGGGGGGCAAATGCTCAGGCTTGTAAAAGATGAAAAAACCCTGGCACGTCTGGCAAGAAAGTTTGTTGGCCACTTTCGGCATCTTTCCCATGAAAGGAAAACCCTTACCTTAGGACACCGGGGTATGAGCTACCAGACGAGAGTCTACTGGATAGAATCCATCAATCTCTGGGTTGCTCCCATCTGGACGGGGGATTACTATCGTCATGTATTTGGGGTGATTCCTTCTGACGAGAGGAGGCATATAGGACCAACCTGTGAGATAAATTTTCCTCGCTCAGGAATCGATCGCAAGTTGGGAGGTGGCTTTGCCGAGGATGATAGAGGACGTGTGTTCGTCGTCCATCGTGGTCTTCTGGGCGGGAAGCGTGGGATGAGCAAAGGTAGATTCATGAGGGAGTATCGGGGGGTCTGGGAGGAGATGGATGAAGGGGAGACGGTAAGCCCGGTGGCGGTTGTAGGTGATTTAGGGTCCTATCGGTTCCCCCGTCAGGTTTCCCAATTCGTCTGGAAGGTGGCAGAAATAAAGGAGAGGGAAGACGACCTTTCTCCCCAGCAGCTTATGATACCTTTGAACATGGAGATAGGGGCAAAGATTCGCGGCGGGGAGACTTACGGAGATTTGCTGCGAGATATTTCTTTAGCCTGTGACCTCGACTTGGTGATGGAAGATCTCGGAAAAGAATTATTATCCCGGGGGCTGAAAATAAAATTTCGGGCTCCCCATGCCCTTTATTGCCTCTCCGATGAGGGCAAAAAGGAAATTTACTTGTACGTTTTATCGGATACCCGCTACAAGTCCATCATGGAAGGGGCATTTCATCTTTTTTTCTTCTCTCTTCGGAGTAGACGCCCCGTTAGGCTGCTTTTGGTGGTGCCAGCGCCCTTTTCTGATTTCTTGAATAGCAGGCTGGCAGATTTTTCTATAGAAACGACCGTTTATATCTGGATGAAGGATAAAGCTTTGTTTCCAAATCTGAGGGTTTAATTTTTTCTTGCATCCAAATAAGCGCCTGTGGTAGTCAGACCCACGTCTGAAATTTTGAAAGGAGGGTGTGCAATGAGAAAGGCCTCAAGAGTACTAATTATGGTGGGGTTAATCTTTGCCCTTTCGGTGGTAGGGGTCTATGGCGCCGATCGTTCGACCTCTGGCCCCATTAAAATCGGTTTTATGGGAAATCTCTCGGCTCCTTTTTCTCTTAGTGCCAAAGCAGCGGCCCAGCTTGCCGTGGAAGAGATTAACGCTGCAGGTGGCATCTTGGGAAGAAAGGTAGAACTGGTTATAGAGGATACCAAGGGCGAGATCCCCAAGTGCGTGGAGATTTATAAGAAACTGGTCATGACGGATAGGGTCTTGGCTGTGATTATAGCGGAAAAGGTGGAGATGGGTGTTGCGGGTATGGAAATCGGGGCGGAGCTTTTTCCCGAGTACCCACATATCTTTTTTAGCACTATTGGCTCGGGGGATGACATCTGGCATCACGTTCGGGATAATTACAAAAAGTATCGTTTTGGTTTCCAGACTTACTATTCCACCTCTACTAACTATCTCAAGATCGTCGCGGTCATAAACAGCGAAGTTTACAAGAACCTTGTAAAAACCGACAAAGTTGCAATTGTGTACGAAGATATGGAGTGGACGAAGCCTTTGAGGAAGGGGCTTGCTAATGTGTCTCCTCCACTGGCGGGAGTTTACAGAGAAAAGGGGCTTAAAGTGGTAAACGAGACAACCCTGTCTTTGGACCAGAAGATGTTCAGTCCTGTCTTTGAGGCGGCAGCAAAAGCGGGGGCGGGGGTCATCGATTGCACCATAGGTTATATCGACCAGGCGGCTTTCGTAAAACAGTGGGCTACTTCCAGTGCCAGAAATATTCCCCTAATGATCTGGGGTGGTTTGGCCGGCATGCCAGCGGCATGGAAGGCTACAGAAGGGAAAGTAAACGGTGTTATGGTGGGATCTTCCATGATCCGGGTTCCCATTACGAAGCGTACTATCCCCTTTATGGACAATCTGGTTAACAAGTACAAGGTGGGTCCCATTTTTGGTTCCCACACGACCTATGACACCCTATACGGGTTTAAGAAGGCCATCGAAAAGGCGGGTGGTACAGGAAACATTGATAAGTTAATCGCTTCCCTGGAAACGATAGAAGAAGAAGCGGTGCTGGGGAAGATAGGCTGGGACAAGAAGTACCACTTTAACCTGCCCTATCCCAAGTATGTGACACCCATCGTACAGTGGCAGAAAGGCGAGATGAAGGTAATTTATCCCCTTCAGTACAAGATGGCGGACTACTTATCACCGGCAGACTTGAGGAAGTAACGTTCCAGGTATGAGTGAGATTCTTCTTAAGATTCTCATCTACACCCTGATCTGGGGATCTATATATCTCCTCATCTCCTTAGGGTTTTCCCTGATCTGTGGGGTTTTAAGGATATTCCACTTAGGATACGGGGTAACCTTTGTCCTTGCAGCTTACGGTGTGTGGGCATTTATGGAGGGTGCGAAGCTGGACCTCTGGCCTAGCATCCTCCTTATGATACTCCTCCAAATTGCCTTCGCCCTTATAATTTTCTACAAAGGGGTGTTTGAAAGGTATTTAGAGGAAGAAGAGGTGCTCCTTACCCTCACGGTTTTAATTTCCCTTGCCGTGGCCCATCTGGCAAACTACCTCTATCCAGTGACGGCCGGGGTGAGTATTCCCACCACCTTAATCGATGATGTGGTATCCATAGGATACATAACCATTTCCTGGCAGATGATTCTGGCGGCCATCGTAGGGGTCATAGTAACAGTAATTTACGTCTTGTGGTTTCTCCATACCCGCACGGGGCTCATAATTCGTGCCCTGAGTCAGAGCATCACAGCGGCCATGCTTATGGGGGTAAATGTGAACCGCATGTACTATCTTGCTATGGTTCTTTCTATTATCCCCCCCACCATCTGTATGCTTATGATTGCCCCGTTTTGGAGCCTTGACCCTTTCATGGGAGCCCCTCTTTTGATGACCGCCATGTTAATCGCCATCCTGGGAGGCTTGGGTAATCTGAAGGGTAGCATCGTCTCTTCCTATCTTATTGGATTTATCCATGCTGCTGTGAGCTTTATTTTGATTCCGAGATTTATGGGATTAGCAGCGCTTCTGGTAACCCTTGTGGTTATGATATGGCGGCGCGGTGGAATCTATGCAGGAGAAACTCTATGGTAAACTTTGAGCTTCGGCGCGATCGTATCCTTCTTCGTTTTGGGGATAAAAAGACGGAATGGGTAATAGAACCGCGTTACTGGCGAAACCCGACCATTGCCATCACGTTTTTGTTCGTCCTGCCCCTCTTTGTCCAGTTATGGCCCAATATCCTTACGATGATTACCACGGCAAACCTGTACGCCGCCATTGCCATTCCCTTGGCTCTTCAGATGCTGGGAACGGCGCGGGTTAACTTCGGGCCTCAGTTGTATCTGGGCCTTGGTGGTTATACCGCAGCTCTCCTTAATTTACATTGGGGCTGGACACCGGGCGAGACTTTTGTTGCTGTAATTATAGTGTGCAGTGCTGTCGCCCTTTTGCTAAGTCCCACGACCTGGATTGCCAAAGGCTTGTATTTCTCGCTCATCACCCTGATATTGCCCCTTACCTTCCTCGATGTAACCTACATCTGGGGAGACCTTTTCCGGGGTGAAGTGGGGCTAACGGGCATGAGCCCTCTTTTGACCCTGCCCAAGGTAACGTGGAATTATCTCGCTTACTACTACCTTTCCCTTATTCTTATGCTTTTGTACCTTCTCATTTGTGACCGTATCGTGAGGTCACGATTGGGGGTGAACCTCGCCGCCATAAACGAAAATGAAGATGTGGCCCGTATGATGGGCGTAAATGTAGACAGATACAAGGTGTTTTATTACGTTTTTCCTTCTGTCCTCACGGGAATTGTGGGTTGGTTTATCGTGCATACCTTCCGGACTTTTGCCGGGGTTACCTATTTACCTCTGGAGTTCATGATTAAAATCCTTATTATCGTTCTGGTGGGGGGAAGGGCTTTTCTCTATGGTGCCATTCCGGGGGCTTATCTTGTATCCATCATAGAGGATTCCCTTCGTTCATTGGGTCCCATCAATTATTTCGTTTTTCCCCTCGTCCTTATTGCCCTCATAGTTTTTCTCCCCCGAGGTGAGGGTTTATGGGGCTTATACCGCAAGCGTCGCCCCCGGGACTATTTCCCGAAACTCCATGTGAGGAGGGAATAGCACGATGCTGGAGATAAGAAACGTAACCAAAAGGTTCGGGGGTCTCACGGCGGTAAATGACGTGAGCTTCACCGTGGAGGAAGGAGAGGTGGTCGGTTTGATTGGTCCCAACGGCGCGGGGAAAACGACCATGATTAACTTGATCTGCGGTGTATACAAGCCCGATGCCGGCTCTATCTTTTTTGAGGGGAAAGATATAACAGGGCTCCCCCCGAACAAAATCTGTCATGCCGGTATATCCAGGACCTACCAGATACCCAGGCCTTTCGAGGCCATGACGGCTCTGGCTTCTGTTTTGGTGAGTGTTCTCAATGGAAAGAAGAGGCCTTCCATGAGCCTACCCGATGCCGTTTTGGAGGCTTCTTATTATCTGGAATTTGTGGGTCTCTTTTCCAAGAGAGATACACTGGCTCGAGACCTGAATCTCTATGAGCTGCGTATGCTGGAGTTGGCGCGGGCACTTGCCACGACTCCCCGACTTCTGCTCCTCGATGAGACGATGGCGGGACTCAATCCAAAAGAAGCCGATGCGGCGCTGGAAATGATTTGGAGTGCCCGGGAGCAGTTTGCCGTGACTATCCTGTGGATTGAGCATGTCATGAAAATCATTATGAAAGCCACCCAGCGGGTCGTGGTCCTCCATTACGGACAAAAGATTGCGGAAGGACCGCCCGCGGAAATTGTCCGGGATCCAAGAATTATTGAGGCCTATTTAGGGGTAAAGTATGCTCAAAATCTCTAATCTGAGTGTGGCCTACGGGGTAATACCTGTCCTGCATAAAATAAATATGGAAATAAAAGAAGGAGAACTGGTTGCCTTACTGGGTTCCAATGGGGCGGGAAAAACAACTTTGCTGAACACTATCTCTGGCCTCCTTAAGGCTAAGGAAGGTAGTATCCTTTTCCTCGGTCGAGAAATTCAAGGCCTTTCGGCAGATAAAATTGTCAATATCGGCCTGTCACAGATTCCAGAAGGAAGAAAGATTTTTCCTTATCTCACCGTCAGGGAAAACCTCCTTATGGGGGCGTCTATAGGGAGGGCCTGGGGCCAAAGGGAGGAAATGCTGCAGCACGTTTATGAAATTTTCCCAATTTTAAGGGAGAGGGCCCATCAAAGGGCGAGCCTTATGAGCGGTGGGGAACAGCAGATGCTCGTTATCGCCCGCGGTCTCATGGCGAAGCCGAAACTGCTCCTCATTGATGAACCTTCTTTAGGTCTGAGCCCCCTCATAATGTCCCAGATATACGAGGTAATAAAGACTTTTCCCCCCCAAGGTATAACGGTTCTCCTCTCGGAACAGAACGCCCATATTGCATTAGAAATAGCATCTCGGGGTTACGTGCTTCAGGATGGGCATATCGTCTTGGAAGGGGACAGTAGTTTTCTCTTGAATAGTGAGCTGGTAAGACAGGCTTATATGGGGATGTAGAAGATGACGGATGATTATTTTTCTTTCACCAATCAACTTTTTTCACCGGACGAGGTGGATAAGAAGCCGGAGGCCCTCTCGGGTATCAGGGTTCTGGACCTTTCCCACATGATTTACGGCCCTACCGCGGCCAGATTTCTTGCCCAATACGGAGCAGAAGTAATAAAAGTAGAAGTACCCTATCAGGGCGATTACTGGCGGGGGTCCTCATACTGGGGAAAGTACTGGAAGCACTCTAACCCCCTCTGGCATTACATAAACCAGAACAAGTATTTTGTGGCCATCGATGTAAAGAAGCCAAGAGGGAAGGAACTCATTCTCGAACTTGCCCGAAAGTCGGATGTGATAATCGAGAACTTCACGTCGGGAACAGTAGAAGCATGGGGTATTGGGTATTCTCAGGTAAGTAAGGAAAATCCAGGGGTAATCTATGCAAGTTTAAGTACTTATGGGCAGTTTGGTCCTCTCAAGTACTTTCCCGGATGGGATTTGCTAGCCCAGGGGGCTAGCGGTGTCCTTTCCGTCACTGGTCATCCCCAGACGGAGAAATACTTCAAAATACCAGACTTTTTTGGAGATTTTTTCCCCGGCTACTTCGCAGCCATGCTTATTATGATTGCCCTTCATCACCGCGAGAGAACAGGGGAGGGGCAGTACATCGACAGTTGCCAGGCGGAAATCCTCATGCGTGCCCTGCATCACTTTACCTATGTGGCGGCAACCGGCCAGAATCTGGGGAGGACGGGTAATTTTGACCCCACGTGTAGTCCTTCAGGTATTTTTAAGACGGTGGACAATCGCTTTGTCGCTATTGCTGTGGCCACGGACCCTCAGTTTGAAAGTCTGTGCCGAGCTATGGGTAAGGAAGAACTCGCCAAGGATGAGAGATTTTCTCGGGCAAAGGGGAGGCTAAAGGAGGAAAATGCCCGCCTCCTTAACGACATAGTAAGCGCGTGGGTGAGGGAAAAAAAGGCAGAAGAACTCATCGAGCTCGGGAAAAAATACGGCATTGCCGTCTCCCCGGTGATGGATGACGTAGATATCTGCCATGACCCGTGGCGCCGGGAGCGGGGAAGCGTCTTGGAGTTTAATGACGACATGTACGGGAAATTAGTTATGGAAGGTCCCATTGCCATGCTAAGCCGCACCCCGGGGAGAACGAAATGGCTTTCCCGTCCTATTGGTTACCATAATCGCTATATTCTCAAGCGCCTCCTCGGCTTGAAGGAGGAGGAGATAAGAAAGCTTGAGAAGGAAAGGGTAATCGGAACCTGGGATTATAGGGTGGGTCAGAGGCCGCCTATCTATTACGACATCAAGCGTGACCCCATTTTTAATTACGAGGGAGGTGAGGACCATTAAAGAACGTGTCTATTCCAGATATTTGCAGAAAAGGGGGGTTGCCGGCCGGCTAAGCGCCTGGCAGGAGATGTTGAGAACTCTCGCCTCTTTTGAGGGGAAGCCAGAAGCCCTCTCCGACATGATGGTCCTCGATGTGAGCTATGCGAACTTCTCCGGAACCATTGCAGCCTCTTTCTTTGCCGAGGCGGGGGCGGAAGTGATAAAAGTAGAGCCTCCGGAGGGAGACCCGGCCCGCATCATGACGCCATACGGTGTTGAAGTGGAAGGCGTAGGTATCCCCTATTTAATGGAATGTCGCAACAAACGTCATATTACCCTTGATTTGTCGGAGCCCAAGGGAAGGGAGAATTTAAAGCGCCTGGCTGCTCAGGCAGATATTCTCATTGAGACCTTCGCCCCCGGTGAGATGGATGCCTGGGGTATAGGCTACCGCCAGCTGAGGGAACTAAACCCCAAGCTCGTTTATATTGCCATTACCCCTTACGGCCATTATACGAGTAAAGCAAAAGAAGCGGCAAAAGTCCCCTGGACGGACTTAACCTCCCAGGCGGAATCGGGGGTAGCAGCCCTTATCGGGGACCTCCCTGACGAACCGGAGCCGTACAGCTGGCCTACCCGGGCGGGATTCCTGCTGGCGGGATATACCTCGGCGGTAGCGGCCGCCTGTGGAGGTTTAGTCGCGAGCTTTTTCTGCCGTAAAACGGGGGAAGGGCAGATGGTAGATATAGCAGCCGCGGATGCCTATGCTTCCTGTGTGGGTTTACCACCCACTATAGGATATATCTGGAAGAAACCGCGGTATCGCTATGGGACTCTCGATTACGGATTATGTCCCTATGGTTTCTTCAAATGTAAAGATGGGTACGTGGCTATTGCCTGTTTCCGCGACCAGGACTTCCGGGCGGCTTTGAAGATTTTGGGCCTCTGGAAGATAGAGGAGGACTGGCGCATTTTGCTTGACCGCATTACCGATGATGTAAATAAGGCAAAAGAGCTAAACAGCCTCGTGGAAGAGGCCGTGTCGAAATTTACCTACCGGGAAATATCGGAAAAATTTGCCCGATACGGTGTAAAAGCCGCTCGCTCCAAGTGGCGGGGGGGAGGGCTGCCTGTAACCACTCGGATGCTCACCCCTGAAGAGGTTTTGAGAGAGGAGCACTGGCAGGCCCGGAATACCTTTGCCCAATTTGGTATCGTTACGCTCCCCGTAACGGGCAAGATGTCAAGAACCCCTCTCAGGGTAAAGTGGCTCTCCACCCAGGTAGGTCAGGACAACGATTACGTTTTTAAAAAGTTCAAGCTGGAATTTTAGAGAGGGCACTTTTTGACCTTAACCCTCTCCATCAGAGAAAAAGTTTCTAAGAGAGTGGGTAGTCCTGCCCTTCCTCCATATTCGCGACAAGATAGAGAGGCTACGGAGACGGAGAACCGCACGGCGTCTGGGAGGGGAAAATGACGAGTGAGGGCAAAACAAAAGGCGGCATGGAAGTTATCGCCTGCCCCCGTGGTGTCCTTTACCTCCACGTCAGGGGCGGGAACGTGGAAGAGCTCCCCTTTTTCCACGTAATAGGCCCCTTCTTTCCCGCAGGTAACAATTAGATGCCCTCCGACCCGGGGGGAAAGTAAACGTATCCTTTCAGGGAGCGTTAATCCTTCCATTTTTAGCTCTCCCGACAGGAGAAAATCGTGGCTGGGGATAAAGTAGTCCGCTTCCGCCATGACCTCTTCGATATGGGGATTCCACCTTTCCGCATCGTATACAATGCTCGTTTGCCCCTTGAGGTAGCGTTTAATTTGCGTCATCAGGTAAGTGGTTTCTGGGTCGAGGAGGATTACTTTGGGCGGCTGGGCAAGGAGAGTGGGGAGGTATGATGCGCTGAAGGGGGGCAGGGAAGAGGTCTCATAGATGATGGTCCTCGTGCGGGTGTCCCGGGTAACGAAGATGAAGGCCTCCGGGGTTTTCCCTCCTTCAACAACTTCCACATGGCTTATATCTACCTGAAATTCCAGGAGGCGCCTGAGGCAGAAGGCACCTTCTGCGTCATTCCCTACTTTTCCCCAGTACAGCACCTTTGCCCCCAGACGTGCAAGACAGCAGGCGGCCGTGCTTCCCTGGCCTCCACCTTCCCTTACCCTCATAAGGAGAGGTATTTTACTGTCCTCTCCAGGGAGATGGTCAATTACGACGATATGGTCCAGGCAGGAACGGCCAATTACAAGGATATCAAAAGGAGCTATAGATTTTGATGGGGTTTGAGTCTTCACAGGAAAAAATTACCGACAAATATTTCCTTCGTCAAGACAAACCCTTTGACAAGAATTGGTTTCCCGGGGTAGTAAAGGGCCAATCTTCTTACAGGGAGCTTTTAACATGTCAGGTGTTTTGCTCTTAAAATATCCCTTGATCCTCGCTTCAAGCTCGCCCCGTCGACGTGAATTGATGAAGCTCTTGGGGCTGGAATTTTCCGCTATTCCAGCCCATATTGATGAAAGGATAGATTTTAAGGGTGATCCGATTAATCATGTGCGGGCACTTTCGGGTGCCAAGGCCTTGGTTGTGGCAGAGAAGCATCCTGAATGTCTTGTTCTTGGTGCCGATACGGTGGTAGTAATTGATGGGCTTATACTGGGGAAGCCGCGGGACAGTGGAGAAGCGAAGGAGATGCTCCGGCGATTGAGCGGAAGAGACCATTTGGTTTATACGGGTTTTACCTTGTGTCTGGGGGGTAGCAATTATTCATATTCAGAGGTAGTAAAATCGGTGGTAACCTTTCAGCCTCTAACGGAGGAGGAAATCGAATGGTATGTCTCAACTAACGAACCGTACGACAAAGCAGGGGGATATGCCGCTCAGGGAAAAGGGGCTGTTTTCATTAAAGAAATCTCCGGCTCTTACACCAACGTAATCGGTCTCCCACTCTGTGAAGTGGTAGATTGTTTGAAAAGAGAAAATTTCTTAATTTTTTGCTGAAAATGCCGATAAGTATGATTAGTACAGTGGAGGATAATGTACGGCGGGTGCGGGAAAGAATCGCCGCTGCCGCCCTCAGGGTGGGCAGAGACCCGAAGGAAGTAAAACTGATGGCAGTAACTAAAACGGTACCGGAGGATTTGGTGGAACAAGCCGTCAGGGCAGGGGTGGATATCTTGGGAGAGAGTTACGTACAGGAGGCAAGGGCAAAAATATCCTCTCTGGGGAAGGTGTGCCCGTGGCATCTTATCGGCCACCTTCAGACGAACAAGGCGAAGTATGTCGTGAGGCTCTTCGATACGGTCCATTCGGTAGATAGAGAAGAAATTGCCCAGGCCCTCCATGAGAGATGCGTGAGGGAAGGAGTAACACTTAAAGTCCTCATTGAGGTAAACATAAGTGGTGAAACGAGTAAGTGGGGTGTGGCCCCGGAGGAACTGGTTTCTCTTATAAGGAGAATTTCCACCCTCGATACCCTGGAGGTAAGAGGCCTTATGACCATGGCCCCTTGGTCAGAAGACCCCGAGAGCGTAAGGCCAATTTTTACGACCCTGAGACAGTTGCGGGACCGGGTAAGAGCGGAAGGGATTCCCCGCGTTGAGATGGCAGAACTTTCTATGGGTATGTCCGATGACTTTGAGGTGGCGGTAGAAGAAGGGGCTACGGTAGTCCGTATTGGACGGGCGATATTCGGCGAAAGGAGACCCGGTTAAGAGAGTTTAAAACGGCATGATGACACCGACCATTCCCAAAGAAGCCAAAGCCAAGATAAGCACTTTTAAAAGACTACCTGTCCTGCCCGCTATTCTCGTTCGCCTTATAGAGGCATGTAACGATGAGAATGTGAGTTTACAGTCCATCGCCTCTCTCATCGGCACCGATGCAGGTCTAACGAGTAGAGTCCTTTTTCTCGCCAATTCGGCTTACTATGGTTCCTATAACCCCATCGAACACATCGATCAGGCCGTTTTTCGCATGGGGAAAAGAACCTTGAAAAGTGTCGTCCTGAGTGCCGCGGTTCATCAAGTTTTTAAGGGTAAATACGGCTTTGAAGGCGAAGTCCTGCAGAAATTCTGGCGCCATTGTCTGCTCACGGCCCTGCTTAGCCGGCAGATAGCGGAGAAGATGGGGCAGGGAGATGGTGACCAGGCCTTCTTTGCCGGTTTGATTCATGATATGGGCCGTCTGGTCTTAAGTGCCAATTACCCGGAAGAATACAGGGAATTAATCTCCATGGAGGACGGGGAAGAGATTTTACTGGCCCAGGAATCAAAGATAGCTGCTCCTCACCCGGAGGTAGCGGCCTGGCTCCTGGAAAAATGGAAAGTCGATTCCCTTATCGTGGACGCTGTTTTCTATCATCATGAGTCGGTAAAGAGGATTGCGGAGGCTTTTCCCCTCGTAAAAATTTTGTACGGCGCCCACATTTTGGCCTGCATGACGGAGTCTAATCATGTACGCTGTGACCCTGCCATGGAACTCCTCGGGTTATCTCCTGAGGATACAACATCTCTTCTGGTCAAGGCAGAAGAGGAATTGGAGAAGGTGGCAGAATCTCTCGGACTGGATATCGGTAAGGTGGCCACCCTGAAGAGCAAGGTGGAAGAGATGGCCCATATGTTTGCCCCCCTGGAAGCCATGGTGGCCGCTCGTCGGGAAGAAGAAATTATAACCGCCATTTTCCAAAGCGTACGGGTTTTATGTGATGTATCTGATGTGATATTGCTCGTCCTTGATGCTGAAGGAAGACATCTGGTCAGTTACGGTGACCCTTTCTTAAGAACTTTTCGTGTACCTGTGGGGCAAGTGAGTGGTCTCCTGTCGCGCTCACTTAAGTTAGGAGATATAGTTACCTCCTTTGATGAACCTAAGGAAACGCGTTCCATCATGGACGAACAACTTATGCACAGGTTAGGGGAAAAGGGGCTCGTTTTGGTTCCTCTGGTTTCCATGGGGGAGAGGATTGGCACTATTATCTTTGGTCTGGACCAGGAAGGAAGAGAGACTCTGGATAAATCGAAATCCCTTCTAAAGGTCATGTCTTCGATTGCTGCCTCTGCCCTTATGATCGAGAGGATGAAAAGGGAGGAGCAGAAAAAAATCCAGGAGGAGAAGTTAAGAACCATTCACCAATTCATGCGGCGGATTGCCCATGAGATAAACAATCCTTTGAGCATCATAAAGAATTTCCTGGCCATCCTTTCTTCCCGTCTGGGACAGCACGGTGAAGTAAACAGAGAAATTCAAATCATAAGGGAAGAAATTGACCGCATGGGCAGGATATTAGCGGAGTTATCCATAGATAAAATGGACAAAGGAATTGTTAGAACGAGAATCAACGTGAATACCGTTGTGGAAGAACTCATCTCCCTCTTTCGCCCCCTGGCTAATCAGCGGGGAATAAAATTGGAAATAAAGGTGGATCCGACTTTACCGGACATCTATGCGGATAGGGATGGACTCAAGCAGATGGTGATAAATCTTTTGAAAAATTCCATCGAAGCCGTGTCGGCGGGTGGTCATGTTAACTTAGAGACAAAGTTAGAACAGAGCGGGGAGCCTGGAAATTATAGACAGCATGTGGTAATCTCCGTCTCCGACGATGGGCCGGGGATTCCTGCATCCGTAAAGGCTAATCTATTCGAACCTATGGTAAGCACCAAGGGAAAGGGACATTCAGGGATAGGCCTATCGGTTGTTTATCAGGTGGTGAAGTCACATGGAGGTGAAATCACCTGTGAAACAGGAGAGGATAAAGGGACCAGATTCGTTATTCGTCTGCCGTTGATGGAAGATGGTCTCTAAAAAGGAGGGTTTGATTTGCCATGGAAAAGGCGCAGCTTGTGGTCGTGGACGATGAAGCAAGGTTATGTGAGAGCCTTAACATTTTGCTAAGCGAGAGGGGTTTTCTGGTTCAGTGCTTTACCGATGGTAGGAATGCGATAGACTATATCCAGAACGATAAGTGCGACCTCGTCCTCCTCGATTTGATTATGCCTCAAATGGATGGTTACGATGTCCTTGCCTTTATTAAAAAAATCCTTCCCGACCTCCCCGTTATTATAATGACCGCTCAGGGATCGGCAGAATATGCCGTAAAGGCCCTTAAGGGGGGAGCGGAGGATTATATCTGTAAGCCTTTCGAGGTAGATGAACTCTGCCGCCGTATTGAAAATGCTTTGGAGAAGAGGCGCCTCCACCAAGATTATTCCTTAATGGCAGGGAAACTCGCGATAACGGAAGCCCAGTTGAGGCAGGCCCAGAAGATGGAAGCTATTGCCACCCTGGCAGGGGGTATTGCCCACGATTTTAACAATATCCTGATGGGAATCCAGGGGCATACCTCTATCATGAAGATGCATTTGGAGGAAGGGCACCCCTTTCAAAAAAGGATAAAGAGCATCGAAAAGTTGATAGAAGGTGGCTCCAAACTGACGAGCCAGCTTTTGGGATATGCCCGCCGGGGTCGATATGAAGTGAAGCCCTTAAATCTAAACCATATAATCACGCTGACCGTTGAGACCTTCAAACCCCTGAGAAAAGAGGTAGTGTGTAACTTAGAGCTCGCTCCAGATCTGCCTGCCGTTGAAGCCGACGCAAGCCAGATGGAGCAGGTCCTAATGAACCTGCTCGTTAATGCCGCTGATGCCATGCCGGAGGGAGGAAACATCTACATAAGAACGAAAAAGACCGAGGTTATATCCACCGAGAATATGCATTTCCCTATAAAACCGGGGAGCTACGTACTCATGTCTATCCAGGACGAAGGGGTCGGGATGGATGAAGCGACGAAAGAGAGGATTTTTGAACCTTTCTTTACCACGAAAGAAATGGGTAGAGGAACGGGGCTGGGCTTAGCCTCTGTTTACGGCATTGTTAAAGGTCATAACGGCTATATCGATGTAAAATCGCAGCCCAACAGGGGAACAACCTTCTATCTCTATTTTCCCATTGTAGAAGAAAAGGTGGTCAGTCCGGAGGAGGAAGGTACCACTCGGGTGGTAAATGGTACCGGGATTGTCCTTATGGTGGATGATGAAGAGGAGATTCTCAATGTGGGAAAAACGATTCTGGAAATAATGGGATATCGGGTGATATGTGCCCGTGATGGGGAAGAAGCCATAGATCTTTACAGGAAGCATAAGGATGAAATCGATATCGTCATACTGGACGTGGTTATGCCGAGGATGAGCGGCAAGGCCGTTTTTAACCGCCTTAAGGAAATTAATCCCCACGTGCCTATTCTCTTGATTTCAGGGTACAGTAGTGACCGGGAAACTACCCATAAATTAATAGTCAAATCTGACGGTTTTTTACAGAAACCTTTTCGCATCGAAGACCTCTCCAGATCTATACAGCAAATCATCAGACGCAAAAAAAGCGGCGTCCAGAGCTTAAATGCATAAGCTCCATTGATTAATTTCCCTGACCGTGCTAAGGGGAGAGGACCAATGCGTCGGAGGAAGGAATGATTGTAAAGCAGTTGGAAGTAGGTCCGATGGCGGTTTTCAGCTATCTCGTAGGAGATGAGGAAACCGGAGAAAGCCTAGTAATAGATCCTGCCGCCGAGGCGGAAACTATTCTAAGAGAGGCTAAAAAAGAGGGTCTTACCATAAAAATGATTGTTAATACCCACGGCCATGTGGATCATATTGGGGCCAACGGCGAGATAAAAAAGAAAACCGGTGCCGAAATTATTATCCATGAAATGGATGCGTCCCTCCTCGTTTCAACTCCCGCTTTGTACTATCGTATGTTCGGGGCAAAACCTTCCCCTCCCGCTGACCGCACCATCAAGGGAGGGGATGTAATTGCTGTGGGGGCGGTGATGCTCAAGGTGATACATACCCCTGGTCACACGCCCGGTAGCATATGCTTGTACGTGGATGGCATGGTATTTACGGGTGATACCCTATTCGTTGGCTCCGTGGGCCGAACGGACCTGCCCGGTGGTTCTTGGGCTGAACTTCACCACTCCCTCATGGAGAAGTTAGCAAAACTTCCTGACGACACGAAGGTGATGCCGGGGCACAATTACGGGCCTACACCCGTCTCCACCATCGGCTACGAAAAAAGGCATAATCCCTTTATGGAGTAAGGCCGTGAAAGGCGAAGAGACTATTTTTGAAACCCACTTTCCCCTTCTTAATCTCAAGGGAAGAGGGAAGGTAAGAGACATATATGAATTAGACGGCTATTTGCTCATCGTAGCCACGGACAGAATATCGGCCTTCGATGTGGTAATGAGGGAACCGATTCCCCAAAAGGGAAAGATACTTACAAAGATGTCCGTTTTCTGGTTTCAGCAAATGGTAGATATTATTCCGCATCACGTCGTTACCACAGACCCGGTTCATTACCCGGAGCCATGTCTTCCCTACCAGGAGACCTTAGAGGGAAGGAGCATGCTTGTAAAGAAAGCAAAGCCTCTGCCGGTAGAATGTATTATCCGCGGTTATCTAAGCGGTTCGGGATGGGAAGAGTACCGGCGTACCCAATCGGTGGCGGGCATTTCTCTCCCCCCGGGGCTGAAAGAATCCAGCCGTTTAGCGACCCCCATCTTCACCCCCTCTACTAAAGCGCCTGAGGGCGAGCATGATGTAACCATTACGCGCACAGAAGTTGAAAAATTAATAGGGAAAGAATTGACAGATCGGATGGAGGAGGTGGCCCTGAAAATCTACGACCGGGCCTGCCAAATAGCCGAAAAAGCTGGAATAATTATTGCCGATACGAAGATGGAATTTGGTCTCTATGAAGGGGAGCTCATATTGATAGATGAGCTATTGACCCCTGATTCATCAAGATTTTGGCCCAGAGACGAATATGAGGAAGGAAGACCCCAGAGGAGCTTCGATAAGCAGTACCTGAGGGACTATCTGACTCGTATTGGGTGGGATAAAAACCCACCACCACCGCCACTTCCGCCCCATATTATAGAACAAACAGCGGCCAGGTATAAAGAAGCGCTCGGAAGGCTCACGGCGCAAAACTTGACATCCCACGGGTGAAGAAATACTATTTTCACATGGGAAATTTATTTAGCACAGCTGAGGTAAACGTAATCTATCCATGGCTAAGCGTTGCTATTACGAGATTCTGGGTGTCTCCAGGAATGCCACGGAAGAGGAGATAAAAAAAAGCTACCGTCGCCTTGCCCTCAAGTATCACCCTGACCGTAACCCGGGTGATAAAGAAGCGGAAGAAAAATTTAAGGAAGCAGCGGAGGCTTACGAGGTTCTAAGCGACCCCGAAAAGAGGGCCATCTACGACCGCTACGGGCACGAAGGTTTGCAAAGCAGTGGGTTTCAAGGATTCCGAGGTTTTGACGATATCTTTGCCCATTTTAGTGACATCTTCAGCGACATCTTCGGGTTCACCAACGGGTCGAGGACCCATACCTATGCCCGGGCGGGTGTTGACTTGCGCTATGATCTAAAGATTTCCTTTATGGAGGCAGCCCTGGGAACCACCAAAGAGATAGAAATAGAAAAATACGAGCGTTGCCCCACCTGCGAGGGTTATGGAACGGCCCCAGGCACACATTTGGAGGTGTGTCCTCGGTGTCGTGGCCAGGGGAGGATAAGTCAGACGAGTGGTTTTTTCAGCATTTCTACCACCTGTCCGCACTGTGGCGGCTATGGTAAAATCATAACTACCCCCTGCCCGGACTGCCACGGGCGGGGAAAGAAAAAAACCGTGAAAACCCTTCAGGTAAAGATACCCGCGGGTGTGGACACGGGTTCGCGCCTGCGACTCCGAGGGGAAGGAGAAGAAGGGGAAAGGGGAGGGCCAAATGGGGACCTCTATGTTTTTCTCCATGTGGAGGAACATGAGTTTTTCAAACGCCACGATTACGATATTTACTGCCGCATACCCATCTCCTTTGTCCAGGCAGCCCTGGGGGCTACCATTGAAGTGCCCACCCTAACGGGAACGGAAAGGCTAAAAATACCCCGTGGGACCCAGAGTGGTAAAATTTTTCGCTTGAAAGGAAAAGGTATACCCCATATAAAAGGCTACGGTAGGGGTGACCAAATTATTGAGACGGTAATCACGGTGCCTACTAATTTAACCCGTAGGCAAGAAGAGTTGCTCAAGGAATTTGAAAGAATCAGCGCGGAGAAGGAGACATAAAAAGAGGGGGATGGAGTATGCGTGAGGAAATAAAATTGTTGGGAGTAGTTATCCTTTTAGGATGGTCAGTTCTCATGTCCGGCTGTACCGCCGCCTTGGTGGGAACAGCCGCTGCGGGGGCAGGGGTTGGCACCTATGTTTATGTGAGCGGAGAATTAAGAACCGATTATTACTATCCTTTTGAGAGGGTATGGAAGGCAACAGAGCAGGCTTTAGCCCATTTAAAGGCCTCGGAAGTTTTACCCAGCAAGAAAATAGGAGAAGGTTCTATCAGTTGCGTAATCAACGGGCAAAAGGTGTGGATAAAAGTTTTGTTCCGGGAAAAGAACGTTACGAATGTGGGCGTGAGGGTTGGTTTGCTGGGCGATGAGCGGGCTTCCAAGATGATTCACAGCGTCATTCAGGATTATGTGAGGGGCTAAAGGGTCCTTAAGTGAAACGCTTTTCTTTCGCAATTAAACTTTTCCTTATCTTTCTTCTTTTATTCTTCCCTTTTTTTAGCGCAAGAGGGGCACAAAAGGAAGGACACTGGCAAATTCCTCTTTTTTCCCTACCGAAGGAGTTTAATCTCTGTGGGGAAAAGGTCCCTCTGGAAAAATTAGAAGTGAGGGAAAACCTGGACCAGGCTTTGATAAGTACCGTTTATAACCCCGCGATGGTTATCCTTTGGATTAAAAGAGCCCATCGCTATTTCCCATATCTTGAGAAGAGGCTTAAGGAGAGGGGGATGCCGGACGATCTGAAGTATATGGTAGTGGTGGAAAGTTCTCTTAAGACCTATGCCGTATCATCTGCTAATGCTGTGGGTCCCTGGCAGTTCATAAAGACAACGGCCCTGAAATACGATCTAAGGGTGGATAAATGGATTGATGAACGCCTAAATTTTGAAAAGGCAACAGAGGCAGCCCTTAACTATCTTTCTGATCTGTATAAGATGTTTAACTCCTGGAATCTCGCAATAGCAGCCTACAATTGTGGAGAAAACAGGGTGGCGCAAAGCCTTTCCCGCCAGGAATCGAGTAATTATTTTGACACGGATTTACCTTTGGAGACGGAGATGTATAATTTTCGCATAATGGTAGCCAAGATGATCCTCTCCAATCCGGAGTTATATGGATATAAAGTACCAGAATCTTTAAGGTATGCCCCTCTGGGTTGGGAAACCGTGGAGATAAATTTGAAAAGAGAAACTCCTATCCTCTCCATCGCCAGAGCGGCAGACACCACGTTTAAAGCGATTAAGGAGATGAACCCTGAGTTCCTCCGGTATGAGCTTCCACCAGGTACTTATAAAGTAAAAGTACCGCCTGGAAAGGGCAGCAAGATTAAGGCGGCCTTTCAGTAAAACCATCAGACATTTCCCGATAAAGGAAAACATCCGTTTCTCATTTTCCTTTCAGACTGTGCCCTATTGCGTGAAAAAGGAAGCATATGTAGTATGACGGCAACTCTGGAGGGAAGAGTTAAGAAGTTTGGAGGTAAAGAAGAAAGAACATAACCAATCCACCAAATTCTAATAATGCAGTTTTTTTTAGAACTGCATCTCTTCCTTTTTCTCCTGTCTGTCACTCCCCCAATGCCCCTGCCCGTCCAACCCTCCCGGGCAGGGGTCCCTCTTTTATTAGGGTTTGATTTTCAAGGGGAATGTTCTTGCGGTGAGCGTCCTACGGTCGAAGTTTTTAACGGCATATTCGCGGGCTTTTAACCCCATCTCCTGTCTTAAGTCTTTTTCCTTTAGTAGAAATAAGATTTTTTCTGACCAGTCTTGAACACTATTGGGCCGGGATAGGCATATTATTGTCCTATCATTTACAATTTCTCTCACTGCTTCTACATCGCTTGCCACTACCGCCTTGCCAGCGGCCAGGTAGTCAAAAATCTTTACCGGGGAAGACTGATTGCTATCCGCCCGGTGCGGGGCCACGCAGATATCCATCGCTCCTAAGTAAAGGGGAACCTCACGGTAGGGTACCTGCCCCGGAAAGATAAAGTGCTTCTCTAACCCCAATTTTTTCACTTCCTTTTCCCATGCCGGTTTCATGGGGCCGTCACCCACGAAGAGAAACCTGGTTATAGGAACCTGAGATACAATTCGAGGTGCCGCTCGGATGACGGTTTCCAATCCTTGATAAGCAAGAAAAGACCCGATAAAACCAATGTAATAGTACCCAGGATCAAGTCCCAGTATATTACAGGCTTCCCCCTTGTCCGTAGGATGGAACAATTCTGTGTCGGTTCCACTGGGAAAAACGATAATCTTTTCTCCCTTGAGCGTGGTAAAATTCAGCAGCCGCCCTTTTGTCCAATGGGAAAGCACCACTACCCGGTGGGCAAGTTTCCAGGAGAGAGAATCTATCCCTTTTACCAAGGTCCTCTTCCATGGTTGATAGAGGTTATAGGCGATGAAGGGGTCATTGGGTATCTCATAGTAGGTGAAAGCCCCCGTTAAGCGGGCAATAAGGAGAGGTAAAAAGGAATTCATCTGTCGCACGTATACTTTTTTTCTTCCCTTGAAGCAGCGATACAGGAGATAGATGGATGAGAGGAGATGAAAAGATAGGGGTCTCAAAATAGGTAAATCAATGAACGGTACTTCGTCAACAGGGGCATTGGTTTGTTTTTGAGGGTTTCCCAGGCGGGGTAAAATTAAATGTACATGGTATCCCAAAGCGAGAAGATTATCCGCCAGGCTAAAAATGCGGATTAACCCGCCTGTCTTTTTTCTAAAGCGGGGGTCATGCCAGTAGGCAACGATGATGAATTTCATTTTCTCCCTCCGCGGTGAAGAAGTAAAAGAAGCCGCGCCAGAAAGGCGTGAGCGAAAGAAAAATTTTTTTTGAAATAATAGACCATACTCTGGCGATAGAAAGAGGTTAGATTTAGCCGCTTTTTCTGGGAACTACCACCAAATAAGTGGACGATATTGGCGGTGGGCACATACATAACCCGGTAACCATGCCTATATACCTGCAAGCAAAGGTCCATATCTTCACAGTAAAAGAAATAATTTTCGTCGAATCCACCTACGGCAAAGAAAAGATCCCGCTTAATCATGAGACAAGCACCACTTAACCAGGGTACCTCCCGGAGATTAGAAAAATCGTAGTTTCTGAAATGTTGCCTGTATTTTTCTACCTCGAAAAGCCAGGACAGTTTTTCGGAGCCAGCAAATAGCATAGGGAGAGTGAGGAACTGCATATAAGAACGGGTAGGTTTGCCTTGGCTGTTGAGGATTTTTGGTCCCACAATACCGATATCCCTTTCACTCATCAAGGTGTTATAGAGGATGAAGATGGCCCCTTTTTGGACTACGGTGTCGCTGTTCAAGAATAAAAGGGCATCTCCTTTGCTGCACTTTGCCCCTTCGTTGTTTGCCCTTGAGAAACCCAGGTTTTTTTTACTTTCTATGAGCTCAACCGAGGGAAAATAGTTTTTGATCAAATCAGTGGAACCATCCTCCGAACCGTTGTCCACCACGATAATTTCGTAGGGTAAATCACCGGTCCCCGCCGGTATGGAATCTAGGCAAGACTTTAGGAGGTCTTTGGTGTTGAAGCTAACAATTACAATGGAAACCATGGTGGCAACTCCTTCCAGGCCTGCCTTAACCTCTCAAAGAAAGGCCTCATGATGAAGTATCCTGTCTTTTTTTCCATGCAGTATAAGACCCCCATATAAACCAAAAGCCCGGTGGGGAGGGAAATCATCAGGAACCAGATTTTACCTAAAGAACCCAGGAATTTCTTTTCCATAATAATGACCCCGCCCATGATGGATGTGGCTATAAAAGATAAGACGATGGGTTTTAGCTGGGCTTTCTTCGTGCATGAAATGACGCGGAAAGAGGTGCTAAGGGAGAGATACCAAACGACTATATTTGATAAGCAAAGAGCCCCGGCGGCACCGTTGATGCCGAATTCTTTCGTCAGAGGATAAATGAAAATTACGAGGCAGAAGAGACTTGCGAGCTGAATTAAGGTTTCATATTTGGGCCGCCCTAGGGCGAGGAAAACGGGATATGCAAGGCGGCCAAAAGTAGCGAGGGCACCAGCGATGGTAAGTAGCTTAAGGCAGGTGACACTCGGTAGCCATTGGTCGCCTAGGAGGATACCCACGATTTCTTCTGCTAAGAAGAAAAGTATACCTACCAGGGGAAGTAAGATTAAGGCCATCAATTTATAGATTTCCAGATAGGTATTTTTCAACTGAGGAAGGTTATCCTGCAACATGGAATAACTGGGGAAGGTAAGTTGCTTTAAGAGATATGAAATTTCGGTGGTTATGAGGGCAGAGACGGTCAGAGCCATCTGATAAAATCCCACTTCTTTAGCCCCTAGCACTTTCCCTATCGTAAAGGTATCCACCTGTATCTGAATGGAATATACAATTCCAACCCCGGTGACCCATTTGCCAAAAGTTACGATGCTTTTTATATTTTCCCATTGCAGGTTGAAGTGCGGCCGGTATGGATGGATGATATAGGACAGAAGTAAACGACTTATGTTACCCGCGAGTCCTCCCCATACTAAAGCCCACACATCCCTTAAGACAAAAGCCAGGGTTACGGAAACGATGAGATCAATAAAAGAGCTTAAGGATTCAAATTTAAAAGTCTGGTCAAAGCGAAGCTCTTTTTGAAAAAAAACCATGCCGATATTACGTACGCCTGTCACCACGAGGGAGACAGCAATGACCCTGATGATCATCTCCAGGGCGGACAGGTGAAAGAATTGGGCCGCCCAGGGGGCAATGGCAAAGGCAAGTACAAAGAGAAAGACTCCCCTTAGGGCCTGGAGCGACCAGGCGGTGTCTATGAGAGAAGTTGAAGGATTTTTTCTATGTATCAGCAAGGCATCGAAACCTGTTTGAGTAACTATATCCAATACGGCAAGCACGAGCATGGCAATCCCTACCAGACCAAAATCGGCAGGTGTGAGTAAGCGGGCGAGGATTATAGAGCGGATAAATCCGAGAAAACGGGAGGAGATGCGTAGGGATATGAGCCAGAAACCACCTTGGAGTAGTTTTTTCTCTAAGATTTTCCCCTCCGAGGTGGTCATTTCTCAGATACCCCGCCAAATTCACCTGACTCAATGCGAGGAATCATGATGACCATGGCGGTAAAAAACCAGAAGGGCTCCATAATACGGACAATGATAAAAGTATTAGCCCCAATGCAGTGGGTTAGAAGACCAAAAAATCCCACGAGATAGCCGAGGGTTAGGCCTTTGAAAAAGGGATTCTGTGTAGTTTGGAATGTTATTTTCGCATTTCGGTAAATATTCCGGAGGAGATTGATAAAGGCAAGAAGTCCCAGTAAACCCGTCTCGGCGAGGACCCTTGCATACTGGGCATCCAGAAAGGCGTAACCCGTTACCCCATAACCCAGTATGGGTTGTTTTAAGAAATCTCTCGTCAGAACTATTTTCATGGACTGGAGACGGGCAGAGGTAGAGGTATCGACCCGCCTTCCCGCGATTTCTAACTGACCCTGCTCTCGCGGCTGGGTAAAGGTAAAAAGAAGTCTCTCCTGAACACTTTTCGGCGTCACGAAAGGCAGGGCAATAAAAAAGGTGAGCGTTCCCAGTATAACCCATTTGCGTATTTCCTTATCTGAAAAGTAAATAAGGGCCAAGGCCATAGGTCCAAGGCCTATCCAGGAAGAACGGGACAGGGTAGCGGCAAGGGCGATAAAGGCAAAGAGAAGGGCGATGGCAAGGGCTAATTTGTGCTTTGTTTCCCCCCATTTGAGGAAAAGCCCAACCATGATGGCGATGAGTAATATCAGGTATCCGCCCAACGTGTTGGGTTCGCCATGAGGCCCCTCAAAGGGGGCCGAGGCCCTCTGACCCTGCATCATATAAGTCAGGGCGTACAGGGAAACGATGAAGCACACCACGAGCATAGTAATGGTGAATCTCTTTACTTGTTTTTCCTCCCTTAGATGGTTTACCGCCATGAAATATACGATGTAGTACTCGAAGTATTTTAGGGTAAAGAAGATTCCGGCGGTACCTTTAACCCGGCCCATCATGTAACCTAAAATGGTGGCTGCCACGCAGGTTAAGAAATATAAGGCAATGGGTAAATTTAGGGGTGTTCGCAAAAAGAGGCCAAGCTCTTTTTGAATCGCCGTTTTAAAAAACCAGGTGAGGCCGATGATAACGAGGAGAAAGTCATCGAGCCGGAGGGTAATTCCCCGACCCCTTACCGTTTCCCCCTCCACCCCGGATATACCTACCTGAGGCCCGAGAAGCATAGATACGATGAGGATATATAAGCCCAATTCGGGGTTTACGAAGCTGAAAATAGCGATGATAAGGCCAATGACAACAATGGCTGCCAGGCCAATAGATGCCTTTGCCGTTACCACGGCGCTTATTAGGGCGATGAGCACGATTAGAAAAATGATGATTAAAGTTGGTCTCGATTCGGTAAGCATTATTTAGGGGTGCTGCGCGTTTGATGTAATTCCTTATAAGCCCTCTCTAAGTCTCTCGGGTCATAGGTAGTATCTTTGATGTCAATTTTTTCAAACAGAGGAAAGATGAAATTGGCAATTAAAATGATGAGCAGGGCAGAGATGATGATAATAAGGGTCCACTTCAGGAAATTTTTCCGTTCCTCCCGGGTCCTTATCTTTCTCCTTTTTTTCAGAATCTTTTCATAAGATACGGTCTTCTGATTCATGGAAGAGGGTATCTCCGCCTCAAATTATTTTGCAACGCCCGTAGAAGCGGGGGTGCGTGTGGGGACGGGGCCTGTATGATACTGATAGTACAATCCGGCCAGTAAGAGAAGGGCGGTTACAATCAGGATAAGGGTTTTAAACCATTTACGTTTTGTTAACTTTTCCTTAGAAATTGACGTTTTGTCCTTTTTCAATTTGCCAGTTATGGTCTTGAGTGAGTTTATCGGCCCCAGGAGCACCTTTTCTTTTATCCGTTTGCTGAGTGGTGTTGTTCTTTTTGCCTGGTCGGAGTAGTAGTAATAGTAGTAGTCATGGTAACCGAAATCTGGACTGATTTCCGCTTTAAGGCCGTTAAGAACAACGCCGATAATATTGGCCTTCAGATTCTCCAGAGAAACCTTTGACCTTCTCAAGGCACCGCGGGCTATTTTCCCAACCTGATAGACGATTACCGTTCCGTCTGTCCTGGAGCTCCAAAGAGCGGCGTCCGTTGCCGCAAGAACCGGTGGTGCGTCGATGAGAATGATATCGTAATCCGCTTTTATGTCGTTCAAGAAGTCACTGGTAGATTTTGAATTGATTATCTCAGCGGGATTTGGGGCGTGGGTGCCGCTTGTGATTATGTGCAGATTGTCCAGACCTGGGGTTTTCATAATTTCGTCCATGGAAAGTTTGCCCATCATTAGGTCCGTCACTGTGCGGACAACCTGCCGCCATTCGTAATTCCCAAGGATCACGTCCGTAAAACCGGGGGCCTGTTCAATGCCAAAGAGGCGAGAGATAATTGGTCTTCTTAAATCTCCATCGAGCAGGAGCACCTTTTGTCCGATTTGGGCCATAGTGATGGCCAGATTGACCACGATGGATGTTTTTCCCTCTCCCGGGGAAGAGCTCGTGAAGAGGATCGTTTTGATTTTATTTTCTGTGCAGTGAAAATTCACGCTTGTACGAAGGGCCTTATAGCTTTCCGCCAAAGTGGAAGCGGGGGCAAAATGAGCGGCTAATCTAGTGTATCTCCGAAGTTTCTCCTCTGTGAGCTCCACGGAAGGGTCTTCCTCTAGGAGAGCTTTTATTTCTTCAACGCTTACAAAGGGGATAACTCCCATCACGTGAACACCGAGGAAGTCTTCCACTTCTTCAATAGCCCCAATAGAGGTGTCAAATGTTTCTATGAGGAATGCAAAAACAACCCCCAGGATTATCCCGAGCATGGTACCGAGCATGGTATTTGTTCCCACCCGGGGGGGGTTGATGGGTTTAGTCGGCTCGATGGCCGGTTTTATTATTTTTACTTCTTCTAATTTTTCCGCCTCCGCAATGAGGGATTCTTGGTACCTCTTTTCGAGGAGGATATACACTTCACGGGCAATGGAAGCATCTCGTTCCAGACGCGTAAGTTCTAAATTTTTCTGGGGTAATTCTTTTAACTTGTGTGTCAATTCAGTAAGTTGACGTCTGTAGACGTTTATATTTGATTGGATTGATTTTTCCTGCATCTTGAGGAAGCTCTTCATGCTCGCTATGGTTTCTGAAATCTGGTTTTTGATCGCTTTGACTTGGGGGAATTCGTCCGTGTAGGTAATGAGTAATGTATCTCGCTCTAACAATAAGTTTACGAGGCGGTCGTTCATAGCCTTGTAAGGGGGGGGTGCCTCATCAAAGTAAAAGGAGAGCTTTGAGGCGAGGGGAGAATTAATCGCTTCATCCAACATACGGGATGCGTACATAACTTTTTGCAAAACCATGGAATCGTTATCATGCAGGGCCTGCAGACGGTTTATCTGGGAGGTTAGAAAATTGGTTTCCGCCTCAATGGAAGTCCATTTGTTCTGTTCCCGAAACTTCTTTACCTCTTCTTCCGCTTTGGCCAGCTTCTCTTTGGCTAAATTGAACTGGGTTTCTATGTACCTTTTACCCTCAATGGTACGTTTGTTCAAATCCAGGGTTCTCTGGGTCTGATATATTTCCGTTAAGGTATTGCAGAAGTTGGCCGCAAATTTAGGGTCGTTTGCAGAAACGTAAATATCGATAAGGTCGCTGTTTCCTTTTTGCTCCGTTTGGACGCGGTTCTGGAGGTCGTTAATTATGTTCACGTACTGGTAATTCTGCCGAACTTCTTCCGGCGAGAGGTCGGCGGGTATCAGGCCCAGCTTTTTGGCCGTGAGTTCGAGGATAAAATAGCTCTTAATCAAATAAGTCTGAGTTTCCATGGGGTTTGTACCGCTTAATACCTGCATGGTGGGCTGAACTCCGGTGGGTGAAGCGAGTTTTTCCACCTTCACGGTGGTATTTGTTTGGTAGATTGGTACGGGCTTACCCAGGATGGAGGAGATGAAGCTAAAAATGCCCATGACTATGACAGTAAAAATTATGACGAGCTTTCGTCTTTTAATAATTCTCCAGTATTCTCTTAAATTGATGTCGTATTTGACCATGGGCATGGGCAGGCCTCTTCAGTATCTTAAATTATTTGGGCTGAAGTAAGCGTCTCTGTAGCTTCCAGGTATTAAGAGGTAGTTAAGCAGGGGTGTCGTATTGATGATGAACTCATTGATATCGCCGATGGTAGTGCGCGGGACATAGATGACGTCGCCGCTTTTGAGCTTCACGTTCTGTGATAGATCCCCCTGGTACACTATTTTGTTGTAATTGGCAGAGATTATTATGGGTTTTCCCTGCCTTTCCCGGAATTCCCGGATGATCTTTATGTCCGTTTTTATGGCTGTAGTGGTGAATCCGCCTGCCATGGCAATAGCGGCAAGGAGGTCCGGTGCGTCTCGCAGGCGCAAGATGCCCACGGCCGCCACCTGACCGAGTACGTAGACCCGATCAGCAAAGTAAGGTTCCGGTGGGACGGTAATTACATCTCCGTCCTCAAGAACGGGGTTTTGAGTTTCATCCCCGTAAAACATCGCTTGAAGGAGATTAATCACGTAAGTCTTCCCTTTCCGGAGAAGCTCCACCTTGGTGAGATCCGCATTCTCCACCGGTAATTGAGCGCCGTACATATAGGCTGCCTGCGGTGATGAGTACTGAGCCCGGCCGGTTATGGGGCCGCCGGCGCGGGATATAAGTTCGAGGACGGTGGTTTTGTTGGTAAGAACGTACCGTCCCGGCCCGGAATTGCCCGTGGGCAGGGTATTTATCTGACCGAAAAGGGTGGCGAATTTGCTTTTATACTCTTTTACCTTAACTTCAATCCGGGGTTCACGAAAGTACTTTTTTAACTGTGTCATGAGAATTTCGGTGATTTCACTCGTCGTCAATCCGTTGACGGGGATATCGGTGCCGTACATATAAGAAATCCTCCCATCTGGTCTCACTTCCAGGTCATAGTTGATCTGACGGAAACCTTCGTACGTTTGTGCTCCTCCCACCGCCGTGGACCAGAAGGTGATGGTAAGTACATCGCCCGGACCTACTTTATATTCCGGGAACCCTCTTTTTTCTGTAAAAACAGAATTTTCCCTGACGCGGCTCATTTGGGCTACCGCGCTTGCGTTTTCTTTTATCTTGGCCGGGTCTTCCTTATCCTTGTAACCGTATGTTTGTTCGTATTCTCCCACAGGTATGCCCGAATATTCCATCATGCAGGCATTTAATGTGGGGATTAATAAAAGGAGGGAAAGTCCAATCAGACTCGAAATTCCAGATGGAAGGAATTTCTTCATAATTGTTCCTCTTTTGTTCCTTGTTTTTTTTTCAAATTAGCTTAAATATGTGTAAGACGTCAAGGTAAAAAGAATAGCCGTGGAAATGATGGAGAAAAAATCCCCCAAAATGCCTTCCCCGGAAAAATTCCGAAGGGCGAGATGGATCAGGAGGAAGAGGTCTCTCATAAGTTTTTTTGTCTTCTTAGGGGTCATCATAACCTTGCTTTTCTTCGATTATTACCTGAATTTCATATCTAAGAAGCTGATTTTCATGCAGGCGAAAGAGGTAGAAGAAAAGGCGGGGAAAAATATCAAAGTAAGTGAAGCGGAAAGGACCGCAATCTTCCAAAAAGTGAAAGACCTCATGATGGCAGGTAAAATGGAGGAGGCCCGCATAGAAATCCTCAAGTATCTTGAAAGGGAAAAGTCGGCGGAAGGTAACTACCTGGCCGCTTTAGTTTATCTGCGCCACGGAGATATCCACAGTTCTTACCGCTATTTGAAAGAGGCGTTGAAAATTAATCCTGATTACTATGAGGCGAAGCAGAAGCTTGCCGAACTGTATTTAACAGTAGGTGATTTTAAGGCCGCCCAGAAGGAGGCATCTCTTATAGAAAAGCAGGACAGCCTTAGGGAAGAAGCCTTCTTGCTTCAAACAGAGATTGCCCAGGCAGAAGGAAAGATTGAAGAGGCCCTTTCCAAGATAACCGCGGCCGTAGAAGAGGGGAAGAAAAAGGGAAAACTTTCTCCACGCGTCCTTATCCGTCAGGCTACTCTCTACGCCACCCAGAAAAACTTGAAACGTGCATCCGATGTTATAAGTAGAGTGGAATTATCAAAACTGGATGCCCAAGGATATTTAGCTCTGGCCCGCTACTATAATATTATAGGTGACACTGAGAAGGTGCTGACTATTCTTAACGAAGCAAGGGCACGCTTCTCTGAGCAACCGGAAGTTTCCTATTACTATGCCTTTGAGCTAATGCGCCGTGGTGAGTTTCTAAAGGCCTCTGATATCTTCAAGCAGGTTCTTTCGGCCATGCCCAATTCCCGCATCGTGGCCTATCGATACGGGCAATCCCTTCTGGCTGCTGGCAAGACCGAGGAAGCCCGGATTCTTATCTCCCAAATATTGGACAAATTTCCCTCGGACATACTGGCCTTGAGTCTTAAGGTCCGGTACCAGCTACAAAAAAACGACTATCAGGGGGCCATAGATACCTTAAAATTCACAATTTCCCTCGTGCCCGAAGCCCCTCGTCCCCATACCCTGATCGCGGAACTTTACTGGAACGAAGGGATTTTCTCCATGGCAGAGAAGTATGCCATGAATGCCATAAAACTTGGAGAAAAGAGCCTTTCTCCCCGGGTCGTTTTAGGTGATGTATACATGAAACAGGGGAGGTACGAGCAGGCGATAGAGCAGTACAGTCGGATTCTGGAACGGGAGCCTACGAATCTTTTAGCCCTCTCTCAGATTTCCGATGCCTGGTTGAACTTGGGAAATTCTAAAAGGGCTTTAGAATATTGTAACAAAGTCCTACTTCATTATCCAAACCTGGAGTGGATGAAAAAGAAAAAAGAACTCATCGAAAACCTTGACCGCAGTCCGATGGCTTTTATGGAGACGGCGAGAAAACATTTTGAGCAAAGTCCGAATGATGCGAGGACGACGATCGCTTATGTGCAGGCGCTGATTATTAACAATCGTCCCGCGGATGCGATCTCCCTTCTAAGAAAAGCCATTAAGCGAGACCCAAATAACAGATGGTACCTTCTAACCCTTGGAGATTTACTACTCGCCAAAGGAGAGATACAAGAGGCGAGGGACATATATGAACGCCTTGTTGCCTCAAACCCCCGGGATGTAAATTTGCTTATCAACGTAGGTGGGCGATATGAAAAAATAAATCTTGACAAAAAGGCGGAGGAGTTATATTTGAAAGCTTATATGGAGGATAAGAATAATTTAGTGGTTATAAATCAGCTCGCGTGGTTTTACACGGATGTCGCGGGGGAGTTGAACAAGGCTAAACCTTTTATCGATATCCTCCATCTAAAGGGTGAAGGGGCTTTCGAAAAGGACACGGTAGGATGGTACTATTACCGAATGGGTAATTATCAAACCGCGGAGAGGTTTTTCCGGGAGGCACTGCAGCTGGAGCCTTCTAATCATGCCATTAGGGCACATTTAGCTTTGGCCCTCTACAAAGAGGGGAAAGTAAAGATGGCAGGTGCGGAAAAAGAAAAAGTAATAAATATGATTCCGGCGGGGAAGCTTCGGGAGGAGCTTATCAAAGTAGCCGGGGAAGTGGTGAGGTAAAAAATGAAAAGAAAGATAAAATTGGCAAAACTATGGGGGCTTGTGGCCTTAATTGCTGCCATGACTTTAATAGTCACACCTGCCCTATGGGCCCTGCCTTACTATGAGTCCGGATATGCGGATGGTAGTGGAGACCAGCTGTTCAAGTTTTTCTATTATTCAGGAAATAAACGCATACAGTTTGCCGATTCTAATCTTATCACGGGGCCTTCCGGCGATACGATTGCCAATGGAAGTTACTATCAAGCCATATCGGGCACATATCAATTTGGAAGTGAAGTTAATTCCGGCGTTTATGAGTTAACAAAATTGGGGGGAGGAACAAGTGCCATTTCCGTCACCGATGGATCGTCAGATTATTTGGCCGCCCAGGCACAGGCTCTACAGATTAACTTTAATAACCACACGATTACCTGGTCCGATGTTACAAATGTGTCCATAAATAATACCATTGGTTCCCAGGCTTTAACCGACCTTGCCTCGGCATCTACTTATGCCTTTACCAGCTTTACCTTTCAAGCGATAGCTAATGAGTCGGCCTGGTTATCAGGTTCTGATCCATCAACTAAGTACACCACCTACTATTCCAAACTTGAGGGTTTTGCTGCTGTTCCGGAGCCGGCCACGTGGTTACTGATTTCCATGGGTATGGGGGCAATAGGCTTTGCATTAACCTATCGGAGAAGGTTTATACCCGTTGAAATGGCTATCCATTGATGATGCCTCAGCATTAAACACTCTATAGAGGGCGATTTGATATTCAAATCGCCTTTTTTAAGTTTCGGCATGGACAGTTTTGATGAGCATGAAGAGAGGGAAAAGAGGAGGCGTTGGAAGACGGCCGTAACTATTGGGGTGGGCGTTCTTCTTGCCGTATTTCTTGTTTTTTTCGATACCTTCTACCATCTGGTAACTTATGGCCATCTGCGAAAGGGATCATTTATAGATAAGGTAGGGGGGAGGCTTGCACGCGTAAGCCCCGAAGAGGAATCGGCAATCCTGACAGAGGCACGACGTCTTCTTCAAGAGGGGAAAATAAATGAAGCCCGGGAGAGGGCATTGTATATAATCGGGCGAATGGCGAGCTCCGAGGCTCTAAATATCGTCGGCCTCACCTATTTAAGGCAGGGAAACGTAAAGGGGGCTTACGACTATTTTCGTGAGTCGGTGAGGGTAAACCCGAAAAATTATTCCGCCCAGGAGAGGCTGGGGGAAATTTTCGTGCTGGTGGGGGATTACCAGTCGGCGAAAAAGCAGGCCGAGGTTCTCGGGGGTATAAAAGAATACGCACCTGATGGGCTTCTTCTGGAGGCGGAAATTGCCGTCAGGGAAGGAAATTATTCACAGGCGCTAAACAAGGTTAACGCGGCCTTTGCGGTCAGGGAACCATCACCAAAGGAGCAGATTTTTCTCGCCCATCTGTATTACCGCTTGGGGGAAAAGAAAAGGGCGGGGGAAATAATAGGCAAATTGGATTTGGAGAGAATGGATGCGGAAGGCTACCTGAGCCTCGCCCGCTATTATGTATCCACGGGGGAAGACGAAAAGGCTAAAGCCTTTTATTCCCTTGCTCTCAAACGTTATCCTTCTAACGCAGAAGTGCTTTACAATTACGGCATGTATCTAATTGGCCAGAGAAAATTTGCCGAGGCCGCTTCGTATCTCGAACAGGCACACCGCGCCTTCCCCGGGGCAGCCATTGTCACGTATAGAATGGGCCAGGCGTATCTAGCGGCAGGTAAATCCGAGCGGGTAGCTGGTCTAATCGCAGAGCTCCTGACTCAAGACCCGCAGAGCATCTTGGCCTGGCGGTTAAAGGGGGAATACGCCATGGCCAAAGGCGAGCGCAGGCAGGCCATTGAAGCCTTCAATAAGGTCGTCCAGTTCATTCCGGAGGCCAGCTTCATATATGCCCTTCTGTCGGAACTCTACCTGAAAGAGGGGGATGGAGCCCAGGCGGAAAAATATGCCCGCCGTGCCATAGAGTTAGGAGACAGTTCTTTTACCCCCCGAATGGTTCTGGGAGATATTTTGTACCGCCAGGGTCGATGGGAAGAAGCCAGAGCACGGTACTATGAGGTGATGAAGATTCAACCGGGGAACCTGGCTGCTCTCATTATGGCCGGCGACTGCGAACTCAACCTGGGAAACTTGAAGAAAGCGGAGGAACTGTACCGGAAGGCTATTACTTTGTATCCCCATCTCAGTTTTATTGAGGCCCGTTTTGCTCGGGTTAAGCTGGCAGCGGGAGACCGGTCCGGCGCTCTCGCAGCGACGCGGAGCTATTACGAAAAGAATCCTAAGGATCCGAAGGCTGTGGCAGAATATGCTAATACCCTCTTGGTAAATGGCAGAACTGATGAGGCCAGCAGGGTGCTCGAGGAAGGCATGAAGCGAATTCCCCAAGACGGATACTTGCCCCTCGTGGCGGGGGATCTTGAGCTTTTCAAGGGTGACTTGGAAGGGGCGGCGAGAATGTATGCCCGGGCAGAGGCCGCCAAAGAGACTAACCCTAATCATATGATAAATATAGCAGCGCGGTATGTGGCAATGCAAAGGTTAACGGATGCACAGCGCTTGTATCTTAAGGCCGTGAGCCTTTATCCAGCGGACATTCAAATTACAAACGAGGCGGCCTGGTTTTTCATTGACATCCTTAAGAAGCCAGAAATGGCAAAAGAGATGGTAGAGGTTCTGAAGAAGAAGGGAGAGGGGGCAAACGAAAAGGATACCATAGGCTGGTACTATTTCCTTACGGGCAATGAGAAAACGGCCGAGTACTATCTGCGAGAGGCAAGGGAGCTGGATCCCAGAAACCCCATTATACAGGCACATTATGCCCTTGTCCTGGAAAAAATGTCACGGTTAAAGGAGGCCAAAGAAGAGGCTATTAAGGCCCGTGATAAACTGCCCTCGGGCGATTTGAAGAAAAGAATCATGGCCCTATGTGGGGCAAAAGGGCCATGAGCGCGTTAAAGCTTTACCTTATCTTATCCGCTTTTTTTTTGCCTATCACCCCATTATTTTTGATCTACGGGATGCCAGTCTTTCCAACGAACTTGCCCATCATTTGCCCCTGGTTGTAATTCTTGCCTTTTATCTCGCATATGAGAAGCGCGGCGAATTGGCAAAGAAATTATTCTCCCCCGGCCCACAAGGTAATGGGGGTTGTATGCTGGCAGGCTTGCTGGCAAATCTCATCGGACAATTAGGGGGTGTTTACTACCTCGCACAGCTTTCCATGCCCGTCACCATATATGGGACCTTGAGATACTTGATCGGAAAAGATTTTGCGATGTCACTCAAGATTCCGCTTCTTTTCCTTCTTCTAGCCTTTCCAATCCCCGGTAAAGTTTACATTAATCTTGTTTTTCCCCTGAAGTTACTCGTATCATATCTGGCAGGGGTGGTCCTGAAATTCATGGGTTTCAATGTTTCGGTGCAGGGTAGTGTTATCGTTTTACCTCCCCTTTATCTCGGCGTCGAGGATGCATGTTCAGGTTTAAATTCTCTCCTCGCCCTGGTGACCCTGGCCGCATTTTGCGGTATGACTTTCCTGCAGCGATGGTCATCCCGGGTAGTTATACTGTTTATTGTTCTGCCGGTGATAATTTTTGCCAATGTCCTTAGGGTAACTTTAAGCGCCTACATTGCCTGGACGTGGGGTGTAGATTTAATAGAAGGATACTTTCATACAGCCTGGGGTTTGTTAGTTTTCGCTATCTCTACGGTAATCCTCGTGGGGGCTGTAATCTTTTTGGCTAGAAGGGAAGGGAAGAAGAATGCCTCCGGATAACAAAAGGTTTTTTGTCGTCTTGATAATATTCGTTCTGGCAGGGGCAGCAAGCCTGTGGATATCATCTCGGGGTCGGGTCTGGGAGATACCTCCCCTTCCGCCATTTCTTCCCAATAATTATCAAGGCTGGGTAGGGACACCCTTTTCGGCGGTTCTTCCCTCAGATATTCGGGCAGGTGATGCCATCCTTAGAGAATACCGTTTTGAGGGCAAGGCACCGATCAAGGTTATGGCTTTATACAGCCCGACAGGTAATTACCACCCTCCTTCCCTTTGTTACACCGGGATGGGTTTGAAGCTGTTTTATCTTCCCCCTTTGAAAAACACATCGGGGAAAATACACCTTTCCGGTTTGGGGGCGCGTGAGATAGGGCAGTTGATTATGGTCTTTCATGGGTTTTACCTCAATGGACGGATAATCCCTGATGGGGTGGGGAAAAAACTCTATGAGGTAAAGGATCAGTTCCTTTTCGGAAAGGTGAGGCAGTATTTCTTTGAGATGATGGTCGCCGTCCCGGAAGGGGAGGAAAAGAAGGGGCGAGAATACCTGATTTCCTTCCTCGATACCCTGGAACCTTATCTCCTCTGGGAAAAAAAAGTTGCCAAAAAGCAATAAAATATCTAAATTAGAGAAAAATCTGCCTTTGGGAGCGTAGAGATGAAAGCCTCTGATCTCGTTAAAGGGTATCAAAAAAAAGAAGAGATAGAAACACCTCCCCCGGAAGAAAGGGAAAAGGAGATGCCCCCACCAAAGAAAAAGGTTCCTGCCTTCCGATTGAGTGAGATAGAAATATTTGATTTATCCTTTGGAAAAGACGAAAAACCCGAACCCGAGGAAGGAGAAATAACCCCCGAGGAGCCGGAAAAGGTAGAGGAACGGGAAATGACAAAGAACATGCCTTTTCAATCACGGTTCGAACCGGGAGACACGACAGAAGTGGAGGGCGAAAAGCCGGCGGAGCCTGAATTAGAGAAGAAACAGGTACGGCTTGTGGAGCCGGAACCTGAGGATGGACAGGTCAATGGGGTGGAGCCTGAGTCTGATTTGGTAGAAGTCCAGACCGTTGAGCCAGAAATATTAAAGGATAAGAGGGTTAACGCCGAAACCCTCTACCGCCTCTCCAAGGTTTACCTATCTGACCTAAGGGAAAGGGTGCGCAAGAGTATCCCCGTCGACATAAGACCGGTTATAGATGCAATGGATTGGCTAATTAGGGAGAACTTGGTCAGTGATGAGGTTATCCAGGGCATTTCCAGATTGAGCATCGCGGAAGAATATTACATCTCCCATGCTATAAATACGGCCGCTTATGCAGTTCGCCTTGGGCGCAGTTTCGGGTATGCCAAGAAAGAACTGCTGGAACTTGCCATTGGTGCCTACCTTTGTGACATCGGGCTCTTCAAGATACCGGAAGCGATAATAAATAAGCCCACTAAGCTCTCACCCGAAGAAGTTGAACTGGTCAAGTCACATCCTGAAATCGGACGGGAACTCATTTCCAGCTATGCATCTGATTATCCTAACGTGATAAAAGTTGTTTATGAACACCACGAGAGGGAAGATGGGTCCGGTTATCCCCTCGGCATAGGAGGGGATAATATCTCCGAATTTGCGAAAATTGTGGGAATCTGTGATTCTTACGTGGCCATGACGCATAATCGTCCCCATAAAAAGGCCCTCATACAGATAGATACTATGCGCGAGCTCATTTCTATGAAAGGAAGATTCTTTTCCGCTAAAATTATCAAGGCTTTTCTGGACGAAGTTTCTATTTTCCCCATCGGGAGCTATGTAGTCCTCAACAACAAAATGATCGGCCTGGTAATCGCAACGAACCGCTATAACCCCTTTAAGCCTAAGGTAAAACTCCTCTTTGATGAGTATGGGCGACGCTTTGAGGAACCCCGGTTAGTGGACTTAATGACTAACCCGGTACTAAATATTGAGAGTAACATCCTGCCCGACGATTTGCCAAAAGCCCACTGAAATGATGAAGGATTTTTTTCTCCCAGATCTCTTGGTAAAGGTGGAGGCCACCGGCATGGCAGCAGAAAAAGTAGTAGGCCATTTGGAAAATTTGTTTTCCCCTAATATGCTAAGTAAATTCCCTTCTGAGCAGGTTTGTTTCGAGGTGATTTTAAGAGAAGAAAAGTCTATGCCGGTCCGCTTTCCCTCCGAGCCGGAGGAGGTGCAAGGGGATGGGATACCCATACCTGATTTTAGAGACGGAGATGGCCATTTATCTTTTATCGGTTTTCTTGACGGCCTGCTAGTATTTTTCTGGGGTAAGGGGAGGGCCAGGTGCTTTCTTTTTCCCCACATCGGGGGAGAGAATTTTTTAACCGGCAGTGCTTATCGTCTCTTCTTCGTGAGCACTTGCCTCTGGATGGCGGAACGGAACCGCTTCCTCATTCACAGCGCCGCCGTAAAGAGAAGAGGAGGGGGGTATCTTTTTTGGGGGGGCTCAGGGGCCGGTAAATCTACCATTGCAGGCTATTTTGCCGGGGAGGAAGTATTTTCCGATGAGGCACCTCTAGTATTTAGTGAGGGGGAGGCCTTTTTTTGTGCCCGCACCCCCTTTACCCAATGGCGGGGTAAGGGAGATTGTTTTATTTGCGACTCCACCCCCGTGGTAAAGAATTTCTTCCTTTACCGTGGAGAGAGACTTCTCGTGCGCAAGCGGCCTCAAATAACTGCTCTGGCGGAAATTATGAAAAGTCATATCCACGGGTTCCCCTTTATGTCCCAGGAGATAAAAAGAGCGGCTTTCGATTTTTTTGTCCGTTACTGTAAGGATTTACCCATGTTTGACCTCTTTTTCTCTCTGGAAGATGATATTAAAAGGGTTTTGACTTGAGGCTTTTTTCACGAAAGGAGATGCCATGGCTTACCGGCGGAAAATAGTGGCACCTAAAAAGACCAATTGGGTGAGTTACCTCGTAATATTTTCCATTTTGGCCTTTTTTCTCGTGGGTCTCACCTTTTATCTCCTTCCTTTTGTGCGTTACTACGAAATGGAAAAGGCTTTAATGGAAAGGGATGTGGGCACCGTTGTGAATTACATTAAGGCCGATGACCTAAAGGCGAATCTCCTGAAGCGAAAAGGGGTTATTGCTCTTCGTCCCTCTAACCCTACCAGTCAGGCGCCCCTTTCACTCGTTGATCTGGCCATCGCATGGTATCAGAAGATGGGCAAAGGGGGCTTTGAAAGGACCTTCACGACCGAAGGACTTTACGCATTAATAACCGAGGTGGGTCAGGGCAGAGGGGTGGAAGAAAGCACCGGTGCTTTGATTAATCGCATCATTAAAAATACTTCTTTTGAATACGAATCCATCGACGAATTTTCTTTACGGGCAAAGGACCCACAGGGGAGATTGGTGGGCTACGTTACCTTCCGCTTCCAACGGGAGGGGTTTAACTGGCGCCTTGTCGATATCCAGTTCCCCCTCTTTTAAATTTCTATCCAGCCGTTTTGGTTGAGGACACAGAGGGCAAAATGGGTATCTCTGAGTGCCTCCTCGGGCTGAATGTTGTATGTCCGAGAAAGCGCCCGGGCAATTTCGCAAAGCGAGTGCTGCCCGTCACAGCGAGAAAAGACGAAGTATGCCGTTTCGTTTAAAAGAAGGGGCTTCCCTTCGTCGCCGTAAACGATGATTCCCTCTTTTGTCCTGTTAACATCTGCCGATAAACGGCGGGAAGGCTTTGCCTTTAACGAGGCCTGCGTCTTTATGAAATGGGCAATCTCCCACAACTTAGAGGCTTTAAGGGGGGGAAAGAAAAATGCCGACCCCAAGAAAAAGGCAAGAGTCATCAAATCGCGCCGAGAAATGCCGTTCATAGAGAATCTTCCACCACCTTCTCTATTATGTTTTTATCAATCTCCCGGGCCTTCATGGTAAAACCCATAAGGAGAGAGAGATCACAGATATTGTTGATTTTTCTCGGGATGCCCTCAGAAAAATGAAAAATCGATTCCAATGCGTCAGGGGTAAAAATGGGGGTTTTTCTCCCCGCCCGCTCGAGGCGGAAGGCAATGTATTCTTTTGTTTCTTCAGCATTCATGGGGTTTATATGATAGCGGATGGCGATCCTTTGGTCTAATTGCCTCAGTTTACGGATAATGTCGGCCAGCTCTGGCTGACCCACGAGAAGCACGGTAAGCAGAAAGCGGTCGTTTAGCTGGAAGTTTAGGAGCATGCGGATTTCCTCGAAGGTGTCTAAGGGAACGGCCTGCGCTTCATCTATAATTAAGATGGTGTTTTTATTATCGTTCATGTTGTCGAAGAGCTTCTGGTTAAAAATGGAGAGAATCTCTGTTTTCGAATCCGATTTTGTTTCGAGGCCGATTTCATAGAGGGCTTCTTTCAGAAAATCTATCGGTTGCAGGCTGGGGTTGGTAATGAGACCTATATCGAACTCCTTGTCCGGTAGTTGTTGAATTAGCACCCGGCTTAAGGTCGTTTTGCCACTCCCCACTTCTCCAGTAATGAGTGCAGCTCCCTTCATGCGCTTTATTACGTACGTCATGCGTACGAGGGCTTCCCTATGCTCGGAAGAGTAATACATGAAGTTGGGGTCTGGTACATTTTCAAAAGGGTATTTCGTCAATTCCCAGTATTGAAGATACATTTTATAAATCCCTCGATGGCGAGATAAATTTCGGAAAAACACTGCCTATACTCATAGGGCGACTTCCGATAAGGGTCTTTGATGTCCCCATTTTTCCCGTCGTATTCTCGGGAATATGCCTTCAGGAGATGAATTTTATCGGCAAATTCGGGGTAATTTTTGGTCAGAATTTCTTTTTGGACCTGATCCATTACGAGTACGTAATCCGCCTCCACCATCATTTCCCGAGTGAGAGGTTGTGAAATGTGACCATGCAAAGAATAGCCCATTTCGTCCAAAATTTTTTCCGCCCGTTCATCCCTTTTAATCCCTTTTGTCTCCATAATACCGGCGGAAGATACACTTACGCCGCTCTTCCCCAGTTTTTTGAGCTTTCCCTTAAGAATGGCCTCGGCCATAAAACTACGTACAATATTGGCCGTGCATACAAACAATATGTGCATGTCATTCGTATATCATGTTTTTTGTGTTTGTAAACAAGATTTTATGAATTTTAAAAGAGTGAGAAGTGTGGTAGAAGGTGAGTAGTCTATTTTAGGAGTCTTCATAATGGATGGGGCAAAAAGGACCGTCTTTTTCATTTCCGATAGTACCGCCATAACGGCCGAAACCCTCGGTCACTGCCTACTTACCCAGTTTGACCACATTACGTATGAGCCCGTAACCTTTCCCTTCATTGATACCCTGGAAAAGGCGTCAAAATTGGTAGAGCAGATCAATCGGGAGACGGAAACGAAAGAACGGCCGCCCATAATTTTCAGTACTTTGGTTCGGAAAGAAGTGAGGGAGGTGATTAAAAAAAGCAAAGGGATATGTTTTGACCTTTTCGACACTTACCTGGAGCCGTTGGAAAGGGAGCTCAGCGTGGAATCTGCCCATGCGGTAGGCAGGTACCATACCCTTTCTGATTTGAGTAGTTACGACATAAGAATTGAGGCCATAAATTATGCCCTTGGGGCTGATGACGGCACCGGTACAAAGGAGTACGATAGGGCAGATATTATTCTCATCGGGGTCTCCCGGGCAGGGAAAACGCCTACGTGTCTTTATTTGGGGATGCAGTTTGGCATCTTTGCGGCCAATTATCCTCTTACAGAGGAGGACCTTATAGAAAGAAAGGGAGAAATGCCTTCCGTTCTCTTGCCTTTCCGCCATAAACTCTTTGGTCTTACGATTAATCCGGAGAGACTCCAGAGGATACGCGAGCAGAGACGCCCGGGTAGCCGATACGCGTCCTTTGCCCAGTGCCACCGTGAGGTAGAGTGGGCAGAGGCCTTCTATGCCCGCTGGGGTATCCCATTTTTAAACGTTACGACCATGTCTGTGGAAGAGATTGCCTCCAAAGTGCTCCACGAAACTAATCTGGGTAGGAGGGTGTGGTGAGCCTCAGAATGAGAGGGTAAACTGGCCGTTTTTATTTATAATGGTACCATCTACCCATACTTCTCCTCCCTTACGCAGGTCACAGATCATGTCCCAGTGGATGGCGGAGTGGTTGAGGCTTCCCGTTTCTGGATAACCGGCCCCCAGGGCGACATGAAAGGTACCTCCAATTTTTTCATCAAAGAGGATTTCCCGCGTAAATTCCTTGATGCCCTCATTGGTGCCCAGGGCAAATTCCCCTAAGTATGCCGCTCCCTCGTCGGTTAAAATCATCTGCTGCAGTAGTGCTTCATTTTTTTCTGCTTTTGCCTCTACGACCTTCCCTTCTTTGAAGCGAAGGAAGATGCCTTTTACCTCCCTCCCCTCGTATATGGCCGGATAGGTGAAGGTAACATAGCCCTCTGTGCTTCTCTCTACGGGGCCGGTGAATATCTCCCCGTCCGGCATGTTATGGCGCCCGTCACAGCTTATAAAGCGCCTGTTTTCGATGGAAAGGCTAAGGTCGGTCCCGGGAGCCAGAATCCGGATTTCCCTCTTTCCTGTGAGCCACTGGCAAATTTTTTCCTGGCGTCGGGAAAGATTTTTCCAGTAATCCACCGGGTCACCTTCTTCAGGAAGACAGGCGCGGTAAACGAAATCCTCGTAATCGGACAGGGACATTTCTGCCTCCTGGGCGTAAGCATTCGTGGGATAGAGAGTGATGACCCACTTCAGTGCCCCTTCTGCTGCCCTCTTCATGAAAATGTCCATGAATTGCCTCCGGCCTTGGCGATATCGGGCAATGCGAGCCGGCTCGACACGGTTCAAAGCCCTCGTGTTGAGGTGACCGAGCACGCTTATAGAGGCATCATAAGTTTCAACCGATAAAAGCAAAGGAGGAGGCAGAAAGTCAAGCTGTTCATCCGTTGCATACTTATAAAAAATCTCGTCGAGACCGGGGAGGGTGAGGTTAAGAAAAGGGTGTCCCCCCTGGAGGAGCACAGAGCGATAGACGGCTCTGATGAGGGGATCTGCAGAACTTACGCCCTGAATCAAGACTTTGTCACCCTTTTTTATTTCCGTTGAGTATCGAACGAGGAGGTCAGCTAACTTCTCTACCCTTGGGTCCATGATTACTTCCCTGATTTATAAGGGAGGCCTTCTTTGCTCCAAAGGCCTCCCCAAATTTTGCCTTTAATTTTCTCTATGGGGGATGTCTGTTCCTCTGGGGGTGTAATGTGTGTGCAAGAGCTCGTGGGATTTATGCCCCAGTGGTTCATGGAGGAAGTTTTTGTATAACTTCTGAACCGATGGGTTTTCGTGGGACTGCCTGATCTTTTGCACCTGGGCATCATCCACGTATAGGGCCCCAGCTCTCTTGGCTCTGATTTCCATATTGGAAGGAATGGGTTCTCCGCCACCGCCCACACATCCGCCGGGGCAACACATGACCTCAATAAAAGTGTAATCCGCCTGGCCTGTCCGGATAAGGTCCATTAACTTCCTCGCATTGGCAAGCCCGTGGGCTACGGCTACTTTCACCTTACCCACGGGAGGTATCTCTACGGCTGCTTCTTTTACCCCTTCAAGGCCTCGTACGGGTGTTATGTCGAGAGAAGGCATAACCTTCCCGGTGATTAGAAAGTACGCCGATCGGAGGGCGGCTTCCATAACCCCTCCGGTGGCGCCAAAAATCGTACCCGCACCCGTGTACTCTCCCATAGGGGCATCCGGCTCTTCGTCCGGGAGATTGGCAAAGTCAATTCCTGCTTCCCTTATCATCCGTGCCAGTTCCCTGGTGGTGAGTACGTAATCCACATCCCTGTAGCCGCTATCCTTCATTTCCGGCCGCTGGGCCTCAAACTTCTTAGCCGTACAGGGCATAATGGAGACAACTACTATGTTTGCAGGGTCTATACCGGCGAACTCAGCATAATAAGTCTTGGCCAAGGCCCCGAACATCTGCTGAGGAGATTTGCAGGTGGATAGATGGTCGAGGAGATCGGGGTAGAAATGTTCGCAGAATTTTATCCATCCAGGGCTGCAAGAAGTTATCATGGGCAACTTGCCCCCTTCCTTTACCCTTTTTACGAGCTCACTTCCTTCCTCGACGATGGTTAGATCGGCCGTGAAATTTGTATCGAAGACCTTGTCAAACCCCAGGCGTCGTAATGCGGCAATCATCTTCCCCGTTACGAGAGTCCCCGGCGGCATGCCGAATTCCTCTCCTAGGGCGGCCCTAATAGCAGGCGCTTCCTGCACGACCACATGCTTGGTCGGGTCTTGGAGGGCTTCCCATACTTTTTCCACGTCGTCCTTTTCGTAAAGGGCTCCCACGGGACACGCTAAGATGCACTGACCGCAGGCCACGCAGTTTGTCTCTGCTAGGGGCAGGTTAAAGGCTGGAACAACCCTCATTTCACTTCCACGCCAGGCAGGGGTCAGAACGCTCACTGACTGAATAGATTCGCACACATGTACACAGCGCATACAACCTATGCATTTGCGTCCATCCCTCACCACAGCAGGGCTCGAACGGTCAATCATACCTTCTTCTGGGAACTGCGTACGGCTGAACCTGACTTCTTTAACCCCTACTTGCTCTGCTACCCGCTGGAGTTCACAATTTCCGTTTCTAACGCAGTAAGTACATTCCTGTGGATGGTCGGCGAGGAGCAATTCTACAACGAGGCGCCTTGCCCTGCGAACCCGCTCCGTTTTTGTGTGGATTTTCATTCCATCCGTGACCGGAAAGACGCAGGAGGCTACGAGATTTCGCTGTCCCTCTACTTCACTCACGCATACCCGGCATTGACCCGGCGTATGACCCGCTTCGAACCACGCACAGAGGGTCGGGATGTTTATACCCGCTTTTTTTGCCGCTTCATAAACGGTGGACCCACTTTCTACTTCTACCTTTATATCGTCAACTGTTACTGTTACTTTTGCCATTTTTGTTCCTCCATCTTTTCTTACCCGAGAGCTAAATTTCCGCATCGCATCTTAGGCACCGACAGGCCTCTTTGTAAGCCTCCTCTTTGGTGAACCCGAGCTCCACTTCAGCAAAGCCCAGAATCCTCTCAGCCCCGTGCAGCTCCGGCATCTTCGCTTGCGGAGTTTCTTTTGTTTCCTCATCTATGATGAGGGGTATATCTATTTTTTCCTCCGGCGGTTCTTCATAGGGTGGCTCTCCATTTGCGAGGCGAATGGCAGAATCGATTTCATTTGCCGCCTGATGACCCGCCGCGATGGCTCCTATAACCGTGTCGGGGCCTGTAACGACGTCTCCTCCCGCGTATACCCTTGCATTATGGGTGCGGGATTTGCTGCCCTTTACCAAGTCAACGCAGTCCCATCTGTTAATAGAGATGCCGCTTTCCTTGGGTATAAAGGAGACATCAGGAGATTGGCCAATGGCGGCAATTACGGCATCAACGGGCAAGGTATATTCAGAACCCTTGATGGGAATGGGTCTCCGGCGGCCACTGGCATCGAAATCGCCGAGGGACATCTTCTGGCAGACGATAGCAGACACTTTGCCCTCCTGGCCTATAATCTTAACGGGGGCCACTAGGAATTCGATTTTCACGCCTTCTTCTTCGGCTGCCTTGATTTCCTCCGGTGCTGCCGGCATATCCTGCCTTTCACGGCGGTAGAGAATCGTCACTTCCGCTCCAAGCCTCAAGGCAACCCTCGCCGAATCAATAGCCGAATTACCGCCCCCGATAACTACTACCTTTTTCCCGAGGTTTTTCTTCCCTTTTACCCAAGCTTCCTCGTTTAAGTTGAAGTCCCGGAGAAATTCCACACTGCCGAAAACGCCCGTTAAGTTCTCTCCTTCCACGTTCATCTTCTGACTCTTGTGGGCACCGGTTGCAATGTAGATGTAGTCGTAATTAGCATTTAACTCATCAAAGGAGATGTCCCTGCCTACTTTCGTATTGCATTTTATTTCTACTCCCAGGGCACGGATGGCATCAATTTCCCGGCGGAGAACTTCCCGGGGGAGGCGGTAGGACGGGATTGCCCAGCGGAGCATTCCTCCCGGTTCGGGTAGTTCTTCAAATACCGTGACCTTGTAACCTCTCTTGGTGAGATCCTGGGCTGCCGTAAGCCCGGCGGGTCCTGCACCTATAACGGCAATCTTTTCCTTCCTCGTAATGGGCGCAGGTGAAACGGGGGGTCTATCTGCATAGTCGGTAATGAACCTTTTCAGGTATTTTATGGCCACGGGTTCGTCGAGTTTCCCCCGTCGGCACTTGCTCTGGCACTTATGGTCACACACGCGTCCGCACACGGAGGGGAAGGGGTTGGTTTTAAGGAGGACTTTATAGGCGTCTTCCAAGCGGTCGGCCCTTATCAGGGCGATGTAGGAAGGTATATCCATCCCTATGGGGCAGGTATGCTGACATGGGGACTTGAAGAGGGCCGTGCATACAGCTGCCCGGCATTTATGCTCTCGGATGTGCTCTTCGTACTCCTGGCGGAAGTATCGGATGGTGCTTAAAACGGGATTGGGGGCCGTCTGCCCCAGTCCGCATAGAGAGGCGTCTTTGATTATCTTGGCCAGCTCTTCAAGAAGCTCGATATCACCCTCTTTTCCCTTCCCCTGGGTGATGTTGTTAAGAATCTCAAGCATGCGCTTCGTGCCCTCCCGGCAGGGGGTGCACTTTCCGCAGGACTCATCCTGGCAAAATTCCATAAAGAATCTGGCCATATCTACGGCGCAGGTATCCTCGTTCATTACGATTAAACCGCCGGAACCCATGATGGCGCCGAGTTCCGTTACGTTTTCGTAATCGATGGGAACGTTGAGGTGCTGGACGGGGATGCAGCCGCCGGATGGTCCCCCTAGCTGAGCCGCCTTGAATTTTTTCCCTTTGGGGATCCCACCCCCGATGTCGAATACAATGGTTCCCAGGGTCGTTCCCATAGGTACTTCCACGAGTCCCACATTGTTTACGTCACCTGTGAGGGCGAATACCTTGGTGCCCTTGCTTCGTTCTGTACCGATGCTGGCGAACCACTCAGCACCTCGTAGTATGATTTGGGGTACGTTGGCGAAGGTTTCCACGTTATTGAGGATGGAGGGTTTTTGCCACAGGCCGGCCACGGCAGGGAAGGGGGGTCTTGGACGAGGCATACCTCGTTTTCCTTCGATAGAGGTCATCAGGGCTGTCTCTTCTCCGCAAACGAAGGCGCCGGCGCCCTGATAGATTTCCAAGTCAAAGTCAAACCCCGAACCGAGAATATCCTTTCCTAAGAGGCCGTACTCTTTCGCCTGGGCAATCGCCACGTTCAGACGGTGAATGGCCAAGGGGTATTCTGCTCGGCAATAGATGTATCCCTGATGGGAGCCAATGGCCTTGGCTGCGATGACCATGCCTTCGAGAACGGCGTGAGGATCGGCCTCCAGCACACTCCGGTCCATGAAAGCCCCGGGGTCTCCTTCATCGGCGTTGCAGATTACGTATTTCACATCGCCGGGTGAAGAAGCGGCAAACTTCCATTTCAAGCCCGTGGGGAATCCTGCACCACCCCTTCCCCGGAGACCGGAATCAATGACCTCTTTTACGATTTGTTCGGGGGTCATCTCGGTCAGGGCTTTTGCCATCCCCTGATAGCCATCACGGGCAATGTATTCGTCTATCTTTTCCGGGTCAATGAGGCCCCTGTTCCTCAGGACACGCAGCTCCTGATGGGCAAAGAACGGAATTTCCTGCATGTTGGGTATCACTAATTCCGTTGAGGGTTCACGGTATAATAGCCGCTCTAAAACCCTACCCTTGATGAGGTGTTCCTCTACCAATTCCGGGATATCAGAGGGTTTCACAAGGGTATACATAACCCCTTCGGGGTAGACAACCATGATGGGCCCCATCGCGCAAAATCCATTGCAGCCCGTTTCCACGACCTTTATTTCTTCGGCAATTTTTCTTTTATCCAGCTCGGCAATAAGGGCTTTCTTTACCTCAAGGCTCCCCGAGGCGTGACAGCCCGTGCCACCACAAATGAGCATATGTGCGCGAAATACTTTCATTTCGACAGTAATCCTCCTTAAATTCTATTTTGTTTGCTCCATTCCCCTAGCCAGGACAAAGGGGGTTTGAATCTCACCCGCGAGGATATGCCTTTTGAATACCTGGCGCATCTTGTTGGGGTTCATGTACTCATACTTTATCGGTTCCTCACCTGCAATTTCCACTGTGACGAGGGGTTCTCGGCTACAGAGTCCCATGCACCCGGAGGTAGTTACCATGACGTCTGTCACGCCGGCTTCATCGATTTCTTTCATCAGGGCATCCAGCACCTCCTTGGCTCCGGAAGCGATGCCGCAGGTGCCCATATGAACGGTGACTTTTACCCTTTTATGGCCCTCACGCAGGGATGTTTCCTTCGTGACCTTTTCCTTTATTTTCTTTAAATCTTCTATTGTGAGCTTTGGCATCTTCAACCCTCTCCCTTTACTTGTATTTGTTCAAGGTATCTTTCAGTTTAGCCGGCTTCATTCGGCCGTGGACTTCGTTATCGATTACCACGACCGGTCCCAATCCGCATGCCCCAAGGCAACGCACCGTCTCGTAAGTAAAGCGTCTGTCAGTGGTTGTTTCCCCTTCTTTTATTTTTAGCTCTTTTTCCAGCGTTTCTGCAATTGCTTTGCCCCCGCGCACGTAACACGCCGTACCCAAACATACCCGGATGGTGTGGCGCCCTCGGGGGGTCATGGTGAAGAAAGAATAGAAGGTCACCACACCAAATACTCGACTGAAGGGCAGTTTCAAACCATTGGCAATTCTCTTCTGGACCGAAACGGGCAAATACTCAAGGACCATCTGTGCCTCTTCCAAAACGGGGATAAGGCTGCCTGGTTTGTCCTTGTAGCGCTCGATAATCTCGTCCAGCTTTGCCACCTGTTCTGGACTGAACTCCTTTAACAGCTCATCTTTTTCCGCTTTCATTTACACCTTTCCTCCTTCATAAAAAAGAAGTTATGCTTCTGGGCTCATCTCCCTTACCTGGGTGTTTATGAAATCCCTTATAAAGTTCAAGACCTCGGGATGGTTCAGGGGTAGGCCGTCTAACTCTTTTTTTATCTGTTCCGTGTCCATCTCGAATGTCTCGGCCCCGTTGTTGTGGCGATAAATTATTCTCACCTCGGGGTTTCCTAAGATGAGGGCCGCGATGGCCCCCCCTACATCACCTAAGGGCTGTCGATCAATATGGTGAAGACCCATGTGGACGGTTACCTTCGTGCCCTTTCCCGGCGTAGATTTTAACTCAAGCCGACCGCCCGTTCTTTCTGCTGCTTGAAAGAGCATGGGTAGACCCAAGCCCACTTTTCGGACCTTTTTTGTTGTATAAAAGGGATCCAGGGCCTTTACCTGTTCCTCTTGTGTCATCCCACGGCCGTCATCGGTTATCTCGAGAATTAGGAACCCTTCCTTGCGTTCTTCCTTTACCTCGATGAGGAGTGTTTTCGCCCCTGCCTGGAGAGAGTTTTCACCGATATCTAAGAGGTGGTGGGCTAACTCAATCATTCTTCTGTAAAAACAACTCGTCCTTTCTCGTTTTTCAAGGCCAGCTTAAGTTCCTCGACCGTTGGTGCTTCCACGAGTAACTGTGTGTACGCCCGACCGATATCTTCAATAAAATGGGCATCAGAGGAAGAAATTAAGCTCCATTCGGAAAGAGAGGGAAAGACCCGCCGGGCTTCCTTGAGAGACAAGCGGGCAGAAACCTCGAGGGCATCAAACTGCATCTCCCGGGATACGAACCCTAACTGACCGATGACGCTGAAACTTTCGCGGTCTATGTGGGCTGCAATAGCAAGCCCTCCTCTTTTGTGGATGGCCTCCACGATGTCGGTAAGAGGAAGGGTGGTTGCACCTATGAGCAGCCTATTAGAGAAGCCTTCCACTTCGTCATTTTCATTCACGATGGCCTGGCACCCAAATCTTTCCTCATCGTTTTCTCCCGGTAGATGGGCGTGAACAATCTCCTGGAGTGATAAGAGGTTTTCTAAGTTGTCAAAGAGCGCCAAGATATGCACTTCTTCGCGACTCGTTATCTCCATTCCCGGTATGACCTTAAGCGGTGAATGGAGGGCGGCCTTCTTCACAAAGGAGACGTTCTCGGCTGTATTGTGGTCGCAGACGGCAATACAGTCGAGCCCGAGCTCATGTGCCTTTCGGACAATGGCGCGGGGATACATATTAAGGTCTCCACAGGGGGAAAGACAGGTATGGATGTGGAGGTCACATTTGAATACGTGAAGCATCTAAAATCCGCCATTTTTCCTCAAAAAAAAAGACCATGTTGCCATGGTCTTACTCTCCGGGTATACCACCCTTTGCCTTAGCGATAATTACATACACTTTACCCGCAAGTTCAAAGGCCTTCAGGTCTGACACAAGGATTGGAACCCCCACCTCTTTTGCCTTATCTACCGTTTCCGGAGCCGGCTCGCATCCGTTTACGAGAATGATGCCTGCAAGTTCCTTAAGATTTGCCACGGCGACGATATTTTGATGTGTTTGTCGTGTAATCCAGACCTGCCCTTCCCGGGCATTCCCCATCACATCGCTCAATAGGTCACCCACGTAACCGCCCGTAACTTCGACCTCCATGTTTTCGGAAGCTGCTCGGACCTTTAATCCCAGCTCTTTTACGAGTTCACTTAGCTTCATTCTTCCCCGCCTGGTCAATCTTGACCACCATACGCAAATAAGTACCTTTTCCCACTTCGGAGGTTATCTCGAAGATGTCAGAATACGTATCGATGTTACACAGACCCATCCCGGCGCCAAAGCCCATTTCCCTTATTTTTTCATTTGCTGTCGAATATCCCGCTTGCATGGCAAGTTCTATGTCCTCGATTCCTGGCCCTTCATCCCTTGCCTCCACCACCACCTCTTCGGGCTTAACCACGAGCTTAATTTCTCCCTGGGTGGCGTAGGACACGATGTTTATCTCCGATTCATATGTTACCAGGGCCGCTCTTCTTATGGTCTCCTTGGGCACATTGAATTTTCTCAATATGGCCTTTACCTGGCTGGATACCTGCCCGGCGTTTTCAAAGTTCCCGCCTTCAACGGAGAAAGAACCCTCATATATAATTTCCTCATCCTGCGGCACGATCCGATTCAACCTTTTCCATGCAGCCACGTATGCCCTTTGCGTACAGTCTGCCTGCCGATTCGAAGAGGATGTACTTTGTGGCCAGGATGGGTATCCCCAGTTCTTCTGCGAGGCGGATCGTTTCCGGGGTAGGTTTTTTCCCCCTCACCATCAAGATTCCCGCAATATCCAGTACATCCGCTGTTCTTACCACCTGGGGATTAGTAAGGCCTGTTATTAAAAGGCTTCCCGGTTTGGCAAAGGCAAGGACATCGCTCATTAAGTCAGCGCCGAATGCCGTCGTTACTTCTTTATCAAGCTGAGTGTGGCCGACAAGAACTTCTGCCTCTAATAATTCCTTGATTTCGCGAAGTGTCATTGCCTATCACCTGTACGCCTTGGGTCGCTTTTTATGGCGATGTAAGGGCGTGAAATTTTTGAACCACCGCTTACCATATAGGTTAGGTACTGTCAATTAAATTATGCCGACGGGTAGGCGAATAAAAAGTTTTTGCGCCGGGAGCGGAATTAGGATAATTTATGAGAACATGAAAGAGGCTATACAATCTTACCTGAGTTTTTTAGCCATTGAGCGGGGAGTGGCACCCCTTACCCTTGAGGCATACGGCCGTGACCTCCGGGGTTTTATGTCCTTTCTCCATCACCGTGGTTTCCTATCTCCGGAAAAGGTGAGGCCGGAAGATATTATTGATTATTTGACAAAACTAAGGGAGGAAGGACTGGCCTCTACCTCGGTCAATCGGGTACTGGCGGCCATCCGGGGCTTCTTCAAATATCTGACCAGGGAGAAGCGCCTCGAAAGAAATCCAGCCCTGGGTATCGAGCGCATAAAGGGATGGCAGAAGCTGCCCCATACCCTAACTAAGGGCGAAATGGAACAACTTCTCTCTTGCCCGGGTGAAAAGGGACTGGAGGAAGTAAGGGATGGAGCGATCATGGAGCTCATGTATGCTACGGGGTTGAGGGTGTCAGAAGTCATAAATCTCCGGCTGGGTAATATAAACTGGTACGGCGGGTATCTGGTCACGCGGGGGAAGGGGGGCCGGGAAAGGGTGGTGCCCATGGGTGAGAAGGCGCAAATGGCCCTCCGTAGGTACCTGGAGGAGGTAAGACCGCGCCTCGCGAAGGCCGTAAGCGGAGACTTCCTGTTTCTCAACAGGATGGGCAAAGGATTTACCCGACAGGGCCTGTGGAAGATAATCGTGAAGTACGCCCGGAAAGTGGCCCTGGAGGGCAAGGTGCACCCCCATACCTTCCGGCACTCGTTTGCCACCCATTTACTGGAAGGAGGGGCGGATCTGCGGGCGGTGCAGGTTATGCTGGGGCATGCAGATATATCTACCACCCAGATTTACACGCATGTAACCCAGGAAAGACTCAAATCCATTCACAAAAAGTACCATCCCCGGGGGTAGGAGTTGGAACTGTCTTTCCGGCGTCCTCGCCGTAAAAAAGATGAAAAACGCCTTTACCTTCCATGGTCATGGTTGATCACAATCCTTTTAATTGTGACCTGTGGGTTCCTTTTTGCCTTTACCCCCCCCGGTAAAACCTTCTACCAGCGAGTGCAAAACCTCGTGGGCTTTTATCTCTTTGGACACCCCCCCAAGTTCTACTCCCTCGTAGGGGAAAAAAACGGGCGAGAAATGACCATAAAGAGGGATGGTTACCTTCTTGTTAGTTATCGGGACGAGTTTGTCTTTACGGGGGTGAGCACCGATGTACTTGGAGGGAAAGGGGTGGCGGTTAACATAGACGGTTTGGAAGGGGAAAATGTCCTGGGGAAGAGGCTCAGAGGACAGGAGATAGTGAACCAGGCCATGTATCATTTCCCGCAACCAGAGGTGGGAAGGAAAGAAACGGACATGCGGGTAAGAATCAGGTACCGGGGGAGGGAAATCGCCTCCCTTCCCATCATGGTGGAGATCACAACCCAAGACCTCCTTCGACTGGCGGAAGAAACAAAAAACCTAAATGAAAAAATCGGGTATTTGGAAAATCTTCTGGCGACAAGTGGTGACATACGTATCCGGCGCCTTCTTGCCGAGACCTATACGAGGGCTGGTAAATATGAGGAAGCCTTGTCCCACTATCACGCCTTTTTAAAGTATTCTCCTCATGACGTCGTAGCTTTGGGGGGGGTGGCAAAATGTTACCGGCACCTGGAGGATTGGGGGCGCTTGGTTGAGGTTTACGAAAAAATGGTTGCCCTGAACCCTAAAGACGGCCACCTCTATGCTGCCCTGGGGGAGGCTTATGGAAAGTTGGGCAAGTGGGATAAGGCCATAGATAATTTTAGGGAAGCGGTAAAGTTCCTGCCAGACAAGGCCGAGATCAGGATGAGTTACGGGATAATGCTGGAAAATGCGGGAAAACTTAAGGAAGCTATTGCCGAATACCAGCGAGCGAAGAAATTGGAGCCTAACTCTCAGAACATCCGGGCTCTCCTTGCCAACGCATTGCGAAAGGCGAAAGATTACGATGGTGCCCTCCGAGAATATGAGGAAATAGTGAGGCAGGACCCGAAAAACGCCGCTTCCTATGCCCATATGGCGTCTATATACGGTGCCAGAGGTGACCAGAAGAGAGAAAGGGAAAGCTATAAGAAAGCAATTTCTCTCAGTCCCCGTAATCCCGTTTTGTATTACAACTATGGTTTATCCCTGGAAAGGGCCGGAAATTGGCCAGAGGCCCGGCAGTGTTTCCGGAAAGTACTCGAAATCCAACCTGGGGACAGGGATACCCTTCTAAGACTGGCAGAGGGAGAGGCAAGGGCGAAACGCTATAATCAGGCCGCGGAATACTACGAGAAGGTTTTAAAGGCGAAGCCTGATAATGTTCAGGTTTATATCGGTGCGGCCGTCGTTTATGAAGAAATGGGCAAGTACCGCCGAGCGGCGGAGTTATTAGAAAAGGCTCTGGTAATGAAAGGGGCCAACGCAAAGGTTTATTATCGCTTAAGTGACCTTTACAATAGAATGGGTTCCCCTAAGGAGGCAATGAAGGTTTTAGAAAGACTCGTGAAAGTTGAGCCCCAGAACCGAGCCTTGAATATTCTCGCGGAATATTATTTAAGGGAGCAACGGCTTGACGAAGCCATCCGCATTGGGAAATTGATGGTTTCCCATTTTCCACGGGATGCCCAGTCTTACGTGAGCCTTGCACGGGCTTACGTGCAGATGGGGAAGCTAGAGGATGCCCTTCATTATTACAAAGAGGCATTAAGATACGAAAAAGAAGATGATACCATCTACTATGCCCTCGCTCAGGTTTACGAAAAAAAAGGTTTGTATGAGGATGCCCTTAAGGCGTATGAAGCGGCCTTTGAACTGAACCCCAATTCTACAGCGGCTAAAAGAATTCGGGAACTTAAAATTAGAGTTATTGAAAAAAAACTGGAGAAAAGATGAGAGAAATACACATAGGAAATATCGTCATGGGAGGGGGAAGACAGTTTGTCCTGATTGCTGGCCCCTGTGTAATCGAAAACTATGAAATGACCATTTCCATTGCTCGGTACCTGAAGGAAATGGCGGAAAGATTAGGTATATCTCTTATTTTTAAAGCCTCTTACGATAAGGCCAATCGCTCTTCCGTGGATTCTTTCCGGGGACCAGGACTTGAAGAGGGGCTTAAAATCCTGAGAGAAGTGAAAAAAGAGGTTCAGATTCCGGTTCTCTCCGATGTCCACCGCTTTGAAGAAATAGGGCCGGCTGCACGAGTACTGGACGTTGTTCAGGTGCCGGCCTTTCTTTGCCGGCAGACCGATTTTGTCATGGAAGTGGCAAGGCAGGCATCGGTAATAAATATAAAAAAGGGGCAATTTCTCTCCCCCTGGGAAGTGGCCAACGTAGTGGAGAAGGTCAGGAGGGCTGGAAACGACAACCTGTTGATTACAGAGCGGGGTACTGTCTTTGGGTATAACAATCTGGTGGTAGATTTTAGGTCTATCCCCATCATGCGCCGTTTAGGTTACCCAGTAATTTTTGATGCGACCCACAGCGTACAGGAACCAGGGGGCCTAGGGTGCTCCTCCGGGGGGAATAGAGAGATGGCCGTTCACCTCGCACGGGCGGCATTGGCCATCGGGATTGATGGCCTCTTTTGCGAAGTACATCCCGAACCGGAAAATGCACGCTGCGATGGTCCCAACTCCCTTAGGCTGGAGGGATTTGAGGAACTAGTTAGGGATTGGGTGGCCCTGGACAGGATTGCCAAGAAAAGGAAATAGCAGGTGCTACAGGAAAAGCAAAATAGTTTAAAGGAGAGATTAGAGAAAGTGCGCCTCATTATTCTCGATGTGGACGGTGTTCTTACAGATGGGCGTATCGTTATCGACGACGAAGGGCGGGAAAGTAAATTTTTTAATGTGCGGGATGGACATGGTATTAAGATGCTTTTGCGTTTTGGTATCGAGGTGGCTTTCATGACGGGGAGGAACTCACGGGTAGTGGCGCATCGGGCAAAGGAACTCGGAATTACCGAAGTGCACCAGGGAGTATGGGACAAGTTAGCAAAATATGAAGAGATTTTAGCGCAGAAGGGACTGAGGGACGAAGAGGTGGCCTTTATGGGAGATGACATCGTGGATATCCCCGTCTTGAAGAGGGTAGGGTTTTCCGCTACCGTTGCCGATGCAGAGGAGGAACCTAAAAGGGTGGTGAATTACGTGACAAGGAGGAAGGGCGGAAGGGGAGCCGTAAGGGAAATCTGCGACCTCCTTTTGAAGGCCAAGGGATACTGGCGTGAAGTAGGAGAGAGGTACCGATTTTAGTTTACTTCCATCCCGTGGGGTGGTAATAATAGACATGAAGGTAAGATATGGACGCCTCCTCATCGCCGTTTTGCTTCTCGTTATGGCGGCGGTTGTGGGTTTCGTTATTGCAAAATGGGGAACGAAGGATATTCCCCTAAAAATCGTCCCCGAGGGCATCGACGTTCAGATAAAGGACGTGGTTTATACGGATATCGGAAAAGATGGGACAAAGGTAGAGATAAGGGCGCAGAAGGGGAAGTACTTTAGAGAAGAGGGGAAAGCCGTTTTTGAGGGCATTACCGCCGTCATTGAGCAACCGGACGGCCATAAATTTACCATAACGGGTGACCGGGGAGTTGTAGGGACGGAAAAGAAGACGGCAGATATTTATGGAAACGTAGTGGTGTTATCTGATCGCGGTGACCGAATAACCACTAACAGTTTGCATTACAGTGAGAAGGAACGGAAATTATGGACGGAAGATCAGGTGAAGCACGAGGGACCCCGCATGAAAATCCAGGGACGCGGGCTTGTTATATATCTCGATAAGAAGGAATTGCAGCTCAAAGAGCAGGTTGAGGCATTGGTGACACAACCATGAACAGATGGTGGATAGTTGTATTTGCGGTTTTCTTTTGGATGGCCGGTGATTTTTCCTCGTGTGGAGGGGCTGAGAAAAAATCGGAGAACCCTCCCATCCATATTCAATCGGATACTATGGAGGCCTTCAGCCAGCAGAAGCTTGTAATCTTTTCGGGCCATGCCATTGCGGTGAGAGGTGAGGTGGTGCTCAAGGGGGACCGTATTTTAGTCTACTATAAGAGCGCGGAAAATAGCAAAGATAAGGAAGGTGAAGTGGACCGTATAGAGGTCCAGGGCAATGTTATCGTGACGCAGGGAGAGAGAACGGCGCAGGGGAAGCATGCGGTTTACAGACAGGGGACAGGGGAAATTACTTTGACGGGAGACGCAACTCTGAGGGAAGGTAGGAACGTGGTAAAGGGTGATAAAGTTACTTGGAACCTTGAGGGAAAAAGAGGAGTGGTTGAAGGAGAAGAGGGGAGAAGGGTAACGGCCACGATTTTCCCGAAGGAAGAGGAAAGCAAAAAGAAATGAAGCGGCTGGAAGCCGTTAATTTGGTTAAATCTTATCGGGGACGTGTAGTGGTGAAGGGTATCCGTTTGAGCGTAATGGAGGGAGAGGTAGTGGGTCTTCTAGGCCCTAACGGTGCAGGAAAAACCACTACCTTTTACATGATTACCGGTCTGGTGAAGCAGGACGACGGCACTATTTATCTGAATGAGGAAGATATCGGTACCTATCCCATGTACTTACGGGCAAGGAAAGGACTATGTTATCTGCCCCAGGAACCGTCTATCTTCCGTAAGCTGACAGTGGAAGAAAACATCATGGCCATTCTGGAACTCCTTAACCTCGATAAAAAAACCCGGCAGGAGAGACTGGAGATTCTCCTGAAGGAATTAGACCTGACGGGGCTTGCCAGCAATTATGCCTATTCCCTTTCGGGGGGGGAGAGAAGGCGCGTAGAGATAACCCGCGCCCTGGCAACCTCTCCTTCTTTCATGCTTCTCGATGAACCCTTCGCCGGAATAGACCCACTGGCCGTGGCCGATATTAAGCGCATCATAGGAAAATTGAAAGAGCGGGGAATAGGTATCATCATCTCCGACCATAATGTGCGGGAGACCCTTTCCGTGTGTGACCGGGCATACATTATAAACGAAGGCCAGGTTCTCGTGGAAGGCGATCCGGAAGTGATTGCGTCAAGTGAGCTGGCCCGTAAATTTTATTTGGGAGAAGACTTTGTTTTTAACGGTTGAGAGTAGGATAAGATGGCACTGGATTTGAAGCAGCAGCTTAAACTTTCCCAGCAACTGGTCATGACCCCACAGCTTCAGCAGGCCATCAAGTTGTTGCAACTCTCGCGGCTGGAGATGGTGGAGGCGATCAACAGGGAGCTGGAGGAAAACCCCTTATTAGAAGAAGAGACAGATGAGGATTTTTTCGCTGATGAAGAGCAGGCGGTGAAGCCGGAGGAAATACGCACCTCGGAGCAGCCGCGGGAAATCACGGGGGAAGGAGACGGCCGGGACGATTTTGACTGGGACAATTACCTGGAGGATTTCGGACCGGTGGGTACCATCCGGGAAAGGGCCCAGCCGGAAGAAGGTCCCATGTGGGACAACGTTCTAACCAAGGCGCCGAACCTTACAGACCACCTCCTCTGGCAACTGCGCCTCTCCCGGCTTTCGGAAGAGGAGATGATAATAGGGGAAAATATCATCGGGAATCTGGATGGGAACGGGTACTTGACCTGTACGGTGGAAGAGATTGCATCCCAGCTCGGGGTAACGCCGGAGCACGTGGAAAAGGTGCTGGAAAAAGTCCAGAGCTTCGACCCCCCGGGGGTAGGGGCAAGAGATTTGAAGGAGTGTCTCCTCATCCAGGCCAAGGCCTTGGAAGTGCATAATACCGTGGTGGAAGAGATTATCAAAGAACACCTGAAGGACCTGGAGACGAAAAATTATGCCCTCATTGCCAAAAAACTGAAAATCCCCATCGAAGAGGTTATGCATGCCGTGGCCGTTATCAGCAATATGGACCCAAAGCCGGGCAGGGCCTATACGGATGAGCGGATACAGTCCATCGTACCGGATGTGTACGTGATTAAGGTGGGCGACGAATACAGGGTGTTTTTGAACGATGATGGTTTGCCACGGTTGAGGATTAGCAATTTTTACCGGGAAATCATGGCCGGCTTGGAGGGCAGCAAGGAGGGAGAAGAGGGGAAGCGGTATATCAAAGATAAGATAAAATCGGCCATGTGGCTTATCAAGAGTATTCAGCAGAGGCAAAAAACTATCCTCAAGGTGGCCGAAAGCATAGTGCGTTTTCAAAAAGAATTCTTTGACCACGGGATAGAATACCTAAAGCCGCTGGTTTTGAGAGATGTGGCTGCGGATGTGGGCATGCATGAGTCCACTATCAGCCGTGTGGTAACGAATAAATACATGCAAACGCCGGCCGGTCTTTTTGAAATGAAGTTTTTCTTCAGCAGTGGTCTGCCTACCGCGCAGGGAGAAGCGATTGCCTCTACGAGTGTGAAAGAGGAAATCAAAAAACTCATTGCCGAAGAGGACCCCCAGAAGCCTTTGAGTGATAGCGAAATAGTAAAACTCCTCAAAAAGAAGGGAATTCATATCGCGAGGCGCACGGTGGCCAAATATAGGGAAATGATGAATATCTTGCCCTCGTCCCGGCGGAAACGCTATGCGTAAGGAGGGAATTTTTTATATTGACTTTTTTCTAACACCTTCATATAAGGCCAAATTTCATTACTGGGTCAGGGAGGAAAGAGATGAAAATTTCCGTAACTTTTCGCAACACCGAAGGCGAGGAATGGTTCAAACAGTACGTGATCGAACGCCTGGAAAAACTGAGAAAGTACCTCGATAAACCGGCCGAGGCCCATGTTGTTCTATCGGTAGAAAAATTCAGGAATGTGGCGGAAATTAATCTGTCTGATGATGGAGTAGCAATTATAGCGAAGGAAGAGGCGAAGGAAATGGCAGTCGCTATTGACAACGCCGTAGAAAAGATAGAGAGGCAACTCAAGAAACACAAAGAAAAGATCAGGGAACATAAAAACGTATCTCCAAGGGTGGCAGAGGAACTCGAGGGGGCAGAAGCGGAGTTCCCCAGCAGTAAAATCAGCGATTTTCACCGAGTGGTTCTGTTCCCTCTTTCGTTAGACGATGCCCTGCAGTACATGGAAGAGAAAAAAAAGAGATTTTTCCTTTTCCGGGACGCCGCTTCCCAGAGGGTCTGTCTTCTCTACCGCAATGATAGCGGTGGATTTGGTTTGGTTGAAACCAATGCATGAAGAGGGGTAAGGGCAGATGAGGATCGGGGAAATGATGGGTCCGCAAAGCGTAATCGATTCCCTGGGAGCAAAGACCAAAAGAGAGGCCCTTGTGGAATTGGCCAAGGCCGCCCTGCAGGATATGCCCGGTGAAAGAATAGAAGGAGTGGTGGATATTTTACTCGATAGGGAGAAGCTCGGTAGTACGGGAATCGGCGATGGGACGGCGATACCCCATGGAAAGGTACCGGCCCTTCATTCCATGAGGGTGGCCTTTGGACGTTCCCTCGAGGGGATTGATTTCAATGCCCTCGATGGGAAGCCGGTGCATCTGTTTTTCCTCCTTCTGGCGCCGGAAAACTCCCAAGGTATGCACTTGCGGGTGCTCGCCAAAATTTCCCGCATGGCGCGCGACGCGTCCTTCAGGGCGAAATTGATGGAAGCGAAGGGTGTCCATGAGCTTTACGAAATCATAAATGACCAGGACAGTACCTGTTAGCCCTTATCGGTTTAAATTGAAAGACATGGTTGCCCCCCTCGAGAGAAAGGGATGGGTCACCTGCGCGTGCGGTAAAAGTGGTCTTGAGCGCTATTTGACGTTTCCCCGGGTGGGACCTCTTAAGGGGGAAAGTCTTTTACTTTACGATTATCCCAATCGGGCGATAGCAATCTTTTCTTCCTCTCCCGGGGCTGGAGATGAGGGGAAGAGTCTCACAGTTTTTGCCTCTTTTGTAGACATGGCGTACCTCAAGTGGAGGCTCGAGCTTATCTCAAGCGAACTGTCGTCAGGCTTTAAGATGATACACGGAAACTTAGTAGAGGTATTCGGGCAGGGCATCCTTATTACAGGCCCGAGCGGGGCAGGGAAATCCCTTTGTTCTTGGGCTCTTTTAGAAAAAGGACACCGCCTTATTGCCGATGATGTGGTGGTTCTCAGGCGAAACCCTGAAGGGAAGCTGAGCGGTCGGGCGCACGGGCGCATAAGGGGATATATGCACTTAAGGGGGGAGGGCATTTTTAAACTCGAAGATGAACACATCGCCGAAGAAGCAATTGTCCGCTGGCATATAAAGCTCGCCGAGACAAGGGTAGGGGGACATCGTTTTAACATCTTCTGTGGTGTACGTATACCGCAGATAGAGTTGGCGTACACAGATAGGAGGGAACTTGCCGCCACAATCGAGGAACTCTTTACCTAAAACGGATTCCCTGAGGATTGTTATAATTACCGGTCTCTCCGGGTCTGGAAAGAGTACTGCTCTAAGGGCGCTGGAGGATATAGGTTTTTTCTGCGTGGATAACCTGCCGGTAGAGCTTCTACCCGCCTTCATCGAGATTCAATCCCGTACCCAGAAACACATAACCGATGCGGCCATCGTCATGGACCTCCGGGAAGAATCTTTTCTTTCACATTATCGAGAGGTGTTTTCGTCCCTGAAGAGAGAGGGGTATCGCATAGAGATTCTCTTCCTGGATGCGGGTGATGAGGCCCTCCTCAATCGCTTCAGTGAAACGAGGAGGCTGCATCCCCTTGCCGTAGGGGGTTCTATCCTGGAGGGTATCCATGAAGAGCGCATGAAGCTGGCAGAGTTAAAAGAAATGGCCGATTACGTGATCGATTCTACATCGTATAACATCCACCAACTGAAAGAAGCGGTGCAGAAAATTTTTCTCGGCGGACAGGCGGGAAAGAGGCTTACGGTGGTTATCACCTCTTTTGGCTATCGCTTCGGTGTCCCCGTGGATGCGGATATCGTTATGGATGTACGTTTTCTCAGGAATCCGTACTTCGTAAAAGAGCTGAAGGATTTTGACGGGCATCATACCGCCGTTAGAGATTACGTTCTTCAAACCCCCCATGGTTCAATATTTTTGGAGAAGATGAAAGATTTGCTCTCTTTCCTTATGCCCCTTTACGACGAGGAGGGGAAGGTACGCCTCCATATCGCCCTGGGTTGCACCGGCGGGAGGCACCGGTCGGTGGTAATGGCCAATGAACTGGCCCAGTACCTGTCCCAGGAGGGGTATAAAGTTAACCTCTATCACCGGGATATCACCAAAAGTTAGTCTGTTTTCACCTCTCCCATCTTTTTCACGATGTTATCCATAATCCAGTGGGGGTCCCACCATTCCTTAGGGTCGACGAATTGTCCCCCCACGAGGATGGAAAAGTGCAGATGGTCGCCTCCTGCCAGGCCTGTTTGGCCACTTTTACCTATCGTCTCCCCCTTTTTAACGGACTGGCCGTTTTTAACTGTGATATCTGCCAGGTGGGCATAGAGAGAAAAGATGCCCTGGCCGTGATCGAGAATTACCGTATTTCCGTATATGCCCAAATTACCGACGAAAACCACCCGACCGTGATTGGCCGCTTCAATGGGTGCGTTTGCCACGGAGGCCAAGTCCACTCCCTGGTGGGTACTCGTACCCACCTCTTTGCCCTGGTAAATGTAAGTTCGGTGGTCGCCGAATTGGGCCATGGGGGAGGCATTTTTCATTCTGAGAAAAGCTCCTTCCCATAGTTTGTGTGGTTCCGACTGCCGGCACAGGGAGCGGATGTAGTTATCGTTCTCCTTTCTCATTTCACTGTTTACGTAAATGAAAACATCGAGGAGATTTTTGTCTTTCAAGGTGGGGTTGCCTTGGGCAAATTCCGGCATCTTGTGGGTGAGGAACTGCTCAGAAAGGGGCATTTTGTCAGAGCGAAATTTCTTCTTTAGCTTTTTATATGGCACGTTTAACGTGGTTTCATTACCTGCCTGGTCTTGAGCCATAACTTTTATAACCCCCTTACCCGAAGGCACTTCGATAGGTAAGGCAAAATAGCAAATGTAACCGGATTGATTGCCGGCGCGGATCGGGTAGGCTGGGAAGTACTCTTCGTCAACATTCACACCCGCACACTGTACTGGTTTGGAGGTACGGAAAATTACCATTCCCGCTCCACCGGGGCTTATGTGAGTGACGGGCGTGAGGAGGGAGATCTGTGGAGGGGTGAAATCTACCGTTACCAAGAGATGAAAGGTCTGCTCGTTTTTCCAGATGGAACGGTCCCGGGCATAAAAGGACACGGTTGCCGGCCCATCGCTTAGCTTAAGTGCCCGAGGCTCTATGGAAATTAAGATACCCTTTTTCTTAATCTTTTCTCCACGATAACTCTCCGCGAAAATGTTTTTCTTTTCCTTTCCCTGGGTGATGAAGATTTTCACCTCCCCCAGGCCGCTCATCCCATCGGCGAAATTGACCGTTAGGGTTGCCTTCTGCCCTATATGGGTAATGTGGGGGCTTATGGAGATGCTCGGTTTTTCGAGCTCTCCTACCGTATAAAAGAATACGCCTGCAGCAATAAAAATAAAGATAAGGATAACTGCACCCACGTACAGATTGCGCACCTTCCACGGATTGGGAAGATTAACTTTAAGCATATCCCCCTTTTTCACCGGTCTTTTCTCCTTCCACTCGTTGCTTGCCTAAGTCGTGAGTTCTTGCTATATTTCCACCTACGAGTCAAGGATCTTCTTTTGGGGGAAAAGATGGCGGAAGAAATTCTCGCGGGAAAGCGTATCGTGCTTGGGGTAACGGGAGGCATTGCCGCTTATAAATGTGCCGAGCTGGTGCGGGAGATGGTACGCGCACGGGCAGAGGTCACGGTGGTGATGACGGATAATGCGAAACAATTTATAACCCCCCTGACTTTTCAGGTGCTTTCCGGCCAGCCTGTGTTCACGGATATGTTCAAGCAGGATTTCTACGATATAAATCACATTTCCCTATCCGAGAAGGCAGACCTAATGGTTATAGCGCCCGCCACGGCCAATATCATAGGGAAGATCGCAGCCGGGATAGCCGATGATTTGCTGACAACTACCGTTTTGGCGATGACTTCTCCTGTTCTCATATGTCCTGCTATGAACGGCCGGATGTATTTAAACCCAGTGGTACAGGAAAATATAAACCGCTTGCAGCAGAGAGGTTACCTCTTTGTGCCCCCTGGCTACGGGGAGCTTGCCTGCGGGACGGAAGGGGAAGGGCGTCTTGCCGACCTGGGGGCTATACTGGAAGGGGTAAAGGGTGCTCTGACGCCAAAGGATTTTACGGGGGAAAGGGTCCTCGTTACTGCTGGTCCGACCCGGGAACCGATAGACCCTGTTCGCTTTATCTCTAATCACTCGACGGGTAAGATGGGTTATGCCATCGCACAGGTAGCGGCCCGCAGGGGAGGGGAGGTGATTCTCATCTCGGGTCCAACCCATTTGAATCCACCTTACGGTGTTAAGGTGGTGAAGGTTGGAACGGCCAGGGAGATGAGGGATGCCGTGATGGGTTACCGCAACTGGGCGACGGTGGTCATAAAAGCGGCAGCAGTAGCCGATTACCGCCCCCAGACTACGGCAGACCAGAAGATAAAAAAAACGCAAAAGGCCCTTACCTTAAAGCTCGAGAGGAACCCAGATATTCTTGCAGAAGTGGCCAAAGACAAGGGAAACAAAGTAGTAGTGGGTTTTGCGATGGAAACGGAGGAATTGTTGGCCCGGGCCCAGGAGAAGTTGAAAAGAAAGAATCTGGACCTCATCTGTGCCAACGATTTAACAGAGCCGGGGGCGGGTTTTGCGGTTGATACCAACCTCATTTGCCTGATAGACAAATCGGGGAAGGCGGAAAGATTGCCCCTCATGGGGAAGGAACAGGTGGCCTCAATTATCCTCGATCGGGTAAGGGAGATATTGAATGCTCGGTGTGGACGCCTATAGGGAAGAGATTCTTCGTCTCGTCCGTGCCGTTCGGGCCCAGATCGAGGCAGCTCGGGCTTTTCCCATCCTTAGTTACCGCTACCGAAGAGGTGGGAGAGGGTATTATCCCACCTTAGAGGAGGTGAGGAATGAGCTGGGTGAATGCACCCGTTGCCCTCTTCATACCGGACGCCAGCATATCGTTTTTGGCGAGGGGAACCCCCGGGCCCGCCTTGTTTTTGTGGGCGAGGCGCCGGGGGCTGATGAAGACAGGGAGGGGCGTCCATTTGTAGGAAGGGCAGGGCAGCTTCTTACCAGGATCATTGAGGCTATAGGGATGAGGAGGGAAGAGGTTTACATCTGTAATGTCCTTAAGTGCAGGCCTCCTGGTAATCGCACACCCCTGCCCAAGGAAATGGAAGCCTGCGGTCCCTTTCTCGAAAAGCAACTCGAGGTGATAAGGCCTGAGATTATCTGTGCCCTGGGAAGTGTGGCGGCAAGGGCTCTCCTCAAAACAGAGGCCCCGATGGCGGTTTTACGTGGTCGTTTTCATGATTACCGCGGGATACCGTGCCTCACTACGTATCACCCCGCTTATCTATTGAGAAACCCAGCGGCAAAAAAGCAGGTATGGCAGGATATGAAGCTCATCATGGAGAGGTTAGGGTGCAGGGGAAAAAATTAGTCGCTATCTTTTTGTGGGTCATCGTTGTGAGTTTTGGTCCCTTCGGAGATACTGTGAGAGGGGAGGCAGTGCCCGTCTTTAACGTTATCTCCGTAAACGGTGCGATTACCCCGCCTGTGGCGGAGTATGTCCTAAGTAACATCCGACTGGCCGAGAAAGAAGGGGCAAGTGGTCTAATTATCCTCCTCGATACCCCGGGTGGGCTTGACGCCGCCATGCGGGATATTGCCAAGGGGATCCTGAACGCCGGGGTACCAGTGGTGGTGTATGTCCATCCGGCCGGGGCCCGGGCAGCGTCGGCAGGAGTTATCATTACCATTGCTGCCCATGTGGCCGCCATGACGCCTGGGACTAACATAGGGGCGGCCCACCCGGTGGCTTTAGGTTTTGGCGGCGGGGGCGACAAGACGATGAAACAGAAACTGGAAAATGATGCGGCCGCCTATGTGCGTAGTATCGCTAAAAAACGCAACAGGTCTCAGGAATGGGTAGAGAAGGCCGTAAGAACAAGTGAGTCCATCACAGCGGAAGAGGCAGTAAAGAAAGGGGTAGTGGACTTCCTGGCCTTAGATATTGCGGATCTGCTGAAAAGAATGGATGGCATGACGGTCGTCGTGGGGGAAAAGGAAAGGATAATAAAAACGGCGGGGGCCGTTTTGCAGGAAAAGAAAATGGGAGCAAGGCAGAAGATCCTTTCCGTTATAAGTGACCCCAACATTGCTTATATCTTGCTCCTTTTAGGTCTCGCGGGTTTATACTTCGAGTTTTCCCACCCGGGGATAATTCTCCCCGGGGTGGTGGGGGCTATTTCCTTAATCCTTGCTTTCTTTGCCCTCCAGACCCTGCCGGTAAATTACGCGGGGATTCTCTTAATTATTCTGGCTATTATCCTCTTTATCGCCGAGATGAAGGTGATAAGTCATGGTATTCTCACCATTGGTGGGGTTGTTTCTCTCGCTATCGGTTCTCTCATTCTTTTTGATGCGCCCGATCCTGCCCTCAGGGTGTCTATGGAGGTGATGCTACCCTTTCTTTTTGTCATCACCCTCTTTTTTGTAGGGGTCATTTTCCTCGTGGTGAAGGCCCAGGTGAGGAAAAAAAGGACGGGAAAAGAGGGAATGATCGGTTTGGAAGGGGAAGTGGTTACCGATTTAGGGAGGGAAATGAAGGTATTTATTCGGGGAGAATACTGGAATGCTTACTCTGAGCATCCCCTTAAAAAGGGGAGTCGGGTGAGAGTAGTGGCGGTGGAGGGTTTGAAACTGAAGGTGGAAGAAATAACGCCAGCAGGGGAAGGGCGGCTATAAAGAAATAGAGAACGAAAGGAGGTCTGCTATGCCAGTTTTAATGGTGATAATTTTTTTGGTCATTCTGTTTTTTGCTTCGGCCATCCGGGTGTTGAATGAATACGAACGTGCGGTAGTGTTCCGGCTGGGTCGTATCATTGATGTGAAGGGACCGGGGCTCATAATCCTAATCCCTGTAATTGACCGCATGGTGAGGGTGGATATGAGGACCATTACTATGGATGTGCCGGCACAGGACATCATTACACGGGACAACGTGTCCATCAAGGTAAACGCGGTAGTGTATTTCCGTGTAATGGATGCCAATGCCGCGGTGACAGAAGTGGAAAATTACCTTTATGCCACCTCTCAGCTGGCTCAGACGACCTTGAGGAGTGTATGCGGCCAGGTAGAGCTCGATGAAATTCTCTCGGAAAGGGAGAAGATCAATACCCAGCTTCAGGAAATCCTGGACAAAAGTACCGACGCCTGGGGGATTAAGGTGACGATGGTGGAGGTGAAACACATCGACCTGCCGGAGGAGATGAAGCGGGCCATGGCCAAGCAGGCGGAAGCGGAACGGGAAAGGAGGGCCAAGGTTATATCGGCCGAGGGAGAGTTCCAGGCTGCCCAGAAGCTTATCGAGGCCGCTGCCCTCATGAGCAGCCAGCCGATTTCCGTTCAGTTGCGCTATCTCCAAACTCTAAGCGTTATTGCCTCGGAAAATAACTCTACTACTATCTTTCCTCTGCCCATTGACATGATCCGGCCGTTTATAACGGAGCGGGAAAAGTAATCATAAGGGGGTTTTTTCCATGGAAAAGGGAAGAAAAATGAACATCCTCGTAGGTGGTATGGTGCTCATCTGTCTGGGCGTACTCATTATCCTGAGCAATGCTGGTATTTTTTCCTTTGCTAAGAGCTGGCCGATTCTTCTTATTGTTATCGGGATAGGGGTCCTTATCCAGTACATGAAAGATATCGGGGGATGGGTGATCCTCATCGTTGGGCTTATCTACCTTATCATGGAGACGATGGAAGTGAAGCTTGAAGCCCTGTGGAAATACCTTATGCCCGTAGTGCTCATTGTCCTGGGAGCGGGGGTACTCATCCAGCGTCGTAAAAGGTAGAAATGGGTGGAAAAAATGCGTATTCTCATTGCCGCAAACGGATGGAAAAAAGAACCAATAGTCAAAAAGGAACTTATCTCGGCGGGATGGGAAGTCGTTACCTGCCGCACAGGCGATGAGGCTTACAAAATCCTGACCTCTGAGGACCCTCCCTGCATCGCCCTGCTGGAAGATACCCTGGAGGGAGTGGATATCTGTGCCATCTGCCGTCGGATAAGGGACAAGGCAAAAAGGATAAGCCGGTACATTTATATAATCGCGGTGAAGTCTTCGCGGGATAGAGGGGAAGTGGTAGAAATTCTCCGGGCCGGCGCAGACGATTACTTGGACGATGTCCCCCTCGAAGAGATATTATCCCGCATATCCGTGGGGATGCGTCTTTGCTCATATGTCCAGGATCTTAAGTCGGAAAATGATAAACTGAAGATGATTTCTCGCTGGGAGCCTCTTACGGGGGCTTACACCCGGGCCGCTACAATGGAACAGCTTAATCTGGCCATGTACCGGGCGAAAAGGGAGAAAAATCCACTTTCCGTTATCTTGCTCGACGTTGTCCACATGCATGGACTAAATGAGCGATACGGGAACAGCGTAGGAGATAAGATTCTGCAGGAGATAGCAAGAGAGGTCGTGGCCCGTATAAGGAAAACGGATACCCTGGGAAGGTTGGGCAAAGATGACTTTCTCGTGATTCTCCCGGGGGTAAATGAAAAAGTGGGGAGGGCAATTAAGAAACGCTTAAAACAGTCGGTTAAGGAGATAAAAATCCCGGAGCTGGATGCCTCTTGTTCTATATCTCTAAAGAGCGCCTTGTTGACGTGGGATGGGAGTGCCTCGCCGGAAGAGGTTTTATCTACGGTTTATAAGAGTCTGGAGTAAGGATAATGGCGAGCTGGTCAGCGCAGGCCATGCCTTTTAAGGTGGGTCTTATGTGGGATGCTTCCAGCTTCAAATAACCTTCTGCAAGGAGAGGGGATAGCAGGGGGGCCTCTTTTAGGGCTTCTAACTTGATGCCCTCACAGGTACGAAGACCGAGGAAAATTTCCTCCAGGGAAGCCTCTGCGGGAGAGATGATTTCTACACCGCTTATGGGTTTTGTATTCTTCTTGATATGCGCAAGATAGGTCTCTAAGGAAGAAACATTCCACCACCGCCTTTCACCGTCAAAGGAATGGGCGGAAGGGCCACAGCCGAGGTAGGGTTTCCTTTGCCAGTAAAGGAAATTGTGACGGGAAACCCTCGACCATCCCCGCGCAAAGTTGGATACCTCGTAATGGAGAAATCCCTGCTCTGTCAGAAGCCAGTGGGTAAGGGCGAAAAACTTCCACTTTTCCTCTTCCTTGGGAAAGGTTAACTTACCTTCTTTGGCCATTTCGTAAAAAGGCGTATCCTCCTCCAGCGTCAATTCGTAGCAGGAGATGTGCTCGGGTGCGAGGGATACCACCTCCTTTAGGTTTTTCTCCCAATCGGCTAAGGACTGGCCAGGGAGTCCGTAGATGAGATCTACACCGATATTGTTAAAGCCGGCCTTTCGGGCTTTCTCTATGGCGTAAATGGCGTCCTTTGCCCTGTGCTGGCGCCCTAACCTGGCGAGCTCTACATCGTGGAGAGACTGCACACCAATGACAAGGCGATTTACCCCCATTCGGTTGAGGTCCCAGTACCAATCTTCATCTTGATCCAACGGGTTTACCTCCAAGGTTATTTCCATATCAGGGATGAGGGAGAATTCTTTTTCGACACCCTTTAAGATTTCTTCTATTTCAGGGGCTGATAAAAGAGACGGGGTTCCACCTCCGAAGTATATGGTAGAGAAGGGGGGAAAGGTGTTTCGGTACAAGGCCATTTCTTCTCTGAGAGCTGCGACGAAAAGCCCTTTAAATCCCAGGTCGGTAATGGAAAAAAAATGACAGTAAGGGCATTTTCTCTTGCAGAAAGGAATATGGAGGTAAAGACCCGCTTCACTCATGGCTGGACTTAAGAACGGCGAGAAAGGCACTCTGGGGGATGTTTACCTCCCCGATCATCTTCATTCTCTTTTTACCTTTCTTTTGTTTTTCCAGAAGCTTCCTTTTACGGGTGATATCACCCCCATAGCATTTGGCCGTTACGTCTTTTCGGTAGGGATTTATGGTGGTGCGGGCAATTATTTCACTTCCAATCGCGGCCTGAATGGCAATTTTAAAGAGCTGCCTGGGGATTTCCTCTTTCAGGCGTTCACAGGCCTGGAGACCCCTTTCCCTCGCCCGGTCTCGGTGGACAATTTGGGAAAGGGCATCCACCTTTTCTCCATTTACTAAGATGTCTAAGAGGACGAGGTTGCTTTCCCGATAGTCTATGAGTTCATAATCAAAAGAGCCATATCCCTGGGTGCCTGATTTGAACCGGTCGTAAAAGTCGAAGATAACTTCTGATAGAGGCATCTCATAGGTGAGTTCTACCCTTCCCGGACTGGGGTAATGGAGCCGTGAGTTATCTCCCCTCTTTTCCTGGCAGAGCTTCATAATCCCTCCCAGATACCGATCCGGCATGATCATCTGGGCCCGTATATACGGTTCCTCGGCCTTCAGGATATGGGCAGGAGGGGGATAATGGGCGGGATTGTCCACCATAACCACTGTCTTGTCTCTCAGGGTAAAGCGATATTTAACACTGGGTACAGAAAGGATGATGGAAAGCCCGTATTCCCGTTCGAGTCTTTCCTGTACCACTTCAAGGTGAAGGAGCCCTAAGAAACCGCACCTAAAACCCTGCCCCAGGGCTACGGAACTGTCTTTCTCATAAACGAAGGCGGCATCGTTTAGCTTGTATTTTTCCAGAGCGGCCGCCAGGTCCTCGTAGTCATCGGAAGCTATGGGATAGATGGAAGCGAACACAACGGGTTTCGCTTCCTTAAAGCCCGGTAGCGGCTCCACACAGGGTCTTTCCTCGTGGGTAATAGTATCGCCCGTGCGGACGTCAGAAATGTTCTTGATTCCTGCAATTACGTAACCCACTTCTCCCGCAGAAAGGATATCCCTTTTTTGTCTCGTGAGGCCGAAACGGCCAACCTCTTCCACCTTGTACACCGCCCCGCTGTGCATTAGCCTTATTGTATCCCCGGCCTTGAGCTCTCCGTTGAAAATGCGTAAGTGAACGACGGTGCCACGGAAGGAGTCATACTGGGCATCGAAGATAAGGGCGGCTAAGGGGGCCTCTCTTTTTCCCTTAGGTGGGGGAATACGCTCCACGATAGCTTCGAGAATGGGTTCAATGCCAATCCCTTCCTTGGCGGAACAGGCGAGGTGGTCCTTGGGGTCAAGCCCCAGCTCCAACTCAATCTGGTGCAGAACCCGCTCTATATCCGCGGAGGGTAGGTCTATTTTGTTAATCACGGGGATAATAGTAAGGTCATGTTCCAAAGCCATGTACAGGTTTGCCAGGGTTTGTGCCTGAACACCCTGGGTGGCATCTATGACGAGGAGTACCCCCTCACAGGCCGCCAAGGCCCGAGAAACCTCGTATGAGAAGTCCACGTGTCCTGGTGTGTCGATGAGGTTTAAGAGGTAATCTTTACCTGCTTTAGAGCGATAGGGGAGGGTGATCGCCTGGCTTTTGATGGTGATCCCCCTCTCCCTTTCAATATCAAGATTGTCGAGAATTTGATCCTTAAACTGTCGGGGCTCCACCACCCCGGTGATTTCTATGAGGCGGTCGGCCAGAGTAGATTTTCCGTGGTCAATGTGGGCAATGATACTAAAGTTGCGAATGTGATCCATTCCACCGCCATCAAGAGATGCCTTTCTATCTACGGGTAGAAAGCAGGAACCTTACTCCAGTTTTTTAAGCAAGGCCTCCGATACCTCTTTTACCCCGGGGGTGCCGTCTACCTCAATTACCTTTACCCGTTCTTTAAAGAAATTGACGGCCGCAAGCGTGCCTTCTTTTGTATCGTAATAAATGTTGTGGCGTTTGTCGATAGCCTCTTCATCCTGGTCATCGGCGCGGGTTGTCAGGGTCTCGCAACCGCACACCCGGCAAACGAGTTTGCCATCCTTCTCGATGGGTTTAATCGCATCTATATAGATGTTATTGGGATGATTGTTGTCGTTTGCGCAGAGACGACGTCCCATGATTCTTTTCTTAGCCGTATCCCGGTCGAGAACGATTTCTATCACGTAGTCCAGCTTTATATTCTCCCTGTTTAATGCCTCCCAAAGAGCACGGGCCTGATTTAGGTTTCGAGGAAACCCATCGAGGAGCCAACCCTTCTTGCAGTCCTCCGCCTTGAGTCTCTCAAGAATCATAGGGATCGTAATATCGTCAGGGACCAATTCTCCCCGGTCAATATAAGCCTTGGCCTTTTTACCCAGTTCGGTACCCGCCTTGATATTTTCCCGGAAGATTACCCCCGTCTCTATATGGGGCACGTTGAACTTTTTCTGTACAACCGCACCCTGCGTACCTTTGCCGCTTCCATTGGGGCCGAAGATGAGGATGTTCATAGAATACCTCTCCTTTCGTGAGATTTATTAAAAAGCGCCCCCTTATACTGGAATTTTATCCGTTTGGCAATGGTTAGATGCCGCAGGAGGAGCAGTTCGATGATGTACAGGAAGAACACCCGGAGGAACTGGCAGATTCCGTGCTACGGGAACTAGTCGAGCCACCTTTTAAGAGGCTCAAGTATTTTCCCTGACCGAAACGGGACATAAGGCGGTGGGTTCTTTTGCTCTTGCACTCAGGACAGGTATTGTCCCCCTCTTCCTTCATGCCGATGGTGAGAACCTCAAATTCTTTTCCACAATCGTCGCATTTGTATTCATATATGGGCATACACTCTACCTCCCTTTTTGTAAAATCTATGCGTTATTTTGGAAAATGTCAAGGTAAGCGCATTTACCACAGGGCTGGACGGGGACGGCGTCGGCACAGCTCTACGAGAGCTTGAAGGGAAGCCGTCCCCGCACAGACAACCGTGTCGGCTCCCCCCCAGTAGATTTTTAACGAACCATCTTCTTCCGGAACCGCCCCGCATGTAAAGACCACGTTGTGCACGTAACCCGTCTTTTCCCAGGGGTCTTCCGGTTGAAGTATCCAGTCGTCCGCCACAGCAAGGACCTGACCCGGGTCCTCAAGGCTATGAAGGGCAACACCCAGGCGGTAGATAGCCCCATCCATTGTCTTGAAAACGCCGTGATAGATGTGTAACCAACCTTCCGTTGTTCTTATGGGAGTAGCACCAGGGCCTATCTTCATTTCATCCCAGTGATAGGGCAGGGGACGCATAACGAGGCGAGAATTCCCCCAGTGGATGAGGTCGGGGGAGTAAGAAAGCCAGATGGACCAAGGGGCTATCTCCGTATGGGGACGGTCCAGGCGCGCATAAAGACCGTTAAAGCGGGCGGGGAAAATCACGACGTTTCTTGAATCTGCCTGGGTAATCAAGGCTATCCTCTCCAGGGTTTTAAAATCTCGGGTCCTGGCCAGGGTTACCCTTACTCCGAAGCGGCTGTATGCGCTGTAAGTGATGAGGAACTCCCCTTCCAGTTCGCAGATCCGAGGGTCCTCTACCCCGAATTCTTCGTAGGTAGCAAAAGGCTCTAAACCCGAGGGAGTGATGAAAGGCTCCCGGCGTACGGTAAAATGGAAACCATCGGCGCTTTCCGCAATGCCTATAATGGAGCGGCCATTACGCAGGTGGCTCCGAAAAAGCATGATGTAGCGGTCGTTGAATTTTACCACCCCCGCGTTATGCACCGTTTCCACGGTGTAGGGTACCTGTTCTTTTGTTAAGATGGGGTTCTTCTCGTAGCGATGGACAAGGGGTTCCTCACGCACGGCCGTAGTCGTCCTCCGCCCTTTCGATATCATCTTCCCCAAAGTATTCCCCTGTTTGTACCTCGATAAAAACGAGGTTTCCTTCCCCCTCGTTTTGGATACGGTGCCAGGCTTTTTGGGGTATATTAACAGATTCGCCCGCCTTGAGAGGGAAGGGTTCACCGTTTATGGTAACCGCAGCCTTGCCCTCGATAATGTACCAGTGCTCCTGCCGCCGCAAGTGGCGCTGGTAACTTAACCGGGAGTGTGGGAATACTGTTATCCTCTTAACTTTGTGGTCCGGCTCGTCGGAGAGCACTTCATAGAATCCCCAGGGTCTGTGATCTTCCCGCTTGGTTTCATTCAGTATTTTTTCGTAAACCCTTATGTAATCATCCACCATGCGCTCGACGGAGAATCTCTCTTCTACCCATTGCCGGCATAGAGCCCGGTTTAGTTCCTTAACCCTAGGCAGAAGAGGGATCATCTCCTCGGCCCGGGATACGAGAAACCCCGTTCGGTTATGGACAATTACTTCGGGCATGCTCCCGCGATTGATGGCAATAACGGGGGTTCCGCAAGCCATCGCTTCCACTACGGAAAGGCCAAAGGGTTCGTCAAAGTTAATGGGGTGGAGTAGGGCATAGGCCCCGCCGAGAAGGGCATCCCGTTCCTTGGGTCCTGCACTTCCCACGTATTCGATGTCGGTGGAAAGAAAGGGACGCACCTCTTCATCAAAATACCTTTGGTCCTGGATTATACCGGCGATGATAAGTTTCATTCTTGCCTTACGGGCTATTTCGATAGCTTCTCGGGTTCCCTTTTCGTGGTGGATGCGGCCAAAGAAGAGGAGATAAGAGCCGCGATCTTTCCGAAAGGTAAACTGATCAAGGTCGATTCCATGGTAAATGGTTGCAGTGTATGAAAGGCGGGGGTTTTTATCGGCCTCGCTGATGGCTACGTAGTAAACCCGGCCGTTGTACTTCTCGTAAACGGGTAAGATACGGGGGGAGGAAAATCCATGAATTGTAGTGACCACGGGGGTCGAGGTCATATGGGTGTAGGTGAGAGGCAAGAAATCAAAGTGGTTGTGAATTATATCGAACTCATTGGCTGTCTCGAAAAGCTCGGAAATGTGGAGGCACTCCCAGACTTTGGGATCCAGGCTCCGGTCTTCCTCGTATCCCCGGGGGCAGATGCCCCGCAGTTTCCCCGTTGTTATAGAATCACGGGTGGCAAAGAGGGTTACGTCCACACCCTTTTTAAGGAGTCCTTCCGTGAGGGTAGAAACAATGCTCTCCCATGGCCCGTAATGGCGGGGAGGGGTGCGCCAGGCAATGGGGGAAAGCATAGCTACTCTCATATATTCATCCCCGGCTTTGGATAATTAAGTTGCGTCTTCCCGATACCAGATTTTCCCTTTTGAATCAACGGCCGCGACGTGGTCTAAAAATGAATACGCCAGTATTTGGAGATTTTGCGGGATACCTCCTCTTCTCGTTACTATTTAGACCACTTCATTGTGAGAAGGGCATCACATGTGAAATTATCTTTCCGGGTCCCTAAGTGGGTTTATTAATGTGGCGGTGGATGGCGATACCGTAAAAAGCAAGATTCACAATTACCACAAAAGTGCCCAGAAGATATTGAATTTCGGTCGTAATCCGTTCGGGGTAAATTATGTAAGAGAGATAGTGAACGATGAAATCTCCGCGGTAAGTGCTTTCCCCGGCGAGCATGCGAAATCTGTTTTCCCATGGCGTAAGGGGGCATATACCCCCGGAGAACTCAATCCAGGCCCCCCAGATAGCAGCAGGCAGATGAAAAAAGGCAAAGGAGTGGTATCGTATAACTAATAGGCCACCCAGCACCACAAAGATTATGAAGAGGAAGTGAAGGACTATGGTGAGGTGATAAAGGAGGGAGTACATGTCCCCCGGTCCTGTGGACATTCACTGTACCTGAGAACGGGACAGGTTTTCGAAAGTCGTATACTTTTCCAAAAAGGCGAGTTCTACGGTAGCGATGGGGCCGTTTCTCTGTTTGGCGACAATGATTTCGGCGATGCCCTTTTTGGGATTGTCCTCTGACCTGTTGTAAACCTCGTCGCGGTATATGAAGGCGATTACATCGGCATCCTGTTCAATAGCCCCCGATTCACGCAGGTCGGCCATCTGGGGTCGGCGATTGGTACGGTCCTCCACCTTTCTATTGAGCTGGGAAAGGGCAATCACGGGGACGTCGAGTTCCTTTGCCAGGGCCTTTAAGGAGCGGCTTATTTCGGAAATTTCCTGTTCCCGTGATTCTTTATATCCCGAGCCCCGCATGAGCTGGAGATAGTCAATAATTATGAGCCCCAGACCGTGTTCTGCCTTAAGCCTCCGGGATTTGGCCTTCATCTCTAATACCGTGATAGCAGGGGTATCGTCTATGAAGATGGGTGCTTCGGAGAGGACGCCGGCGGCGTTCGTGAGCTTTGGCCAGTCTGTTTCCCCGAGGAATCCTTTTCTTATGCGTTGAGAATCTACCTTGGCGGTGGAGGAAAGGAGCCTCATGGCAATCTGCTCTTTGGACATTTCGAGGGAGAAAACGGCTACCGGTATTTTTGCCTCTACGGCCGCGTGGCAAGCGATATTTAAGGCAAAAGCCGTCTTCCCCATGCTGGGCCTTCCGGCAATGATAATGAGATCTGATCTCTGCAAACCCGAGGTTAATTCGTCGAATTTATCGAACCCCGTGGGGACACCGGTGATAAGTTCTTTGCTGTCGTATAGACGTTCTATGGTGCGGAAGCTGTCTTTGATGATTTCCTTCATGGGGTAGAAGGATCGGCGGATTTTGTGTTGGGAGATTTCAAAAATGGAGTGCTCCGCCTCATCGAGAATGTCGTCCACTTCCGAAGCCTGCTCGTAACTGCGCGTGAGGATTTCTGTAGCCGTGCTTATTAGGTTTCGCAAGATGGCCTTTTCCCTCACAATCATGGCATAGTAAGTTATGTTAGCGGCGGATGGAACGGTATCCACCAGGGTGGCGAGGTAAGCTGCGCCTCCCACCCGGTCGAGTTCTTTTTTATCCCTGAGGCGGTCGGAAAGGGTGATCAGGTCTACCGGTTCTCCGCGGTCGGTAAGTTCCTGCATGGCGATGAAGATTTTCTTGTGGGCATCGCTGTAAAAGTCTTCGGGTGAGAGGATTTCCTGGGCTGCATTCAAGGCCTTATTATCCAGTAGAATACCGCCAAGGACAGATTGCTCTGCCTCGAGGTTCTGAGGTGGTACGCGGTGCAGAAGGGTTTCCGTTGCGTTATTCTTTTTCATTTCTCATCCGGAATAACGAGGACCTTTATTTCCCCTACATAACCGGCGCCGACTTTTACCTTCACGCGATACTCGCCAGGTATCTTTATGTTTTCTTCAAGGAGGATTGATTTATGGTCTATATGGACGCCGTATTTTTTCAGGGCCTCCTCAATGTCCCGGCTACCCACGGAGCCGAAGAGCTTGCGCTGTTCCCCCACCGGACGCCTGATTTCGCAGACAATTTCGGAAAGCCTTTTCTTCATCTCTTCCGATTTTCTCAATTCTTTTTCCCGCGAGAGGTCTTTTTGCTTCTGGGTGATCTGAAGGATGCTTATGTTGCTCTCCGTGGCTTCAGCGGCAAGCCCCCTGGGGATTAGGTAGTTTCTTGCGTGTCCATCGGACACATTTACAATATCTCCCGCCTTCCCGAGTGATTTTACGTCTTTTTTAAGGATAACCTTCATTGCTTCTTCAGTCCTCCTCTGAATCCTTTTCTTTTCTGGGTTTTCGCCAGTCGATCCACAGGTCGAATAAACCCATAAGGGCCACGATAAGCACGAGATACTGCTGGAGCACGAGAAGGAGGTAGAAAATCATGCGGAAAATCTGGGGCACCGAACGACTCCGGAAAAAATATTCCACCACTGCAACCCCCTGCAGAAAATAGACAAAAAGGGAGACGATAAGTCCGTTCATCCCTATTACCATAGTACAAGTTTCTTTTATCCCCACGAGAGGCAAAATAAGCACGAGAAATCCGGAGGCGATTAAAACCCAGACTATCCCTTCCGGTGCCTTCCAAGTGGTGAGGTTTCCCAGAGAGGGGAAGGCTAAGCCCCGGAGGGCAAAAATGGGACGAAGGAGTATGATGTCGACCCAGATAATAAAGGCAATGCCAACCCCTAAGAGGGCAGGGGCAAGATACATGATCCAGCGGCTGATCACGGGCAGATTTTCCCTTAATTGGGCAAGCTTTTCACTCTCCGGCACCATATGTTGGGAGATGCGCAAGCTTTCGGTTATGTTATCTGTAATGTAACGCATGATGATTGTATCTGGAGAAAGGTTAGAGAAAATACTCTCTACGGCGATGACGCAGAGGATGACGGCCAAGGTAATGCCCGTTGTGCCGAGAATGGTTTTTTCGATGGCAAAGTTCTTTTTCAGCATCTCGTAAAGGATAACGCCCATGACCCCTAGGATAGAGAGAAATAGGGTATCGGCTATTCCCATCGTTTTCCCCACCCCTTCCCCGATTAGGAGGGAAACGACAAGCACCAGTGTCCCCTTTAAACGGCCTAAGCGGGCGAGGTAATAAGCCGTTATGCCAGGTGCAAAGATGAGGACAAAGGTGCCCGTTATGGGAAAAGCCAGGGCCATGAGGAAGGTGAGGGAGAGAATGACGACTCCCACCAACCATTCCCAATCGACGAATTTTGCATGTTCCATCTTTATCCCCCCGAATCCAGGTAAAGATTCCGGAGGCACGGGGCTTAGTTTACCCTTCCGTCACCACGAACGGTAGGAGGGCAATGATTCTTGCGCGTTTTATCGCCTGGGTTAGTTCTCGCTGATGCTTGGAACAGGTGCCCGTGATTCTGCGCGGAATGATTTTTCCCCGCTCGGTGGTGAATTCACGGAGGGTATGAAAATCTTTGTAGTCGATCTTTAGATTGGAATCGCTGCAGAAGCGACAGAACTTCCGTCGATGGAAGTATTTTTTCGGCGTCTTTGGTGTCTGCTTCTGTGTTTTCGGTGTACTGGCTTCGTTTGTCAAGGGTGCCTCCTCCTATTCTCCTTCTGGTTTTTCTGTTACTTCTTCCTGGGGAGCCGGCTCTGTTTTGCTCGCCCCTTCCAGTTCCTTCTTTATTTCTTCCATATCCACCTGGTCGCTCAATTTAACGGTAAGGAAACGAAGGATGCGGTCATCGAGCCGGAAGTTCCTCTCCATCTCCTCTACGGTTCCCTGAGAGGCGATGAAATTAAAAAGGAAATAAAAGCCTTTCGTTTGTTTCTTAATTTCGTAGGCGAGCTTCCTCCTCCCCCACTTCTCCGCCCTGATCAAGGTTCCGCCCTGGGAGCTTATGATGCGCCCATAGCGCTCGATTAAGGCTTCAATCTCACTGTCGGGATAGTCGGCCAAGGTAATGGCCACGGTTTCATATCTTCTCATTTTTCCTCCTTTCGGCTATCAAGTCCGGACTATCATGTCCGAACAAGGAGATACTACCATAATTTATGGTGGCGAATACCTATCTCAGGAGAAAAAATAAATCAAGGGGTTTTTGGAACAAAGTTGGCCTTGAGGTTTCGCCGATTTTTGGGTATGAAGTTTCTAATACTTTAGAGGAGGAGGGATTTTATGTCTACCGTTATGCCAGAGGGAGAGAACCTGCGAAATGCCATTAAATGGATATCTGTCCAAAGGGAGTCAAACCCTAGAGAGCCCCTAAGCAAGCTCATCGAAAAGGCAGCCCTGCAGTTTGACCTCTCGCCTCTCGACACAGAATTTTTAGTTAATTTCTTTCGGAAGAAAGAGGAATAAAAAACTGGTGGGCGATCCGGGACTCGAACCCGGGGCCTTTGGCTTCGGAGGCCAACGCTCTATCCACCTGAGCTAATCGCCCAAGAGAAGGAATTTTCCCTTATAACGGATTTGATTATCCTTCAAGCCCTATTTCCGCCTGCGGGAGGGGCAGTTCAATCTCCTCGATAATTTTCTTAACCGGCCCGCTCTTATTCATACTGTAGAAGTGAAGGCCGGGAATACCGTTTCGCAGCAAATCCGAGGTTTGTTTCACGGCGAATTCTATCCCGTATTTTTCTCCTTCCTTCGGTTTTTCCTTGACCCGCTCCAGCTTCTCCGCGAGTTTTGAGGGTATTTTGGCCCCGCAAAGGGAGATGGTGCGTGCAATCTGTTGATAGTGGATGAGGGGAAAAATGCCGGGGATGATAGGTACACGAATTCCTTTCTTCTGTGCTAGGTCTCGGAAGCGGTAGAAGTCTTCGTTAAAGAAGAATAGCTGCGTAATGATAAAATCCGCCCCCGCCTCTACCTTTGTTTTTAGATGGCGAAGGTCTGTGTCTAAATCGGGTGCTTCCAGGTGCTTCTCCGGATAGCCGGCCACACCGATGCAGAAATCACCGTGATCGTTTATAAAAGTCACCAGGTCACTCGCGTAGCTGAATCCCCCTACTACAGCCTTAAATCCCTCTTGTCCTTGAGGCGGATCCCCGCGGAGGGCCAAGATATTCTCAATACCCCTCTCAGAGAGGCAATCGAGGGTGCGGGCAATGTCATCCCGCGTTGCCTGGACGCACGTTAGGTGGGCAAGGGCAGTTATTTTGAGTTCGTTGTTAACACGTCCGGCAATTTCAATGGTCTTATCCCGGGTGGAGCCACCGGCGCCGTACGTAACAGAGATGAAATGGGGATGCAGCTCTTTAAGTTCTTCTATCGTTTCGTAGAGCTGCTCCAAATTGCCTTCCCGTTTCGGCGGGAAGACTTCAAAAGACAAGGAAAATATGTTCCTTTTGAAAAAGGTGCTTATTTTCATGGGGTCCTAATTTGCCTTTTCTTGTGGGAATTGTCAACCTTGAATTGCCGCGTCGGTTCTGATATTTAGCTTCATCATGAAATTTCTTGTAAAAGTAGCCCGTATCTGTGCTGCCTCTATCTTGATGGTATTAGCTTCCCAGCCTTTACGGGCCGAATTTATCATCGACAATGTAAGATACTGGTCGGCGCCTGACCACACACGGGTAGTTTTCGATGCCACCGCGGAGCCCGACTTCAAAGGGGAAGAGAAGGAGGGAGAGCTTATCCTCCATTTCCCATCTGTAAGCTACTCACCTTCCCTGAAACCCATAATAAAACTAGCGAAACCGGGGGTCAAGAGTGTATCCTTAGAGCAAAACCGAATCAGAATTTTCTTGAATGAGTATAAGGAGGTAAAAGTCTTCAAACTGTCCCCTATTGAGGATAAACCTCACCGGCTTGTGGTGGATGTGTACCTGCCGGAGAAGGAGAAGAGAGAGGTAAAAGAGGAGAAAAGAAGGACCATCGTCATCGACCCTGGTCATGGGGGCGATGACCCAGGGGCCATCGGGGTAAGGGGGGCTCAGGAGAAAGAGGTAGTCCTTTCCGTAGCGCAAAAAATCAGGGATATTATAAATCAAAAAAAAGGCTTCCGGGCTGTTCTCACGAGGGAGGGGGATTATTACGTTCCCTTCCGGAAGCGGATGAGAATAGCCCGGGACAACAATGCCGAGCTTTTTTTAAGCCTTCATGCCGATGCCGAAAAGGCTCATCTGGCGAGAGGTGCTTCCGTTTATGTGCTCTCCCTAAGGGGGGCGAGTTCGGAGGCGGCGCGCATACTTGCCAGGAAAGAAAACCTGGCCGATATCATTGGAGGCACTATGTTAAGCGAATCAATGAAAAATGGGGAATCAGAGTCAATTCTTTTAAACATGGTGCAGACCAATAACTTAAATAAGTCCCGTCAGTTTGCCTTTTCTTTACTTCGTACTATAGAAACTTGCCATCGCTTAAAATTTCCGCGGGTTCAGGAAGCCCCTTTTCTCGTTTTGAAGTTACCGGAGATACCGTCCGTCCTCGTCGAATTGGGATATATTTCCAATCCAAGGGAGGAAAGATTGCTCACCAGTGAAAAGTTCCAGAACCGTGTAGCCCGTGCTATTGCCGGCGCCTCTATTTCCTTTCTAATGGGGAGAAAGGTTCCAAAACTTGAAGTTAAAAAAGAGGAGGTAAAAGAAGAAGAAAAGACTTACAAGGGATACCGTGTACAGAAGGGGGACACGTGGACCGCCCTCGCTGATCGCTGCGGCATCTCGGTCGGGGAGTTGAGAAGGATAAATGAGAAGAAGCCCCTTGTAGCGGGAAGAGAGATAAAAGTTCCCGCCCAAGGGTGCCTTAATCGCCATCAGATTATCTACTATCGGGTAAAAAAGGGGGATACTCTGGACAAAATTGCCCGAAGACATAAAATACAGGTAAAAGATCTGCGGGATTTTAATAAAAACAGGCGTTTGATCCCCTTATATGTGGGAGACATCATCGTCATCCCGCGAAGGTAGGAGGAAAATCATGGAAAAGATTGCGGATGATATATACGCCTTCATCTGGCATAGTTATCGGGAGAATAACTGCAACACGTATCTCCTGGATCGTGATGGCTACCGCATCCTCATAGATCCTGGTTATTACCATTTGTCCCAGCACTGGGAGGAAGGACTACATAAGCGGGGTCTCTCTCGGCGAGATATTAACCTGGTGGTGGTTACCCATGCCCACCCGGACCATCTGGAAGGGGTAGCCCTTTTCGATGGGCAGTCTAAGGTGGCTATAGGAGAGGGCGAATACACCTGGCTGAAAAAATGGGCCCCTTCTTTTGAAGTGGACCTTCTTCTTAGAGATGGGGAACTGAAGGTGGGGAATATCGCTCTGAAAGTTATAGAGACCCCGGGCCACTCGCCCGCCTCCATCTGCCTCTATTACCCGGAAAGGAAGGCGCTTTTTACGGGAGATGTGATATTTCGCGCGGGTCTCGGACGTACAGACCTGCCGGGGGGAGATGGAGGTAAGCTAAAAGAAAGCATCAGAAAACTTTCCCACTTAGACGTGGAGTACCTCCTTCCCGGGCACGGTGAGCCTGTGATCGGGAAAAAAGAGGTGGCAAAGAATTTTGAAGAGGTTGCACACTACTGGTTTCAATTTATCTGAGGCCACGGAATTTTTGGACGACTTCTTCTATTAGGGTTTTCCACTTTTCATCTCTATTTAAATTGGGGACGCAGGCGCTCCCGGAGATTCCCTGTGCCGCCAGATCGGCGAGGATTTCTTTTTCTCTCTTCATACGAAGCTGGGCGAGCTCTTCCCTATAGGACTGGCACCTGCACCGAAAGAAGGCCGGATCCTCCCCGAGGACGATTTCCATCAGTTGGTAAAGGGGTTCATTATCCTCCAATGGATGTAAACGGGCGAGGATTTCTTCTTTGATTAACCTTCTTTGTGTTTCAGTATCCTCCCCCAAGGAGGAAAAGGCTTCTGGGATATCATTGGGTGTGAGTTTCCCGTCCAGGAATTGTTGGATCAGGCCACTAATGAGCTTTTTTAGCTCCGCTTCCCGGAAGGCCTTCTTTTCTTCATCACTCAAGGTGAGGTGCTTTGTTCTTTCCATAATAAGGTCAAGGGTGCTTTTTATCTCTCCCATTCCTAAATCCTCCCGGCTGGGAAATATCTAAGGTCTCGCTTTACTTATATGTATTGAGGGAATTACTGTCAATGGGGGGGTATTTTATCCGGTAGCCCGTCTGTTGTGGCCGCTTCCTCCATGCCGCAGAAACCACGGAAATAGGCTCCTTCTTCCATCGCTAACCGGGGTGTCGTTATATCCCCTTTTACGTAACCTGTAGATTTTATTTCTACCCCTTCTTTCCCCGTAATCTGTCCGATTACGCGACCGGCAATAGAAACCCTTGCGGCTAAAATATCCCCGTCAATGGCGGCGTTCTTGTCTATTATTACCTGTTCCCCTTCTATATTCCCCGTTACCCATCCCTGGATTAAAAGGGTGCCTTCAGAGGTTATGTCTCCCTTTACTGACGATTTTTCTCCTAAAAGAACGTTGATTTTTGGGGATTTGCGCTGGAATATCATGAGTTTTCCTTTATAAATTTAAGCGGGTTAGCCGAGCTTCCGAAGTGCCTTATTTCGTAATGACAGTGGCTACCGGTGGTGGAACCGGTAGAGCCAACAAGAGCAATCGTTTCTCCCCTTTTGACCATCTGACCAACAGTAACAGTGATTTTCTGATTGTGGGCGTAATAGGTAGAATAGCCAAAGCCATGGGCAATGACAACTACGTTGCCACCTTTCGGCCCACCCCAGCCAGCAAAAGTAACCACTCCATCTGCCGTGGCCTTGACGGTAGTCCCGGGAGGGGCAGAAATATCTATACCCGGGTGGAACTCCCAGCTTTTGGTGAAGGGATTCATACGCATGCCGTAGCCGCAGGTGACGCTCCCCGACACGGGCAAGCCCCTCGGAGTAGCCAGATAGATATCCTTCTGGCTTCTGAGGAAGTCTTTTATTGTCCCCACCGTCTGCATGGCTTCTTCAATTTTGCGGTTAATCTCGGAGGAATCAAAAGAACCGGTATCGGTGGTCTCCACCTCTGCCATTATTCTCTCTTTAGAACGAAGCCCCAAGAGACGCCGGAATTCTCCTTCCATTTTCTTCAGAGAACTCAAGGTGGCATTTATTTCCCTGACCTGGTTCATCTCCTCCACAAGCTGTTTTTTAGCGTAGTGGTAATGGAGTAAACTCGGGGCAAAGGTTAAGGTGAAGGCAAGGGTGAGGCACAGGATAACTAAAACAGAGAGGAGCGCTATGGGAGAGAGGTTTATATTTACTGTTAAGCGGGGATGACCATGGGGGATCAAGATGATAGAAATGGGCTTTGTCCATCTGCTGTTCGGTTTTTTTGTTTTTCCTTTGAAGAGCATGGCGGACCTCCCTTTTCTCACATGATGCCTCCCCGGGGGGAGTTAAGTCTATGAAGGGATGCTTCCTCGTACCATTAAGTGCCCAGGGGTTCAACACAAAATTTTTCTACTTAGACCCATTCCGATACTTTTCAAATAATGATAAAACCAGTGCAACGTAATTGCGCGTTTCCCTGAAAGGAGGTATGCCCCCGTAGCGGATAACGGTATTTTCCCCCGCGTTGTAAGCAGCGAGAGCTAAAGACAGGTTCCCCTGAAACAGGTTAATGAGATACCTGAGGTATCGTGTACCTCCTTCTATATTATGTTCCGGGTGGAACGGGTTTTCAACCTGAAGGAAAGACGCCGTCTGGGGCATGAGCTGCATGAGACCCCGCGCTCCTTTGGGGGATACCGCCTGGTGGTTGAAATTAGATTCCGCTTTGATGATGGCCTTAATTAGGCAGGGGTCGATGGCGTATTTGCTTGCGACCTCATTGATCAATTGGTCGTATTTGGCTATGTCTTTGGGAGCTACGCCGAAGGTGGCCCTTTTTTCCCGGTATATGAGGGCGTATTTAACATCAAAGCGGGTGGGCACGTTGGTAAAGTGGACAATTCCATTTTCGTCCACGTAGCGGTAAATATCACCCCCGCTTATGGAGGGGATTAGAGATGCTATCCCTATTGTGAAAACCAACCAAATAAGCTTCATTTCAATTCCGTGTTGAAGGTACTTATCGCAGGATGTGCCTATGTGTACATAAAGGAGAAAAAAATAGCAAGTCAATTTTATGCGAGCTCTCCTTGACAGGGTCCATGGTAGATGATAAGAGAAAAGCTCTATCGGGGCGTGGCGCAGTCTGGTAGCGTATCTGAATGGGGTTCAGAGGGTCGCTGGTTCAAATCCAGTCGCCCCGACCACTTGAAGGAACTGAAGGGTTGGAGAATCTCTCCAGCCCTTCTTTTTTTCGTAAAATCCCCCATTATTTTTGTTCTGAAACACATTATGGAAATCGTTTTCGCAGAAGTTCTCAACATCCTGTCAGAGCATGTTTTCTCGATTATTACTTCCTTAAAAAACGATCCGGCCGGTGCGGAGGAGTGGAACAGAATTGCCGATGCCCTTACGGTGCCAGAAACTTTTTTCTGGCGGGAGCCGAACCAGTCACGATACCGTGCGCCGGATGGTGGAAGAGTTTTATAACGCCATGCCAAGACTATCCTACCTATTTGTGGCGGCGGCAGAGTCGCTTCTTAAGATAAACAACAATTTTGAGCTTATGGAAATAGGCGGTGCTTTCGTATATGTGAAAAATAGGGGGTAAAGATGAGAAAGGTTATACGCGTATTGGGAGTGGATGAGGCGGCTTACGTGAGGTTGAGGAGGCGCAGTTAAGCAATCGGGTGGTGCCTTTATTTTATATGGCCAAGGCGATTATGGATGTAGTATAATTTCAAAAAAGATAGGTGAGATTATATAAATGGCAAAGATTCTTCTCATCGAGGATTCCCCATTGGCCCAGCGCATGCTGAAAGAAATTCTTTCGACTGACGGCTATGAAATAGTGGTACATCCGGAATTTAGGGGAATGGTAAAATCTAGAGGCCAGGCTCGCCAAAGAGGAGAAGAAGCTCCCTCCCGTTATGAGTTTAAAATTGTGAGGAAAGACGGGACCGAAAGATGGGTACATCTCTCCGGCGCGGCGATAAAAATCGATGGGAAATGGGGAGGTTTAATCTCGGTCACTGATATAAACGACCGGAAGTTAGCGGAGGAAAATTTCAGGCGCTCTCTGGATGAGTCCCCCTTGGGGGTGAGAATCGTGTCGGAAGATGGCGAGACGGTTTATGCCAATAAGCGGGCATTGGAACTGTTCGGTTATAGTGACCAGAAGGACTTTAACCGCATACCTACCCGCGAGCGCTATACCCGAGAGAGTTACGAGGCCTTCCTTATCCGTAGAGAAAAGAGGCGGGAAGGTACGCCTATCCCTGGAAATTATGAGATCAGCATAATCCGCCCCGATGGGGAAATACGCTACCTGGAAGTGTTCCGCTTTCTTAGAAGCAGCCCCCTTGGAGGAAAAAGAGAAGGTGAGATGGTGAGAGACAATCCAAGGGTGGAAATAAAAGGTCATGATAGGGTAGAGGAAGTGGAATACGAAGTGAAGGATAATGGGGTAGGGTTTGACATGCGTTATGCTGACAAATTGTTTAAATTATTTCATAGATCACACGGGGCAGATGAATTTCCTGGAGATGGAGTGGGGCTTGCCATCTGCCGTCGTATCGTAGAACGCCACGGAGGGCGCATCTGGGGTAAAGGAGAGCCAGATGTCGGGGAAAAAGAGAGGAGTAGGCTGAAACATGAATGGTGAGACCAGGATTCTTGTTTTAGAGGATTCTTTAACTGACGCCGAAATCTGCGAGTACGAGATAAAAAAGGAGATTCCCAACTGCGTCTTTTTGCGCGTAGAGACGGAGGAGGAATACCGGAAAGCCCTGGAGGAATTCAAGCCCGACTTAATCCTTTCTGACTACTGGCTGCCCCGCTTCACCGGCATGGAGGCACTGAAGATCGCCCTCTTGCGGGACAAGGAACTACCCTTCATCGTTGTCACGGGCTCCATGAATGAGGAAACCGCCGTCGCGTGCATAAAGGCAGGGGCCTGGGATTATGTGATAAAAGAGCACATGAAGCGCCTGGGTAAGGCGGTAAAGGCTGCCTTAGAACAGAAGGAGATGAGGAGAAAAAGAAAGGGGGCCGAGGAGGAGAGGGCAAGACTTGCCGCCGCCGTGGAGCAGGCAGGGGAGATAATATTCATCACGGACCGTGAAGGCACCATTATTTATGCGAATCCTGCCTTGGAAGAGGTAACTGGTTACAGTCGGGAAGAAGTTTTAGGGAAAAATCCGAGAATATTCAAAAGCGGCCGTCATGGTGAGGTTTTCTACCAAAATCTCTGGGACACTATTACAGCGGGCCGCACCTGGCGGGGCAGAGTAGTAAACCGGAAGAAGGATGGTACCCTCTACACGGAAGAAGCCACCATTTCCCCCATTCGCGGAGAAACGGGGGAAATAACCCACTTCGTGGCCGTAAAGAGGGATGTAACAGAATTCCTCACCCTGCAGGAAGAAAAGGAAAGGCTCCAGGTTCAGTTCATACAGGCTCAGAAAATGGAATCCATCGGTCGCCTGGCGGGGGGAATAGCCCACGATTTCAACAATATGCTGGGGGTCATCATCGGACATGCAGAGGTGGCCATGGCGGAGATGGAAGAAAAATCTTCCATATACCAGCACCTGCAGGAGATAAGGAAAGCGGCGGAGAGGTCAGCAGAGCTTACCCGTCAGCTTCTTGCCTTCGCCAGGAGACAGCCCATTGAACCAAAAGTATTGAACATAAACGAAGTGGTGAAGGAAATGGTCTCTATGCTCCGGCGCATAACTCCTGAAAACATTGACTTAACCTTTGAGGCAGGAGAAAATCTCTGGCCTGTAAAAGCAGACCCCACGCAGATAAACCGTCTCCTCGTGAATCTCGTCACCAATGCCCGGGATGCTATTAGAGAAACGGGGCACATAAGGCTTGCCACGGCTAATAGAAAGGTGGACGAGGCCTTTTGCCAGGGACGCCCTTTCTGTCGGATAGGTGAGTACGTGGAAATCACGGTGAGCGACGACGGCATAGGGATGGAGGAAGAGATGTTATCTTGTATCTTCGAGCCATTCTTTACTACAAAACCGGCAGGTGAAGGGACGGGAATGGGCCTTCCAATCGTTTACGGGATAGTGAAGCAACATGACGGTTTTATAGACGTAAAAAGCGAGCCCGGGTTCGGTACTGTCTTTAGCGTTTACCTGCCCCGCTACAAGGGCAAAGAGATGCCAGAAGGGATGGAGAAAAAAATGGCCGCTTCCACGGCAGGAGAGGGAGAGATCATCCTCCTCGTGGAAGATGAAGTAGAGCTCCTTGAAATAGGTCGGATCCTATGTGAACGCCTTGGTTACCGGGTGCTTGCCGCGTCCTCTCCTCGGGAAGCCCTGGAGCTGGCAGAAAGGTACAGGGGAAAAATTAATCTGCTCATTACCGATATGATTATGCCGGGCATGAACGGAGTAGAGCTGGCGAAAAGGATTCAAAAAATTTGCCCTGACGTGCGGTGCATCTTAAGTTCGGGCTACGGGGCTGCCTCCGTACTGCCGAGGGAAAGCATGGAATTCCTGGAGAAGCCTTACACGATAGAAACCCTCGCCGCGAAAATTAAAGCGGTACTTAGAGGTAGAGAAGGTAAAAAGCATGGATAATGTCTCTGAGCTCAAGATAGAGAATCGGGTCGAGGAAGTTGCCCTCTATCGGGCCATAATAGAGCAATCCCTCGTGGGAATCGGCATCATTCAGGACGGGAAGATTGTCTTTGCAAGTCCTTACCTGTTGAAGGCTTTCGGTTATGATGGAGAGGAACTGATAGGAAAAGAAGCGAGGAGTTTTATCCACCCCGATGATTACCGGTGGGTGAAGGAAAGGGCTTCGGAGATGCTATCGAGAGGGTTGCCTATTCCTTACGAATATCGCCTGCAGGCAAAAAATGGCGACTATCGCTGGGTGATGGAAGTAGTAACCCTCATCACCTTCAAGGGGAGAAGGGCTGTTCTCACGACTGCCATAGATGTAACAGAAAAAAAGAAAACGGAAATGGAGCTCGGTGCCGCAAAGGATATGCTGCTCAAGGCGGAAAGGTTGGCCTCTGTAGCTACCCTTGCGGCCGGTGTAACACACGAAATTTTGAACCCTTTGAATATCATCGCTGTATATTGCCAAATGCTGGAGGATCCCCAGATTAGCCTGGAAGAGAGAAAGAGGATGCTTGCCATCTGTCGCCGTCAGGTAGAAAGAATCGTAAAAATAACGAAGGATTTGAACAAATTTGCCCAAGTTCATGAGCATACTATGGAGGTCCTGGATGTGCGAGAGGTAATGAATAGTGTATTAAATATGATGGCCGCAAACTTGCGCCATGCCCAAGTAGAGGTAACCAGGGATTACGGGGAAAAGATTCCCCCCGTATTGGCCGACCCTAACGCCTTGGGGCAGGTGATGGTAAATATCATCTCCAACGCCATTGACGCAATGGAGAAAAAGGAGAAACGTTTCATTGAAATCCGGATCGGACAGGAGGAGAAGGAAGGAAAGAGATGGGTTTATATTTCCTGCGCCGATACGGGGTCGGGGATTGCCCCGGAGATAAAGGCACGTATCTTTACGCCCTTTTTTACCACCAAAGAAGTGGGAAAGGGAACCGGCATGGGCCTTGCGGTGGCATACGGTATCATACAAGAACACGGTGGTACGATTGATGTTGAGGACAGCCCCTGGGGTGGGGCAAAGCTTATCGTTAGGCTACCGGTTAGACAATGATTAGGGAGGGGTGGGAGAAATGGCAAAGGTTTTAATTGTTGATGATGAGAGGGATTTCTGCGATGCTATGACTATGCTTCTTACAAGATACGGTTATGAAGTTATGTGTGCAGAAAACGGGAAGGTGGCCCTGGATTATTTAAGGCAAGCCCCCATAGACATCGTCCTACTTGATATTATGATGCCTGTGATGAACGGGTTCGATGTGTGCCGGACTATCAAGAATGACGAAAAACTCCAGGAGATACCGGTTATCATGATCACTGCCCTCGGGGAAAAGCGGGATCGTATCACCGGCATCGAAGTAGGGGCCGATGACTTCATTACCAAGCCCATCGACCAGGGGGAGGTGCTGGCGAGAATGCGTTCCCTCCTCAGATTGAAGGAAGCGAGAGATCTCCATGCCCAGGCCTACCAGTCTCTAAAGGAAATTATTGCCTTTGCGATAGACATTATGGGCCGCTTCTCTTCCGCCGATTGCGATCCTGAAGCAAAGCTCGACGATGTGGTTTCCCGCATAATAAGGCGGGCGACAGACATGGTGCACCGCCCGGAAAAGATATTAATCGGAGAATTAGCTTCAGATGGACATTGGCGGTGGTACAGTTATGAATGGTCATTCAGAGAGCTCCAGCGGATAGACATAGTGGCCGTGGGTGAAAAGGAGTGGGAGGATTTCTGGTACCAGGTGGGAAGGTCCGAAAGGGGATACGTGAACGAGGAGCAACTGCAGGAGCCGCAATATGAACCCATCGCCCGTTTCCTCCGCCTCCACGGTATCAAATTCCATAACTTTGTTTACTATGGACGTGGGAAAACGGTCGTTGTAGGTTTGAATTACGGGCGCCGTGTAGGACCCCACGATGCCGATGTGCTTATGGGAATGGTAGCTTTAGATTCCACCTTGCGTTCCCTCGCGGGACAGGTGAGAGAAACTGAAGAAGCCTTTGCCTATTTAATCCAAGCCCTGGCCCGGGCCTCGGAAGCTAACGATGAGGATACGGGAAAGCACATTTTGCGCGTGGGAGAGTACGCAGCCTTTATCGCGGGGCGCTTGGGCCTATCTGAACAGTTTATCTCTCGCATACGCGAGCAGGCACCCCTTCATGATGTGGGGAAAATATACATTCCCGAATCCATCCTAAAAAAACCAGGTCCCCTCACGGAGACGGAAATGGCGATGATGAGGCTTCATACCATCTATGGCGCCCGTATTATAGGAAACCACCCTCGATTGGAGATAGGTCGTACAATTGCCCTGACCCACCATGAAAGATGGGATGGAACAGGTTATCCCGATGGCTTGAAAGGAGAGGAGATACCCATTGTGGGCAGAATTGCTATCATTGCCGACCAGTACGATGCCCTGCGAAACAAGCGCATATACAAACCCGCCTTTAACCACGAAAAGACCTGTGAGATTATCCTAAAAGGAGACGGCCGCACCCTGCCCCAGCACTTTGATCCCCATATTTTGGAGATTTTCCGGAAAGAACACGGCGTCTTTGCGGAAATCTATGAGCGCATGGCCGATTAAAAATTCCTTGACAAATAGGGGGAATTCTATTTACAGGTTGTGAATGAATATTCATTCACGGGCATCTATGGATAAAAGGGCAGAAATCCTCCAGGCGGCTCTTAATCTTTTCGTGGAACGTGGGTTTCATGGGGCCCCGATGGCGGAGATTGCCCAGGAGGCAAAGGTGGCGGCCGGCACCATTTACCGGTATTTTCCCAGTAAAGACGATTTGATTAACGAATTGTTCCGGGAGGTGGAGAAGGATTTGAGGGAGGCGGTGAGGGCCCGCTATCCATCCGAGGGTCCTATCCAGGAAAAATACGAGTACCTCCTGCGGGAATCTATTCGCTATCTGACGGACCATCCTCGGCATTTCCTTTATCTGGAACAGTATTACAACTCTCCCTACGGTGAGACCCTGCATCGGGACAAAATCTTAGGAAGGGAGAAGGATAACCTATGGTGGGATATTTTTGAACGAGGGGTAGAGACGGGAGTTATAAAGGACTTGCCGCGAGGGGTATTGTTTGCCCTGGCTTTCGGTCCCATGATTGTCCTTTTGCGTGACCAGATCCGGGGTTTTATTTCCCTCGGAGAAGAAGATTTAGCCAGGTTCACGGCTGCCTCATGGGATGCTATCAAAAGGTGAGAGGTTATATATGAGAGGGTTTTTGCGATTATTGAGGGAATCACTTATTTTCGTATCTGTGGCCGCTTTTGTTTTAACCATCTTCGGCTGCGGTCAGGATAAAAAATTTTCCCCGCCTCCACCGGAAGTGGCGGTGGTTACCATAAAGTCAGAGCCTGTTTCCTTCACAGCGGAGCTTGCTGGCCGCACGGTGCCTCACCGGGTCGCCGATGTCCGTCCCCAGGTAAGCGGTATAATCTTAAAGAAGCTCTTTACCGAGGGGACCGATGTGAAGGAGGGAGATGTCCTCTATAAGATAGATCCAGCGCCTTTCCAGGTCGCCCTGGAAAATGCGCAGGCGGCCCTCGCCCGCTCGGAAGCTAGCCTATCCACGGTGAAATTGAGGGAAGAGAGGCTCAGGGCCCTGGTTAAAGAAAAGGCGGTGAGCGAGCAGGATTATGATGACGCCCTGGCCGCACTGAAACAGACGGAAGCGGATAATAAATACTGGCGGGCCATGGTGGAACAAGCGCGGATCAATTTAGGATACACAGAGATAAAGGCCCCCATTTCCGGCCGCATCGGCAGATCAAATGTGACGGAAGGGGCATTGGTTACGGCCCAGCAACCCATGGCTCTGACTACGATAAGTGAACTCGATCCGATTTACGTCGATGTACCCCGCTCCACTACCGAGGTTTTGAAACTGCGCAAAGAGTTGGAAGCGAAGAAGATTATCCAACCGGGGGAAAGCCTGAAGAAGGTGCGCCTTATCTTGGAGGACGGCAGCCTCTATCCCTGGATGGGGAAACTGCAGTTCCAGGATGTTACCGTTGAGCAGTCAACGGGCTCTGTCATCCTCAGGATTCTCTTTCCCAATCCCCGAAGGGTGCTGCTACCGGGTATGTTTGTCCGGGCGGTGATTGAGACGGGTACAAACCCGAGGGCGGTTCTGTGTCCCCAGCAGGCGGTTATGAGAAACTACAAGGGGGACCCCTACACCTATCTCGTAAACGAGAGAAATGTGGTGGAGATGAGGCCTCTCACCGTGGGGGAGGCGATAAACGACAAGTGGGTGGTAACCGGGGGCCTTTCCCCCGGCGAGAGGGTGATTATGGAAGGGGTCCAACGAGTAAGACCGGGCATGGTGGTGAGAGTAGTGCCTTTTTCCCAGACTTCCACAGGCCGTTAAGGGAGCACCGCCATGTTATCCCGTTTTTTTCTTGATCGTCCCGTTTTTGCCTGGGTAATTGCCATCGTCATGATGGCCGCCGGGGCCCTGGCCATCTATTTCCTCCCCATTTCCCAGTATCCTGACATTGCCCCTCCCACGATTTACGTCCAGGCTTACTACCCCGGTGCATCCGCCGAAACGGTGGAAAACAGCGTAACCCAAATCATAGAGCAGAACATGACGGGTCTCGACCGCATGATTTACCTGTCCGCCACGAGCGACTCCTCTGGTACCTCGCGGATAGAACTAACCTTCGCCCCTGGCACTGACCCTGACGTGGCCTGGGCCAAGGTCCAGAATAAGCTGCAACTTGCCATGTCTTCTTTGCCTGACGTGGTTCAACGAAGTGGGATCACGGTGGGAAAGGCGACGAAGAATTATCTCTTAATAGTTAGCCTCATTTCGGAAGACGGCAGCATGAGCTCTATTGACCTCCGGGATTATTCCCAGTCCGTGCTGCAGAACGTCCTTGCCCGGGTACCGGGAGTAGGGGAGGTCCAGCCCTTCGGCACCCAGTATGCCATGCGGGTATGGCTCAATCCGGATAAGCTGACCTCTTATCGCTTGACCGTTGAGGATGTGATTCTCGCACTGCGGGCATACAATGTGGAAGTTTCCGCGGGACAGTTCGGAGGGGCACCGGCGGTAAAGGGACAGCGTCTCAATGTAAGCATCCTGGTACAGAGTATGCTAAAGACCCCGGATGAATTCTCCCGGGTACCCGTACGAATAAATCCCGATGGATCGATTGTGCAGATAAAAGATGTGGCCAGGGTTGAATTGGGCACAGACTGGTACGATATAGAAGCCAAGTATAACGGACTGCCCACAGCGGGGATGGCTGTTCGTATGGAACCGGGGGGAAATGCCCTCGCTACGGCCGATCGGGTAAAAGCCAAACTAGACGAGATGAAGCGTTACTTCCCTCCGGGGCTGAAGGTAACCTACCCCTACGATACGACCCCCTTTGTCAGGGTGGCGATAAAAGAGGTGGTAAAAACCCTCTTTGAGGCCATTTTCCTCGTTTTCCTCGTTATGTGGCTTTTTTTGGGCAGCATGAGGGCTACCCTGATTCCCACCATTGCCGTACCCGTGGTTATTCTGGGGACCTTTGCCGTCATCGGTGCCTTTGGATTTTCCATCAACATGCTAACCATGTTTGGAATGGTTCTTGCCATCGGCCTCCTCGTGGATGACGCCATTGTGGTGGTGGAAAACGTGGAGCGCATTATGGCGGAAGAAGGACTGTCCCCCAGAGAGGCCACGGCCAAATCAATGGACCAGATAACCCCGGCTCTGATCGGAATTGGACTCGTCCTTTCTGCCGTCTTTGGGCCTATGGCCTTTTTCGCCGGTTCAACGGGTATCATATACCGCCAATTTTCCATCACCGTGGCTTCCGCCATGCTCCTCTCTGTCTTGGTGGCGTTGATTTTGACCCCTGTTCTGTGCGCAAATCTCTTAGCGCCAGTGGCAAAAGGTCATGAACCGGCGGAAAAAGCTATCTGGTTTTTGCGCCCCTTCTTCCTTTGGTTTGACCGATGGTTCTTCGCCATGAGGCAAAAATACTTGAATTTACTGGCCCATGTTCTAAACCGCAAAGGGCGGTATGTTATAATTTATTTGGTGATCGTCGGTATTTTGGGGGTCCTTTTCCTGCGTATGCCCACAAGCTACCTACCCGATGAAGACCAGGGCACGCTCCTTGCCCAGATTATCCTTCCCACCGGTTCTACCTTAGAGCAGACCCAGGCGGTGGCAGATGAAATTCAGAAATATTTTCAGGAAAAAGAAAAAGAAGCGGTTCTTTCCTGCATGACCATCGTGGGAACAGGTTTTTCCGGACGGGCACAGAATAACGGCATGGTGTTTATAAGGCTCAAAGATTGGGAACTGCGCAAAAAATCGCAACTGAGGGCAAAGGCAGTGGTGGCGAGGGCCATGAGGGCCTTCATGGGGATGAAAAAGGCAATCGTGTTTGTTTTTCCTCCCCCTGCCGTACCCGAACTCGGTAATGCCCGGGGGGTAGACTTCCAGCTGGTAAACATGGGAAACCTTGACCACAACGCCTTTATGGAGGCCAGGAATAAGTTCCTCTACCTCGCTTCCCAAGATCGCCGGTTGATAAATGTGCGGCCCAACGGTATGGATGACGTACCACAGTTCAGAATTGATATAGATTGGGAGAAGGCAGGAGCCCTTGGTTTACCTATTTCTGCGATCCATACCGCCATTTCCGCCCAATTCGGGGGTGCTTATGTGAATGACTTCATTCAAGGTGGGCGTGTAAAGAGGGTTTACGTACAGAATGACGCCCCTTACCGTATGCAGCCGAAGGACCTGGAGCGGATTTACGTGCGTAATGCAAAGGGAGAGATGGTGCCATTTTCTGCTTTTGCTACCGTGCGATGGATCTACGGCTCACCCAGGCTTGAGCGGTACAACGGATTTCCCTCATTTAATATCTGGGGGGAGCCGGCACCCGGGCGAAGCTCTGGGGAAGCCATGCAGGCGATGGAAGAAATTGTTGCCAAGGTGCGTTCCGGGGTCGGTTTTGAATGGACGGGCCTTTCCTACCAAGAGAAGATGGCACGGGCCCAGACCCTTCCCCTTTACGCTTTCTCTATTTTCGTCATTTTCCTTTGCCTGGCAGCGCTCTATGAGAGCTGGACGATTCCTTTCTCCGTGCTCCTCGTTTTGCCTCTCGGGGTGCTGGGGGGAGTTCTCGCTTCGAGCCTGAGAGGGTTGAGTAACGATGTTTATTTCCAGATCGGCATTCTTACAACCCTGGGCCTTACGACGAAGAACGCCATTCTTATCGTCCAGTTTGCCAAAGCTGGGATCAAAGAGGGTATGCCTTTGAGGGAAGCGGCCCTTACGGGGTCAAGGATAAGGTTTCGTCCTATCATCATGACCTCCCTCGCCTTCGGCTTCGGCGTTTTGCCCTTAGCGGGAGCCATGGGGGCCGGAGCCGGGGCGATGAATGCCATCGGTACCTCCGTTTTAGGTGGTATGATTACGGGTACCGTTCTCGTTATCCTATTTGCCCCCCTCTTTTACGTTTTGATAGAGGGGATTTTCCGCCGTCGGGAAAAGGGAGGTGAAAAGAGATGAGGAGATACCGCTGGCTAACGTGGGTTTTGCTCCCCATTTTTCTCGCCGGCTGTTCCCTGGCGCCCAAGTATGAAAGGCCGGAAAAGCCCATCCTTCCCTCCTGGCCTGTGATGTCCCCGGAGGTGAAGAAAATGGGCTGGGGGTGTTTCATTACCGACCATCGCCTCAGGGAAGTCGTCCAGCTCGCCCTCCAGAATAACCGGGACGTGAAACTTTCGGCACTCAATGTAGAACGCGTTCAGGCCATGTACCGCATTCAGCGGGCTGAACTCTTCCCCAGTGTAAATGCCGGTGCCAGCATGGCACGGGAGCGAGTACCGGGGGACCTTTCCATAACCAAACAGGGAAGTGTGAATACACGCTACGACGTGAATGTAAGTATCGTTTCCTGGGAGATAGATTTCTTCGGTCGCCTGAGGAATTTGAAGGACCAGGCCCTGGAACAGTTTCTCGCCTCCGAGGAAGCCCATCGGGCAAACGAGCTGGCTCTTGTATCGGCGGTATCTCAGACCTATTACAGCTGGGCAGCCGCCCGGCAGCAGCTCGAACTTTCCCGGGAGACCTTGAAGGCCCAGGAAGAATCGTATCGTTTGCTTGAACGCCGCTTTGCGACAGGGATGGCCTCAGAGATAGATTTAAGAAGAGCCCAAACTCAACTCGAATCGGCCCGGGCAGATGTAGCCCGTTACATCCAGGCGGTAGCCCAGGCAGAAAATGCCCTGCAACTTCTCGTGGGCACCCCCCTTCCCCCTCATCTCCACCCCCCGGTAATGCGGGAATTGTCTTTTCCTGAGGAAGTATCTCCCGGTCTGGATTCCAGCGTGCTCCTCACAAGGCCAGATGTTCTAATGGCGGAGCACCGTCTCAAAGCGGCCCATGCCAATATCGGCGCCGCCCGGGCGACATTCTTTCCCCGCATAACCTTAACCGCCGCAGGTGGAACGGCCAGTGCCGAGCTTGACGGCCTATTCAGGGCAGGTTCCGCTGCCTGGAGCTTTGTACCTAAGGTATCCTTGCCTATCTTTGATGCCAGAACTTGGGCGGCCTATGATGTAGCAAAGGTAGATAGGAAGATAGCTTTGGCGGATTATGAAAAAACGATCCAGATTGCCTTCCGAGAGGTGGCGGATGCTCTGGCGGCCAAGGGGGCGCTGGAAAAGCAACTCGAGGCGCAAAACTCTCTCGTAGAGGCCTTGAAAGAGACTTACTTATTGGCGCAGAAGCGATATGAGAAAGGCCTTGACAGCTATCTGAGCGTTCTTGATGCCCAGCGCAGTTTGCTTGCCGCTGAAAGGGGGCTTATTGACATTAAGATGGCACTTCTAACAAGCAGAATTGCCCTTTTCAAAGCTTTGGGAGGAGGAGAATAATTAAAATACATGACATTTTGACGGCTGCATTTTTCGTTTGCCTGTGTATAGGCGCTTCATTTTGTCCCTCCAGCGGTTGGGGATATGAGTTCGCCTTCGGGGTGGGTTCTAATATATCGAACGAGATGCATACCGCCCAGGTCCTTATCGCCCCCTGTCGGGTCTGGGAGATAGCGCATCACCCCAGCGTTTCGTTTAAATTCGCGGGGGAACTGGAGATTATTGCTTATCAGGGAGAAATTACCGTTGTGGGAGGGTTCGTTCCCATGTTACGCTGGTATACATTTAGCCAGAGGGGAGAAGGCCTATTCTTTGAAGGAGGGATTGGGGCCAACCTAATCAGCCGCCAGCGGGTAAGGGACAGAAATTTAGGGGGAACTTTTATCTTCAGCGATTCCGTTGGTATCGGTTACACTTTTCGCCTGTTGGAGAGGCCCGTTTCCATGTCTTTCCGGTACCGGCACCTATCGAACGCAGGCATTTATAAAGAAAACGACGGGCTTGATGCGTTATACCTCATTTTTTCTTTCCCGTGGCATTAAACACAGGCGCCAATAATGCCAAGCTCCCTTCCTACCTTTTCATAAGCCTCCAGGCAGAAGTTTAACTGGGTATCGGTGTGAGTTGCCATATAGCTCGTCCTCAGGAGTTGCTGGCCCGGGGGAACGGCGGGGGAAAGGACAGCGTTCACGAAAACTCCTCTTTCGAAGAGGGCCTTGGTCGCCATCAGGGTCAGGGTATCATCCCCGATGATGATAGGGATTATGGGGGACTGGGTATTGCCGATATTGAACCCGAGGTTCTTTAGTTCTTGCCGCATGTAATCTCCGATGCGGTTTAGACGTTCTACCCTCTCTGGCTCTGCCCGTAGAATCCTCAGCGCCGTCAGGGCTGCCGCGGCATTTGCCGGGGGTATACTGGCACTGAAGATGAGGGCACGGGCATTATGCTTGATGTACTCGATTACAGTTCTTTCCCCTGCAATAAACCCGCCTAAAGAGGCAAGGGATTTGGAAAAGGTGGACATGATGAGGTCTACCTTCTCGGTCAAACCGAAATGGGCGGCGGTGCCTCTCCCTCCCCCAAGAACACCCAGGGCATGGGCATCATCCACCATCAGTCTCGCATTGAAACGCTGGCATAGCTCTGTAATCTCCGGCAGAGGGGCAATATCACCCCCCATGCTGTAAAGACCGTCAACGGCGATGAGCTTGCCACGGTCTTCCGGGACTTCCCTTAGCACCCGCTCCAGATCTCCTATGTCGCTATGCCGGAATCTCTTGATGGTACCCCATCCAAGGCGGGCGCCGTCCACGATGCTCGCATGGTCATCTTTGTCCAGGATAACGATGTCGTGACGTCCCACGATGGCACTTATCGTGCCTAAATTTGTTTGCATCCCAGTGGAAAAAACCAAAGCTGCCTCCTTTTTTACCCAATCGGCCAGCTCTTCTTCCAGCTGGAGGTGCAGGTCTAAGGTTCCATTTAGAAAACGGGAACCGGTACAGCTCGTTCCATAACGCCTGATGGCTTCGATGGCCGCTTCCCTCACCCGTGGATCTGTGGTGAGGCCTAAATAGTTGTTGGAGCCGCACATGACAAGTCGGTGTCCTTTAAAAGATGCCTCTGTACCGTCATTCTCTGTAAGGGGTATGAAATAAGGATAAAGACCTGCTTCCATAGCCTCCCGGGCAGCGGTAAAGTTAAAGCATTTATCGAAGATATCCATCCCTGATCTCCTTTCGATAGATTTACTTTTTCATCTGCCGCCTGGCACGTCGGATGAGCAAATCCATAACTGGGTAAATTGCTCCCCCTAAAAAATTGCTAACGTTAAAAAGAAATTTTGTCTCCCACCCTGGCAGGATGATGTATTTCCCTCTGGCTACGCCTTTCAGGATTACCTCTGCCACTTCTTCTGGCTTCATAAGCCCGGCGTTTCCCGCTAAGGCTTTCGTCTCCGGAGGTTTGATCATGTTCTCATAGGCGAGCTGCGGTGTGTCCGTGTCCGGGGGAAAAACAACGGAAACTCTTATACCAAGTGGTTTCAATTCCGCCCGTAGGGCGTCGGAGAAGCCTCTCACGGCGAATTTGGATGGACCGTAGGCACTGTAGCCGAATACCCCTATGAAGCCAGCCACCGAAGAGATGTTTACTATGTGTCCCATACCTTTCGATATCATGCCAGGAAGAACCGCTTTAACCACATGTACGGTCCCGAAGTAATTTACCTCCATCATTTCATGAAAAACGGGAAGAGGGATTTCCTGGACATAGCCTGGATGGGCTACTCCGGCAGAATTTATAACGATATCGGGGATTCCTTCCGTTTCAGTTATCTTTGAGAACGCCTCCTCAACCTGTTTTATGTCCGACACATCGGCAGAAATTACTCTGCAGGGGCTCTGCAGGATGGAAGCGGTCCGTTCCAGGGGCTCTTGTCGACGGGCGATGAGGACTAACCTTGCCCCGAGCTCATCAAGCTTAAGGGCCAGGGCGCGTCCGATACCCGATGAGCCGCCCGTTATTAAAACGAGTTTTCCTCGATAGATATTTCCGTAATTTCCCATCTGTTCACGCGATTTTTAAACGTGTATGTTCCCTACCTCAGGCGCTTTTGTAAGTCAACCTTAAAACGCGCGACAATGGTCCATAAATCAAGGGGGAGTTTTTCCCGCACCTTTTCTTCTATTTCTTTGGGAACGCCCCCGTGGAGGGCTTCGGCTATGCCGCCGGCAATGCAGGCAAGGGTGTCACTGTCTCCCCCTAAGGAAACAGCCTTGCGCACTGCGTCTTCGTAGTTTTCCGATTCCAGGGCACAGATGATAGCTTCGGGAACCGTCCCCTGACAAGATAAGTCAAAGCGGTAACAGGGCCTGATTTCTTCCACTGTGCGGGATAGTTCGTAGCCGAATTTTGAAGAGATTTCCCTCCTAATATCCTCTTTTCCCATTCCCTGCCGGGCGAGAAAGATGGTGAAAGCGACGGCCTTGGCTCCTTTAATTCCTTCTGGATGATTGTGGGATACCGCGGCGCTTTTTTCCGCCTCCGAAAGGACTGCCACCGGATCGGAGAAATACCATCCGATAGGGGAGACCCTCATGGCGGACCCATTCCCCCAACTCCCGTATGGACGGAGTTCCGGTTCAAAGAGCCAGCGAAAAAAGTCGCGGCCGTAACCTGCCCGTGGATATCGGCGGCCGAACTCTTTCATCGCGGAGGCGTAATCCACCCCCTCGAGGAGGGCGTAAGCGACCGCCACCGTCATGACCGTATCGTCCGTAAAGTGGCTTTCCGCCCTGAAGAGGGGAAAATCGGTTGTTTTTATGGGGTGATGTTCGTAAAGAGACCCAATAATATCCCCCGCAATGGCACCTATCATGGTTTCAGTTTAATATGAACCCTTAAGGATGGCAATGCAAGAAAAAGCGGGTTATGGTAATAAGGGAAAAAAGGAGGAAATGGCTATGAAGAGATGGGTATGGATAGTAGCTGTCGCCGCATTCATTTTCCCCGCTCTGGCCTTTGGAAATCCTCTGGAAGAGGATTTTGCCTGGGCCATGCGCGGTTTCATCGCCCCTGCCCAGGCGGGTGCCCCAGACGGATGGGAACCTGAAGAAGGGAAGACAGATACGGTGAATCCTTCTCTCCTGAGACAGGCACGCCTCAACAATATACGGGGTTTGTTTCAAGTAGCGGAGAGAGTCTATCAGGTAAGGGGGTATGATCTCGCCAATATGGGCATCATTTTGGGTGACCGTGGTTACATAGTGATCGACCCCCTGTCTTCTGTGGATACGGCTAAAGCGGCCATTGAGCTCGTTTACGAGAAACTGGGGAAGAAACCGATTATGGGAATTATCTATTCCCACAGCCACGTGGACCACTGGGGAGGGGTCAGGGGTGTTGTGGAACCCCGTGCCTGTCCCATTATCGCCCCAAAGGGGTTCATGCGGGAGGCGATCCGGGAGAACATTTATGCGGGAAACGCCATGGCGCGCCGTGCTTCTTACATGTATGGGTCTTTTCTCCCAATAGGGCAGAAGGGCAGGGTGGATGAGGGGTTGGGTAAAGCCCTGCCTCAAGCCCTTAAACTTAGCCTCCTTCCCCCTACCCGGGAGATTTTAAGTACGGGAGAGGAAGTGGAATTAGATGGGGTGAAAATGATTTTCCAGCTAGCTTCGGGGGCGGAGGCGCCGGCAAACATGCACATCTATTTTCCCCAGTTTAAAGCTCTCTTTCTGGCGGATGACTGCGTGGCTACCCTCCACAACCTCCTTACCCCTCGAGGCGCTCAGGTTAGAGATGCCAGGGCCTGGTCGCGTTTTCTAGAGGAGGCGATCGAACTTTTCGGGGAAAAAACGGAGGTCGTTTTCCTCGGTCATACCTGGCCCAGATGGGGCAGGGAAAAAATTATCACCTTCATGAGAAAGCAAGCGGATGTTTACCGGTATCTCCATGACCAGACCTTACGCTTAATCAATAACGGTTATACGATGGGGGAGATTAATGAAATTATTACCCTGCCACCGGAGCTAGCCGGTGAGTGGTATAACCGCCCTTACTATGCCACGGTAGGCTGGAATGCCCGGGCCGTCTACCAGTTTTATCTCGGTTGGTTTGACGGAAATCCCGTACATCTAAACCCTTTGCCTGAGGTGGAGGCGGCCAAACGCTACATTTCATACATGGGGGGCAGCGAAAAGGTGCTGGAAAAGGCTAAAGAGGATTTGAAAAGGGGTGAATTTCGTTGGGTGGCGGAGGTGACCCACCGGGTTGTCCTGGCGGATCCGGAAAACGAAGCGGCCCGCCTGCTCCTTGCCCAGGCCCTAGAGAGGATGGGATATGAGGCAGAATCGGCCGTTTTTAGAAATTTCTACCTCTCTGGGGCCCATGAGCTCCGCCACGGAATTAAGGATTCCGGAGAGAAGAGGCGCTTGCCCCTGCAGGTTTGTGATGCCTTAAGTCTCGAGGACATTTTTGAGGGTCTGGCCATAAGACTAAACGGACCCCGGGCAGCGGGAAAGAAAATGGTCATCAATTGGCAATTCCCCGATACGGGGGAAAAGGTATCCCTCTTACTGGAAAATGGGGTTCTACACCATTATGTAGGGAAAGAAGCGAAAGAGGCGGAGTGTACCATTCGTCTCAATCGTAATACTTTTAACCGCATTCTCTCCGGTGAGACATGGTTTGTTCTTCAGCTTTTCCTTGGCCGTATCTCCTTGGAGGGAAACAGCAGGCGTTTCTGGGAGTTTATGGACCTCTTCGACGAGTTCAATCCCTTTTTCAGTATTATGACGACGGAGGGCCGCATGCGGTGATCTGCCAGGATGAGATAATCTGGGTGGGAACGAACGAGGCCCTTTCAGAAGCCATTGAGAAGCTCCTTCTTAGCGAGGCAGTGGCGATAGATACGGAGTACGACTCTTTTCGATACTTCAGGGAAAAGCTGTGTCTCATTCAAATGTGGGCAAGCCGTTCGTGCTTTCTCTTCGACCCCTTAAGTCCCTTGGATCTTGCACCTTTGGGGGAGCTTTTTTCTAACCCTTCAATTCTAAAGATTTTCCACGCCGGGGAAAACGATATACGCCTTTTAAAAAGGGATTATTCCTTTTCGGTGGTGAACATATTTGATACGGCGAAGGCAGCGGCCCTTTTGGGGGAGGAACATTTATCCCTCGAGCATCTCGTGGTAAAGTATCTGGGGGTTATGTTCGAAAAAAAAAGGAAGATACAGCGCTCACGGTGGGACAGGCGTCCCTTGACGGCAAAGCAGTTAGCCTATGCCTCTTTGGATGTGAAATATCTCTACGACTTGTACCGCGTACTTCGGGAAAAACTCTCAGCCCGCAACCTCCTTGGGGCGGCGGAAGAGGCCTTTGAGGGCGTGGCCCACACCGTTTGGTGCGGGAGGATATTCAATCACCGGGGATACAAGAAAATTTTGAATCGTCATGTTTTTAGCCCGGAAGAGCAAGAGAAGTTGAAAGCCATCTACGAGTGGAGACATTCAGTGGCGGAAAAGTTAAATCAAGCTCCTTTTATGATTCTGACGGACGATGAGTTAGCCCAGGTGGTCCAGGAGGGGGTGTCGACATTGGATCCGAAAAAAGAAAAAAGATGGGGAAAAGAAATCAGGGAAATTTTTTTTAGAGAGGGAGATTATGGAGCGGATATACCTCGATAACTGTGCAACGACCCCCGTCCATGCGGAAGTGATGGCGGAAATGATGAAGTTTTTTGGCCATCACTACGGTAATCCATCGAGCAAACATCATTTCGGTGACGTGGCGCGAAAGGCTCTGGAGACGGCAAGACAAAGGGTAGCCAGCCTTTTGGGAGCTGAACCTGAAGAGATTATCTTTACCAGTGGAGGGACAGAGGCGGATAACTTGGCCATCATCGGCACCGCTCTTGCCGCATTTCAGGAGAAAAAACACCTTGTGGTTTCGGCGGTGGAACACCCCGCCGTGATGAACGCTGCCCGCTTCCTAACCCGTTTTGGCGTGAAGCTAACCATCCTTCCCGTGGATGGTCAAGGGAGGGTAAAGCTGGAGAGAATGGCAGAAATCATCGACGAAGATACCTTTCTCGTGAGCGTAATTCACGGGCAGAACGAAACAGGTGTAATCGAACCCCTTGACGTGATTTGCACCATTGCCCATGAAAGAGGCATTCCCGTACATACGGATGCGGTGCAATCCATAGGGAAGGTGCCGTTTGATTTGAAAGACTGTCCCGTGGACCTGTTATCCCTGTCGGCCCACAAGATGTATGGCCCGAAAGGAGTAGGGGCCCTTTTTATCAGAAAAGATACCCCAGTGCTTCCCATCACCTTTGGGGGCGGGCAGGAAGGGGGATGGCGCAGCGGAACGGAAAATGTAGCGGGGATTGTAGGGTTGGGGGCAGCCTGTAATAAGGCGAGAAGAGACCTGGGTGCCTTTATGAACCATACGGAGAGGTTAAGAAGTATTTTTGAAGGGGGTATAAAAGATGCACTGCCGGTGGTAAAGATATTAGCCGATGAGGCCCCGCGCCTTCCTCACGTGAGTGCTATCTGTTTCCCAAGAATTTCAGGACAGAAACTCGCGGTGATGTTAGATAAAGAAGGCATCGCTGTTTCCGCCGGTGCCGCCTGTCACTCCGGGGCAGAAATACCTTCCCATGTCCTCCAGGCCATGGGACTACCCGAAGAATACCTCTCAGGACTGGTGAGGTTCAGTTTCGGCTGGTTTAATACCAAGGAGGAGGTAGAAAGGGCCATAAGTACCGTGAAGCGCCTCGTGGAAAAAATGTCTTGACAGATAGAACATATGTTCTATAATGTCGACCCATGGAAGAGAGGCGTACAACCCCACTTATCGCAAGCAGGATCCGTGATTTTTTCATTACCCGTCGGAGGGTTCCAACCTACGAGGAGATGCTGGGCCTTTTTGGTGTTCGTTCGAAGAGCGTGGTCCATTTCTGGGTGGAGAAGCTTGTCCGGGAGGGGATGCTGATCCGAGATGAAAAGGGCCGCCTTTCTCTCACACCCCGTTTGATGGGCATTCCTCTCTTGGGGGACGTAACGGCAGGATTTCCTTCTGCTGCCGAGGAGGAGCTGTGTGACATTATTTCTCTGGACGACTACCTCATCAGCAGGCCGGAGGCTTCCTTTCTTCTCCGGGTAACGGGCGATTCTATGGTGGGGGAGGGAATCCGCCCTGGGGACCTAGTCATCGTGGAGAGGGGACAGACACCAGCAAACGGAGATATTGTTGTGGCCGAGGTGGACGGGGAGTGGACGATGAAGTTCTTCCGCAAAGAGGGAGATAAGGTATTTCTGGAGGCGGCCAATCCTAACTATCCCATAATCGAGGCGAAGGAGGAGCTTAGAATCGGGGGAATTGTAACGGCGGTCATACGGAAGTACCACCGTAACCAGCGTCCCCGGTCCCGCTTCCGATCGAAATGAAAAATCAACCTATGGAAATTCCTCTTCCCATCGGTGATGAACTAGAAATTCTAACCGTGCCTGATAGCTGGAAAATTAAGGTAATCCATCCAGTCCAGGCACCGAACCGGGATTTTACGCAAATTGTGGATGGCGCCCTTGCCTTTCCTTTAAACGCACCCCCTTTTCCCCGGTTTATTTCGGAATTTAAATACCCCCTTGTGGTTGTGAATGACGCCACCCGTCCCACCCCCACGGCATCTATTTTGAAAGCAATCTATCCTTACCTTCGGGAGCGGCAGGCAAGATTTCTTGTCGCCACAGGTAGCCATCGCGCCCCGACGGAGGGAGAGTACCGGCTCATCTTTGGTGATATATATGAAACCGTAAAGAACCGTATTTTTGCCCATGACGCGAAGAAAAGCCCCTGCCGGTTTTTGGGAAGAACAGGTTACGGAAACGAAATCTGGTTAAACGGTCTACTCTGGGAAGCAGATGTTGTAATACCTGTGGGCAGTATAGAGCCACACTACTTTGCGGGGTACACAGGGGGAAGGAAGTCCCTCATGCCGGGAGTGGCGCGCTACGATAGCATCGAGGCTAACCATCACCTCGCTGTTTCCAGCAGCGCAAAACCCCTCGTGATAGAGGGAAATCCCGTGGCCGAAGACCTCGCCCAGGCGGAAGCGCTTATGGCAGATACTTTTAATATTTTTGCCATTATGACGGTGTTGGATGGCGGTGGGCGTCTCTACGCGGCGGCGGCAGGTGATCTTATGGAATCTTTTCGTCTTCTTTTGCCCAGGGCAGATGAACTGTTCGTAGCCCCGGTGGATGAAGAAGCAGACATTATCGTGACCGTTACCCGCCCTCCGCTGGATATTGACCTTTACCAGTCGCAGAAGTCCCTGGAAAATGTGCGCCACGTCCTCAGAAGTGATGGGATTATAATCCTCGTTTCCGCCTGTCGACAAGGGGTGGGGCCCGCAAAGTTTCTCGAACTCCTCGATGAGATGTCATCTCCAGAGGCCATTATGGAAAGAGTAAAAAGTAATTATAAGCTCGGGTACCATAAAGCGGGAAAGATTGTTGAGCTTACAGCCCGAAGTCAAGTATGGGCGGTAACAAAACTGCCGGACGATCTCGTTCTCAGGGCCCGGATGCGGCCTGTTAAGAGGGTGGCCCGGGCCGTTGAAGAGGCGGTGAAAGTTAAGGGAACTCAGGCAAATATCCTCATTGTTATGGACGGTGGGATAACGGTACCAATTGCTGTATCTGTATAAATTGATGTTCCCCCGGAGCCCTATCTGATTGTGGAGAAGGAATACTTCATTAGCTGCTTCTGCTGAGAAGGAATGTGCCCGGAAAGGCTATTACCCTTCGTTGAGGAATGGGAGAGGTTTTCCCGTCCGGTAAACGAGGGCCTGACAGGAAGCGATTAGTTCGCCTTTCTCCGTGGTCACGGAAATACTGTAAGAGGCCGTACGGTGGGTGGCCGTGATTTCTTTGGCTTCGGCTATGAGGTGGCTGTTTTTTTCCGGCGCCCGGTGATAGGAAACGTTAACGTTAAGGGCAAGAGACATAATGCCGTGGGAGTTGGAAGCGGCCTGGAAGGCCTCATCGAGAAGGGCGTAAATAGCCCCTCCATGTGCGAGACCGAATATATTTTCCATATGCGGTTGAAAATCCATTTCCACCCGCGCGTACCCAGTTTTCAAGGCGGTGAGCTGAAGACCGAATTTTTGGGCAAAAGGTTCACGGGCAATGCACTCTTTTATGGCCGCAAATATCTTTTCTGTCATAATTTTCCCTCGCGCTCAAAATGATAGGCGTTTTTTAAGCATAATTTTACTCTTTTTCCAAGGGGAGTTAAAAAAACCTTGACAGGGAAAAGGCAAGTTAATAAATATACGAGCGAGGTAGGAGATGAGATATTTCACGGCCATTGCCGCAATTATCGCGATAATAATTAGGATCCCTTCCATAGGGGCCTGGCCGTGATATAGCTTGTAAAATATAAACGAGAAAAATCCGCTGCCAGGCAAACTGGCAGCGGATTTTTCGTTTTAGGAGGTAATACATGTCAAAGAATCAGATTCTCATCTACGATACGACCCTTAGGGATGGAACGCAGGGGGAGAATGTAAACTTTACCGCCGAGGATAAGCTGAGGGTGGCCCGGCGCCTGGATGAAATGGGTTTCCACTACATTGAGGGCGGCTGGCCGGGCTCGAACCCCAAAGATGCCAGGTTTTTTCAACTTGCCAGGAAAGTCTCTTTCCAGCACGCTAAACTTGCTGCCTTCGGCAGCACCCACCACCCGGATATGGAGCCGGAAACATGTCCAAATGTGCAGGCCTTAATTGCGGCAGAAACACCCACGGTAACTATCTTTGGTAAGACATGGGATCTGCATGTTACAGAGATCCTCGGTATTTCCTTGGATAAAAACCTCACCATGATTCGTGGCACGGTTTCTTATCTGAAGAAAATGGGCAAGGAGGTAATCTACGATGCAGAACACTGCTTTGACGGCTACAAGAAAAATCCCGATTATGCTCTGAAGACCATCCGCGCCGCCTGGGAAGCGGGAGCAGACATGGTGGTTCTTTGTGATACGAACGGCGGATGCTTACCCGGCGAGATTAAGGAAATAGTTAACAAAATAGGCGAGATTATCCCCCTGGATAGGCTTGGGGTCCACGTTCATAACGATGGTGGCCTTGCAGTGGCCAATTCTCTTGCCGCTGTTGAAGCAGGAGTAAAAATGGTCCAAGGTACGGTAAACGGTTACGGGGAACGATGCGGTAATGCCGACCTCATTGCCATTATTGCTAACCTCCAGCTAAAGATGGGTTACTTGTGCATTTCAGATGATGCGTTGCGCCACCTCACCAACCTTTCTAATTACGTGGCTGACGTAGCTAATATCCCACCTCTCAACTCTCGCCCATTCGTGGGACGCAGTGCCTTCGCCCATAAAGGAGGCGTGCATGTGAGTGCTATTCTCAAAAACCCGATGGCCTATGAGCATATCGAGCCGCAGGTGGTGGGAAATGCAAGGAGGGTCCTCGTGTCGGACCTCGCGGGCAAGAGCAACATTGAATACAAGGCCCAGGAAATGGGGCTCGATTTAGGGGAAGAGAGTACCTTGAGCCGCGAGATCGTGAGGCAAATAAAACAAATGGAAGATCAGGGTTACCAGTTCGATGCGGCGGAAGGTTCTCTGAAATTGCTCATTCAGAAGGCAAAAGGAGAATTCAAGGAACCTTTTACTCTTGACTGTTTTCAGGTCGTAGTAACGAAAACTTCCGACCACCCGGCAAGGGCTCTCGCCACGATAAAAATCTCCGTGGAAGGAGTAGAAGAGCTCACGGCGGCAGAAGGAAACGGACCCATTAACGCCCTCGACTATGCCCTGAGGAAATCTTTAAAGAGGTTCTATCCAGAAATTGAGGAGATGCATCTAAGCGATTTCAAAGTTAGGATTGTAGAGGGGAGCGAAGGGACGGCGGCGAAAGTTCAGGTTGCTATTGAATCGAGGGATGCGGAGGGTACGTGGAACACCATAGGTGTATCCGAGAATATAATAGAGGCGGGATGGCTCGCCTTAGTGGACAGCATTCAGTATAAGCTGGCTAAAGACAGCGCAGAAACATAAGGGGATTAATTACGCCATTGCTTATCGCTTTTGAATCTGCTACAAGTAAGAGAATAAGGCGGTAGCATGCTGCTCAGTATAGTAAGTGAAAATCCCCAGATGCGGCTCATTAGGAAAGCCGCCCAAATCCTGGATTCAGGTGGGGTTATTATTTATCCCACTGATACGGTATATGGATTGGGGTGCGACCTCTACAATAAGAGGGGTATTGAGCGGATATACGAAATAAAGAAGCGGAGCAAGAAGGAACCCCTAAGCTTCATCTGCGCCGACCTCAAAGACATAAGCTCCTATGCCCTCGTGACGGACTTTGCATACAAGATTATGCATCGCCTGCTACCGGGGCCCTATACATTCATCCTCCTCGCATCTCGCATGGTGCCGAAGATAATTCTGCCCCGGAGGAAGACCACCGGTATCCGCGTACCCAATCATCCGATATGTCTGGCCTTGGTAAGAGAGCTGGGGCGTCCTATAATCAGCACCAGCGTGAAGGATGAGTCGGGAGAATTAATGACCAATCCTACCCTAATCCATGAGAAGTTTCGCCATGTGGTTGACTGTGTTATAGACGGGGGTATTATCCCTGCCCAGCCGTCAACGGTGGTGAGCCTGGTCGATGACCGGGTGGAAATAATCAGGGTAGGGAAGGGAGATGTGAAGATATTTCAATGAACATACGCCGAAAGCGGCTGATAGGATAAAAAAAATGAAAAGAGAAATGCTGATTAACGCTGTTCATCCCGAGCAGAAGCGGATGGCCATCGTGGAGGATGGAAGACTTGTGGAATACAATATCCAAATGGCAGTCCGAGAACCCACGGTGGGGAATATTTACAAGGGTATCATTATGAAGGTGGAACGCGGTCTTCAGGCCGCGTTTGTAAATTACGGCGGGAAAAAAGACGGATTTCTTCCTCTTAGAGACATAAGCCCCGATTATTTTACGGAAAAGACCCCGGACGGCCACGGAAGGGGGCACTTAAAAGTGGGGCAAGAGATCATTGTACAGGTCTTAAGAGAAGAGGGGGAAAGAAAGGGTGCCCTCCTTACGAGCTACATTTCCCTGCCCGGAAGGTATCTCGTCCTCATGCCCAAAAAATCGGGAGGAGGAATTTCCCGGAAGATTGAAGACGAGGAAGATAGGAAACGTCTGTGGGAGATGGTAAACCAGATTAAGGTAGAGGAAGGCATGGGTATCATCATCCGCACCGCCGGCGTTAACCGTACCAAACAGGAACTGGCCCGGGATTACCAGCAGCTCCTCAGGCTCTGGAGGGACATTTTGAAGAAAGCGGAAGAAAAACCCGCACCTGCTTTGATTTACCAGGAAAGTGATTTTGGCGTATTGAGCTTGAGGGATTATTATACCTCCGACATCGAGGAAATATGGGTGGATGACCAGGAAACCTTTCGGCAGATGAGGTCGTACTGTAAAACCGTCATGCCACGGGTGGCAAAGAGCATAAAGCTTTATCGGGATAAGGTCCCCATTTTTGAAAAATACAATCTCGAAGACCAGATTCGGGTAATCTATCAGGAGAGGGTGGATCTGAAGTCCGGGGGATACATTGTGATAAACCCCACGGAAGCCATGACGACAATTGATGTCAATTCTGGTCGGGCTTCCAACAAGAGAAATGTGGAAGAAACGGCTTTTCGCACGAATCTCGAAGCGGCGGAAGAAATAGCGAGACAGCTTCGCCTCCGGGATGTGGGGGGACTTATCGTGATAGATTTTATTGACATGATAGACCGCCAGCACATCGCGGAGGTAGAAAAAGTATTCAAGAAGGCCACGAGCCTTGATAGGGCACGCATCCAGTTCTCCCGTATCTCGAAGTTTGGAATCATGGAGCTTTCCCGTCAGAAGAAACAGTCCACCATTCAGGAAATCAGCTATACTCCTTGCCCTTATTGCCACGGAACTGGTTTCAGACCTTCCTTGGAGTACATTGCCTTGAGTGCCTTCCGCCGTATAGAATCACAGGCTGTGAAGGGGGACCTTTCCCAGTTAAGGGTGACGGTACCTTATCCCGTGGCGGACTATCTCCTCAACCAAAAAAGGGCCGAATTGAGCCGCCTGGAATCCCTTTACGACCTCACCATCCATATAACAGGCTCACCGGATGTGCAGTGGGACGAGGTAAAAACAGAGGCCGTGCCCCACATTACGGAGTCAGAGGGAACGCCGGAAGAGGAGATAATGGATGCAGCTTTGGTGGGAGGGAACGAAGAAGGGGTGGTGAAGAAGAAAAAGCGCCGCCATCGCCACAGAAAGAAGAAGGTAGAGACACCACCGGCCCTTGAAGTAGTGGAAACTCTCTCCGAGGATGAGAATGACAACTTCTTGGGAGAAAATGCCCTTCTGGCCAAACTGAGGGCGGTCTTTGCCGGTGAAGAAGATTGAGATTTAGCCCCTGGCCAGCGCCTGGGACCGGCGGGTAGCCGCTTCCACGGCGGCCATGAGAGTAGCCCTGATTTTTCCCTCCTCCATGACCCTCAGGCCTGCAATGGTGGTTCCCCCAGGAGAGGTGACCATGTCTCGGAGTTCTGCCGGGTGCCTGTTCCCTTCCATGACGAGGCGCGCTGCCCCCAGCACGGTCTGGGCAGCCATTAGGCGGGCCGTATCTCGATCAAGCCCCATCTGTACGCCTCCATCTGCAAGGGCCTCGATAATTGTGAAGATATAGGCGGGACCGCTCCCGCTTAGGCCCGTAACAGCATCCATGAGGTCCTCCTTCACCACCACCGTTTTCCCCACGGCTTCAAAAATATTCCGCGCAAAAGAGAGGTCTTCTTCCTTAACCCTTTTCCCTACTGAAAGGGCGGTCATTCCTTCTCCTACCATAGCAGGAGTATTGGGCATGGCCCGGATGATAAGAGCTTCTTTAGCGAGGCGCTTTTCTATAAAGCCGGAGGTGATGCCGGCGGCAATGGAAACGAGTACGGTCGAAGGCTTGATGACCGAAGAAATGTCGTCCAATACCTCCCCTACCACCTGAGGTTTTACCGCAATAATGACTATATCCGCTTCGGCCGCCCTTTTGTTCCGGGTAGTCGTTTCTACGTTATATTGTCCTCTAATTTCATCCAGGCGTCTGCGGTCGTAATCCGCGCAGATAATTTCTTCGGGAGAAATGAGCCGAGCCCGGAGAATTCCGGCAAGCAGGGCACCCCCCATTTTGCCACAACCGATGAGACCTATTTTCTTTTTTCCTCTCCCCATCTTCCCACCCCCTTTCAGATTGATGGCTTTTTCTTTTACCATTTCCCTTCTCCTGTCAACTGGGAAAAACATCGTTGATAATGGGTGGGAGTTGTGTTACGGGGTGAAAAAAAGGAGAAAAATCATGATAGAAAAAAGGGAAGTAAGGGGAATTGAGATTGCTGCATGGCGAAATAGGCGTGTCTGGGAAGAGAAAAAGCCTGCCCTTGTATTTATCCCTGGCTCAGGGGGAGACCATACCCTTTGGCTTTACGTCCTTAACCTTTTGAAGGATGATTTCGACCTGCTGGCCGTGGAGCTTCCGGGTCATGGCTCATCTGGAGGGAGAGGAGAAATGGAGGTGGGGCAATACGTGGAGTGGATGAGGGAGATCCTGCGCGCTTACGGGGTGGATAAGCCGGTTCTTGTCGGGCATTCCTTAGGCGCGGCAATAGTTCTTTCCTTTGCCATCTCTCATTCAGAAGAGCTAAGGGGCGTGGTGGCCATTGGCGGCGGTGCGCGCATGCCCGTTAATCCCATGATTTTTGAAACCATACATAAAGACCTGACGGGCCTTATGGCTCTTACGGCCAAGATAGCCGTGGCGAAAAAAAACCGCGAGAGGCTTGCCTCTATCCTCGCAGCGAGGTCGCCCAATCCAGATGTGCTTTTCGGGGATTTTAAGGCCTGTGATGGCCTCGACATTGACGAAGATTTAAAGAAGATAAACATTCCTGCTCTCATCGTGTGTGGAATGGAGGATAAAATGACGCCTCCGGAGTTATCACGGGAGCTTGCGGAACGCATTCCCGGTGCCAAGCTTGCGTTGATACCAGAAACGGGCCATATGGTCATGCTGGAAGAGCCGAAACGTCTCGCGGAGATAGTCAGTAATTTTGTATCAGAGCTCACTTAGGGGAGGAAAAGGGAGGTGTTTATCTTGGCCAATTTTTTAATAGCCTTAGCACGGGTGATAGACGTGGTCCTCACAATTTACCTGTGGGTGGTAATCATAGGCGCCGTTATCTCATGGGTAAATCCGGATCCCTATAACCCTATAGTCCGGTTCCTCAGACGTGCAACGGAGCCTATCCTGAGGCCCATTCGACGTCTGCTGCCCGTTTCTGGTTTCGGGGTAGATTTCTCTCCTGTTGTCCTCATCCTTATCATCTACTTTCTCCAGTGGTTTCTTGTTAAGTCCATGATTCAGATTGCGGCCCGTCTGTAAAGGACTAGGATGAACGTAAGAGAAATCCCGGACGGGGTCCAGTTTCAGATCCGAGTCTTGCCCCGCGCTTCCCGTACAGAACTTGCAGGTGTTGAAGAAGGGGTATGGAAGATGCGGATAACCTCACCCCCGATTGAAGGCCGGGCTAACGGGGAGGTGATAAGCTTCCTTGCCCGCCTCTTCAATGTGGCTCCTTCTCGCATCAAGATTGTCCAGGGAGAGAAGTCTCGTATAAAGACGATCCTCGTTAAGGGTATTACTTCTCAAGAACTTATTGAAGGGCTGGGAAAAAGGGATGGAAGAGAGGGAAAACGTTAAGGTAGCCAAAGCAGCCGGAGTGGTGGGTTTTGCTACCTTGCTTAGCCGCATCTTCGGGTTTCTCCGGGACATGGTGGTGGCCGCTTTCTTCGGCGCGGGCCTTGTAACAGATGCCTTTTTTGTGGCCTTTCGTATTCCCAATCTGTTGAGAAGACTCGTGGGCGAGGGGGCCCTCACCATTTCCTTTATCCCAGTCTTTACCGAGTACCTTAAGACCCGTTCCCGTGAGGAAGCGATAAAATTAGCGAGTACCGCGGCGAGTGTTTTATCCGTGCTCCTAGTTTTGATAACCGTTTTGGGTATCCTTTTTTCTCCTCTTATCGTGACCGTTCTGGCCCCAGGGTTTCGCCACGTGCCCTCCCATTATGAGCTTACCGTTTTTCTCACCCGGCTCATGTTTCCCTACATATTCTTTATCTCTCTTGTTGCGCTATGCATGGGCATTTTAAATTCCCTGCGTCATTTCGTGGCCCCTGCTTTCTCTCCTATTCTTCTTAATGTTTCCATCATTTTAGCGGCCATTTTCTTGCGGGACTTCTTTGCGGAGCCCATTTATGCACTTGCTTTGGGTGTCCTCGTCGGAGGGATTTTGCAGCTTTTATTCCAATGGCCCTTTTTAAAGAAAAAGGGGGTTGTTTTGCGATGGAGATTTGATTTAACCCATCCCGGGGTTATCCAAATAGGGCGTCTCATGCTGCCCGCCATCTTCGGCGCCGCTGTCTATCAGATAAATGTCCTTGTAGGTACTATCCTCGCATCCCTCCTACCCAAGGGCAGTGTTTCATACCTCTATTATGCGGACCGTATCGTGGAACTCCCCCTTGGGGTCTTTGCCTTTGCCGTGGGAACGGCTGCTCTGCCCAGTCTTTCGGAGCAGGCGGTTGAGGAGAGGTACCGTGAGATGAAGCGTACAATATCTTTTTCGTTAAGCATTATTTTTTTCGTTACCATCCCCGTTATGGTAGCCTTTATTTATCTTAGGGTTCCCATCCTTTCGGTACTTTTCCAGAGAGGGGCGTTTTCTTTTACAGATACGGTTTTAACGGCGGAGGCTCTTCTCTACTACACCCTGGGTCTCTGGGCCTTTTCCTCCGTTCGAATTTTAGCCAGTGCCTTCTATTCGTTTCAGGATACCAAAATGCCCATGAAAGGGGCGATCATTGCCTTAATGGTCAATGTCTGCTTCAGTCTGCTCCTCATGGGTCCTTTGAAACACGGGGGGCTGGCCCTTGCCACCTCTCTCGGCTCGGCGGTGAACGTAGTTTACCTCGCCTATTTTCTCTGGAAAAGGATAGGCTTTTTTCTGGAGAGGGAGTTTTTCGCTACTATTTTTAAGGTGCTTGTCTCCTCCGGCGTAATGCTCATTGTAATGATAATCCTTGGTATCTTTTATCCATGGCAGGGTGAGGCAATTTTCTTCCAGCGGCTCACTTACCTCGTTCTTGAAATAGGGGTAGGTACCATGGCCTTTTTCAGTGTCGCCCGAATAATGAAGGCGCGAGAAATGGTGCTTATAATGGAGGCCTTGAGGCGAAAAATAGGAAAGAAATTGACGGAAAGGCCATAAGGTGATAGCCTGAGAACACGTTTTTTTAAAGGAAGATAAGATGCTTGATATAAAATTCATTCGCCAGAATCTCGACCTTGTGCAGGAAAAGATAAGGGCCCGGGGTATGGACTTAGATCTAGGCCTATTCAGAGAACTGGATAGCCGCCGCCGGGACATATTGCAGGAAGTGGAAAGCCTCCGCAACGAAAGGAATACGGTCTCCCGCCTTATTGGAGAAAAGAAGAAGCGGGGAGAGGATGCGGGGGATTTGATTGCCCGTATGACAGGGGTGGGGGAAAGGATAAAGGCTCTGGATGATGAGCTTGCCGCCTGTGAGGAAAAGCTTATGGCCATCGTCATGACCATCCCTAACATACCGCACGAATCTGTAGCCTTCGGCAAGGGACCGGAGGATAATCCCGTCATCAGGGAGTGGGGAGAAAAGAGATGCTTTGATTTCCCTCCCCAGGCACATTGGGACATAGGAGAAAGGTTGGGTATCCTCGATTTTGCCAGGGCCGCCAAGATAACAGGAGCCCGTTTTACCCTGTACCGGGGACTGGGGGCTATGCTGGAGAGGGCTCTCATTAACTTCATGTGTGACCTCCATGTCTTTGAGCACGGCTACACAGAGGTTCTTCCCCCGTTTATGGTGAACCGACAGAGCATGACGGGCACAGGGCAGCTCCCCAAATTTGAAGAGGACCTCTTCCGGGTGGCGGGGGTTGATTACTTCCTCATCCCCACGGCCGAAGTACCGGTAACGAACATCCATCGGGATGAAATCTTGGATGAGGGGGACCTGCCCATCCGCTACGTTGCATACTCACCCTGCTTCAGAGCGGAGGCAGGTTCTTACGGGAAAGACACCCGGGGGCTCATCCGCCAGCACCAGTTCAACAAGGTGGAGCTGGTTAAATTCACGACCCCTGGAACTTCGTACGAGGAACTGGAGAAACTCACGGCCGATGCGGAAGAGGTACTAAAGCGCCTGGGCATTCCCTTCCGAACTGTTTCTCTCTGTACAGGGGACCTTGGTTTTTCCGCCGCCAAGACGTACGATATTGAAGCGTGGATGCCTGGACAGAACTCCTATCGTGAGATTTCTTCTTGTAGTAACTTTGAAGATTTCCAGGCCCGGAGGGCGGCCATTCGTTACCGGCCGGGCGGTACGGGGAAGGCCGTTTATGTACACACTTTGAACGGTTCGGGGCTCGCCGTGGGTAGAACGGTGGCCGCGGTGCTGGAAAACTACCAGCAGCCCGATGGGTCGGTTATTATACCGGAAGTGCTAAGAAAATATATGGGGGGGATTGACAGGATCACGCCGGTAGGGTAAAGGCGACTCGGGAGGGATGGCCGAGTGGTCTAAGGCGGCGGTCTTGAAAACCGTTGACCGAAAGGTCCGCGGGTTCGAATCCTGCTCCCTCCGCCAGATAAGAAAGAAGTGGAGAGATGGCTGAGTGGTCGAAAGCGATCGCCTGCTAAGCGATTGTACGCCCCAAAAAGGTGTACCGCGGGTTCAAATCCCGCTCTCTCCGCCAGTAAAAAAGCGCCCATGGCTCAGCTGGATAGAGTACCAGACTACGAATCTGGGGGTCGGAGGTTCGAATCCTCCTGGGCGCGCCATCTATAGATGAGGGGCAAGGGGGCTAAAAGCCCCCTTGGTTTTTTTACCTGTTAACCGAGCCGGTCCCAATGAGATGATGCCCGCCATCGAGGAGAAGTGTTTCTCCAGTCACGAGAACAGCGTCTTCGATAAAGTAACGAATCGTTTCGGCCACGAGTTCTGGTGTTGCCGTTCGGCGCAGGGGGAGGGTACTTTCAAGATGGGTCTTGTAGGCCTCGTAAACTTCTGGACCTAGGCCGCTCTTTAGCCACTCTCCCTGGATGAAGCCCGGGCATACGGCGTTAATTCTGATTTCCGGCCCCAGGACCCGGGCGAGGGTAACGGTCATATTGATAAGGGCTGCTTTTGACGCACAGTAGGCGACAGAGCTTCCGATGCCAAGGACCCCCGCGATGGAAGCTACATTGACCACGCAGCCAGCCCCTGTTTTTTTAAGATGGGGGGCGGCCCACTTTATCATCTGATATGGCCCAACCACGTTGGTGCCAAAAATTGTGAAGAAATCATCCTTTGATAGGCCTTCTAAGTTGCTGTGGGCACAAAATTTGGTTGTCCCCGCGTTGTTTACAAGTACATCAAGCCTTCCCCAGCGGTTGACCGTTTCTTCCACTATTTTTTGGCAATCCCCGTCATCCGCTACGTCTCCCCTTATGAGAAGGGTTTGGGCTCCTAACTTTTCACATTCTGCTGCCACCGCTCTTGCCTCTCCCTCACTTTTCGAGAAATTGACCACGACCCGGTATCCCCTTTTTGCGAGGAGCTTTGCCGTGGCAGCACCTACACCGCGGGATGAACCGGTTATAATGGCGACTTTTTTTGCTTCTTCCATAAATACGAGCCTCCTCAAGTTTTATTAATTTCCCAGAAACAAACGTTTAGGGTCGAAAATCCTAATTTTTATAAGATCGTCCATCTCGGGCGAGGGAAGCATGGTTAGGGGTTCTCTTACTTTTAATTCCCAGCCACAGTTCATCTTTATATCTCTCACCGTTTCTTCCTCCGATTTCCCCTTCTGGGGGTAATAGGCCGTCAGTTTAAGCTCATCTTTCCCGAATCCCTTTTCGAAGATCCCCATCTGGGATACTACGTGGGTCACCCTGCTGCCCGGGGAGGTGATGTAAGGTACTTCCTCAAGAAAACGGTTTTTCTCCTGATGGAGGGTAACCATAATTTCCGAGGCGGCTGAGGCTACATCATTCGCCCCTCCGGAACCCACGAGAAAGGGGCCTGTGGGGGAAAGCTCCGTAGTATTCACGTTCCCAAAGCGGTCGATCTGACCTGCCCCGAGGACGCCGATGCTCCTCGTATGGGCTCCTCCCATGATGAGGGCTAAGGTGGTGAAGATGTCTGAGATCATCCGGCAGGACGGTATGTTCCGTAGATTGAAAATGAACGGGTCGGCGGGCCTCGGTATATATCCGTAAAACCCCACCTCTGCCACAAGCTCTACAGGGATTTTCTCTTGCCTTAGCCATTCATGGGCGAGCCAGGCGGCCAGATTGGATACGCCGATGCCACACAAGATAAGGCGGTAATCCCTTTCCTTAATAATGGACTGAAGCCTACGGGCGGCAGAGAAAATGAGGAGTTCCGCCGCTGTGGGATATGGAGGATTGGGGAGGTTATCTTCCCGTTCCACGAGCTCCGAGATCCAGGAATCTTCCTGAATCCGCCCTTTGAGAAACCAGATTCTCTCCTGTCCCAGCTTTTTCAGAAAATCATCATGGTTCTTGCACCCAAGCACCCATTCTTCCACCCAGGCTCGGTAAGTGTCTTCATTACGGCAGGCTTTTCTCGCCTCAAGGATAAATTCCTCGTCTTCCCCATATCCTTCAAATTCTGCTATGCCTAAAGGATGCATGCCCGTAGGATGGGCACCGAATGGGGCGGGACAGACCGCCCGGACTAAATAGCTCGGAATACGGGTGAGATAAGAATGCCGTTGAATGAATTGGGTATCCACCACCTTTTCAACGGTGACGATAACCCCTTCTTTGGCCGCAAAGGGGCCATAGAAGTTCCCGTGATAAGGGGCGGCCAGGATGGTGTTTCCGTCAGGGTCCGCCGCCCATCCATGTACAAGGCTTATGTCCGGCATCAGGGCCTTAACGAGATGGAGAGAATTGCCACTCCCGAAAGGGTCCTCCATGGTGCAGAAAGAGTCTGAATTCTCGGCGGCCATGGAGCTTTCCGCGAGGGATTTTGTGGGAAATGCGGGAACCCCCATAGCACCAGCCATAAGGCGCTGTGTTATGGTAAGAAAAGACCAGTTCTCATGGGCCACTTTCCCTTCTTGAAATGCCCTTGAAAGGATGGGATTTGGACCGGGGAAGGGGTAGCCATCTCCGTTGAAGCCGGAAATAATCTTTTTACAGAGGTGACCAAAGACGTACAGGGCGAAATTGTAAACCCCACCACCGGTGGAGACGAGGGTAAACTGTGGGTTTTTACCCCAGAACTGCCTTACGATTTCGTAGTGTGCCGCCATGGGAACCGAAAGGCCCGCCCCATGATGAATCGTCATCCCCGGCCTCACGAAGGCACTAATCGCTTCCGCTAGGTCCATGACCTTTCCTTGAAACTTTACGTCGAGGCGATCTGAAAGAATATTCTTTAACTTCTCGTTCATGACGGCTTCATTTCCTTTTTTTAGCTCCAGCCAGTAGTCACTATCCAGCAGCCGAAACACCCATAACTCTCAAAAATCTACCTCTGTTTCCTTTTGTCATTTAGGCTTTTCATTTATTTGCATCGATGCCTTTAGTCCTGCCCTTTGCATAATATTAGTACATCAAGAGTAGTTTTTTAGTACGTCTTTAGCCAGAGCTTCCCTGTCACCCCCGCTCATCCCAGCAATATAGCGGACAAGTTTCTTCCGGGATTCAATATCGTACTGCGTCGTAATGGCAATCTGCTCCATAATGGGCGAACCACCGCCGTGGTAGGAACCTATATTACTTACTCCCCCCATGGCAGAGCAAAGGATATCGCCGAGATAACGCCAGAACTGGGCCTGGTCTTCCACGGGTATGTCGGGATTCCTCTTCGTGTAACGGAGAAGCTGCGGACCTGTCTCGGGATTGACAAAATCCTTCTCGTGGGGGAAGGTGGCAACGACACCACCGGCGATGTCGCAGAGGATTTCCGCTTCCCGGAAGACCGCTTCCCCTGTAAGGCACCGACCCACATTGCAGTAAATGGAATGGGGGATGTAGGAACCGGGTCCGTAGGGCACAAAACCACGCCCCGGCATGAATACCCGAGGGCCTCCCAGGGAAGAAGCCGTGTAGCCAGCGGCGTAGCCCAGCTCCGTTACCATGATTATCTCAGCGAGTTTTTTCCTCACGTGGGAGGTCTTGTGGATGTTGTTCACCTCCGCCGCCAGGGCCGCCGTACCAAGGAGTATATCTCCCAGGGCCGGCTTGCAGCCCGAGTAGGAATGACGGTGGAAAAGGGCAAAAAGCAACGCCAATACCCCACCATGCTGCCACTCACCCGCCAAAAACACCCGCTCCCAGGGAATAAAACAATTGTCAA
>Ga0078972_1000540_pt1 | contig 156894 bp, 140 predicted proteins | sample YelNatPaOPGAMG01_FD_67568 | JGI IMG/M metagenome (GOLD analysis project Ga0078972, IMG submission 67568) | Hot spring thermophilic microbial communities from Obsidian Pool, Yellowstone National Park, USA - OP-RAMG-01 (SPADES assembly) (version 2) | ecosystem: Environmental > Aquatic > Thermal...
CTGTAGTTGTCTCCCCCTCCACAACCACTCAACTGAAATAAACCAAAAACCAAAACCAAGAAAAATAACCAAAAACCCCTACACCGATACCTCATAACTTAAACCCCCCTTTCAGAGATTTGGTAAAAAGCCTTTCCTCTCCCCCATGCCGGACAGCTTCAAAAAGCTTACTTAAGTAAAGACATGAGGGCACAATATCAGAGATTAAAAAGATTTATCTTTTAGCGATAGCGTCACCCCCCTTCCAGAATCGCATTCCTGAACCCAGAATGGCGCTAAAAAAGACATGGAGCTTGGAGTGAAGATCACATTACACATGGAAAAAATGTGTGTCAAGTTTTTTAACGGGTGATCTCTTATAGTAACCCCTGGAGTTGGCCTCTTTTAATCAGACACCCTTCTCGATTACGAGAGTATTTCAAAACAACTTAGAAATGCACACGGCTTGACCGGAGCAATATGATTGTTAAAAAGGGAAATATGGTATAAGTACAAAATCCAAGCCTGGAAGCATGCAGGGCAAATGAAATAATATTAACCGAGGGGGATAAAAATGGGAGAAAGAATAATTGTGATTGGTGGTTCAGCGGCGGGGCCAAGCGCGGCTGCCCGTGCTAAAAGGGTTAATCTTGAGGTAGAGGTAATTGTATTGGAACAGGGGAAGTATGTGTCATATGGTGCTTGAGAGACTCCTTACTACATCGGAGATGTAGTAAAGGAACAGAGGAAGCTGGTAGTCAGAACGCCAGAGGAATTCAAGGAAAAGCACCATATTGAAGTTTTGACAGGGCATAAGGTTACAAAGATTGACTCTAAAGAAAAGATAGTCGAGGTGGTCAACTTAATCAATTCTGAAACAGTAATCCTGTCATATGATAAGCTCATCATTGCTACAGGGGCGCGTTCCCGACGCCCCAACATTTCTGGTCATGACACGAAGAATGTTTTCACCTTGAAAGACCTTCAGGATGGGATACGCATCAAAGAGTATATAGAAGAAAACAGGCCTAAGCGGGTTTCTGTCCTTGGTGGGGGATTCATCGGCTTAGAAATGTGCGAAGCCTTCCGTTTGCGGGGCATGGAAACGTATCTCTTTTGCCGGAGAGAGTTGCCGGCGGGAAACCTGGAGAGGGAAATCTCGGAGAGAATACTACAGGAACTTAAAAAAAATGAGGTTCATTTTCTCCCTTATGAGGAGGCACAGGCCTTTCGGGTAAAAAATGGGGATGCCGTCACCTCAATTATAACAAACAAGGGAGAATATCCCACGGATATGGTTTTGGTTGCTATCGGCGTGATCCCAAATGTGGAGATAGCCCAGGCGGCAGGGATTCAGATAGGGAAAACGGGTGCCTTGAGGACAGATTTTTACCAAAGGACAAACGTGAAGGATATCTTTGCCGCTGGCGATTGCTGTGAGGTATTTAACCTTGTAAGCCGTGATTGGGTTTACACACCCCTGGGAGATATTGCCAATAAGCAGGGGCGGGTTGCGGGAGAAAATGCGGCCGGAGGCACGGTTACCTTTGAAGGGGTAGTGGGATCGGCGGCCTTTAAAGTTTTTGACCTGGAGGTGGCTTTTACTGGTTTAGCCTCTCAGGCTGCCAGACAGGCTGGTTTTGACATAGATTTCCAGATAATCGAAGCGCCGTCAAAAGTGGGTTATATGCCGGGAGCAAGGTCGGTCCTAATAAAACTCATCTTTGATCGGAGAAATGGGAGACTACTTGGGGCACAAATGGTGGGGAAAGAAGGGGTGGCGAGGAGAATTAATGCATTGGCCGTTGCCCTGCATCAAAAAATGGCGGTGGATGAAATCTCTCGGCTCGATTTTGCTTACGCTCCCCCATTTTCAGAGCCCTTTGACCCGATTTTAATTGCCGCAGAACAAGCGTGGAAAAAGATTAGGGCATGAAATCGAAGCTGTGCATGTAGCTATTCCATGAGGCAAATGATTCATTGTGGAAAAATTCTGAGATATGCATTGCGTCTTGACAGGGTTCATATTTAGTGCGACATATAAATGTTAATCTCAGATTTCCAGGCAGCGGCAAAGGTAGTGGGGAAAGGGAAGAGAGGATAAATTTATCCCTATTCGTTGCCAAGGGTTTTCAGGGGTGAAATAACACCTGGAAACCCAGACAAACCATTATATAGGGGATGACAGGCATGTTTGGGGGAAAGGGGAGGGTGAAAAAGATAATTCGGTTTCTCTTCAATCCCAACCGCCGTTCGATGGAAGGAAGTTTCATCAGGTATTTTCTATCCGCATCACTTTTGCCTATTTTTGTACTCACCTTCTTAATGGCCTTGGCCGTTTATACTACTTCGTACCATACCCAAAAGGTTGTTGCCCAATTTTGGGAAGAACTCTCGCAAGACGCAGAAAAGTGTATGCAGAAGCTGGGGGAAGAATACATTCGAATAAAAGCCCGGGATGTCGCAAGACAGGCGGAAATGTATTTTTCATATCATCCGGGGGCCGACTTCCGTCAAATGCGAAAAGACCCGAAATTCATGTCCTTTGCCCTGCAGAAAGTGGGAGAAACAGGCTATACGGCCATGTACGAGGCAGGAACGTGGATCTTCAGGGTTCATCCCAACAAGACCTTGATAGATAAAGATGTATCATTTCTGGCAAGGGATCTTCCCTCCTGGTGGTCCCTCGTTTTCGCTACTCGCGAGGGGAAAGAGGTGGCGGGATACTATGACTGGCGAGACATAGATGGTTCTGTGCGCAAGAAGTTTATGGTCATAACGCCTGCCCGGGTGAAGGTGAAAGGCCGTGTTATCATGGTCGCGGCAACCACTTATATTGATGAGTTCTCTGCCCCGGTGAAAAGGATAAAGGAAAAATCCCAGGGCATCATTTCGCAGATAAAGACGTATCAAAATGAAATACTTACTACTTTGCTTCTTCTCTCGGCCTTTTTCTTCTTTGTCGTTGCCATTATGGCTTCTGTTTGGGGAGGTTTTATCGCTCGGGGATATATCGCACCCATCATAAAGCTCTCGGAGCAGGCTAAGAAACTCGGAGGCGGCTTCTGGGATTCACCAATAGATGCAGATATTCGCGAACGCCGTGACGAGGTGGGGGTTCTGGCGAGATCCCTGAAGCAGATGGCCTCAAGCCTGCAGGGGACTTTCAGCATGCTGGAAGAAACGATAAAGGAGCTGAAAATTGCCCAGGAGAACTTAAAGAAGAGTGAAGCCCATTACCGCGGTTTCTTCGAGGGAGTGGCTGTGGGGCTGTTTCGGTCTACCCGAGAAGGAAAATTCCTCGATGTGAATCCTGCCTTAATGCGCATCTTAGGTTTCCCTGATCGAGAGGCGCTGCTTAACTTTCGCGCCGGTGATTTGTATGTAAATCCCGGTGAGCGGGAGGAGGTGCTCTCTTCTATTGAAAATTCCGGGGTGGCCCAAACGCGGGAGATCCGTTTGCGCAGGTACGACGGCCGGGAAATCTATGCGGAGATAACAGTCCATGCCTTATACGATGAGACGGGGAAGCTGGAATACTACGAGGGGTCTTTAGTGGATGTAACGGAGAGGCATGAGGCATTGGAAGCGTTAAAAACAACCCGGGATCTCTATCAGAACCTCTATGAAGAATCGAAAAGGGCGCAGGAAGTTTACCTTTCTCTCATGAATTCCTCCGCGGATGCCATCGTGACTTTGGACCTTACAGGTAAGGTAATCTACGTTAATACCAGTTTTACCAAGCTCTTTGGCTGGGATGCAGCAGAAGTAATGGGCAGGAATCTGCCCATCGTGCCCGCAGAAGAAAAGGACCTCTATGAAATTTCTTTTATGGAAATAGCTAAGACGGGGGAGTCAATCCAGGGGGTGGAGACGAAAGGGAGGACAAAGGATGACCGGATAATTGAGGTGAGTATTAGTGCCTCCCGTTACAGGGATCATGAAGGCAGGCCATCAGGGGTACTTATGATCATAAGGGATATATCGGAAGCGAAAAAGATGAAGCACCATCTGGAGCAGGTGGAGCGTCTCGAGGCGCTTGCTACCTTAGCAGGTGGCATCGCCCATGACTTCAATAATCTCCTTATGGTCATGCAGGGAATTATTTCTCTAATCCTGCATGAGACACCGGAAGAGGACCCAAAGCGTAAGATTTATCTCGAGATTGATAAACAGATTCAGCGGGGCACTGAATTAACCCGCCAGCTCCTGGGATACGCCCGGAGGGGGAAGTACGAGGTAATGCCTGTAAATCTAAATGAAATCTTGGTGGAAACGTGCCAGGCACTTGAGCGTACCCGCAAAGACATTCGCTTTCACTACAAGCTCTCCCAGGATTTACCTCCTATTGAGGCCGCCCCTGACCAGATGGGGCAGGTCTTTATGAATCTACTTTTAAACGCAGCGGATGCCATGCCTGATGGGGGGACCGTAACTTTAGAAACGGCTGTTGTCTCGGGAACATCGATCCAGTCCGTTCTACCCCAGGCGAAGCCCGGTCAGTATGTAACCGTGACCGTAGCCGATACGGGTGTCGGCATGAATGAAAAAACCCTCGAGCACATATTCGAGCCTTTTTTCACGACGAAACCACCTGGTCGGGGAACAGGATTGGGGCTCTCTTCTGTATATGGCATTGTAAAGAATCATGGGGGGTATATAAATGTTTCTTCGAAACCAGGGGTGGGAACCACTTTTTGTCTCTATTTCCCCGTTGTAGAAGCAAAAGAAACCATTGAGCGGGCAGTTGAAAAACGCCTATCCCGTGGTTCAGGAAAGATCCTTATTGTGGATGACGAAAAGCCAGTGTTGGAGGTTTGTGCCGCTATGGTCGAAGCCATCGGCTATACACCGGTAAAGGCATCCTCCGGCAAAGAAGCCCTTCAAGTGATAGAGAAATCCAGAGAAGAGATAAATTGCGTTATTCTCGATATGATCATGCCTGAAATGGCAGGCCCTGTTGTTTTTGAGAAGCTAAGAGCCCTCTGTCCAGAATTGAAAATCATCCTTTCCAGCGGATACGCGCCAGATGAGAAAACCCAGGAATTGCTCAAATCAGGCTACACGGCTTTTATACAGAAGCCTTACCGTCTGGAGGAACTATCGGAAAAAATAAGTGCCCTGCTCTTTCCTCAGGTATCCTAAAAAGACTAACCATCCCAGCGCAAAAAGCAAGGGTAGTTAATATTAGCACATCAATTGCTTCCGATCATAGGTCCTTAGGCTTATTCTGATCGAAATACTTAGCTATTTTTTTCATAAGAGAGCGGGGCCTTTTAGACCCCGCTCTACTGCCTCAAAAGGCGTAATGGGTTGCCTGGCTTGCAACCACAATCCAGGTAATCAGTATAGCCGCCAGGAAGCTTCCCGCATAGATGTGCCCCGTCCGGCGGAAGAAGTAGGTCATGGTCAGGGCTGCGATGATGAAAAGGGGGAAGAACTGGAACATGACAATAAACCAAAGGGCAGCTTGCGGAATCGCCAGCGCTCCACCCTTGAGAAGGGGTAGATACTGGAAGAGTTCAAAGATGAGGTAACCGATAATAAGAAGAACCACGTTGATAAGCATCTCTTGCCAGGGCCGCCAGGAATTTTTCCTCAGTTGTCCGTGGAGGACACACCCCAGTATTAGGAAGAAGACGATGAAAGGAATCACATAGCAAAGGAAGATACGGAAATGGAGGCTCGTCATGGGTTTGACGGCAAATACCCAGATGCGATAGTCCACTTTAAAAATCCAGGCACAGATGGCAAGTGTAAGATATGTACCGAAAGCAACTAAAATAGCGAATAATAGGGATTTGAAGATTTTCCTGCACGTCTCTCCGCCGGTTGGCCAGGTGACCCCATAACTGGCAAAGCTACCTCCTTGTCTTTTGTTCAGTAGGAAATGCCACAGGAGAAATAGAATAAGAGAGATACACCCGGAGGCAAGGGCCCAGTATACGATTATGGTCGTAACGTTCTGGGATAGAAGGGCCGTTGCTTTCAACCCGGGAGGGGCGCTAAATTTTATTGCCCAAAGGTAGAGGGGCAGAGGAATAAAAACGAGCAGGAAGGCCCCTATCCACCAGCCGAATCCCTTCAGCGATTTTTCCTCGGGTGGGGAAGACCTAAGCTCTTGGAAAAATTTCGCTGAGAGAAGCTTCTCCCCCAGAGGGAAGATGAAAAGAACCATCCCGATGAGGGCGATAAAATTCCCCAGTTCCTTCCAGTACCATACCTGGTCGGACGAAGGTATGGGTTTGCCTCCTTTTAAGGTTTGCTGCATCCATTCTATGGCATAGCCGATGGCCTCACGAGAGAAGTGGTCACGGGGATGTATTACTGGTGGCTGTAAGAGCTTGCGTGCCGTGCCTTCTTCAATAGAGCCGTAAAGCTTCCCTGGCACCACGTCTTCCTTTGTATTAAATAGTTTTTTTAGCTTATCCGTCTTTACGATTTCCCGCGGTATCGATGGACCCCACATGAGCCAGGAAAATTCGTCGTAAAGGCTGAAAACCAAGAGAAGATTACGGGGAAAGGTGGGAGTACCATCAGGGGCTCCGTATGTGCCGGTAGACGAACCCATAAGGACGATTGATTTGTATCCGTCAGGATTGGCGGCGGCAGCAATTACCGAGGCCCAGCCGCCCATGGAGTGGCCTTCGAGGCCAATGTTATTTTTGTCCACTATGTCAAGGGTTCTCAGATATTTCAGGGTATCCAATCCCCCGAATCCCGCGGCAAAGGCGGGGGGGTCGCTGAAACCATGACCGGATTGATCGGGGGCTAAAACTACATAGCCTCGACGGGCATATTCAATGGCAAAGCCATCCTGTGTTTCCCGGGAATTAATGTAACCGTGAGTCGCCACGATACCTGGCGCTGGGTTCTTTGCCGATACGCCGGGTGGGATGTACAAGAGGGCACTATTGATACGTCCGTCGGTGCCCACGAAGCGTACATCCTTTATTTTGATTCTGCCTCCGCCCGTTTGAATGCACCATGCGAGAAACCCACCCACCAGTATCAGAATAACGGCAAGCCACATAAGCCGATTAGTCTTTGAATTTACACTCTCCATGCTCATCTCCCCTCCTTAAATACCTTGAAGATCGGTGGTTGATAAACCGTTTAATTCCTTAGGCCTGGCAGAAGTGAAAATAAATGGGCGGAGAACGGGATATGCGCCTATTTATGTAAGGTACACCTAACATATCATCTCCCCCTCCCAGAGATGATTATAATGCCCGTGAGCCTTTTATAGTCTATTTCTAACCGCGAGCCAGCGGTCTCTTTTTTCTATTGCTTCTTCTACGGCCTTAAAGATGGTCTCCAGATTAAGGGGTTTGGGGAAATAATCGTCAAACCCGGCTTCTCGGCATTCCTCTATTTCAAACAATCCCGACCATCCTGTCATAGCATAGATGATACTTAGGGGTCTGATTTTTCTTATAGTCCGACAGAGTTCTATACCATTTGTGCCAAACAGTTTGAGATCGAGGAATACACAGGTGAGGTCTTCTTTTTCCGCTATCGTCAACGCATCTTCTGCCCCTTCGGCAAGGAGTACATCGTAATTGCCGTCGCCTAGGGCCTCATACATCATTTCTCTCACCGTCTGCTCATCGTCAACGATGAGGATTTTTTCTTTCACCGCCCGTTAACCCCCCTTCATTTCACGGGTCTTATCTCTTAATACGTGCCTTAATTTTATTCAAGAATTTTTTATTGGGGGGGTTTGAAAATGAGAACGAATTGTTCGTATAGATTTTTGTCTATTTGATGGGGTACCATTTCCTTTTTTATGAGTTTAAGGGCTTCAAAGGTAGATAGGGGGTCACGGTATGGTCTTCGGGACGTAAGGGCGTCAAAAACATCCGCTATGGTGCATATTTGAGCGTAGGGATGAACATCGCTACCTTTTAACCCTTTTGGATAACCGGAGCCGTCAAGTTTTTCATGATGTTGAAGCACGATAAGCTTAAGCTCCGTGGACATAAATCCAGCTTCATGTAACAGTTTGAATCCCAAGAAGGGGTGTTTTTTCATTATTAACATTTCTTCCGAAGTTAATGGGCCGGGTTTGTTTAGGATGGCCGAATCTATCTTTACTTTTCCTATATCGTGAAGAAAGAACCCCGCTCCCAGCTCGGGGAGATTGTGGGAAAGGGTTCCGCTAAAAACGGATTTGGCCAGGGCAATAGCCAGGAAACCTACATTCAGGGAATGGTTGTAAGTCGTAAAATCAAATTGTGTAATGCTGACGAGAAAAAAAGTCGTTTTATCGTCCCGGAGAATCAAATGAGTTATTTCTTTCGCCACTTTTTTTATCTGCTTGATGTTCTCCCTGGATGGGAGATCAAATAATTTTTGCATTATTTTCGTGGCATGTGTACGGATTAACTCTGCCTTTTTCTCCGGCTCCAGGGATTGGTCACGGATATGTTCAAAGAGGGTATTCGTGTCTATGGTTGTCCCTATAATCTCAGCTGGAATTTCAGGAAGTTCCTTTGGTGAAGGAGATTCTTCTATCCCCACGCTGCGCGAGGTATCTACCTTTACCTCTGGGATACCCAGACTCTCGATTTTCTTTAAGTCTTCCGCGGAAGAGATGAGGAAGTTGCTTTTCAAAAAAGGGTGCTCATGCCAGGAAAGGTCGAGAATGACATACATACCGACCTTAAGATCTTTTATGGGCACCCTTTTTATCATTATAAATACCGGTTAAAAATCCTTAAACTCCTTTTCATCAAAGGGGATGACTTCTTCCGGTTTCGGTGTTCCCACTTTCTGCAGTTTGCCTTCGCCCGCGGATGACGCCTTGGGCAAGGCAGGTTTTGTCACCTTCGGGATAGATGACGGTTCTTTTTTCGCGAGAGGCGAGGTCCCTTTGCCCTCTATGCTTGCCGTGGCGACACTTCCCGTCAACTGGGAGATTTCTCTGAGGAAACTCTGGATTTTACCGGCCAAGGATTTCAGTTCTTCTGCTGCGGCAGCAGATTCTTCGGCACTGGCAGCTGCCTGCTGTACCGTTTTGTCCATGTGGGCCACCGCGGTATTAATCTGACCTATTCCATGAGACTGTTCCTGTGAAGCCGTCGCTATCTCATCTATGAGCTGGCTTATCTTTTTCGCAATGGCCATGTTTTCTTTGAATGCCTCCTGGGTGAGCCCGGTGAGCTCGTTACCTTTTCTTACGGAACTTATAGTGTTTTCAATAAGGGCGCTGGTGTTCCGCGCCGCTTCTGCTGACCTCATGGCAAGATTTCTTACTTCGTCGGCCACCACTGCGAACCCCGCACCTGCTTCCCCGGCTCTCGCGGCCTCTACGGCTGCGTTCAGGGCTAGGAGATTTGTCTGAAAGGCTATTTCATCGATGGTCTTTATTATTTTGCTGGTCTCTTCGCTGGACCTCGTTATTTCTTGAATGGCGGCGGTCATCTGCTCCATGTGGCGGTTTACTTTTTCCACAATCTGCTGTGCTTCTGCCATCATGGCCTTGGCCTGGGCGGCATTGTCCGCGTTTTGTTTTGTCATGGAGGAGAGTTCTTCTAAAGACGATGATGTTTCTTCGAGGGAAGCGGCCTGCTGAGAAGTACCTTCCGCGAGGCTACGACTGGCAGAAGCCACCTGAATTGAAGCCGTAGCGATTTGGTCTGCTTCTTCAGATAAAGTGCTAACGAACCCTTTAACTATCAATCTGATTTGTTTTTTGAGGAAAATGGCGCTGCCAACGGAGATAATAACCGCAATCGCCACTCCTAACGCAGTGCCCAGAAGTTGGGAGAAGTCGATAAAGGCACCCAGCACGATAAGCACCGCTGCCTGAAACAAAAGGGTACAAACCACGTATTTCCCTATGTTAGATTCTTTCATTTGCTACCTCCTCTTTCCCTCAAGCTGCCTGAACGGCTGTAAGCTCTTCAGAAGTTAAAACCTTATCGATATCTAGAAGGATTTTTACTCCTTCGCCCGTTTTCGCCATCCCGAGAATGTAATTAGTCTCCAGCCGGCTGCCAAAATTAGGGGTATCCTCGATATCGTTTCCTTTGATGTTGAGCACCTCCGAAACTGCGTCAACCACAATACCCATAGGAATCTTCTTTCCCGCCCCTGTTATTTCTACCACGATGATACACGTCCGCTCATTGTACTCCATAGGTTCCAAGCCAAACTTGAGCCTTAGATCGATGACTGGAATTACCTTTCCCCGTAAGTTTATTACCCCCTTTACAAAGGACGGTGTCTGCGGGACAGGTGTTATCGGGATCATGCCTATAATCTCTTTTACTTTCGTGATCCCAATCCCATATTCTTCCTGGTCGAGGGTAAAGGTGAGGTATTTACCCTCTCTTTCAATTCTGGCTTCCATTCCTTCCATTTTTATCTTCCTCCTTAAAGTTTATTGTTGTGACTCTGCTAAATAGAATAGCCCTTCTACGTCTAAGATTAAGCCAATTTGGCCGTCTCCCATGATTGCACCACCTGCGATGCCTCGCACCCTTTTTAGTGCTTCACCTAAGCTTTTTATCACCACCTCCGTTTTACCCAGGATTTCATCTACCTGAATGCATTTCATACGGCCCTCCGCTTCTACCACGATACTGATGGCCTCCCAGGGCATTTTCCTTTCTGTCTGGATACCGAAGACATCACTTAGTCTGAGGAGGGGCATGAGGTTACCCATCACATTTATCATTTCTCCCTTCCCCGTGACGGTTGTGTATTGCTCCTCTGTGGGGCGAAGGGCCTGGCGGATGGCGGTAGTGGGGAGGATGTAACGTTGATTCCCTACCCGGACAATCATGCCATCGATGATGGCCATGGTTAGAGGAAAACTGGTGATAAAGGTTACACCCCTGCCGGGGGTGCTTTTAATGTCGATTTTACCTCTGAGTTTCTCTACGGCCTTCTTCACCACATCCATTCCCACCCCTCTACCAGAGACGTCTGTGACTTTCTCGGCTGTTGAGACACCAGGCAGGAAGATTAAGCGGTAGATTTCGTCATCACTAAGATCGTCTCCCGCGTGTACGCGGCCGGCGCGAATGGCTTTTTCCAAGATTTTCTGGCGGTCCAATCCCCGGCCATCGTCGGAAATTTCAATGATGATATTTCCTCCCCGGTGATAGGCTTTCAGGATGATGGTACCCCGGGAGGGTTTCCCTGCGGCTTCACGTTCTTGCGGTGTTTCAATCCCGTGATCGACAGAGTTCCTTACCATGTGCACCAGGGGGTTGTAAATTTCATCCACCATGTGTCGGTCTATCTCCGTATCTTCCCCAATCATCTCCACTTTTATATGCTTTCCCTTGTTTCTCGCCAGATCCCGTACCAGACGAGACATACGCTGAAATGTTTGTTTTATGGGAACCATGCGGAGGCTGGTGGAGGTTTGCTGGAGAGAAGCGGTAATTCTCGTTAGCTGGGCTATATCACGCATAAGGTTGCGGTCAGAGGTAATCTGGTGGGCGATATCCTGTCGAATAATGGAGTGAGCAATAACGAGCTCCCCGACCATGTCTATAAGGTCATCGAGCTTCCTCGTATCAACTCTTATAGTAGAGGCTTCGATACCCTGTTCTGTTTGCTGGCGCAAAGCCTGGGAAACTTGCTTCGGTGTAACCATGCCCTTTTCTATGAGGACTTCGCCTATCTTCTTGCCGGGTTGTTCTTTCTTTTGTTGAAGAGTTTGGTCCAAGATTTCTTCATCTATAGCCCCTGTCTCCACCAGGATTTCCCCTATTTTCTTCGGCTTTACAACGCTTTCTTCTATGGTGGCGATGCTCTCCATCAAGGTGCTAAGATCAAGGGGCTCATGGACGATTTCTTTCCCATCTAGTTGGGCACTCAAATCACCAATCATGGTTTTCAGTGCGTCGGCACCGTCAAGGATGATGTCAATCAAAGCTGGCGTAACAGGCAGAGATCCGTTCCTCGCCTTATCCAGCAGGTTTTCCAGGCTATGGGCTATATCTCTGATTTCTGTTAGGTTGAGAAATGCTGCCACCCCTTTGATGGAGTGGAAGGGACGGAAGATGGAATTTATGATTTCCAAGTCTTTTGGGTTTTGCTCGAGATTGAGGATGTTTACCTCAATTTCTTCGATGTATTCCAATCCTTCGTTTATAAAATCTCGGACTAAACTTTCATCCTGTATCGAAGATGGCTTCGCATCGGAAGGGGGTAAAGGCTTTTCGCTTCTCTTTTCCATAAAACCCGTTATGTTGCGCACGTCCGTGAGATAAGAATCTATAACATCCGCGGGATAAGAACCGGAGATTATGGTTCCCTGGGCCACTTCCTGGAGGAGGGAAAATCCTTTCTCGAGGAGAGAAAAGGCTGCCGATTTATCTGGGATAGCATCTATAGTGAGTTTTTCCAGGATATCTGAGAGAGCCATCTTGATCCTTAAGAGGGGTTCCAGAGAAAGCTGCTCAGCTAATTCGGCGATGGAGTCTAATTGGTTGAGAAGTTTACCCAACGTGGGAAGATCCAGCTCCTCTTTTGTGAGAAGTAGAAAGTCTGAAGCTAAGGTATCTATTTTCTGCATAATTTCTTCCTTTGTCATTTCCCCACCATCCTTATGATTTCTGCTGGGATTTGATGGATAGGCAGGACTTTATCTGCCGCTCCCAGTTTGATAGCTTCTTTCGGCATACCAAATACGACACAAGTTTCCTCATCCTGGGCGATCGTCTTTGCACCTGCTTCCTTCATTTCCTTCAATCCCTCCGCCCCGTCGGATCCCATCCCCGTAAGAATTACCCCTATTGCGTTAGCTCCGGCATATTTAGCGGTGGATTTGAATAGGACATCCACGGCTGGCCTTTGATGATGAACCATCGGACCCTGCTTTATTTCTACATAGTACCGCGCGCCACTTCGCCTAAGGAGCATATGGTAATTGCCAGGGGCAATGAGGCATGTGCCGTTGATTACTGAGTCGTTATCTCTCGCTTCCCTTACCTCGATTTGGCAAAGGCCGTTTAGCCTTTGGGCAAAGGCAGCAGTGAAGTGTGCAGGCATATGCTGAACCACAACAATGCCAGGTATATTGGGTGGCATCTTGGTAAGGATGGCTTTGAGGGCTTCCGTTCCACCCGTGGAGGCGCCGATGGCAATGACCTTGTTGGTTGTTTCCGCCAGGGCAGATACGGGCTCCGCGGCGATTTCGTTTATGTCTTTTTCCTCTATAGTTTTTTTCTTTACAACTGCAGAGGCGGCAGCCCTTATCTTTTCCGCCAGCTGGGCGCTCATGTTAACTACACTGTACGAGCCACCAGGTTTGGCAATTACATCCAAGGCGCCTATTTCCAGGGCTTCCATCGTGAGCTTCCCGCCGGTCGGCGTGAGAGAGCTGACGATAATGGTAGGTAATGGATGGTACTTCATCAACTTCCTCAAAAATGTCAGGCCGTCCATGCGTGGCATTTCAATGTCAAGGGTAATGACATCGGGTTTAAGGTTAACAATTTTCGTGCGGGCCACATAGGGGTCAGGGGCTGCCCCTACCACCTCAATATCCGGATAACGGGATAGTTCTTCGGTGAAGATTTTTCTCACAATGGCAGAATCGTCAACGACAAGGACCTTAATTTTACCCACTTTTATCTACCCAATCAGAAATCCGTTTCCTCATCGGCGGCGGGGATATACTTCCCTTCCGCGTCTAAACCAACAATTTTACTGAGGAGAGATCGCAATTCTTCCGGGAGGAAGGGCTTTTTTAGAAACCCACTTGCCCCTGCTTCGATTGCCTCTTCTATTCTTTCCTTACTGCCCTCCGTGGTAACAAAAATAACGGGAATTTCTTTAAAAAGGTCGTCTTTTTTTAGCTCTCTTAGCATTTCTATCCCGTTCATTACTGGCATATTGATATCTGAAAGAACCAAGTCAATCCACTGACGGCTCAGTACCTCTAAGGCCTCCTTCCCATTCTGGGCTTCGCAGAACTCATCGACTTTGAAGCCCGATAGGCTGATAATCTTTTTAATCACCGCCCGCATGGACATGGAATCATCCACGATAAGAATGTTGAAGGCCATAAGCTTCTCCTTTTTTTAATCCCGAAGCGTTTACCGCCTCGTTTCTTCTACGGTAGACACTGGGTTCCAAATATTGGAAACCGTGTTCCAGGCCGGAGAGACTCTCCGAGTGCCCGATGAACAAATATCCCTCCTCTTCTAAGGCATCATGGAATTTTTTTATCAACTCTATCTGGGTGTTTTTGTCAAAATAAATCATCACGTTCCGGCAAAAAATGATGTGAAAGCGAAAATCCTGGGGAAAAGGTTCTATGAGATTGAACCGCCGAAACTGGACCATGTCTCTTATTTCTTTTTTTACCCGAAAGTAACCCGCGGCTTTCCCCGTTCCGTATTGAAAGTACTTCTTAAGCAGGTGCTTGGGAATGCGGGTGATTTTTTCCTCGGGATAAATACCGGTAATGGCCTGTTTTAAAACACGGGTGGAGATGTCAGTTGCAAGGATAGAAGCTCCCCCGCTGGGGCCCAGTGCCTCGGAGATGCTGATTGCTATTGAGTAAGGCTCTTCTCCCGTGGAACATCCAGCGCTCCAGATGCGCAGGCTATCTTTTTTATTTATCCACCTGCCAGCTATTACTTGCAAACGGTCGAAATGGGTGCTTTCCCGGAAAAAATACGTTAGGTTGGTAGAGATGGAATCTATCATTTGAATGAGTTCTTCAGTTCCTTCTCTTGTCGTCACGTATTTGTAATATTCAGAAAAGGATTTGAAGTTGCCTTCCCTGAGACGCTTGCTTAGCCTCGCTTTTACGAGCTCCCGCTTCCCTTCGTGGAGGTTGATACCCGATTGTTCGTAAACGAGACGCCGGATTTTCTCGAATTCGTGATCTTTCAGTTCATACTGGGTAAACTCATTAATCATAACTATCCTGTACCCCTGTCCTGGTTTATTTTAAGCAAAATTAAGGCCATTTTCAAATTTTCCATTTTTCTTGGTACCTTACCCGAGATTTTTCTTGACTTTAGAAATAAATTTGACGAAATATGTCACGTTTTTGACATAAGGAGGTACGGACGGTGAAAAAATTCAGGATCCTTGTAGCAGAGGATGAAGAACTCAGTCGGCAAAATTTGGTGGAACTCCTTACCGAAGAAGGATACGAGGTGACCGCGGTAGAGGATGGTAAAAGCGCGATGGAAGAGTTTCTCAAGGAGCGTTACCATCTGGTCATTTCTGATTTGCGGATGCCCCGAGCCGACGGCATGGAATTATTGAAATTCATTAAGGAATTAGGATCAGATGCTTTGGTAGTGATTATTACCGGATATGGGAGCGTCGATTCGGCAGTAGAGGCGATGAAATTAGGGGCCTTCGATTACATTGCGAAGCCTTTAAAGGAAGAATTGGTTAAGCTCACAGTGGCCAGGGCCCGTTCTTACTCTGAATTGAAGGATGAAAACTTAATTCTTAAGGATAGTTTGAAGGAGCGTTTTGACCTGGGGAAAATTATTGGTTTCAGTGAATGTATGAAGCAGGTCTTTGAAAAGATAGAGAAAGTAGCTTCTACCGACAGTACAGTTCTTCTGCACGGGGAAAGCGGAACGGGGAAGGAGCTGGTGGCCAGGGCGATTCACATGAACAGCGGGAGGCGTCATCGACCGCTCGTTGCCGTGAATTGTGGGGCTATTCCGGAGGAACTTCTGGAGAGCGAACTTTTTGGCCATGAAAAAGGTGCCTTTACCGGTGCGGTTCGCACCCGTCCGGGTAAGTTCGAATTGGCAGAAGGCGGTACTATCTTTCTCGACGAAATAGGAGATATGAGCCCTTCCCTTCAGGTCAAGTTGCTTAGGGTAATACAGGAAAAGCAATACGACCGGGTGGGTGGAGTCAAGACCATCACGGCCGATGTGAGAATCATTGCGGCGACCAATCAGAATTTAGAAAAACTGGTCAAGGAGAGGAAATTCCGGGAAGATCTCTACTACCGGATAAACGTGATCCCCATCTACCTTCCTCCTTTAAGAGAAAGGGGGCTTGATATTGCCATTCTCGCTAACCATTTCCTCAAAAAATACAACCAAATGAGAAAAAAACATGTAAAGAGATTTTCTCAAGAGGCAATAAATGCTTTGCTGAGTTATTCATGGCCCGGAAATGTAAGGGAGCTGGAAAATTTAATAGAAATGCTGGTGGTCATGAAAGAAGAGGGTGAAATAGAGCTGGGCGATCTGCCTGATAAAATAAAAGGGAAGAAGTTGGGGAATGTGATGCCTTTTGTGGGGCATCTACCGGAGGAAGGGGTGGATTACAATCGCCTTGTATACGAATTCGAAAGGGATTTGCTCTTCAAGGCGTTGAATCAGTGCGGGGGTGTCAAAAATAAGGCGGCGAAACTCCTGCGATTGAACCGTACTACCCTGGTAGAAAAACTAAAAAGATTCGGTATTTGAGATGTAAGGCCCCAAAATTTTCTTTTTCTCATGTGGTCTTATTCTTGCATTTAATAGATGAGAAGGATTTTGAGCTTTGATGGTTATGGGAGATATTATCGTTGGCATTTCCGATTTCAAGTGTACTAACAACCGGGACGACGTGCTTATTACCTATGCTTTGGGCTCTTGCATTGCCGTAGCTGTTTACGACCCCGTGGCTATCGTGGGAGGCATGATTCACATCATGTTACCCGATTCTTCCTTAGATAAGAAGAAAGCCGAGGAGAAGCCGGCTATGTTTGCCGATACAGGTATTCCCCTTCTCTTTAAAGCCTGCTACAAATTAGGGGCGGAAAAGAATAGAATGAAGGTTAAGGTAATTGGTGGGGCCAGTATTTTGAATGATGACCTTTATTTCCGGATTGGACAGAAGAACATTACCGCCGTCAGGCGCATATTTTGGAAGAATAATGTTCTTATTGATGCGGAGGATACGGGGGAAAATTACAACCGGACGGTTCGTATGCAGATGAAGGATGGTAAATGTTTTATTCGATCGTCTGGGGGTCTTTCAAAGGAGTTGTAATGCTGAAGCGAATCCTCGCCCGCATAAAAGCATTGCCTCTCTTTCCCTCGACGCTGAATAAAGTGTTGGAAATTTTAAATAATGAAGACTACTCGGTAAAGGAGGTCGCAGAAGTCATAAAGAGGGACCCCGCCTTGGCGGTAAATATTCTGAAGATAGCCAATTCTGCCTATTTCGGTTCTCACAGGCCCATTAAATCCATCACCGACGCGGTAATATATCTGGGTCAAAAGGAACTTATCAAGGCTATGCAGACCGCTTCTGTCTCCCGTTATTTCCGTAAAGGGCGGAGGGTTTATGGGGCCGATGCCATCGACTTATGGGAACATTCGGTAGCCGTTGCCATAATGTCCCAGATACTCTGTAGAGAAATCCGTGGCTCGGAGCATGAGCCTCTGTATACCGCCTGCCTCGTTCATGATGTAGGGAAGCTCATTTTGGGAGAATACGTGGAGGAAGCGGCGGAGCAGATTTTTCAGCTTGTAGCCAGAGGTTATTCTTTTCTCGAAGCGGAGGAAGAGGTAGTGGGGATTAACCATGCGGAACTGGGAGGGAAAATTGCCGAATACTGGCATTTTCCTATGGACTTGTGCCACGCAATTTCCTATCATCATCGGCCGGATCTATTGCCAGCAGGGGAGGAGACGGAGCTGCCTTACCTTGTATATTTGTCCGATCAGTTCTGTCTTATGATGGGGTTAGATGGGGGAATGGATGGTCTTGCCCATCGGGGCATTGGAAGTGTCTTAGAACGGTTTAATCTTAAGGAAGTAAATTTAGAAAGGGGGCTTATGCATTTGTACGAAGAGTTGAGCCGTGCCCGGGAGCTCATGGAAATAGAAGGTAGAGAGGTGAGGATATGACAACGGACGAACGTATCCAGCGGGCAACGACGTTTTTTAGGCAATCCGTCTTTGAAGTTATGGAAAAAATGTACTTTGTCTTTTTAGAGCCCTCTTCCGGCGAAGCTCCAGAGGAAAAGATGTATACTGTAGAAATTACTTTTTCGGGAAAGGAAGCCGGGAGAATATTGGTAGGGTTTACTCCTCGCCTCCTAAACACCATGATTGGCAATGTATTGGGATTGGAAGAGAAGGACGTAAAAGATCAGATCAGAGAAGATACGGCAAAGGAATGTGTCAATATGATTACCGGTAACTTCCTACAGAAATTTGAGCCCAAACATGCCTTATTTCTCTCCCTGCCCCAATTTGTAGGCCTTCAATATCTAAAGAGAAAAGAAGGGCACATCAGTTTGAACATGGAAGGGGATGGAGGGTATATGTGGGCAGAATTATGGTTTAAAGCTTTTAACGGTAAGTAAGAGGCGGAGGTAGAGATGGACAAAAATATAAAAATTTTAATCGTCGATGATTTCGCCACCATGCGAAAGGTGATCCGGAACATCTTGAAACAAATAGGTTTTGAAAACATTGTAGAAGCGGAGGATGGGGTTGCGGCTTTGAAGGTTCTAAAGTCGCAGAAAATTGACTTTATCATTGCCGATTGGAATATGCCGAATATGACGGGATTGGAGTTGCTCAAGGTCGTGAGGGCGGATCAGGACCTGGCTAAGACGCCCTTTCTTATGGTTACCGCGGAGGCCCTGCAGGAAAACGTGGTGGCAGCGGTAAAAGCGGGGGTAAGCAATTATATCGTTAAACCCTTCACTGCAGAAATACTAAACGAAAAGATAACAAAAATCCTCGGGGATAAATAGATGCAAGGGGAAAAGCCCTTGGACAAGCTGGAGAGTTATTTTGCGTCGACCTTTATCGATGAACTAATACCGGGCATTATGCATAATTTCGCCAATCCCTTAAACGGTATCATGGGACGCTCTCAAATCATGGAGAGGCGCCTGGAGAATGTGTTTGCCAAATTGGAACAGGAACATCCTACCATAGCCGCCCAACTTTCTCCTCTCTGGGAGAAACTCAGGAAGGATGTCTATTCTATCTGTCAGGAATCCGATCGGTTCTTTTCCATGTTTCGAGATGTAAGTGACAAGTTCAACATCATTAAAAGTGAAACGGTGGAAAGGATTGACCTGGGGAGACTAATTAGTCTGGAACTCCGATTCGCCGATCATTACCTCGAGTTCAAGCATCAGGTAATCAAAGAAATTTTTTTAGAGGAAGGTCTTCCGGAAGTTAAAGGAAAACCTCGGGCCTATTCCCTCGGTTTATGGGCCTTTCTCCGTTATATACAAAGTTGTCTAAAGGGGGAGAAGAATAAAAAACTGCGGATAGGAGTGAAGGGTGAGGGGTCTTACGTTAGCGTCAATTTCTCTTACCCTGTGGATAACACGAAGAGGGGGGGGGAGAGCGCTATCCTCTATAAGGAAGCTTCCGACCTATTTCAGGAAATGGGGGTAAAGGTGGAATTAAAATCCACTCCCGGAGAAGAGGTTTTGTCTCTTTTTTTCCCCTGCTAACTTTGGGGGCTAACTAACTTTAGCAATTCCTGCTGGGCATTTGTCAGGCTTACGTATTCATCCATGCCCTGCCTTAGATAGGCATTAATTTTTCCAATCAGTTCGATCGCAAGGTCTATCTCAGGGTTGCTCCCCTTGACGTATGCCCCTATGTTTATGAGGTCTTCCGCCTTCCGATAGACAGAGAGGTTTTTTATGATGAATCTGGCTGCCTCCATAATTTCTCGAGAGACAAGGTCTGGCATTACCCGGCTTATGCTTCTTAGAATATCTATCGCGGGGAAGTGTCCACGGGAAGCAAGCTCACGGGTAAGGACAATGTGACCGTCTAAGATGGAGCGGGCGGTGTCGGATATGGGTTCGTTGAAGTCGTCCCCTTCTACCAGGATGGTGTATAGGCCCGTAATACTGCCCGAACCCTCTAGGGCACCTGATCTTTCCAATAGTTTAGGCATTAGACTGAAAACGGAAGGTGTATATCCGCGGGTCGTGGGAGGCTCTCCGATAGAAAGCCCCACCTCTCTTTGCGCCATAGCGAAGCGGGTGAGAGAGTCGATCATAAGAAGAACGTCTTGTCCCTGGTCCCTGAAGTATTCAGCAATGGCAGTGGCTGTATAGGCTGCCCTCATCCTTACAAGGGGATGGGTGTCGGAAGTAGCAACTACCACTACGGATTTTGCGATGCCCTGAGGACCTAAGTTTTTCTCCAGGAATTCCCTTACCTCCCTTCCCCGTTCCCCGATAAGGCCAATGACGTTTACATCTGCCTGACTGTACTTCGCCATCTGGCCCATAAGGATACTCTTGCCCACGCCGGACCCGGCAAAAATACCCATTCTCTGTCCTTTACCGCAGGTGAGAAGCCCGTTTACGGCGCGGATACCCAGGTCCAGGGGTTCTTTTATGCGGGCTCTTATTAGGGGATTCAGGGGAGGTGCGTAAAGGGGATAGAGGTCGTCGCATTTTATGGCGGGTTTATTGTCAATAGGTCTTCCCAGGCCGTTTAAAACACGTCCCAGAAGGGCTTTCCCCACGGGTACGGCGGCCTGTTCTCCGGTGCTCGTGACTCGGCAGCCGGGTGCTAGCCCTTGAACCGTGTCTAGAGGCATCATAAGGACAGAGCCCTTTTTGAATCCCACCACTTCCGCCTGTATGTGGTCATCACCGCTCGAAATTTTCAAGACTTCTCCCAGGGCCGCCTTTGGCCCCCGCGCCTCTACAAGCAATCCTACAATTTCTGTGACCTTTCCGGATACGAGGATAGTTTCTGTGTTGGAAATCTTATGCAGATACCCACTTATGTCGAATTTTGCCAGCGGGGTCATTTTTTATTCCTGTTTTCCAGACACACATCGACCATAAACATGCCATGAGCAGTACTAAAGGGAATTATTATGCTTGGACCGCCCAACACATGTTTAATCACATGGTTTTTGCCTGAAATGACCGTCGGCAAAGCCGCATTTATTATGAATCCGTCTGCCTCCAGTCTCTTCCTGGCATCACCAGAAATCATGTTAGTGAGTTCTCCCACGGCATCCATAACTTCAGGACTGATTTCCTCGTGCCTTTCACCCAGCATATTGTGGAGAACGGCAAAAATGCAGGAAGAAGAAAAGGTCAGGGCAAGGGAACCTCTTGCATCTCCCGTGAGGCCTATCACCCCGGATACATCGCCGGTAGCGATCTGGTCCTCTTTTAAGTACGGTTTGCCGGCAATGGGTTCGATGAAGGCCATTGTTTTCAGAACATGTACTGTACTAAGAAGAAAGGGGTTTATGAAACGCACATCCATTTTTCCTCCCTATGGGGTTAGTTTTGTATACCTCCTGCAAAGTAACATAGCAGTTTTTGTGCCTAATTAATAGTGGGCACGATGTGTGCAGGTAAAGTTAGATGCCTAATTACGGAATTGAGGGGCGCCAAAGAGGCGATGTAAGAAGAAATCACTTAACGGTAGCTACTTCTGTGGTAGAGATGCCTCAAGAGGGTTGAAATAAGTGTCAAGGTATTGGCGATTATTTAGTCAAAGGATCGACATGTGGTCATGAGAGTACAGATACTACTCGTCGAAGATGAAACATCCGTAAGAGAATTGATAAAAGAAATACTCGAAGAAAAGGGATACGAGGTTACGTCGGTAGGAAATGGCCTTGAGGCAATGGAGCTGTTTTCCATAAGTAATTTTGATCTTGTCATTACGGATCTGGTGATGCCGCAGATGGATGGTTTTGAGCTTATTCGCCAGATCAGAAAGTCGGGAAAGGAAGTGGCAGTTATCATTATGACGGCCTATGGGTCAACTGACCGGGCTGTAGAGGCGATGCATTTGGGGGCCTTCGATTTCATCGCTAAACCTGTTAAGCCTGATTTGATCGTCATGACCGTAGCCCGGGCCGTCTCCTGGATGAAGCTCAAGAAGGAAAATATATTCCTGAAGGATAAGCTCAAAGACAGATACGAATACGGCCGCATGATCGGGTATAGTGATGCCATGCGACAGGTCTTTGAAACGATTCGGAAGGTGGCCTCCATGGATTCTACGGTACTTATTCAGGGAGAAAGCGGTACGGGAAAAGAGCTGGTAGCAAGGGCCATACATTACAACAGTAGCCGCAGGAATAGTCTCCTTATCCCAGTAAATTGCGGTGCCATTCCCAGTGAGCTTCTGGAGAGTGAACTTTTTGGCCATGAAAAGGGTGCCTTCACGGGTGCGGTAAGGACAAAGATTGGGCGCTTTGAGATGGCCAATGGTGGAACCATATTCCTCGATGAAATCTCAGAGATGAGTCCCCTTTTACAGGTAAAGCTCCTCAGGGTCCTGCAGGAAAGGTGTTTCGAAAGAGTAGGGGGGGTGAGGCCGATTGAGGTTGATATCAGGATTATCGCGGCCACAAATCAAAATTTAGAGAAGGCGGTAGCGGAACATAAATTCCGAGAAGATTTGTATTACCGGATAAATGTAGTGCCCATTTACCTCCCCCCCTTAAGGGAGCGGGGTAGCGACATCATCATCCTGGCGAACCACTTTTTAAAGAAGTTTACCAAGAAAAATAATAAGGTTCTGAAGGGGTTTACCCCTGCAGCAGAAGAGGCATTAATGGCCTATAAATGGCCGGGTAACGTGAGAGAGCTGGAAAATCTTGTGGAAATGCTAACGGTTATGAAGGATGAAGGGTTCATAGATGTTCAAGATTTGCCAGCTAAAATTACGAGAAGGGAAGAGTTAGTTTGCAACTCTTTGGAAAGGCAGTTGCTTATTTCAGGTTCCTATCAGGAGATGGTAAGCGCCTTCGAGCGAAGAATCCTTAAGGCAGCCCTGGAAAAGACGGGGGGAGTTAAGAGCAGAGCCGCCAAACTACTAAAAATAAAACGTACCACCCTTACAGAAAAAATTAAAAAGCTCGGCCTTGAATCACAGTGACTTTACTTTTGCTTTATGGGTAAGGTGCTTGGAGTAACCCTTTCCGTCCCTACCGGTTTGGCAGGGGGTAAATTCTCTGGAAGGGATACCGCCTGGGGTGCCTGGTTTATAAGGATGATACTGATCCTTCTGTTACGGGGATCGAGGGGATTTTCTTTGATGAGGAGTTCTTGGTCGGCGTAGCCTACTACCCGGGCAATTCGGTTCGGGTCAATGCCGTTTTTCTCCAGTATCCGTCGGGCTGCAGAGGCACGGGCAGTAGAGAGCTCCCAGTTGGTAATTTTACCACTGGTAAAAGGCGCCGCATCCGTATGGCCTTCAATGGCAATTTTGTTATCCACATCCCGGATGTTTTCCGACACGAGTTCCAGGATGCGTACGGCTTTCTCCGAAGGCACATCACTGCCCGAAGCGAACATGAGGCTTCCCTCTAAATCGGTAATCTGGACCCTGACCCCCCCTTCCACGGTATCTACAAGCACCTGATCTTTCAGGTAATGAAGCTTTCTGTGGATGGATTCTTTCATCCGTTCAGCAAATTCGCCTGGCGATACCTGCTTCCGAGTGGAAGTAGCTCCGGGCGAAGAAGGAACAGCCGATTTCATGCTGGGTGCCTGCCCTGGTAAAACGCCCGTCTTCTCGGGAAGGATCGTTTTGCCCCCCCCTGCTGTTTGCTCTTTAAAAAGGCTAAAGTTCTGGAAATAGTCTGAAAGGGCCATCTTCTTCTCTGGTGAGACCATGGCGAGGAGCCAGAGAAGTAAGAAAAAGGCCATCATGGCGGTAACAAAGTCCGCATAGGCCACCTTCCATGAACCCCCATGGGCTTCATGGGCAGCCTTTTTCTTCCTTTTAATTATAACAACTTTTCCGTCGCTCATTTCTTTGTTCTAAGGAGTTCCTCCACTTCGGCGAAGGAGGGTCGTGCAGAATCTGGAATCACTCGGCGGCTGAATTCAATGGCAACTTTAGGCGCCGCTCCACCGATAAAAGAAAGCAGCCCTACCTTTACCACCGTAAGGTATCTGAGTTGCTCCTCTGCCAGGTGCTCCATGTTCTTGCTAATGGGTCCTACGAAACCATAACAACTTAGAACGCCGAGGAAGGTACCTACAAGAGCCGCTCCAATACTGTGTCCAAGCACTTCTGGCGGTTCACCCATCTTGCCCATCGTCAATACTACACCCAGGACTGCCGCTACTATACCGAGACCCGGAAGGGAATCTGCTACGGTATTAACGCTTTTGGAAGGGGCCATCATCTCTTCGTGGTGGGCCTCTAATTCACTTTCCATAAGGGTGTCTAATTCGTGGGCTTCCAGGGTGGTGGTCATGATGGTACGTAAAGTATCACAGATAAAGGTAATGGCATGGTGATTCTTCAGAACCTTGGGGTAGTTGTTGAATAAAGGGCTATTTTTGACATCGTCCACATCCGATTCTACCGAGATAAGCCCCTGCTGGCGGATTTTGTAAAATAGGCCGTTTAAGAGGAGGAGAAGCTCCTGGTAATCCTCTTTGCTATAGGTTTTATGGGACAAAAGTTTGATGATTTGGGAAATAGTCATGGAGATAAGCTTAGGTGGATTGGCGATGAGGAATCCCCCGATCGCAGCCCCGTATATTATAACCAATTCGGCGGGCTGGAAGAGGACGGAAAGGTTACCTTTCTCCATTAAGTAACCACCGATAACTCCTGCGAGAACAACAATGGCCCCGATAATGACGAACATGTATTAAAACCCTTTTTTCTCCCTTAGTATTTCCCTTTCCCGGGCAAAGACAAAGCGAATTATCTCGTTTCTTATCGTTTCATCAATATTTATAAAGCGTATGGCAATGCGGTATCCCTTGTCTGCCGGTTCTACTACTACTACCTCTCCTACGAGGTAGAGGGGAAGGGGTGGGCCACTGGTAAGGATTATCTGGGTTTCTACAACGGCGCCTAAGGGCAACGACTCGGGGTTGTTGAAACATAGACCGTTGCCACTTATGTTTATGGGCTTGATGGGAAGGGAAAGGAAGCCCCCTTGACCCAGGGTTAGAAGTTTAATGATTTCATCCAGTTTAGCATGGATGATTCTAAACCACTCTGTCAGGGCAGGATTGTCCAGTTCTGGAAGGAGAGGCGAAACGGCTGGGGCGGAGAAGATCACCCCTCGACAGGGTAGGTTTTTCCCTTCGGCACCTTCTACGACTCTGAAGGTAAAGGGTAAGAAGGCATCTACCCGGCAGTATTCTCGACGGTTATCGAATCTTTGCGTTATCTGTTCATTCATAAAATAGCTCCTTTGTGAAATTTAAAGTAATGTAATTTGCACGTCTGATGCCAGATTAAAATTTTTCTTTTTTCCTAATAGGAAATTTCTCCCTTTACAACCCCTTTTTTATGGAAAACCAAGGCACGCTAATTGCACAAAGGCCAAGTGGGTTAGGGGTATTTTATGAAAAATTTTCTTCTTTTCGCATATTTGGTGACCCTTCTCTTCGGTACCCCCGTCATGGCTGAAGAGAGGTGGTGCATCCAGTCTGCCCCATATGCCAACGTGATGGAAGCTATGGGGGAAGCAAAGCAGTTAGGGCAAAAAAACAGCCGGGTCCAGAAAGGGGAAGGGGGATATATCATTTTAATAAATGAATTCACCTCTGAAAAGGAAGCACGGACCAGATGGGAAGAGGTGAGGGCTCGGCTTCCTGGGTCTATAATCCGACGCTGTGACGAGAATCCGTCACTCAAATCTACCGATCGAGCAAGTGAGTTATTTTACTCTGCTGTAAGGAAAAGAAAAATGCGAGACTATCGGGGGGCCTTGGAAGACTTGCGTCAGGCCTCGGAGGCGAATAAAACGCAAGATACCCTTATATCTCAGATCTTGTACGAAACGGCACAAAACCAGCTCGCAATGGGAGATAAGGAGCTATCCCAGGAGACATACCGAAAAGCGATAGGGAAAGGGCCTGCCTATGGGGTGGCGCCGGCGGAAATCCTCTTTGAAGAGGGGTATAAAGCCTATAAGAGGAAAGATTTCCCTCAGGCGTTAAGGATTTTTTCCCAATACGGTGCTTTATACCCGTCCTTCCGGACCCGGGCAGATTATTTCATCGCCTGCTGCCTTCTTGAAATGAAATCTTACCGGGCGGCGTTGCAGATCTTTGACCGTATTGTGAAGGATTATCCTGACACCCCCTATGCAATGGAAAGCACTCTGGCACTGGGGAATATAGGTCTTATCCGCCCCAGGATAAAGCCCCCCATTTCCCTATCTAACTTTAATTACCTTTGGGATCCCATATCGGCCTACGACGAGGTCCTAAAGAAGGAGATGCCCATAGAGAGGAGAGATCAGATCCGATTATCGAAGGCTTATGGGTTCATGATAATGAACCGCCCAGAGATGGCGCATAAAATACTGGTCGAATGCCTACGAACATTCCCCTCGGCAAGCAAAGCCCCCGTTAGACTACTTATAATACGCAATCTGCCGGCAGCAATTCGTGCCTATGAGGAGAGAAAAGATGATCTCGGGGTAGTAGGGGTATTTTTCCAGTATTCCTCCCTTAATTTGCCTTTCCCCACGCAGGTTTCTACTATCAGGTCCATTGCTAATGCCATGAAAAATATCGGGTTGGATGAAGAGGCAAGGCGCTTTTTGAAGGCGGCCCGGGTTAAGGTGGATAAGAGAGATATAGCGGAAGTGGAAAAGATAATGGCGGAAGTAGAGAAACCAAAAGAGGTTAAAGAGGCTAAGAGTTGCGAGGATTATTATAAGGAATACGAATTGGTGAAAACCGCGGGAGGAGAACCATCCATGGCCCTTACGATGGCGGTGGGGGAATGTAAGTTTCGCCTTCGGGATTACGAAGGTTGTATACCTTATTACTCTTTCGTCGCGGGGAAAAGCAAAGACAGAGAAGAGAAAAACTGGGCACGTCTGCGCATTGGCCAGGCCTATTTCCGCTTGGGAAAGAAGGAAGAGGCGGGAGGTGTCTTTAGCACCTTGAAAGCAGAAGCAGGTGAAGAATTCTGGATGAGGGTTACGGAATTTATCGAGGCGGAAGAAAAATGGGTGGAAAGTTACCGGCTGGTTTCCCGGGTCAACTGACATGGGATGATATTCCTATCGCCATGATTTTGACCGATGAAAATGGTCTGGTGAAAGGGTGGAACTCGGCGGCGGAAAAAATTCTACCAACGGGAAATAGAATGGACCGTCCTCTAAAAGAGCTATTGCAGGCTAAAGAGAGTAACCTTACCATGGTCTTAAAGCGAGATGGATTCCATGGCTTTCTCCATCTTTGGCTGGCCAGTGAAGTACCTGTCCCGACACAGGAGGCTATTGCCATTGCCGCGGACATGGCCCACGAAATAAGAAACCCTCTGGGGAGTATTGAACTCTTTGCCTCTCTCTTGCACAAATCCCTGACCAGGCCGGGAGACGTGCGTCGGGTGGAGCAGATACTTTCCTCTGTGCGTTTGATAAACGAGCGCATCACAGGTCTTATAGAAGCTATTAAGAAGCGTTCCGTGCGCCGGGAGACATTCTCTTTGACCGGTCTATTGAAGGAAATGGTGGGTCCCTCAGAACTGTGCGAATCCTTCTTAGTTTTTAATGCGGATCCGGAAGAAGTCTGGGTAATAGGTGATGAGAAGATGATTCGACAGATGTTTCTCTCCGTGATGATAGGCCTACTATCATCCATACCCGAGGAGGGGCGGCTGGAGATAAAAGTTACCTTAAACCAGAGCGATGGAAAACAATTTGGAGAAGTGGATTTCCGAGCCATCCATTCAAAAGATTTCCTACCTGTAAGCGATATGGTTAAAAACCTTCCTTTGCCTGTCCTTCACCATGTTGCCCAATTACACGATGGGTCTGTGAGATTGGAAGCCAATAGAATCACTATATCTTTGCCGGTGGAGAGATGAAGAGAGAAAAACGAATATTAGTCGTTGATGACGAACCTTCTATGCGGATGGCCCTTTCCGAATCTCTGGAGAGTTGCGGTTATGCGGTGGATACTGCCTGTGATGGACTCGAGGCCCTCCATAAGTTCGATAAATACCCCTGGGATCTCGTTATTACCGACGTCAGAATGCCAAAGGTAAGCGGAATTGAAGTACTGCGGCAGATAAGAAGTAAGTCTCCTTATACCCCTGTTATTCTCATCACTGCCTATGGCACGGTGAATACGGCGGTGGAGGCTATGAAAGAAGGGGCAACGGACTTTATCATGAAGCCCTTTTCCCTGGACGAGTTAGAGACTGCGGTAAAGAAGATCTTTACCGTTTCCATTGATGAGAGGAGGGCAAAAGAGAAGGCTTCTTACTCACCCTACCAAATCGTTACAAGAGATGAGAAAATGCTGGAAATCTTAAAGTTGATGCGGCGGGTGGCAAAGAGCAAGGCAACCGTTCTCATTCAGGGGGAGAGTGGGACGGGTAAAGAGCTGCTCGCTCGTTACATCTGCGCTCACAGCGACCGGAGTGAACAACCCTTTGTAGCGGTAAACTGTGCGGCCATTCCTGCCAATCTCCTGGAAAGTGAAATGTTTGGCTACGAAAAGGGGGCCTTCACAGGGGCAAATCAGAGAAAAATAGGTAAATTCGAGCTCGCCAATACGGGGACCATCCTCCTCGATGAAATCAGTGAAATGGACATCCAGCTGCAGGCTAAGCTCCTTAGGGCCTTACAGGAATCAGAAATAGATCGTCTGGGAGGCAAGACACCTATCCCGGTGGACGTGAGGGTTATTGCCACTACGAACGTTTCCATTAGAAAGGCGATTGAGGAAAAGAAATTTCGGGAGGACCTCTACTATCGATTAAATGTCATCCCTGTCAAAATTCCGCCTTTACGGGAACGGAGAGGAGACATCGAATATCTCACTGATTATTTCCTTGAAAAGTACTGTCGGATGAATAACCGGCCCCTTATGCAGGTGGTGCCGGAGACGAGGAAGAAGCTCCTCTCGTATGATTGGCCGGGAAATGTAAGGGAACTGGAGAACACGATAGAAGGAGCTGTTCTTCTGTGCGAAGGGAACGTGCTTTTGCCGGAGTACCTCTTAATCGAGGAGGGTGAGAAATACGGTGGTGATGGCAATTCCGGGGAAATAATTTTTCCCACCGATAGAGTGGTGCGCCTTGAAGAGTTGGAAAGAAAGGCTATCCTTCACGCCCTCTCTTACACCAAGGGGAATAGAGAACAGGCGGCACGTCTTTTGGGCATTAGCATACGGACGTTGAGAAATAAACTGAACGAGTACCGCCAAGGGGAAGGCTGGGCACATCAGTTGCATTCACCTAAGGAGGGAGGTGCGGCATGAACAAAATTTTTGACCGTACAATAGGACGCCTGGAGAGCTTCATTGCTTACCGGTCAAAGCGGCAAGAGGTCATAGTATCCAATGTATCCAATATAGATACCCCTGGGTACACACCGGCAGAAGTGAAATTTGTCGATGAAATAAAGGCGGCTAAAGTTAGGATGATGAGGACGAACGAACATCATCTCCAGGGGAAAAACGAGGGTAAGAATTATTCCCTTGAACGGGAAGAGGGGCCAGTGAGTCTGGAAAAATCTATGGCCAACCTAGCCGAAAACCACCTCATGCATAATGCGGCCATCGAAATGCTGGCGAGGAAATTTAAGTCTCTGCAAACGGTATTGAAAGAGACGAGGTAAGAAAATGGACGTAAACACGACATTTAAAATATGCAGTTCGGGCCTTATGGCACAGAGGACTAAAATGGAAGTGGTGGCCGAGAATCTGGCCAATATATCTACGACCCGCACCCCTGAAGGGGGGCCGTACAAGAAAAAAGTGGTTAATTTGACGGCGGAAAATGTCTCTTTTCGAGAGCAGCTGGAAGATGCGGTGAAGGAGGTCAAAGTGGAATCCGTCGCTAACTCCGAAGAAGGTTTTAAAACTGTTTACGATCCATCTCATCCCGATGCGGATGAAAAAGGAAACGTGCTTTTGCCTAACGTGGATGCCATGAAGGAAATGGTGGACATGATATATGCGGCGCGGGCCTACGAGGCTATCGCTGCCGCCTTTGATGCCACCAAAAACATGGCCCTGAAAACCCTGGAACTGGGTAAATGAGGTGATTTATGACGGATAAACTATCTCCCCTTACTTACGGACCAGTGGTAGGAACCACCCCAACAAAGGTAAAACAGCCCACCGGTATTTCTAACTTTGAGCAGCTCTTGAAAAAGGCAATAAATGAAGTGGATGAGGCACAAAAGCAGGCGAATGTCGCGGTAGAACAGGCCCATACGGGTAAGGGAGGCCTTGCCGAGGCGATGATTGCCATGGAGAAGGCAAATATAACCCTCCAGGCGATGCTAACCGTGCGGAACAAAGTAATTGAAGCTTATCAAGAGATTATGAGGATGCAGGTCTGATGAATCCCACTTTGAAAAAGTTCATCGATGGGTTTATGGCCCTGCCGCCGGGTCGTAAGGCAACCGTCGTCTTAGTCGTCTTCGTAACCGTATTATCCCTTATCGGTATGGTATACTTCACCAATACGGTGGATTACGGTGTCCTTTTCTCCAACCTGAACAGTGAAGATGCCGCCGCCATTGCGGCCAAGCTTAAGGAGAAAAAGATACCATATCAGCTCTCACCAGATGGGAAGGCTATTTCCGTTCCCATGGACAAGGTACCTGAACTAAGATTGGAGATGGCCGCATCGGGTTTACCCCATGGGGGAGGCATAGGCTTCGAGATATTCGACCAAAAAACAATAGGGGTAACGGAATTTGAACAGCAAATAAACTATCGGCGGGCCTTGCAGGGAGAACTTGCAAGAACGATAAACAGCCTTGATGAGATTGAATCCAGCCGGGTACATATCGCCCTACCCAAGGAATCTGTCTTTGTAGAACAGCAGAGAAAGGTAACCGCCTCCGTTACGGTGAAACTGAAACCCGGTCGGTCTCTAAAACCGCAGCAGGTGGATGGTATTGTACATCTCGTGGCGAGCAGTGTGGAGGGCCTGAACCCGCAGGATGTGATGGTGGTAGATAGTCGTGGCAACGTTCTTTCAAAGATACCGCCCGATCCACGCTCTCCGACAGCCCTCACGGGTACCCAGGCAGAGTATCAGAAGAACATCGAACGGGATATGGCAGCACGGATACAGTCCATGCTGGAAAACGTAGTGGGTAAGGGAAAGGTATCTGTACAGGTGGCGGCAGAGCTCGATTTCCGCATGACGGAAAAGACAGAGGAAGTCTTTGATGCGGAGAATCCCGTGGTGCGAAGTGTCCAGAAAGGGACAGACCGTACCGTAACCAGGACAGGGGAGGCCAAAGGAGCGGGGGGTGGTACAGAAAAGGAAAAAGTAGATGAAACCACGAACTACGAAATAAATAAAACGGTAAGTAAAACGGTGATGCCAGTGGGGGAGATAAAGAAGCTTTCTATCGCCGTTTTAGTGGATGGCATCTATGTGAAAGACGAGAAGGGAGGGATGGCTTTCCAGGAGAGGCCAAAGAAAGAGTTAGCGATGCTCGAAGAGGTGGTAAGGAAGTCGGCGGGGTTTAATCCCCAACGAGGTGATCAGGTTGTGGTTTCCTGCCTTCCTTTCCAGAAAGAAGAGGTGGGAGAAATGACACCCCGTTCCTTTGGTGACCGCCTAATACCCTTCCTCCCCATTTTTAAGTACCTCCTCGTCGTCGGGGCCTTTATTGCTGCCTTTTTTGTCGTGGTAAAGCCCATGATAAAGTATGTGGCGGCCCAGGCGAGTACTGCAGGCATTCCCGCCCCGGGAAGTACAGTTAACGTATCGGTGGGGCAGGAACCAATAGCGGGTGGTGAACAGGGGACCCTCCCTGGGGGCGATTTACTCCAGCTTATTCATTCACCCCAGCAACTGACGGAGGCCGAATTGATGAAAAAGCTCGCCGAGGTAGACGCCAAAAAATTTGCAGAACTTTTGAGAAACTGGCTCACGTGAGGTTACTATGGACAATCTGTCTAACGAGGAAAAAGCGGCTATCATTCTTCTCGCTTTAGATGAAGCCAGGGCGGCGGAGGTAATGAGGCATCTTAGGCCTGCGGAGATAAAACGGGTAGGAAGGTATATGAGCCGTATCAACACCATTCCGGCAGAGACGATAAATGCCGTAGCGAAGGAATTCATTAATATTGCTCGGGAAAAGGGAAGAATGCTTGCCGTTCAGCAGCAGACAGCAAAAAATATTGTTGCTCGTGCCCTGGGGGATAAGGAAGCGGAGAACCTCTTTAGCGATAATACGTTCCGTTATGCAATCGATAACCCCATTGTGGATAAGTTGCGGGATATAGACCCGAAACTCCTTCTTGAGTTTACAAAAACGGAACACCCCCAGACAATAGCCCTTATTCTGGCTAACATGAAACCGGATAGCGCTGCTGTTATTATGGAGAATATGTCTCCCGCGATGCAGATAGAGGTTACCAAACGCATGGCCAGTTTGAAGAGTGTGCCCTATGAGTTTATCGAAGAGGTGGCGAAAACATTAGAGGAAGAACTACTTTCAAGCCATATAGAGGGTCAGCAGATGGGTGGGGTGAGGCTCATGGCAGACATTATAAACCGCTTAAGCCCTGCTACGGAGTCGGCCATTATGACTGCTCTGGAGGAAAGCGATCCGGACCTTGCCTATCAGATTAGAAGCCTCATGTTTACTTTTGATGATGTGCTAAAGCTGGATGACAAGTCCCTGCAGGAAGTGCTGCGCGAGGTGAGTTCCGAAGACCTGGCCAAGGCCCTCAAGGTGGTCGACCCGGCGCAACGGGAAAAGATTTACCGCAACATGTCGAAACGTGGTGCGGAAATGCTCAAAGAAGAAATAGACCTCCTGCCGCCTACCCGTGTCTCGGAGGTGGAAAAGTCTCAGCGTGCTATTGTGGACGTGGTGAAGAAGCTGGAGGCAGAAGGAAAGGTTATCCTCTCCCGTGGGGCGAAGGAAGATGAATTTGTATAAGAAGAGAATTCTCAAATCGGAAGAGGTAAAAGTCGTCCCGGCGGGGACAAAAATAAAAACGGACTTGCCGGAGGAGTCCCCTGAAAGCCGTCTCGAAGCGCCAAAAACCCATGGGGAGAAGGAATCGGCAGTGGAAAACGCTTACTCGAGAGGTCTTGCTGAGGGTCGGGTTTTGGGGCGTAAGGAGGCGGAGAAGGAATTAGGAAACACATTGAAAACGTTGAAGGAAATGGTTTCTCAGCTGGGGCATCTGCGCACGGAAATTTTAAAGGGGGCCGAGAGGGATATCGTGACACTTGCGATGGCTATTGCGGAGAAGGTCGTGCACGATGAACTTACCACAAACAGGGATGCGGTGAAAGCTGTCTTCCGTGCGGCCCTGGAAGCCATTGAGGAGAAGGAGAGGCTAAAAGTTCGATGCAATCCCGAGGATATGAACATCCTCTCTTCATATCTTTCCGATTTGCGTGCTTCGCAGGGTAGTTTAAGTGAGGTTGAGTTTATAGGTGACACCTCTCTAAGGAGGGGGGGCGTCAAGATAGAAGCGGCCTTCTGTGAGGTCGACGCCTCCCTAGAGTCTCAGTTCAGGCAAATTAAGAGTGTCTTGTTTTCGTGATGAGCGATGTTTAGGTTTGAGTTTCAGAGTATTTTAGACCAGCGTGTGGCAATGGAAGAAAAGAGGCAGATGGAACTGGCGGAAGCCCTGAACACTTTGCAGAGGGAAAGAGAGAAGTTAGTCTACATAAAGAAAGAAAAGGATAACATGATTAAGGAGTATTACCGTTTGTCGGGAAAAGCCGTTCCAGGCATCGTGCCCAATTTGATCAGTGAGGCTATTCGTGCGAAGCGGGAAGAGGAACGAGGCCAAGAAGAGGTCTGCCGGAACTGTGAGAAGGAAGTGAATAAAAGGCGTCAGGCTTTAATCGAGGCCTCCCGCCAGAAAAAAGTAATGGAAAAGCTCAAGGAAAAGAAGCTGGCCGAATATCTGGAAATGATGAGGCAGAAGGAAACAAAAGAATTAGATGAAGCGGCCATCCTTCGTTACGGGAGCGAAGACACATGAAAAACAAACTCTTGATTATTGCCCTCCTCTTGGTGGCGGTTAAGGTATCTATCCTCATAGGCTGGATGGATTCAAAACCACCCTCTGGTGCTATTGCCCAGGACACGGATTTTGCATTGAGTTCCGAGCTTATGAGAGATAGTAACTTCATTTTAGCCATAAGGAAGAAGCAGGCTGAACTGGAAGAAAGGGAGGCAAATCTGAGAAAGGAGGAAGAGAGGCTCCTCTCCCTGAAAAATGAGATTCTGGCAAAGATGGAGGAACTACGACAACTGGAGGGTAAAATCGCCGCGGCAATGGAAGGGGAGAAGGGTGAAGAAGGGAAGAGGCTTAAAGACCTGGCGAGGGTTTATGAGAGCATGCCACCGGAAAAAGCCGCAGCTATGCTCTCAAAGCTGGATGTGAAAACGGCCGCTGGTATTACGGTCAATATGAAACGTGACCGGGCTGGTGCGATCTGGGGTCATCTGGAACCCCAGAAGGCGGTGGAGATTACCCGGGAGATAACCAGAAAAAAAATAGAAATGCTGGAGGAGATGAAGCCTACACCGAATGAATCGGCAGGTAAAAAGGGTGAACCGGCCAGGAAAAAATTGCCGGTTGCCGCGAAGGGGAAAAAGGACAAAGCTATGTAAGCACTTGATTTAGAAGAAATAATCCATTGGTACGCGCCTTGCACTGGTATATCCGCAAAAAAGGAAGGCGCGATGGTGGAAAAAGGGATAAACACACAACAGGTGACAGAAAAGGCCGGATTCCAAACCCTTCTTAAGCTCTTAAAAAAGATTTCTGGTGTGTCTTTTAAAGAAACTCTTCTCCAAATGCTCATGGAGGGGGCAGGGAAAAAAGGGGAGATGAAGGCTCTCCTTTCCCCAAATGTTTCTTTTCAAAAGACGGTAAGGGCAGACACGAAAGGGTTGAATAACTACCTCGGTCTTGATTCGATGGTGGGGATTAAACATGAGAGGGATTTGCCGGCGGAACTATCCGGGCTTTTAGCTCTCTTCACCGAGTTTTCGACGCCAGGGGGAAATTTGTCTATTCTTGAAGAAGTTATCGGGGTCCAGGTAGACCCTGATATTTTATTCCTCACAAGCCCCAAAGGGCAGGGCCTTTTAAATGCAGGAGAAAAGAGAAAGGTTTCTCCCCAGGAAGGAGCATTCATTCCCTCTTTCACGGTTTACCCGGAGCGAGCAAACCTGATGGTAGAAATGAGTAAAGAAACGGAAGCCTTAGGATTGAGTAAAGAGGTAAAATTGGCAGGAAAGACAGAGGCCAAGGGGGTGTTTGAAGAAGGGGGCATGTCTCGGCGGGAAAACGATGCTCCTCTTTTCAAGCTGGTTCCAGCTCCGTCAAAAAAGTTGGGGCAGGGAAAGGCGGTACAGGACGCAATGAGGGATAAATCCCTAACGGATATTGTAATCCCCCTCGATGAATCCAGACAGGTTTATATGAAGGTCGTTGAGAGAGTGGCGACCCTGAAGGTGATAAATTTAAGTATGTCAATGGAAGAAGAGGTGGTGACACAACCCCTTTCGGTGGAAATACACGCTCAGGTCGAGCAGTTTAAGGAACTGGTGAAGGCGTATCTCGTCGAGAGGGGAGTAAAGGAGGAAACGGCAGGGAAGGTAGCGGATCAGATAAAAGGGGTCGTCGTTACCATCTTGCGGGAGGAGAAGCCCATACCCATAACGACGGCTAAAGTTATTGAGGAAGAAAAACCTCTGCTGGAGAAGGGGAGGTTGGAAAAAGAGGCGGCGGTAGAAAACAGAAGGGAAATCTTATGGGGGAATAAGGCGACACCGGAAGCCAAAGTAGTGCCTCTTCAAAAGGCCTCCTCTCGCATAGAGCAGGATAAGCGTAAGGAAATGACTTCTCCTTCTCGACTTTTACCGGAAAGTCAGGTCATTCCCGTGGGAGAGGAATTGAACAAAGGGGAAAAAATTTCGGGAACGAAAGTAGAAAAATCGGAGGATATCCTGCCTCAGATAACACGGGCAGTGGAGGCTAATCTGGATAAGGGAGGAAGGGTGAAGGTAATTTTGGAGCCACCCCATTTAGGGGAGGTGGAGATGGAAGTAGTTGTGCGGGGCGACCGCGTGCGGGCGGTGATGGTGGCAGAAAACGGGGAAGTGAGGCAGGTATTGAAAAGCCATGCGGAAGAAATAAAACAGGTTCTGGCGGACCAGGGGTTAAGGCTGGAGCGCATTGAGATACGCACCCCGGAAGAGAAGCAGCTACCCCCCTGGGCGGGAAACGGCGGAGAAGGAGATAACGGTGGTAGTTACCGACGTCATCACGGAAGGCAGGATAAAAAGAACAGTAAAGATGACGATGCCTTTGCTAATCATCTGATACTTTCGGTGTAAAGGAGAGCAATATGGCTGATATAACTAATGTTTCTCAGACAGCTTCAACAGCGGCAGGAACCACGTCCAGCGCCTCTTTGACCACCAAGGCGATGGGTAAGGAGGATTTCTTGAAGCTTCTCGTGGCCCAACTGAAGAATCAAGATCCCCTCAATCCCCTGGATAGTAAGGATTTTACCGCTCAGCTGGCGCAGTTTTCAAGTTTGGAACAGCTAATAGGTATTAGCTCTGAGCTAAAAAACCAGTCTCTGAGCATTATGACCCTTGCTCATACGCAGGCGGTTGGCTTAATAGGGAAGAACGTAACGGTAAACGGAGAAAACACCATTCAGGTGGAAGGAAAACCTGTGTCCATCACATATGCTCTTGGTTCCGATGCAAAGGAAGTAACCATCACCATAACGGACGGCAATGGTAAAGTGGTGAAGACGATAAAGACCGGACCACAATCGGCGGGAACAAACACCTATACCTGGGATCCCGGTGAAGGGGTAACGGGTATTTATGGCATCCAGGTATCGGCGAAGGATGCAGAAGGTTCTGCAGTGACCACATCTACCATGGGAAAAGGAACGGTTGAGGCGGTGAAGTTCCAAAATGACAGTATCTATGTGGTGGTTGGTGGCAAGGAATACCCATTTGATAAACTCGTTTCTGTATCGTGAAGAAGGAGAGACCCTCGTTACCGGCCGTTTTTCGGCCGGTTTTTTTATGCCTTTTAAGGCGGCAAAATTTGCCGGGCGGCGGCCGTCTAATGATGATAACATTTTGATATTATTATGAATAATCTGATGGCATGGCCGTTGCTCTTTAGGATGTACAAAAGAAAAAAACCTTTTTTAGGAGGGAGATATGAGCACAGCTATTTCCATTGGAACGACGGGACTTACCGCAAGTTCCAAGCAGATGGACGTTATAGGTAACAACCTGGCAAACTCCAATACCCTGGGTTTTAAGGCAAGTGCCACTTACTTCGCTAGCATGTTAAACCAGAGCCTCTCGTCGGGTGGATCGATACAGGTAGGTTCTGGTGTTTCAGTAGCGAGTGTAGGTACTCTCTTCCAGCAGGGGGCCTTCGAGACTACCGGCAATGCCACAGATCTTGCCATTGACGGAGAAGGCTTTTTCATCGTTCAGGATTTAGAAGGGGGTGTTTACTATACTCGGGCAGGCAACTTACACATATCGAAAGAAGGTTATCTGGTGGACAACAACAATTACAAAGTATTGGGTTATGGGCGAACGAGGGTGGGAGAAAAGATAGACGAGATATCACCCATCTCTTTAAAAAATGTGCAGTCTATCCCTCAGGCTACCACCCTTTTCAGTATGGGGGTAAATCTCAATGACTCCAGCGAATCAGGTGAAAAATTTACCGTTTCCCAAACTGTTTACGATTCCAAAGGGGCCCAGCACAACCTTTCCACCATCTTCCAGAAGACGGAAAATCCCGGTACTTGGGGCTTCACGATAAAACTGGACAGCGATGAAGGGGATACAGATAAATATTGTGGTGTTATTTTCGATGCGGATGGAAATTTATACAAAATTTATCAGAGTGATATGACCGATCCAGAGACTAACAGTAAAACGCCAGACGATCGAAAGGTTACAATAGATTCTGTAAATTACGGGCAAATATACCCTCAAGGTAATTCGGGAACCACTACTTCCAATATCGTTCTGACTTATAATACTGGGAATTGGTCCGCGACTGCGGTGGGTATTTATAAAAATATGTCCCTCGCATTTCAGGGTAACAAACTTTCCCTTGACCTTGACGGTAAAGGGGGAGCTGACATTATCTTAGATGTTACAGGTACTTGGAAAGACAATGATACTATTTCCTTTGATTTAAGTTCTACCGTGTGTGACCTCCAGGATCTTGTGGTAACTTTTCCTGAGCTCTCTAATGGTGCAACTATAGGGGATGATAATGCTATAACCTGGAAGCTGAAAACGGACGAGATTAATAAGCTGACCGGCTATTCGAGCGCTTCCGTAGTCCAGACCCTGAATGCCGACGGATACCCTGCGGGAGTTCTCAAAAGCTTGAGTTTTGACAAAGACGGAACTATTACAGGTTTCTTTACCAACGGGCAGACCTCGAACCTGGGGAGTATTCTCCTTGCCAATTTCCCCAACCCCGGGGGCCTCAAAAAGGTAGGGAACTATTTTGCGGAGACCATCGAAAGCGGTACCGCGATAAAGAATTACGCCGGCACGGGGGGCCTCGGGGAGATCATTTCCAATACCCTTGAACTCTCCAACGTGGACACGGCCAAGGAATTCATCAGCATGATTCAAGCCCAGCGGGCTTACCAGGCCTGTGCCCGGGTAATTACAACAGCTAACGATATGCTGACGGAGCTAATGAACATCAAGAGATAAAATGATTTGACAGGGGAGAAAAATTAGACCATAGGGGAGAAGCAATAAATCTTCTCCCCTATAAAGAGAAAATTAAGGAGGCGGTCCGTGGGGGAAATGACGACAGGACCCATAAGTCAGCGTCTCCCCTCGCCGGTTGAGAGACAAACGCCTATGCCCACAGAGGGGCGCCGTACACCTCTGCCCGCCCCTTACGCCAGAAAGAGAGAAGAGTATATTCCCTGCCGGGAAGCGGCAGCGGGTATTTATGAAGCAGAAGAACTCCGTTTTAGCCTCGCCCAGTTTCCGTCCCCTTATCAGCGTCCAGGTCAAATCATAGACATCTGGGTTTAATACCTGGCACGTCCATTGCTGTATTCCTCTCCAGAAAAATTGGAGGGGGTGAATTTTGGACTTAGGCACCATTATAGGTATCCTCTTCGGCTTCGGTTTAGTAGCTATTGCCATATCTCAAGGCGGGGGAATCAGCTGGTTTTTAGATGGTCCCTCGGCCATGATCGTTCTCGGTGGAACTGTGGGGGCTACCCTCGTTAATTACCCTCTGAAGGATTTCATCGGTATCTTTTCCATTGCTAAACACGTCTTCCGGCGGGTTGAATACGACCCCAACCGCGTTATTGCCGAGTTTGTCCAGATGTCAAAGGTTGCACGCCGTGACGGAATTCTGTCACTACAGCAGGTGGCGGAAAAAACAAGGGACCCTTTCTTAGCTAAGGCCATTTTCTTAATCATCGATACACCGGATCCGGGGGTAGTCACGGAAATCCTGGAAACGGAGATAGATGCCCTGGCAGAGCGTCACCGCAAAGGTTCAGATATCTTTACCACAATGGGTAATTTTGCTCCGGCTATGGGTTTGCTCGGTACCCTTATCGGGCTTATCCAGATGCTCCGGAAGATGCATGACCCCTCTACCATTGGCCCTTCCATGGCCGTAGCTCTGATCACGACCTTCTATGGGGTAATCCTGTCCAATCTCGTTTTTATTCCCATGGCCGGTAAGTTAAAGGAGCGCAGTGCCCGGGAAATCATGATTAAACAGCTCATCCTAAATGGGGTCCTTTCCCTTCAAGCGGGAGATCATCCGCGGGTGATAGAACAAAAACTTCACTCTTTCCTGGCCCCGCGGGAAAGGAGGTCTTCCTTTGGTAATAATCCGTGAGCGGTCATTAAAATCTCCTCCTTCTGTGCCTACCTGGCAGACCGTATTCTGCTCCCTCTCCATGATTATCCTTACTTTTTTTATCATGATGACTGCTTGGTCCCAGTTTGAGGTGGAAAAGCTGGCCTATGTACGACGCGCCGTCGCACCCGCTAAAAAAGGGATTCAAGAGGTGCAGGCAGAAATGGAAAAAATGGTGCAGGAACAGGGAAAGGGAGGCTTAATGAGAATTGAAAAAAAGAAGGGCGGCTTCACAGCTATTCTGGCTACCCCTTTACTCTTTGCGACCGGTAAGGCAAGCTTGGATAGTTCCGCTTATCCTATTCTCGACGAAGTGGCCCGTATAACTCTTAACGCTGCTGTCTTTATTACCGTTGAGGGCCATACGGATAACACTCCTATAAACACGCAGGAATTCCCTTCGAATTGGGAACTTTCCGCCTTAAGGGCGGTAAACGTTATCCGTTACCTGCATCGTAAGGGCCTGCCACTAGACAGGCTTTCCGCCGTGGGCTTCGGGGAAAGTCACCCCGTAGCTCCCAATGATACGGAGGAAGGTAGGCAGAAAAACCGGCGCATAGAGATTGTGTTTAGTGAAGAGGCGTGCTGATGGCAGGAAGGGAATCCCCTCGAAAACATGTACCCCAGAACAGCTGGCTTGTGAGTTTTAATGATTTACTCACGCTTCTTCTTACCTTTTTTATCCTAGTTGTAGCACTATCGAGTGTTCATTCCGCTTACCTGAAAAAGGCGGCAGACTCCTTTTCTCAAACCTTTGATGCCGTTGGCACTGAAGGTGCATTAAAAGAAACAACGAAGGGGTCTCTCGAAAGTCTTCAGGGGCTCAAATTGAGGGAGGGGAAAAACACCATCCGTCTCTCCCTGAATGACAGCACCCTTTTTGAAAAAGGCTCGGCGGATATTTTGCCGGGCGCGTACGGGAATCTTAAAGAGTTGGCCTCTCTTTTGAAGGACGAAGAGATTATGATTCGCGTAGAAGGCCATACGGATAATATACCGATTCACACGGATAAATTCCCTTCAAATTGGGAGTTATCCGTTGCCCGGGCGGCAAGTATTGTCAAATTTCTGGCACATGAGGGTGTACCGGTACAAAAATTGTCCGTTGCCGGTTACGCAGATGCAAGGCCGGTAGCCCCCAATAGCACGGAAATGGGTCGGGCCATGAACAGAAGAACAGAAATAATTTTGTGGTGGCAGGAGGAACCATGGCAAGGAAAGAAGAATTAGAGGATACTGCTGAAGTCAAGCTTGAGGAAAAGCCAAAAAAATCACCTCTTATGATGGTTATGGTAATTGCCCTTTTGATTTTGGTTTTGGCGGCCATAGGGGTGGGGGCGGCCCTTTTCTTTATGCAAAAATCTGCCAAAGAAGAGAAAAAACAAGCAGTTACATCCACGGCTGCGATAGGCCCCCTGTGGGCAATGGAGAGCATGATTGTCAATCTCGCCGATGCGGGGGGAGAGAGGTATCTCAAGGTGGCCATGCAGTTTGAAATAAATAGCCCGGAGGTGGCGAGGGAATTGGAAGCGGTTAAACCGAAAATCAAGGACATGGCGATAGATCTTCTGAGTTCGAAAAACTATGCCGACCTGGCGGACAATGCAGGCAAACAGAGGCTCCGGGAGGAGCTCATGTTGAAGGCCAATAGCATTTTGACCCAGGGAAAGATAATGAAGGTATATTTTACTGAATTTGTTATTCAGTGAGAGTTTGAAATGGCGAACATTCTGACCCAAGAAGAGGTAGATGCCCTCCTCAGGGGGATAGCGGGGGGAGAAATAGACACGACACCGGAGGCGATTTTAGACGAATCCGGTATCATGGTCTACGACCTTACCAGCCAGGATCGGATCATCCGGGGAAGGATGCCGACCCTGGAAATGACTAATGAGAAGTTTGCTCGGCAGTTTCGCACCACCCTTTCCGGGTATATTAGAAAGGTGGTCAATATTACGGCCGTAAGCACCGATATGATGAAGTTCGGCGAATTTCTCAAGGTTCTCCCCGTCCCAACGAGCCTTCATCTCTTTAAGATGGAACCCCTTCGGGGAACCGCCCTTTTTGTGGTCGAATCGAAGATCATCTTTACCCTTGTGGATGTGGTATTCGGGGGTACGGGAAAAGAATTTTTCAAGATCGAAGGGCGGGAATTTACACCCATCGAGAGCAATATAATAAGAAAGATTGTTCTCGCCGCCCTGAGTGATTTGGAGAAGGTATGGCAGCCCCTCATAGAAAATAAGGTTTCCTATCAACGTTCCGAAGTAAACCCCCAGTTTGCCCATATCGTTTCACCCACAGACCTTGTGGTAGTGACCAACTTTGAGGTGGAGGTGGAGTACACGACCGGTCTTGTTTCCATCTGTTTTCCCTATGCCATGCTGGAACCGCTGCGGGAGAAACTGCAGGCCGGTTACCAAAGTGAAGAACTGGGGGTGGATCAGGCGTGGGCGGAGAAATTCAGGAATAGCCTGAATGCATGTTCGGTTGAACTTATGGTGGAACTGGGAACTACCAGCCTAACTCTGAGAGACGTACTGAACATGAAAAAGGGGGATGTCATTCCCCTGGAACAGGATGCCGAGGGGCCCCTTACCCTTTTTATCGAAGGAGTGCCCAAATTCCGCTGTTTTCCAGGGACATTCCGTAACAACTTGGTCGTAAAGATCGTAGATTTTATAAAAGAGGTCGAATAGGGAGGTGTGACCTATGGATCAAAGTGAAATCGATGCCCTGATGCAGGGGATATCTGGGGAAAGTGTAGCCCCGAAAGAAGGGGAGAAGGACGATAGTACCTTAGGGTGGGATGACGTTCAGGAAGAACTGGAAAAATCCCGCCGGCCCACGGCTGGAGCAAGTGAGGGACCCGCAGCGGAAGTTTCCATTCCCCAGTTCGCAGAAATACCCAAATCTCCTCCCTCGGGAGAGAAGATAGATTTGAATTTCATCCTCGATATTCCACTGACGGTGAACGTAGAATTGGGAAGAAATCGGATGTTAATCGGGGAATTGCTGCAACTGGGGCAGGGGTCGGTGATCGAGCTCACCAAAATGGCAGGAGAACCTATGGATGTCTATGTAAACAACCGCCTTATGGCCCGCGGAGAGGTGGTGGTGGTAAACGAGAAATTCGGGGTTCGCCTCACGGATATCATTTCCCCGGCCGAGAGAATCAATAGGTTGAAGTGATCATGGAAGGTGTATCTTACCTTAGCGCTCTCCTGAAGATGCTTTTCGCCCTGGGGTTGGTCCTTGCCCTCATGGTGGCTACCGTCTATTTCCTAAAACGTACCCTGGGACAGACGGTTGCATCCCGTAGTCAGGACGAGGTGATAAACGTTATTGCCGCCCGCTCTCTGGGACCCCGGACGAGCATCCTAATCGTGGAGGTCTTAGGGAAAGTAAGTGTTCTGGGCGTTTCCGCAGGGAATATGCAGCTTATTGCTTCCATAGATGATGAAAAACAGCTGGCCAGGCTAAGCCAGTTAAAGAAAGCCGCCCCCCTGCCTTCCCCCATATGGGAAAAAATAAGACGTAAAGCGAGAAAGCCATGAGGAAAAGTCCCGTATGGTTCCTCTTTGTTGTTGCGCTGATTTTATGTCTTGAGCCTTCGGTGGCCTCCGGACAGCCCTTTTCCCTACCTTCTGTTTCTCTTTCCATCGGTGGGCCTGATCACTCTAAGGCATCGACCACCGTCCAGCTTATCATCCTCCTTACGATTCTGACAGTGGCACCGGCTATTCTCCTTATGATGACCTCCTTTACCCGTATCGTGGTTGTCCTTTCTCTCCTGCGCCATGCGTTGAGTACCCAGACTCTACCGCCCAATCAGATTATCATAGGCCTTGCCCTCTTCCTCACCTTCTTTGTCATGGCCCCCACGTGGCAGAAAATAAATACCCAGGCCCTGCAGCCTTACTACGAAGACCGTATCTCCGGGGAAGAGGCCCTGGAGCTGGCTTCAAAACCCATTAAAGATTTTATGCTTCGTCAGACGCGAGAAAAAGACCTGGCATTATTTGTAAAAATATCGGGGGAAAAAAGGCCGCAAAAACCTGAAGATGTTTCCCTTAAAACCCTCATTCCCGCCTTTGTCATCAGTGAGTTAAAAACAGCTTTCCAGATAGGGTTTATCATCTATTTGCCCTTCTTTGTTATCGATATGGTCGTCTCCAGCGTGCTCCTTTCTATGGGGATGATGATGCTTCCTCCTATTATGATAAGTCTGCCCTTTAAACTCCTTCTCTTTGTCCTGGTTGACGGCTGGTATCTCGTGGTGGGCTCTTTAGTGCAAAGCTTTAAGTGAGGTGTAGTATATGACGGTAGAACTCGTAACAGGGCTTATGGCAGAAACGGTGCGGGTAATACTCTTTGTCGCCGCCCCTGTTTTAATCGTGGGTCTCGTAGTGGGGGTAGTAATCAGTTTGATACAAGCGGCGACCCAGGTTCAGGAAATCACCCTGGTATTTGTTCCTAAAATAGTGGCCTGTCTTATTGCCCTTATCGCCGCCTTGCCTTGGATGATGGCAACCCTCATTACTTACACCCAGAACCTGTTTCAGCACATTCCCATGTATGTAGGATGAATCTCCCCATTTTACAGACCGAGCAAGTAATTGGTTTCATCCTCGTGCTCATGAGGGTGGGGGGAATCCTTATCATGATGCCCATTTTTGGAGAGCGGGTAGTACCGGCCCAGGTTAAGGCAGGGCTTTCCCTCCTTCTTGCCCTGATTGTCTATCCCGTTCTCCCTGTATCAGCCGGGGATTTTAAAACGGACAGCACTTTACAGCTTCTTCTTAGGATGGGAGGGGAAGTACTCATTGGGGTTGTCATCGGATTTGTAGCCCGGATTGTCTTTGCCGCTGTCCAGACGGCGGGGGAACTTATGGGATTCCAGATGGGGGTCGCCATTGCCAACGTGGTGGACCCCGTCTCTTCTACCCAGGTTTCATTAATTTCTGAATTCCTCTATCTCGTCGCCCTGCTCGTCTTTGTGGTCGTGGACGGTCATCATATATTTCTCTCCTCTATCGTAGAAAGCTACCGTCTGATTCCCATCTTAGGTGCCAAGCTGGGGTCGGAAGCGGCACGGGAAATGCTGCTTTTAAGTCGAGATGTATTTGTTACGGGGATAAAGATCGCGGCTCCGGTTATTGCTACCGTGCTCTTCGTAAATGTGGGATTGGGTTTAATCGCGAGGACCGTACCCCAGATTAATGTGTTCATCGTGGGGTTCCCCCTGCAGGTCTTCATGGGGCTCCTTTTTCTGGGAATTGCCATGCCTTTCATCATCGTCCTCATAACCCATGGGATTGAAGGGATTTGGCCGGGGGTCAAGCGATTGTTATCTCTAATGGTGGGATAAAAAAAGATGGCGGAAAACGACCAGGAAAAGACTGAACAGGCAACTCCCAAGCGCTTGGAAGAGGCGCGCGAGAAGGGACAAGTTGCCAAGAGCCGTGAAATTTCTTCGGCGGCCGTCCTCATAGGAGGGCTCGCTTATTTCTGGTTCGGTGCTGCCCCCATGATGGAAAAGATGATGGCCATGATGAAGAGAAACTTTACCGCCGCCGCCACGGCCCGGGTCAGCATGGAGAACATTTCTTCCATCATGACCGGCATGATTTACGAGCTATTTTGCATTGTCCTTCCTTTATTTCTCCTTGCTGCATCTATCGCTCTCGTTATCAATCTCATCCAGACGGGCTTAGTTATGTCGGCCGAACCTCTCATTCCTAAGTGGTCGCGTATCGACCCCATCAGCAACCTCAAACGCCTCTTTTCTCTCCAGGCCCTTGTGGAACTCATAAAAAATTGCCTTAAGGTAGTCATCATCGGTGCTACCCTCTGGCTAACGGTAAGATCGGAGATAAATACAATTCCCCATCTCGCCCTCTTGAGTGTACCGGATATTGTCGCCTATGTCGGAAAAGTGGCATTTCGCATCATGACCTCCACGTGTTGGATTCTCATTGTCCTTGCCGTCCTCGACTATATGTATCAGCGGTGGGAGCATCTGAAGTCCCTCAAGATGACCAAGCAGGAAGTGAAGGAAGAGTTCAAGCAACTGGAAGGTGACCCCCTCGTAAAAGGGCGTATCCGGCGTATTCAACGCGAGATGGCAAGAAAGAGGATGATGGCAGCGGTGCCCAAGGCAGATGTGGTGATTACTAACCCAACCCACTACGCCGTGGCGCTGGAGTATAAGCAAGAAACAATGGCCGCTCCCGTGGTGGTGGCCAAGGGAGCGGATTATCTGGCGCAGAAGATTAAAGAAATCGCGAGAAAGCACCAGGTGCCCATTGTGGAGAACAAAGAGGTGGCACAAATGTTGTTTAAGTTAACGGATGTGAACGAGACCATTCCGGAGACATTGTATCGGGCCGTGGCGGAAATTCTGGCCTATGTTTACCGGATACGACATAACGGATAGGAGAGTTCGGACATGGCGATGGGTATAGCGGTTAAAAGAAGTTACCTTTCTGAAATAGCGGGCAGCGGAACTGCCTTCATGGCCCTCTTCGTTCTGGGCATCCTCATTGTCATGGTCATTCCCCTTCCTACTTGGCTACTCGACTTACTCCTTTCCATGAGCATCGTGATTTCCATGGTCATACTCCTTATGTCCATGTATGTGTCCAGGCCCCTCGATTTTTCCGTCTTTCCTTCTGTGCTCCTCACGGTGACCTTGCTTAGGTTATCCCTAAATATTGCGAGCACCCGCCTCATCCTCCTTCACGGTAGTGAAGGCACCGGGGCGGCGGGGCAGGTTATTAAAGCTTTCGGCACCTTCGTTGTGGGGGGTAACTACGTAGTTGGGTTCATCGTCTTCTGTGTCCTTGTGGTAATAAACTTCGTCGTTATCACTAAGGGTGCGACCCGAGTAGCAGAAGTGGCGGCCCGGTTTACCCTTGATGCCATGCCCGGCAAGCAGATGAGCATAGATGCTGATTTGAACGCCGGTCTTATCACGGATGCCGAGGCTAGGAGGAGAAGGCAGGAAATTGAGCATGAAGCCAATTTCTACGGCGCTATGGACGGAGCGAGTAAGTTCGTCCGTGGGGATGCCATTGCGGCCATAGTAATTCTCTTGGTAAACATCGTGGGAGGACTTATAATCGGTGTTCTTCAGCAAGGTATGCCCCTTGCCGATGCGGCCCGGAATTACACCCTCCTCACCATAGGTGACGGTTTGGTTACGCAGGTACCTGCCCTTATTGTGTCCACCGCGGCAGGTATTTTGGTTACCCGTACGGCGGGGGAAAACGACCTGGGAGAACAGCTGGGAACCCAAGTCTTCGGACAACCAAAGGCTGTCGCCATATCTGCCATTATTCTCTTTGCCTTTGGCCTTATTCCCGGTATGCCCAAAACGGCCTTTATGGTAGTGGCATTCGTTACGGCCTTCCTCGCCTGGAACCTATTGCGAAGGGAGAGGCAGCCGAAAGAAAAAGTAACAGAGGTACCGGCTGCCCCCGCGGCAGAGGCTCAACCCCTCGTTAGTGCCGTTGATCCGCTGGGTATAGAGGTTGGATACGGCCTCATTCCCCTTGTGGATGCGTCCCAGGGAGGGGAGCTGTTGCACCGCATCAAGGCCTTAAGGAAACAGATGGCGGCAGAGATGGGTTTCATCCTCCCAGCCGTTCATATTAGGGACAATCTCCAGCTTAAACCCAACGAATACAGCGTACTCATAAAAGGGGTTGAGATTACCAGGGGAGAAATTTTGGTGGGTTACCATCTCGTCATTGCCCCTGAGGACCCTGGACCGGAGATAAAAGGCATCCGAACAAAGGAACCTGCTTTCGGCCTCCCGGCCATCTGGGTGTCAGATGACGAAATGGAGAAGGCCCAGGCCATGGGACTCGTAGTGGTGGATGCGGCGACGGTAATTACCACCCATCTCACAGAACTGGTAAAGAACAACATAGACGAGCTCCTCGGGAGAATGGAGGTTCAGTCCCTCCTCGACAATTTGGCACAAGTTTACCCCAAACTCGTGGAAGACCTGGTGCCGAAGGTAGTACCCATAAATGTACTACAGAAAGTCCTCCAGCGCCTGCTCAGGGAGAGGGTATCCATCAGAGATCTCGTGACCATAATAGAGACCCTGGCAGATTACGTAGGCATGACGAAAAATGCTGATATTCTCGTGGGTTATGTGCGTCAGGCCCTCGGACGGAGCATCACCCGGCAGTATCTTGATGAGACGGGTAACGTCACGGCGTTCATGGTGTCACCGGATGTAGAGGATACAATTGCCCGTTCTGTTCAGCATAGCGAGTATGAATCCTTCATCTCCTTGGATCCACCTTTCCTCAATCGGCTCATTACAAACATAAGAAATGCAGTAACTGCGGCCACCAGCCGGGGAATTCAGACGGTAATTGTGACTTCTCCCCATATCCGTACCCATTTGCGCAAGGTGGTGGAGAGATTTTTCCCCAATGTGGCGGTCCTGGCCCATACGGAAATTGCGAGAGACGTAAATATCATGACCATCGGTATGATTGAGGCGAAATAATGCAACTTAAGAGCTACGAAGCATCATCGGTACAAGAGGCCCTGGAAATGATAAAAAGGGATCTGGGAGAGGAAGCGGTAGTTCTTTCCACCAGCCGGCGGGGAAAGATGGTGGAAGTAGTAGCTGCCCGGGATGATAAGCCCCCCCGGTTCAAGCAGTTTCCCGAGGTGCCATCCGATTGCGGTACGGGCGCCATCCAGGAAGCCCTCTCCGTCCTCTTCGACCTCCTCGGTCATCAGGGTAAGGTAGTAACCGATGCCTGGGCACCCGTTTATGACCATTTGGTTATGAGAGGGATTTCTAAGGCCGCGGCGTGTCGTATCACGGACCGGATGAGGCGCCTCGATCGCCTTGACGTTAAGGCAACGCTGGCAGAAATCATTCCCATCTACGAGTTTAAAAAAAGGGTACGTGTCTTAATAGGTCCCACAGGGGCGGGAAAGACAACTACTCTGGCTAAACTGGCTGCCATCTCTTCTTTCACTCTGGGGGAAAGCACAGCCATTATTACCACCGACACGCACCGTATAGCGGCCACTGATCAGGCTCGTATCTATGCCCGCATTATGAATCTACCCTTTGCCGTGGCGGCCGATGGGGAAGCCTTCAAGAGAGCGGTGAACAAATTTGCGGACAGGGAAGTAATCTACGTGGATACGCCGGGTCGTTCCCCCCGGGATCAGGAGGCCCTTGCTCGTTTGGCCAGCATAATTGGAGGGGGTCAGGAGATAGAAACCTGCCTGGTTTTATCCCTTACCTCTCAGCTCGAGCATCTTCTGCTCTCGGCTAAGGAATACAGCATCCTGGGGCCGGTTAGCCTGATATTTACAAAAGTTGACGAATGTGTGAACCGGGGTGCCATCTGTGATGTGGTGGAAAACACCGGCCTTCCCGTATCATGGTGGACCACGGGACAGAATGTGCCCGAGGACATCGAAAAGGCAACGACAAAAGGCATAGCAGAATTAATTCTGGGAGGTTGCACGTGGATCAAGCAGCCATGTTGAGAGAGATAAGTAAAGGGGGCCGGTCCATGAAGATGGATTTGCCGGTCAAGAAAGATGTTAGGGTAATCGCCATCACCAGTGGAAAGGGTGGGGTAGGGAAAACTAACATCGCGGCTAATCTGGGATATTACCTTGCCAAGATGGGGAAAAAGGTCCTCGTACTGGATGCGGATATGGGCCTCGCCAATCTTGATGTTGTCTTGGGAATCACTCCCCGTTTCAATTTGAGCCACGTTCTTTATGGGGAACGCACCCTTGCCGAAACGGTGGTGAGGGGCCCCGGGGGCATGATGGTCCTTCCTGCCTCTTCGGGTATTCAGGAACTGGCAGAGATGACGGGTCCCCAGAAAGCAATGCTTATCGATGAAATGAGCATATACGGCGGAGATATGGATTTTATCCTCATTGATACCTCCGCTGGTATTTCCAGTAACGTCATGTATTTCAATGCGGCAGCCAGGGAGATTATCGTTGTAGTGACCCCGGAGCCCACTTCTTTAACCGACGCCTATGCCCTGATGAAGGTCCTCTATCAGAAACATGCCCGTAAAAGGTTCCGGTTGCTTGTCAATATGGCAAAAGGGGCCAACGAGGCCAAGGTGGTGTACCATAGGTTGAGCGTGGCTCTTGGGCACTTCCTCCATATCGGGGTCGAGTATCTGGGATACATACCGGAAGATGAGAAAATGGCCGATGCGGTCCGTTGCCAAAAACCCGTCTCTATCCTCTGGCCTTCATCTCCGGCCGCCAAGAGTTTTAAGCTCCTTGCCAGGACTCTCGCAGAAGAAGAAGTGGAAGCGGAGGAAGGAGGGGGCATTAAGTTCTTCTGGGAATCTATCGGGGTAAGATGACGCCCAAAGAGAGGGAAGAAAAGATAAAAAAATATGCCTACCTTGTCCACACTGTGGTGAACAGGTTTCTCTCCCGACTACCACCGGAACTTGCCTCGGAAAAGGAGGATTTAATCAATGTAGGCATAATAGGTCTCATAAATGCGGTGGATAATTACCAGGCGGACAAAAACCCTTCTTTTGAGGCCTACGCCACCATCAGGATAAAAGGGGCTATTTTAGATGAGCTGAGGTCCAGGGATGTTATGAATCGCGGGGCTAGGGAAAAAAGGAAGCTTGTGGAAAAGGCCATGAGGGATATGGAAAAAAAATTAAATCGCCCACCAGAAGCGGAAGAAATCGCCACTTACTTAGGCATGGAGATCGAGGAATATTACCGCATCCTCGACGATTCCTCGAATGTGATGTTGATATACGAAGATGAGCTCCCGGAAAGTTTGGATGGTATCTACAACGGTGAAGAGATTTACGAAGCGGTGGACAATGAAAATCCCTTTAGCATTCTGGCAGACAGGGAAATGAAGACCCTCCTCCTGGAAGCCATCAAAAAACTCCCCCGGCAGGAACAGCTCGTACTTTCCCTTTATTACAACGAAGAACTCACCATGAAGGAAATAGGCCAGGTCTTATCCCTTACAGAGTCAAGGGTTTCCCAGCTACACACCCAGGCGGTTATGCGCCTTCGTGCTATGATACACAGGGAGAAAAAGATTCCCCCCCGCGGGAAGATAGAAAAAAAGCCCGTCTTGAATAGGCACATCATTGCGTAGGTGAAATAGAGGGCATGAGAAGAAAAGCCAGAATAGATTTAATGGAAGTGGATGAGCCGCCAAAGACGGAAGAAGAACCTGTGGCGGCCAAAGAAGGTGAGGTTTCCCAAGAGGAAAAGACCCTCCCCCGCAGGTTAATTAATTGGAAGATTTTCATTATCTCGTTTCCCATTGCCTTAGTCATAGCCGTCATAGGGATCACCGTATATTTCTTCTTGTCCCCGGGGGAAAAGAAAAAGGAGGAAAAGAAGGAAATACCCGTGGCGGCGGCGCCGATGATGTTAGAGCTAAACGGACTCTCCACGGTAGTAACTGACACAGGTGGTAAAGAGAGGCTAATCTTTTTTAATCTCGCTATTATACCCGGCTTAAATAAGAACCAACTATTCTCTCCTGAGGACCCGGAACTTAGAGCTTTGGTAGTGAGGACGGTGACTGAAACTATTTCCCCCGATTTCTTTAGCCCCCTGGGGCGAGAACGGGTAAAAAAGATGGTGAAGGAAAATCTGGAAAGGGAAAGGGGACCTGATTGCGTTAAGGCCATATATATCACCTCCTGGACGGTGCTTTAAAAGGGGAAATGGCATGTATCTCGCATGTTTATCTGAATGAAAGGGTTTAAAAGGGTGCCATGGTAAAAGGCATTGACGCTCAGCATATGATAACCCAGACGTACGTGACAGAGAAAATCCAGCAGGTACAGCAGCGTCAGGGCGATTTACAGCAGAGGTATTTTGATATCCAGCTCGCGGAGGAAAGGAAAAAGCTGGCCGAGAAGGTCAAAAAGTCTGAAGAGGCCGAGCGTTTGAGGTTGGAAGCTGAGGAGAAGGAAAAGGAAAAGAAGAAGGGCAAAGATGAACGCCATCCTTCCCAGGAAGAAGATGGCGAAGGGCATACGGTGGACGTAAAGGCATGAGATGATTAAGGGGCGTGGCGTATGACGGAAATTTGGCAACATGTACTGACCTACGTGCAGATTGCCGTGGATGTAATCCTCTGTATGGCAATTTTTGCCGCCATAAAAAGAATGGGGGGGAGGAAAGAACCCCTCTTGGACCGCCAGGAGATGAGGGATTTGCGGCAACTTATCGAAGATTCCCGCCTGGCAACGGATAAGTACATGGAAGCCCTGGAAGAAGGGAGAAAATCAGCGGAAGAGATGGCTTATCTCCTACTCGAACGAGAGAAAAGGGGGAGAGAACTCCTCGAGAAGATAAACCGGACCCTGGCCGAGGCGGCCAATGTACCCGTATCCGTGTACCGCTCCGTGGAAAAAATGGCGGAAGAGGGGATGGAGCCCGGGGAAATCTCGAAGATTACGGGGTTAAATGAAGGGGAAATCAGGCTCATGATCAGCCTGGCTCAACATAGGATGGGTAGAGGTAAATGAGAACGGAGGCCGTTGGAAACGCGGATTTACTCAAGTTGGTAAGGGGACTACCACCCCTATCCGTGGGGGAAACGGTGTCGATTAAGATTTTGGGGCACCAGAACGGCAAGTATTCGATAATATTGAACGGGCAGTACTTAGAGGCAGAGTCCAACCTGCCCCTGCAGATTGGGGAGAGGATAAAGGTGCGAATAGAAGCACTGGAACCGAAGGTCATCCTCGTACCGCTGGAAGAAGTGGATTTGGAAAAAGAAATAATGGCGACCCTTAAAGGAAACCTCCGATTATTCCGGCAGGAGCCTGATTTGCTGGGCAGGGTCTTTAATCAAGGTTTAAAAATAATAAGAGCGGCGAAGCAGGGCGTACTAAGGGTTTACTTTTCCAGGGATAATCTCGAGAAACTTATCGATAAGTGGGAGAGCCTGATGGGGAAAGCATTAGATGTGCGGGAATTTGCCGCTGAGCTTGGTCTTTTCCATGAAAGGAATCTGGCAAGGGATAAGAACGTCTCTGAAAATTTAAAGGCCATCCTGATTAGGCTAAACGAGGAGCTGGAGGGAGCGAAATTGCCCCGAATGAAAGAGATGGAAGAGTTATCCGGATGGATTTCTGCGACTTTGAGCCGTATTGAGTCCTGCCAGGTGGTAAATGTCTTAAGTCAAGAAAGGGGTGGGCTCTTTTTCCTCCCCCTGCCTTTTCTATTTGGGGGAGAGATAAGGATAGGTGAATTCTTCGGGGAGGCAAAAAAAACGAAGGAAGGGAAAGAGAGCCGGATATGGTTTTACATTGACCTGCCCGTTTTAGGACCCATCATGGTGGAGATGCGCTTCCTCCCCGAAAGGCTCTCCGTTCTTGTTCGATGCGAGAGAAGGGAAAGTAAGGAGTTTCTGGAAGGGAAGATGGCCTCTCTAAAGGAAAGGCTGGATAATCTCGGTTATAGGGTCGCCACCTTGGGATGCAGGATTGAAAGTGATTTGGAATCAATTCGCCGGGACCTGTGGCAGGCAGTACCGGCTTATAACGAAGGGGCTTTAAGGATCAGCGTATGAAAGGGCTAAAGAAAGCAGCGGCTATTGCCTACGATATGGAGAAAGATCGAGCCCCGCGGGTTACGGCCAAAGGACAGGGGGTATTAGCAGAAAAGATTATTGCCGTAGCCAGGGAACATGGGGTGCCGATTAAAGACGACCCTGCTTTAGTGGAAGTACTATGCCGCCTTGACCTCGATGAATACATACCGGTAGAGCTCTACAAGGCCGTCGCCGAGATTCTCGCTTTCATTTACCTGGCCGAAAATGAGAAGGCCTAACATCTTAAGGGGTGAGTGTAAAGATGGGTTACGGGATAAGTGAAACGGCAGACGTGATGGGCAGATTAATCCAGAAGCTGGAGTATGCATCTGCCAATTTGGCCAATTCGTCCACCTCGGGTTACAAAGCTGTTCATCTTTACGCGGTTAATAAGGAGAAACAGGAAGGCGAGACCACTACTCCTGAATTAGTACCTATGGTGGACTTCTCTCCCGGCCTTGCCCAGAGGACGGGTAACCCCCTGGATGTGATGATAGAGGGGGAAGGGTTTTTCGTCATTCAGACGAAGGATGGACTCGCCTATACAAGAAGGGGCGACTTTACCCTCGATAGGGATGGGCGATTGGTGACCCAGGCAGGTGATCCGGTGTTAGGTGAGGGGGACAGGCCCATCAACGTAAAGGGCGGACAGGTGTCCATCTCCGAAGATGGGGCCATAAAGGTGGATAGTGAGGAGGTGGGAAAGTTAAGCGTTGTTTCTTTTGAAGACCCCCTCCGCCTAGAAAGGAAGGCTAACGGATACTTTATGAGCCCCGTGCCGGGGAGGAAGGTGGACCGTCCGAAAGTAGTGCAGGGGGCTTTAGAGATGTCCAATGTAAACGCAATCCGGGAGATGGTGGATTTGATAGATATTCAGAGGTCTTTTGAGATTTACCAGAAGGTAATTCAAACGGTAAGCGAAGAGGAGAGAACCGCCACCTCTCGGGTGGGAAGATTAGCATAAAGGAGGATCGCCAATGATAAGGTCTTTATACACCGCCGCCACCGGAATGGTAGCAGAACAATTGAACCAGGATGTCATTGCCAACAACCTGGCCAATTTGAACACCGTGGGTTTCAAAAAATCCCGGGCTAACTTCCAGGACCTCATGTACGAGGTGCTGACTAAGGCTGGCTCCCTTTCGGCCACGGGACAGCAATTGCCCTCCGGTATCGAAATCGGTCTCGGTTCGAAAATCGTCTCTACCCAGAAAATCTTTACCCAGGGGGATTTTCTGTCGACGGGTAACCAGCTCGACTGGGCCATCGAAGGCAACGGATTCTTCCAGATTGATGATGGTCAGGGTAAGACCCTCTACACACGGGCGGGTAACTTCAAACTGAACAAGGACGGAAACATTGTGAATCAAGACGGGCTACTTCTTACCCCTACCCTGAACATACCTCAGGGTACAGTCCAGATTACCGTATCGAAGGATGGAACGGTTACCGCGACGGACAAGAATGGCAATGCTACCACCGTGGGACAGATCACTATCGTTACCTTTGTTAATCCGGCAGGTTTGACCAGCGTGGGGAGAAATCTGTACGAAAAGACGGATGCCTCTGGTGATCCAGTAGAAGGGACACCAGGCACGGAGGGACGGGGGACCATCGTCCAGTTCTTTTTAGAAAATTCAAACGTGAATGTCATCGATGAGATGATAAGAATGATTACTGGTCAGAGGGCATATGAAATCGATTCTAAAGCCGTCCAGACGGCAGATACGATGCTGGGGATTATCAGTAACCTTAAGCGTTAGTTTCCTCTTTCTTTTTCTCTGCTTTCCACTTCACGGGGAAACGATGATTAAGGGGGAAAAGATAAGAGAAGAGGTTATCCGCCACATAGAGCGGTCCATGCCATGGGACCATAAAGAGGTACGCATGGATGTGGAATTACCACCCGACCAGGCAGATCTCACGGAAAAAATGGCCATTATCCGGGTGGAGACGGTGGGCAAGGAGGACTATCTCGGGGAGATGACCTTTTTGGTGCGCATATCTCAGGGTAAGATTCACCGGCAAATTACGGTGAGAGGTACAATTGAGCTTTTAAAAAGCGTTATTGTGAGCGCCCGAGCCCTGCCGGCGGGATCGGTCATTGGGGAAAGTGATATCCTGGTGAAGAAAAAGTGGGTCACCCGACTGGACCCCCTGCTGGTTTCCTCCCCTGAGGAAGTAGCGGGCAAACAACTCAGCACCTCCCTCAAGGCCGGAATGGAAATAAAAAGAACTACACTTACAGCCCCCCTTCTCGTTAAGCGGGGAAAGACAGTAAGAATCAACCTTGAAAAGGGACCCCTCAAAATTTCTACCATTGGGGTATCGGAAGAGGATGGGGCTCAAGGGGCGTTGATTCGTGTACGGAACATCTCTTCCAACCGCCACGTGTACGCGCGGGTGGTGGGAGAAAACCTGGTTCAGGTGGAGTTCTGAAGGAGGTGGTTTTTATGAAGAGGGTATTTATCTGGGTCATAATATCCCTTTTATTGGCAGGGTGTTATCAAACCCAGTATGCCATTAAGGACGATGTGTACGAAAGGTTGAAGGAAGCACCCCCTCCACCACCGCCGGCCACCTCTCCCGGTTCGTTGTGGAAGGGCGAAAGCAATCGCAATATGCTCTTTAGCGACAACAAAGCCATGTATCAGGGTGATATTATTACGATTGTAGTGAACGAGACCTCATCGGCGAAAAACGATGCAAGCACGAATACATCTCGCGCCACCTCCACGGAAGCCAAAATATCAGCCCTCCTGGGACTGGATACCTCGATCCTTAAGAGAAATGCCAATATGGGAACAGAAATAGCAGCTGGGGGTACTACCGCCTCCACCATGAAGGGAAGCGGTGACACCAATCGGGGTAATACCCTCAAGATGAATATCGCCGGGCGGGTTGTTAAGGTGCTAGAAAACGGAAACCTCCTCATTGAGGGGCGTAAACAGGTAACCATCAACGATGAAGACCAGTACATCGTCATCACAGGTATCATCCGGCCTCAGGATGTTACACCGGATAACACGGTGGATTCTAAAAATATAGCCGATGCCCGGATTATCTACACAGGGGCTGGAGTAGTCACGGATAAACAGCGGCCAGGCTGGGGCACGAGGATACTCGATTGGATCTGGCCATTCTGAAATGAGGTAATTGGTTATGAGAAGATGCCTCTTCATTTTGTTAGCCCTTATTGCTTTAGCAGGAATCGCTGTTCCCTCCCACGGGGCGAGGATAAAGGATATCGCCGGCATTGTAGGTGTTCGTGATAATTTGCTTATAGGTTACGGGCTCGTTGTGGGGCTCATGGGTACGGGAGATGATTTGAAAAATGGCTTCGGTCGGGAGACGGTAGCCAATATGCTGAGCCGACAGGGTCTTTCCGTGAAAGACCGGATTTCCCAGATAAAATCTAAAAACGTGGCCTCCGTCATGGTAACGGCAAATCTACCGCCCTTTGTGAAGCCCGGGGCACGCATAGACTGTACCGTTTCTTCTATAGGCGATGCGACGAGCTTGCAGGGCGGTACCCTCATCATGACGCCTCTGCGGGCACCGGACGGAGAGGTTTACGCCGTATGTCAGGGTAGTATCTTAATCGGGGGTTATCAGGCGGGGGGAGCAGCCGCTTCTGTAACCAAAAATCAGACCAATGTAGGGATAATCCCCAACGGGGCCCTCGTGGAAAAAGAAGTGCCGGTGGAGCTGGGCCGGGAGGGGAAAATAACTATCGTCCTCTACAGCCCCGATTTTACAACTTCTACCCAGATGGCAAACTGCATAAATAACGCGATGGGAAGTAGAGTGCAGGCCCGGGCAAAGGATTCGGGAACGGTGGAGGTCCTTATAGGACGAGAGTTCTTGCCCCACATAACCTCCATTGTGGCAGACCTGGAAAATATAGATGTTCCTGTTTCCAATCGTGCTGTGGTCGTGTTGAATGAGAAGACAGGGACAGTGGTGATGGGAGAAAACGTGCGCATATCCACCGTTGCCATCGCCCACGGAAACCTTAGCATCTCTATAAAGGAAAACTACAATGTCTCTCAGCCAATGCCCTTTGCCCCCCGTCCACCCTCCGGCGCCGGGGTAGTGAAAGATAAAAAGGGTGGGGTCATCGTGGCACCTGGAGGGCAGACTGTGGTCACGAAGGATACCCAACTCTCCGTGCAGGAGGAGAAAAACAGGTTGCTTCTCGTACCGCAGGGGGTTACGATTCAGGATGTCGTCCAGGCCCTGAATGCCATAGGTGTTTCGCCAAGGGACCTCATTACCATTCTTCAGGCTATTAAAGCCGCCGGTGCCCTTCAAGCAGAATTGAGGATTATATGATGGGCGAGCTAATTGTAGGGGGAACAAAGGCTGCTGGGAATGCAGCAATAGTTAAAAAAGCGGACACAGATGAGAAAAAGCTACGGAATGCCTGTGCCGATTTTGAGGCCATCTTCATCTATCAGCTCATGCAGTCGATGCGCAAGACGGTGCCCCGGGGAGGGTTCCTCCCCCTTTCGGCCGGTCGTTCGACGTGGGAGATGGTCATGGACCAGCATCTGGCTGAAGCTATTTCTCGTCGAGGGGACGGCTTGGGACTGCAAAAAATACTTTACGAGGAGCTCAAAAAAAAATTAAAGAATTCCCAAACCCAGCCGATAAAAGATATAAAAGAATAGGAGAGGTGCAGCAAAAATGAAGGTATCTGGAAATAGCGAACTTAAAAATGACGCCCTCTATAAGTACCAGCAGACGGAAGCCGTGCAGAAAGGAAATGGGAAGGCGGAAAAGAAAGACTTGGGCCTCCTCGTGCCGGAGGATAAGGTAAGCATCTCTTCCGGAAGCAGAGAGATAAACATCGCCCGGGCGGAAATAGAAAAACTGCCCGAAGTGCGCGAAGAGCGCGTAGCAGAACTAAAGAAGGCTATTGCTTCAGGTACGTACAAGGTGGATGCGGAAAAGCTAGCCGATAAGCTCGCATCCGAATCCTTGATTAACATCTTCACATGATACCTCCCGCGTCTTTTGCCTCGTTAATTAGTCTTTTTAATCGGGAAGAGCAGGCCTGGGAAGCGCTACTTAGAGCCCTAGAAGATGAGGCAGAGGCGGTTAAATCTCAAAAGTTAGAGGCTATCACTACAAGCACCCAAAAGAAAGGGGAAACCATAGGGGTTCTTAGCCTCGCGGTGGAGGAAAGAAGAAAATTCCTGAATGAAATAGCCTTAGAATTAAACCTCCCCTCTCCCCTTACATGGGGGGTGCTCATTAAATACGCTTCCCCTGACCAGAGGCAAGAATTAACCGGTTGGATGGAAAAATTTTCCGCCTTCGGGCGGGAAGTAAAGAAAATCAATGAGGGGAATGCCGACTTGATAAAAGCGGCTCAAGAAGTAGTATCCCGTTCCCTTCAGTTTCTCCAGCGTGCCATGGGGGAACAAGCCAACTACAATCAAGGAGGTCAAGTCTCGGCCCAACCTTTGCAAGGGAAAATAGTATCAGAAAGGGGGTAGGGCCGAATGTCTATCTCAAGCCTTCTCTATGTTGCCCGGGATGCCCTGGGGGTGAGCCAAGTAGGCATCGATGTCACGGGGTCAAATATTGCCAATGTAAATACGAGTGGTTATTCCCGCCAGAGGGCTGTAATCAATTCTACGGGCGGTGATTACGTTAAGGGGATGGTCTTTCAGGCGAGTGTGTCTGTTGATAGGATTCAGCGCCTCTACGACCGGTATTTGGAAGGGCAGATGATCACCCAAAAGCAAAATATCGGTTACTCTTCAACCCTGAACGATCGCCTCTCGAGCATTGAGAGCATTATGAACGAGGCTCAAACAGGGGGATTAAACGACCTGCTCAATAAGTTTTGGTCTGCATGGGAAAATCTCTCAGCTAATCCGACCGGTCCGGTGGAAAGAGATTCCGTCGCGGCCATGGCCGAAAGTGTGGCCACTAAGTTAAACAGTTTCGCTGGGGATCTCATCCGCCTGAAAGGAGATATCAAGACATCTATCCGGGATATAGTAACATCCGTAAACTCCATGACAGCGGAAATAAGGAATTTAAACGAGAGAATCGCAGAGACGGGGGTTAAAGGCGGGGAAACGAATATCCTGTCCGATAAACTCGTGGGCCTCCTAGGAGACCTGGGAGAGTCCATTGGCATCACCTGGAACGAAAACAACGACGGGACGGTAAGTGTGTTCCTTCAGAATGGTGTTCCCCTCGTAGAGAGACTGGTATCCTATGATCTCCAGGCAAAAGACTTAAGTGACAGAATTGTGGTCTCCTCTGTGAAGGTGAATCCCAATGAAGAGCTAAACACAGTGATAAGCAAGGGGAAATTAGGTGCCCTCCTTGAGTGCCAGGATGAGATTATTCCCCAGTATCAGAAACTTTTGAATAATTTTGCCAGCTCCCTGGCGGATGCGGTCAATAAGGTACACCGGCAAGGTTTCGATATAAACGGAAACGCGGGGGGCGATTTTTTTGTCTATTCGTCTTCAAATCCTTCCATGACAATTCGCCTAAATCCGGATATCGCCTCGGATCTCAGATTAATTGCCGCCTCTTCCACAGTGAACAGAGACGGGGAAAATGCAGCCCAGATTGCAGCCCTGAAAGATGCCCTTATTATGGAGAACGGTTCCGCCACACTAAACAGCTACTATGCGGCCATCATTGGACGCATAGGCCGGGAGGTGGCAGACAGCTCTAAAGACTTAGAGCACCAAAACGTTGTCCTGACAAATGTGACGAGTAGAAGGGAGAGTGTATCCGGCGTTTCCATTGATGAAGAGATGATTGAGCTCATGAAGTATCAGATGAGCTACGCCGCGGCAGGACGCCTCATTAGTGTGACGAATGAAATTCTGGATATTCTCATGAATCTGGGGGTGAACTCATGAGAGTAACGGAAAATATGAAATTCAATATGTCTTTGGGGAGTCTCTTTACCATCCAGAGCCAGTACAGCAGTCTCCTCGAAAAGATGGCTTCTCAGAAACAGATAAACCGGCCCTCCGATGATCCTGTAGGAATTACGCGGGTCCTCGCTTTAAGAACCCAGCAGGCGGCCGTAACCCAGTATAAGTCCAATATAGAGAAGTGTGATGCCTGGATTAACATGACGGAAACAAAGCTGAATTCGGCCAATGACCTCCTGGTAAAGGTTAGGGAACTTGCCCTTTCTCAGGCTACGGCCACAGCGTCAGTCGATACAAGGAAGATTGCGGCATCTCAAATAGAGAGCATAATTGAGGAGCTGCGCTCACTTGCCAATTCTCGCTTCGAAGACCGATACCTCTTTTCCGGGAGTTTGAACGTGGAGCCCTTTAGTGCTTCTTCCCAGTCTGCTTCAATCGGGGCAGTGGTGAGGGCTGAAGGCAACGTGTTCGACGGCACCGCTGCAGCGTCCGGTACGTATACGGGAACCCAGAACAAGACTTATGTCCTGAAAGTGACGGCCGGCGGATCCTTGGATGAGGTAAAATACGTTATCTCCTCCGACGGCGGTAAAACATGGGGGTCTGAACAGACAGGCCTTTCCTCGCCCGTGAATATTGGGGAAGGGATCACTCTCACCTTTGGTAGCGGAAGTAAAGATATGGCAGAGGGAGACATCTTTTACGTTTCTGCTACCGCGGCGGGTTACTATCGGGGCAATGGAGACAAATTATCCCTTACTATTAGTCCCGGGGTCTCCATTCAGTACAGCTTAAGTGGGGAAGAAATCTTTACCGACCGTGGCTCCGGTACGGTGGACGTGTTTAAGGTATTGAACGATTTAAAGACGGCCCTGGAAGGGAATGACGTGAATACTATCAGCGATTCGTTAAGTGGCATAGACGAGGCATTAAAGCAGGTAAGCCTCGGTATCGCCCGGTGCGGTACCATTGGGAATCGCCTCGATATTGCTAAATCCAATTTAGAAGAGCTCTCTACCCGTTTGACCTCGTCTCTCTCTTCCACGGAAGATGCCGATATGTCTGAGCTGGCCACCTTATACTCTATGAAGCAGGTGGCCCTTCAGGCGTGCTACGCCATGGCGGGGAAACTAAATGAAACTTCGATTCTTCAATACTTGAAGTAGGGGGCTTATATGCTTATCCTGACACGGAAGTCGGGGGAGACGATTATGATTGGTGACGATATTACCGTTACCATTCTGGAGGTAAGGGGGAATCAGATAAAGATAGGTATTGAGGCTCCGAAAGAGATAACTATCCATCGGGCGGAGGTATATCAAATGATAAAGGAGCAGAATAAAGCAGCCCTGAGTACGGCCTGCGATCCTGCTTCCGTTTGGCGTCTCATGAGAAGAGGGGAAGAGAAATGATTATCCACACAAGATTCGGGGACTGGGAGGTAGAGGAGAACAAGATCATCACGATGGAAGGGCCCATTCTCGGTTTTGAAGGGGTGAAGGAATATGTCCTCTTGCCTGCCGGGGAAGGGGTGCCTGTGTATTGGTTTCAGGCGGTAAGAGAGGTAGGAGTGGTCTTTATGGTTATGGACCCCCTTTTAGTGCAACCCCGTTATGCCCCCAATCTAAAAGCTGCCTGTGAGCGGTTGGAGATTAGGAAGGAGGAAGAAATGGCTCTAATAGCCATTGTTACGGTGAGGGAAAATCCCTTTTCGGCAAGCTTGAACCTGCGTGCCCCCATCCTTATTAATGCCAGGACGAGAAAGGGAAGGCAGGTTGTACTCGAAGAGGATACCTATCCCCTTCGCTATCCTATCGGTGAAATAATGGGGGGAAAAGAAGCAGAAGGGATCCTCTCCCTTTCGGGTGAAGCGGTTAAACGTTGCGGTTGAACAGCATGCCTACAAGTTCGGACATTCTCTGGTAGAGGGCTTGGATTTCTTCCGGGGGTATTTCCCTTATAACTTCCCCCGTTTCCCCATTTACGACCATGATAGCTATTCTTTCTCCGTGCTCGCCGTAAGTAGTGAATTTGAGATTTACGTTCATCCGCTCGATGTGCTTCTGCATCTCTTCGGCCATGCGGCGCAGATCTGCTTTCGATGGCTCCTCTGCAGGTGTTTTTCTTTCCCCTACCATCTGGTTAGCCCTGGGGGTAACTTCGGCGGCAGTGGAAATAGCTCCGCTTGCCCCCACCAGGGAAGAGATGGGTAATGCTTCAGTTACAGACCCCACGTTCATTTTTTTACACTCCTTTCCTTTTTATCTTTTTTATCGGATATTTTCGGAAAAAGTTGAGGAAAATTTTTATGTGGATGCATCCACGAGGTGCCCGGTGGCCTGTCTCTTTCCGTAGCCTTTAAGGCTAAAGAGGACACCCTTTTCCTTTTCATAGGTGCCCTTGAGAAGACGCATTATTCTCTCCTCCAAGGCTTCTACTTCCCTCATAATTAGAGAGATTTTTTGCCTTTCCTCTTTTTTCAATCTTCTTTTTTCCCTGTCGATCCTTTGCTTTAATTCTTCTCTCTCCCTTATGAGGGATAAAGAGGCTTCCATATCTTCTTTCTGCAGGGATAGGTAGAGAAAGTGGGTAGTGGCTAGGTAATTTTCCCAAAGGTGAAACATTTTTATACCTGCCAATTTCTGGCCGTCATGATGGTCTGACGCTGGCCGTAAGGAACCTGGTTTACCCGTTTATCCTCCGCCTTGATTTGTTCGCTGGCCAAGGTGCGCCAGGCTTCCGCCAATTCTTCGAGGATATGCACCACGTGCTCAAATTTGCCCAAATCCCTTTTCAAGTCGGCTTCCGTTATGGTTTTCAAGATGTAAAGGTATAGGCGTCTAAGATTTTGCGATATTTCCCCGCCCCTTTCCATATCGAGGGAAGAATTGAGCTCGTGGATGATATCGATGGATTTGGTTACGCATTTACCCTTTGTAGCATAGTCACCTTTCTCATAGGCCTCCTTTGCCGCTTTGATCTGGGCTATTGCCTGCTCGTAACACATAACGACCAATTTCAAGGGACTAGCGGTAAGGTAGTCAACCTGCCGGTAAGAGTTAAGGCCGTCTGTCATAGATTGTTCCTCCTTTGTCATTTTGTTCCCCAGTTTTTACTAATCATGTTTATCTGAGACGAAAGCCAGTTGCTCTGGGCCTGGAATCGGCTTAAGGCGAGCTCCATCTTAGCGAATTTGCTGAGCATTAGGGTTTTCTTCTTGTCGAGTCTTTCTTCCATCTCCGAGATTTTATCCGTGAGGGAATTTATGGTTTCCTGCAGCGACTTCTGTTTGTAAGTCACATATCCATCGATGGAATCGGTCATGTTAAAGAGGGCACGGCTAAAGAGTTCCCCCACACCCAAGGTAAGCTTCACGGTTCCCACTTTCCCGGTGGAGGTGCCGGTATATTTAATGGAAAGCCCGTCGCTACTGCGCAGAACCTGGCCCGAGCCGGTGGCCGAGGAGCCGTTAATGGTACCTACTATGTCCAGGCCATTATCAACGGTTTGTTGCCCTGAGGTCCATATCAGGTTATTGGCCTGGGTGATGGTGAAGGAATAGGCACTGCCATACTGATTATGCCGTAAAATAAGATGCCCGTCTTCGTTTAGGGCGGTGATGTCTATGGGATAACGGCCCTTCTGTCCCCCCTCGTTTGTGTAGGATACTTCACCGAAGTTAAGGTCATGGGCATTGGTGTAGTTTAAGGAAATTGATAAGTTACTCGTTCCCGTCACCTTATCTGTGAGAACGAGACGGCCGGAGGAATCTATGGTGGCGGTAACCGCGTTGCCGTAGGCGGCCTCGATGGCAGAAAGAAGCCCCTGGACCGTGTCGGTAGCGGGATCGGAAATGGTGTATGAACCGGACACCGACCGTCCACTGTGGGTTGTGCCGGAAAAGGAAATGACATCGTTTGCTTCAAGGTTCGCTGAACCAGATTCGGTGTATACACTGTCCCAGGTGGTTGCCGACGTAATATATGAAGTTTTTTCGGCATTGGCATAAAGAGAACTAGCTCCTACAATTGTCTGGGCGTAAAAGGTGGCAAGTTCGCTGTTAATGGCTGATACGATTTCGTCTACCGTCATGCCCGAGGTCAGGTTCACAATGGCTTGAGCAGAGCCATAGGTGATTGTGAGGGTCTCATTACCTGATAGACTTCCGGTCAGATCGGAGGGAGCCGAAGTGCTGCGGGTGGCCGCCTGAGTGATATTTACGCTGTATTCACCCGCGCTGGTATCGTAGCTGTGGCTTATGTAAGTGAGATCTCCGGAACTCGTCTGGGCGGTGGCAGCAAAAAGGGACATCACATTACTCATGTTGGTTGTTAGATACTGGCGCAATTTTGTCGTATCAACGGAGAGCTGGCCGTATCGGTCCACGCTTATGCCCACGAGCCCCAGGGTGGAAAAGCTGCTGTCCACGCCCCATACCTGACCCACGAGGAGGGAAGAGAGCTGATTTTTCACGGAAAGGAGCGTGCCGTCTGCAAAAAGCACTCCCCCAGTTTCTTTGGTTGTTTCGTCGTAGGATGTCTGGGTTTTTATGAAAGAGGCAACATCGTTGTAAGCCGTAACAAAAGAATTGATTTTAGAAATTATGGCATCAATGTCCGGCGTCAGGCGGACATTGATTTCTGTATCCGGGTCGGCCTTGAGCAGGTTAAGTGTTACCCCCGATATTACGTCGCTTATCGTGTTGCTTGCCGAAGTTATGTTGACTCCATCCACCGTTATGGAGGCATCTGAGCCGGCAACAAGCTGCCTTTTTCTAAGGACGGAAGCGGTGCCTAAATCCCCATCGGAATCGAATCTCAGGGTTAAGTCGTCGCCTCCCCCCTCATTCTTCACGGCGATTTTTACGGCCAGAGGACTTGTACCCGTGGTATTATCAACGATGCGAAGCTTCCCATCAGAAGTGACGGTGGCTGAAACATCACCGAAGAGGGATTCTATCTTCGTAAGTAGTTCTCCCACCGTAGTGGTGTCCGATAGAACAAAGGACGCGTCGTAGACTGAATTTCCGGTCGTGTCCGTACCCTGAAGTACGATATAATCCCCCGCGGCGTATCCCGTGTAGCCGTCGATATTTTTAAGGAGGGTAGAGGAGGTAATGGCGCTTCCTCCGGCTCTGTTGGCCACATCTCCCGTGACACCGTAAACGTCGCTTACCCCCCCTTTTACCAAGCCCAGCGTTTCCAGGATGTTATTTTTGTCGGTTACAGAGGAAAGACCCCCCGCCACCATGATACGGTAGTAGGTAGTGTTTCCTCCCTCCTCTTCGATAATGGAGGCGGAAAGCCCCGCCGCATTAAGTTTATCCTTGATGGTGGAGAGGGTATCCGTGGCGAGATTGATGGCGCCTATGGAGTGCCCATTTATGGAAATCTCCCCTTCGCCCGCGCTTGCGGCTTCCGTAAGGTCAAGGAGAGATTGGATACTTGCGGTGGTAGAGGTAAAGCGGTCGGATAGAAAACCCCCTGCAACGGTTTCTTTTGCCGCCCGGTCGGTATCGGTTAGGCCTAATTTACCGAGTACATCTACCGCCCCTGCATTTTTAATGTCCATCTGCCCTTCTCCGGTATTGTCAGCCGTCAAAATCAAGCGATAATCGGCGGTGCCGTATCTCAGAACGGTGGCGGTGACGCCAGTTTTATTAGTGCCGGAGTTCAGGTTGTTAATCTTCGTGGCAAGAGAGTTGAGGGTATCCGTGGCGTTCACCGTAAGGAGGCGTCCGTTAATGAGGATGCTACCGGCAAAATCTTCCCCCAGAGCCGCTGTGGGGGAGGAAAAAATTTCCGATGAGAGCTTTTCAGCTTGGGCGACGGCGTTAATTTTTACGGTGAAGGTGCTCGCTGTCGCGTCGCTGTCGGTGGTTACGGAAAGGAGATCAGAAGGGGTGACGGCAGAATTGGAGCAGGTAAGGGATGAAGTAAAAACCTTGAAGGCACTTTCATCTTTCAGCACATCTACCGCAGATTTGAGGGCGGAAAGCTTTGAGCTGAAGGACTGCCAGGCCTTCAGTTGGTTTTCATAGGAGGTTTTTTTGTTCGTGACGAGGTCTACCGACTTGTGCTCAACCTGTATGAGCTGGGTGACAATATTGTCCCAGTCTATACCGCTCGATAGACCCGATACGTATGAAGTGCCGGCCATATGTTTCCCCTCGCTAATTTTCTTAACTTATTTATCGGTATTTTTTCACGGAACTTTAGCAACATCAGTGCCCGAATGCCGGGTTGCCATTTCCAGTAAGGGAACAAATCTTTTGCGGTCAAATCCCTGGGGATAGATTTCTACGGCGAGTTTGAGGGTAAGAAGGGCCAGATACCTGTTACCCTTCACACTTAAGGCTTCCGTTATGTCGTACAGGATGATGCCTATGTCCTCTAATTTGTCGATAAGGATTAGCGTTTTTGCCCCTGAGAGGGTAACGAGGGAAGAAAGATGAGAGATGGAAGCTTCCACCTCCCCCTTTTTCCACAATATGGAGAAAAGGGTGATTTCTTTTTGAAGTTTTTCTTCGAAAGAAAGGGAGTCGTCTTTCGCCTCCTTGAGGCAGGCGATAGCTTCGTCTATTCTCTTTTTCTCTTCGTAGAATAACCCAAGATGGAGGAAAAGCCGAGGATCTTCCTTTAGGGTCTGAGGTAGCGTTCCCCCTTCCCGCCCTGATTCCCATGCCTTCGCAAGCCACTCGATGGAGAGGTCCTCTTTCTTTTCATGGGCACAAAAAAAGGCGATACTTTCAGCTAACTCCGCGGGCCTTCCTACCTTTTCAAAGGTAAGCTGTAAAATCTCCGCGGCTGATTTTTCGTCGTTGCTGGAAAAATAAGTACCTGCCAGGCGGAAAAGCACCTCCTTTTTCTTGTCGAGGTTATGGCAGTAGTAGTGGTAAAGGAGATGGGGGTTCTTTTCTACAGCTTCGTGAATTTCGAGAAAGCGCTTTGAAAAATGTTCAAATTTCTTCAGGTCTTTTTGCTCAAAGTATATGAGGGTAAGTAAATAGCACGCGTCTAAGTGATAGGGATAAAAATCGAGGGCTTCGAGGAAGGTCTTTTTCGCCTCTTCCAGCTTCCCCAGGGCCAGATAGCCTTGGCCTACGGTATAGTAGGTGGTAAGAAAGAAGCTCTCTTTCAAATTTCGTCGGCGCCTCATCTCCAGGGCTATTTCCCCATGCCGAATAGCCTCGGCGTAGTCCCGGTGCATAGAATAAGCAGAAGCGAGCTGGTTTAACGAATAGACGTCCTGGGGTTCTCGTTTCAGCATCTCCAAAAGGATTTTAACCCGGACGTTATGTTTTTCTTCCATTTTTTCCGGTGAGAGGAAATACCCGTAGTGGCGAAATCTTATCCGGGCGTATCCTTCCTTCCCCTTTAGGGTGAGCTTTTCGTGTATCCTTCTTTCGAATTTCATGCCCCGGTGGTTACGAAAGAGCCTTACCTGATAGAAGACGCCGTGTTCCGTACCGTCGCTTTTAGTGTCGTGGAATTCGCAGTAGTAATAATCTGCCTCTCCTGAAGCTACCGTGCGTCTGAGCTCCGGGCCATCGGTGGGAAATAATTCTTCATCTGCATCGAGTTTGAGAATCCAGTCCCCCGTGGCATAGGAGAGGGATTGGTTTCGGTGAAGGGCAAAGTCGTTCTCCCAGGGGTGATGGTACACCCGCGCCCCATAACGTTCTGCAATTTCTACCGATTTATCCCGCGACCCCGTGTCTACGACGATTATCTCGTCCACGTATGGCCGAATACTTTTTAAACAGCGCTCGAGATTCTCTTCTTCGTCTCTCACTATCATGGAGACCGAGATGGTGTTCATGCCCTTGCACCCACTTGAGCCCCTTTGATTTCCTTTAAAAGGGCAAGAATTTCCCTTACATGTTCCTGGGAGCGGTCGAGTTCGTAGGAGCGCTCATAGAGAGACTCTGCCGCGAGGTGGGAACCGGTTTGCACGAGGCAGTTGGCCAGGTTGTTTATGAGATTGACGTTTTCGGGTTCAAGCTTGAGGGCCCGCTCGAGATAGGCAGCCGCCCTGGAAAAATCGCCCTTAGAGATGTAAATTTGTCCCAAGTTTTCCAGGATCTCGCAGGAATCCGGGTTTATTTTCAGTCCCTCTTCGAGATAAGAAAGGGCCTGCGAGAGGTTCCCCTCCTGGAAGGCGATGAAGCCGAGGTTATTTAGGGCTTCCACGTTTGACGGGTCTCTTTCCAGGACCTTATCAAGACATAACTTGGCCCCATCTACGTCCCCGGCCAGATAAAGCGCCTCGCCGAGCTCTACGGTAAACTCTTCGGGCCCAAGGGGGAAGTAATGCCTGACCTTGGTAAAGGGCTGACTTAAGAAATGTCTGATATCGTAAGAATTATTTCCTTCACCCGCTTCCGGCAGGTTCCACTTTTTCCTGAAAATTTCCCAGTTGGTCATAATGGCCTTTCCGTAATCTATGCCGGCTGATTTGAACGTGCGACCACCGTAATGGTGAACAAAGCAGTCCCGGGCAATCTGGCACTTAAAGCCGGCGAGAAGGGCCCTCATACAGTAATCGTCATCTTCAAAATTGCCCATACCAAATCGTAGGTCAAGGCCCCCTATCTTTTCCATCACCTCCCTTTTTATGAGCATGCAAAAGCCCACCACTTTCCAGCTATCTTCCACCTGCCCTTCAAAATCGCGGGCTATCTTTTTAGAAAATCCGTGCAGACCCGAGAGATTGTGCACATTGTAGCCCAACGTTTTTATACGCTGAGGACCTGTAACTTCATTGGTGAGGGGGCCTACAAGGCCAATCGTGGAAGACAGTTCCGCTGCCCTTACCAGTTTTTCGAGCCAGTGGGGTGTTACGACTATATCGTTGTTTAGTAGAAGAATGTAATCCCCACGGGAAGCGGCCATGCCTACGTTGTTTCCCCCTGGAAACCCCAAATTTTTCTTATTCTCTATGAAAACGAAGCGTTTCAGGCTAAGGGGCGCTATTTCCTCCGGTGGTCTTTTCGATGCCCAAGACCATTCCTTAACCTCTCCCCCTTCATCAACGGAGAGGGTGTAGCCACCTATAGGTGTCTTCCCCTTTAAAATACCCCGGATGTATTCCTGGGTTCCGTCAGTAGAGCCGTTATCCACGAGAATAATCTCATAGGGCAGGTTGGTATGCTGGAGTATGCTCTCGAGGCACTGTCTGGTGTAATTCCAACCGTTTAAGGAGAGGATGATAAGGGAGGTGAGCTTTGTCCTTTCCTCCCGAAGGACAGGGAGCTCTTCCGCCGTTTGAGGCAGCCCAAAGATTTGCCGGATCTTTTGTCCCACTACCTCCGGACTGAAATGGGCCTTCATGTAATTTATGCCGCTTTCGCTTAATTGTTCCCATAGATTTGCGTCATGGTAAAGCTTAATAATGCATTCGGCGAAATCTTCCGGTGTATCAGCAATTAAAATATTTTCCCCGTGGTTTAGTCCCATGCCTTCCGCCCCCATGGAGGTGGTTACCACGGGCAAGCCATAGGCCAAGGCCTCGCCAATTTTCCCCTTCATGCCCGCCCCGTAGCGCAAGGGGGCAATGGAAATGCGTGCTCGGTCTAAATAAGGCCGCGTGTCAGGAACCCAACCCGTAAAGGTTACCTCCTCATACCTCGCCGCTAATTCCTTTATTTCCGGAGGAACCTTATCGCCTACTACCACCACGGGGAGGGAAAGCCTCTTTTTTTTCATCAGGGAATGGACATGGGTGAGGTAATAGCAGATCGCATCCCCATTGGGCGGGTGACGAAAATTGCCAATAAAGATTAGTCCCTGGCGGTTCTGGAAGGGGGGGACTTCATCCTTTATCGGGTGGATGTTGGGTATAACGAAAATGGGTTTTTCTCCCACGTAGGGCTCTACGGCCTTTGCATCTTCAGGAGTAACGGTTATGAGAGCATCGGCCCGCATGTAAATATCTATTTCGTTTGCTTTTGTATTCAAGGCTTTTTGTTTAAGCTTTTCGTCACTTAAAAGCTCTGCCTGCCTCATCTCCCTAAGAAAGTGAATATCAACCGTGTCGATTACGATGCGTGTTTCAGGGCTGTATAGCCTGATTTCTGGCAGATACTGGAGGGCAATCTCGTAGAAAGAGAGGATAGCGTAATGGTACTTCCTGGCACCCAGGATGTAATTGAGATTTATAGGGGGTGCCGGTGTATTGATGCCAAGAGAGAAGAGCTTCTCCCCGTCGGTGTGGTAAACTTCAATCCCCAAGGATGAGAGAATTTTTTCATACTTTTCTCCATGCATTCCATCACGTGCAATGTATGTAACATGTACGTGGGGGGTCGTGGCCAATATTTTTATAATCTGAAAAAGGCGAAAACTGCCCGAAGCCCGGTCGAACACGGGTAAAAATGGGTCAATGACGAGGAAGTTTATTTTATTGACCCCTTGAGCAGGGAAGGGAAAGGGAAAATTATTAATGTGCTTGCTGTGTACATAGCCGGCCAGGCGGCGGATTCTGTCAGCCGTGAAGGGCGCAGGGGCGCCTTCATAGGGGCTGGGACCCTGGTCGGCTAAACGATGGGACCACTTTTCCCGAAATTTTTCTCTGTTTATCTGCTGGTATTTTTTGAACCCCTTTCCTGTATCGGTACCCGCCGTTTTTCCTTCATAATGGATAATCTCTGCGGCCGGTTGGTAGAGAACACGGAAACCCTTTTCTCGGATAGCAAAACACAGATCTGTATCTTCGTAATAAGCGGGGGCATATCTTTCATCGAATCCGCCGACCTTTTCGAAAATCTCTTTTCTTACCATGAGGGCGGCGGCAGAGCAGTAGTCTACCTCGATTAATTTGTTGTACCTGTCTAAAGCGGGATTGTCCTCCCGGCCGAAATTCCAGGCATTACCGTCTCGAAAAACGATACCCCCTGCCTCCTGCAGCTTCCCGTCGGGATAGACCAGCTTGCATCCTACCGCCCCGATGTCTGTCCCGTATTTGAAGGTCTCTAGTAATCTCTGTATCCAGCCTTCTTTAGGCACGGCGTCATTATTGAGAAACATGAGGAAATCGCCTTTGGCTACCTTGGCACCCTGATTGCAGGCGATGGTAAATCCCTTATTTTCATGGTTAGTTATAAGTACGAGGGGCAAATTGAGGGAGGTGAGGTAAGCGGAAGTGCTATCGGTAGAGCCGTTATCGACGATGATAATTTCATAGGTTCCTGCCGGCGTGTTTTTTTCGATTGCTGTTAAACATTCCCGCGTGTACTCAAGACCGTTGTAAAGGGGAATAATAATGGAAACGGTGGGTACCGGAAGGGAGGCGCATTTCGTGGATAAGCGAGGTTTTTCATATTCGCCCTTTGGATACGTGAGTTTTTTTAAATTACTGAAAATTTCTGAGTTGGTTGGGTCGTATTTGAGTCCTTCTTCGAAAATTTCTCTAGCCTCTTTATGGTTTCCCCGTTTAAGGAGCATCTGTCCCGTATAGTTTAAGTAGATGGCAAGTTCCGGGAATAATCGGTAAACCTTTTGTATTAGCTCGTCTGGAGTTATCCCCGGGTGTTCTCTGAAGATTTTTTCAATTTCTCTGATGTAATAGTCCGTGTGGCCCAGGGAAGAACGAACGTCTGGGAAGATGAGAGTCGTGTCGTTCTCTCCTTTCTCTTTATCATCCTCAAATCCCGTGTGGACAACTATTGGGTCAAAGCGGTGCAGCCAGCATTCATAGAAAATGGCCTTTTCAGTGATGTAATGATTTTGAATACCCAACCCTTCCCGTAAGTTACGCTTTCCTTGGCGGGCTTTTGTTTGCATCCTTCTTCTTACGGCAATTACAGGGTCGGCCATATGCCAGTGGGCACCATCCATGATATCTGTGCATTCTTCGAGCTTTCCCCGATATAAATGGCATCCGCAGATCCACTGGGGGTCTTTTTTCCCTCTTATCACGATAGGTTTGAGGTAAGCCCGGTCGGGTAAATGATAGTTGATGCTTTCCGGCTCCAGGGGAATGCCATGGCGCCGCTGGAGGAGCGGTGGTTTCGTATAGTCGATGTCACCCTCCGATTCGTGGCGGTAAACTTGCCAAAGCCTCGCCCACATGATATCCCCCTTCTGTCCCGAGAGGAACATCTTTATGTCTTTTACCCCTTTTTTGTACAGGAACTCATCGGCATCCACCACAAAGACCCAGTCCGCATCGACCTGCGCATAAACCTCGTCAATTTTTTTCTGCTTTATTGTCCAGTCAAGACCATCGGGGGGATAGGTTTGTTCATGAATGATTACCCTGGGGTCTGCCTTCAGAATTTCTCTGGTTCGGTCGTTGGTTGCCGTATCCAGGATAATGTGGATTTCGTCTGCATAATAATAATGTTTCAGGAAAAGAGGTGCCAGCAGCTCTTCATTATACCAGGCTGAAACAACGGCAAGTCTTATATTTACATATGATGGTCCCTCATATCCCCTGTCCTGTCTGTTATGCCACGGTTTCCACCCAATGCGATTTCTTTCAATTTCTTCTATCGTAAGCCTGCCTTCTATGACCTTCATCCCTTCAAGATTTCGCAGGTTATGGTCCTTGAATTTTTCATATAGGCCCGCCGAGATGAGTTCTGTTTCATCCGAAAGTTTCTGGGCAGGGTAGGGGAGACACATTCCACAGAGGTGGCAGTACTTTTCTATCTGGTCTCTGTAGGACTCCCGCTTCCACCAGTTGGGTTCTACGGGCCATCCACCGTCCATATCTAAGGCCGTGTCGATACCGAGGGCGCAATCACAGAAAAAAGCGCCTTTTTTGCCGATGATAGGGGACCACATCTTATTGCACCAGCAGTCTTCTATGAGGGATGTCATGACTTCTTTGTTGGGTGCTAAGTCACCTACGGCGAGGAGCAGAGGATGGTGTAGACAAACCTGCTTTTGCTCGGGTGTGTGAAAATTCGTATAAACTTCTCCAAAGGTTTTATCAAGAAGGTCCTTATATCTTTTTAGTTTCTCTTCTTCGGACGTAAATACAATGGCCTTTTCTCGAGGAATTTTGCTTCTTACTATTTCACAGAGGCGTTCCACGTCGGGATAATGGAGAGGTTCTCCTCCTGTGAAGCCTATTTTTCCAGGCCAGTCGGCAAGGGAGTCTATGGCTCTTATAATTTCCTCTTCTGTCATCTGCCAGCGCTGGTCTTTCCTTAAATGCCGGATATGTTTTGTGCAGTAAATACAATTATGGGAACAAATGTTATTCACGTCAATCATAACTGCCCATTTTTCCCACAGCTTTATCATAAGGCCTCCTTAGGTTTTAGAAATAGGGTGGGCCATGAGCCACATCGATAAGGCGTGCAAAATCCTTGCCGCCTAAAAATGATGATGCCCCGCGGGAGGGGACCGCGGGGCATCGGGGGGTTAGAGGCGCTCCTCCGGATTAACGGAAGAGGGAGAGGATAAGCTGTGGTGCCTGGTTCGCCTGGGAGAGCATAGCCACACCAGCCTGGACAAGGATCTGGTTCTTCGTGAAGGCGGTCATTTCCTGCGCCATATCCGCATCGCGGATCGCGGAATCGGCGGCCGTGAAGTTTTCCAGCGTCACGTCCAGGTTAGCACCAGCGTAGGCGAGGCGGTTCTGGTATGCACCGACCGCCGCCCGGGCGTCGGCGAGGGTGGAGATGGCACTGTCAATGGTTTCAAGAGCGCTGTATGCTTTTGACGCCGTGCTAATGTCCCCTGATGCTACACCCAGGTCCGTAGTCTTAACAGATTCCATGGTTACACCAAGCTTGGAGTTGCTATCCTTCTCGTAACCAATCTGGAAGGCGGCCGTGGAACCGGCAGACACGGATAGTCCCGCTGATGCCAGGGCGGCACCCAAAGTGTCAGCAACGGCTGCACCGGTGTACCGGAAAGAGATGCCAAGCTGGGAGAAGGTAATCTGTCCCGCGGTACCACTAGCATCCACTAAGGTCTGAGTTTCCGATACCGTACCCTTGGTGATAGTTAACCCATTATCTGTGGCGCAGTAACTTACAGTATAGGAACCTGTTGCCGCGTTAGCCACGTTGACATCGTACACGTTGGCGACGCTGTTCCAGCTTGAGGTTGTGTTCCCGGCAGAGAAACTGCCGTCTATGAGTTTTATACCGGCGTACTTGGTGGAATTTACGATGCGGTCAATTTCCGCGACCAGCGTATCGTACTCATCAGACACTTTGCTGATGTCCTGACCCACGTTTGCCGAGGCCGCCTGGGTAGCAAGTTCTTTCATCCGGGTGAGGATGTCGCCGATCTGGGACATCGCGCCTTCTGCCACCTGTAAGAGGGCGGTTGCCTCGGAGATGTTCCTCTGGGCCACCTTCACAGAGGCTATGTTGGCGCGGAAGGCAGAAGAAATGGCGAGTCCTGCCGCATCATCCTTCGCCGAGTTAATCCGGTAACCGGAAGACAGTTTCTCCAGGGACTTGTTCATCCCCGCTTCAGAGATACCGAGGTTCCTTTGGGCGTTTAGAGCCGCAATGTTGTTTTGAATTCTAAAAGCCATGGTTTTTATCCTCCTTGATTTAATTTTTTTCCGGCTTCCCTGCCGGATAGGTTAAATGGTTAACAAAATCCCCCGGTGCCTGACCCCGGGGCCCTTTTGGCCGCTTAACCTGTCACCTCCTTTCCCCATTTTTTTGCCTTTTGACCTATTTATCGGCAAAAAATCCGGGGACTTTAATTTTTTTTAATGAGTGGGGGGGTGGGGGAGAAGATGGGAGAAACGCCCATGGTCGAAAAGATGCGGCGAAATCTCCCAGGCAAGCTGAAGGGCGTATTTTGCGGACGGCCATTTTTCCGTGAGACAAAGCTTTTCGGCAAGGTCGTATAAAATGCGGGCGAGGTCGTCAAGCTCGTTTACCAAGTTCAAAGTTGCCGTGCCCGTTTCTTTAATGAGGTCGGAGAGGGGTGAAATCATATCTTCAAATTCACCTCGCCTCCAGGCAATGGCTGCGGTGAGGAGGTGTTTTTCGATTCTTTGCTCTTCGGGGAAGAAAAGGACGATTTCTTCGGCCATCTTTAAATTATCCTGCCTTAGACAGAGGTGGGCAAGGGGCATGAAGAGGTCCGGACGTTTATTAAGGATTGCAGGAGGTCCTTCCTTCTGCCAGGCCCGATATAACCAGGGGAGGGCTTCTTCGACCAGTTCTTTATCGAGATAAAAGCGGGCGAGGTGCTCGGCCCAGGTATCTTTGGCCTCTGCCCATTCGTAGGATAAACGGAAGTATTCCTCGGCTTTAACTTTGTCACCATGCCACAGTTCGATTAAGCCTAATCCTAAATAAATTTCGTGCCTTTTTGCGTAGCTATGGAGATAAAAGGTCTTTATCTCCTGAGGGGCACTTGTGTATTTATCATGCAGGTGGAGAAAGAGATGGGAGATTTCCCGGCACTTATCGAAGGCCTTTTCCTCGAAGTATATGGCAGCCAGGACATGGCAGATATCCAAATGGTCAGGGAAACAAAGGAGGGCTTCCTCGCAGATGCATTTGGCCTTTGCAAAATCCCTTAATGCAAAGTACGCCTGGGCTACAATGTAAAAAGTGGTTACAAAATAGTCATTTCTCAGGTCTTTTTCCCTCCTTATCTGCAGAGCTTTTTCTCCGTAATATATCGCCTCTGAGAAGTCTTTGTGCATGGAGTAAGAGGCAGCAAGTTCGTAATAATTGAAGGGGTCGTCGGGATTTTCTTCAATCATTTTTTTTAAGAGAGAAGTGGTGCGCAGATGTTTCTTTTCCATTTTTTCCGGATCGAGGTCATAGCCGTAATGACGGATGCGAATCTGTGAATAGGCACCTCTTCCTCTTGTCTCAATCTGATTATGTACTTTACGAACGTAGCGCATGTTAAGGCTATTTCGGAAAAAGCGAATCTGATAGAAGACGCCCCGGATGTTTCCTTTCTTATCCATATCGTACATGAGGCAGTAGAAATAATCGGCACTGTTTTGGGCGGCAAGTTCCCTCAAGAGGGTGCCATCTCCCGGGTAAAGTTCCTCGTCCGCATCCATCTGCATTAGCCAGTCTCCCGTAGCGTATGCTATAGATTGGTTTCGGTGGAGGCTGAAGTCATTCTCCCAGGGGTGATGGAAAACCTTTGCCCCAAAACTTTGGGCAATCTCCACGGAGCGGTCCTGCGAACCTGTATCCACAACGATTATTTCATCCACGAAATCACGGACACTTTTAAGGCACCTATCGAGGCAGTGCTCCTCATCTTTGACGATCATTATGCAGCTTATCTTGACCATATCGCCTACCTCGTAAGAGAAAACTGCAATTTGTGCACCACGCTGGTAAAAAAATTGCATGATAGGTTTAAAAATTTACAGGAGACATCTATGGACGTACGATACATAAACCCCTTTCTGGAGGGCACCCTGGAGGTACTAAAAAAACTAACAGGTATTGAGGCTAAGGCGGGCAAGCCCTATACCAAAACGGATACGACGGCCTGTGGGGATGTGTCAGGGATCATCGGCATCATGGGAAATGCCCTGGGATCTTTGGCCATCAGCTTCAAGGAATCCTGTATCCTGGCCATAACGAGTAGAGTCCTGGGGGAAGAGTATCGGGATGTATGCCGGGATGTGTTTGACACGGTGGGGGAAATTACCAACATGATTTCAGGCGTGGCGAGGAATAAGATGGAGAAGGATGGTCTAAAGGCCTATGCCGCCATTCCCACGGTAATATACGGGAAGAACCACGTTATCATGCACATTCTAAAAAGCCCCAGCATCGTCATCCCCTTTGACACCATCTATGGTCAATTTTTTGTCGATGTCTGCATCAAAGTAGTGGAAAATGCCCAGATAGGGATCAGTTTGAGCACCCGGGAACTGAAAGAGATTTATAAACCCAAACCTTTGAACATTCCTCCCGAAAAGCCTAATAAGGCATCTCATGGGGTATCTGCCAAACAATTGACGCCTGAGGAGAAAATAGCCCTTGCCCGCCAGAGGCTGGAGAAGCTGATAGCCCAGAGGGATGAGACGAGAAGGCTGCTGGAGGAAAACCCATTTATGGAATACAAAAGGCGACAGGCCTTGAAGAAGCTCCTTCCCGTTTATGAGGATAAGATAAAACAGCTCAAGCTCGATATTCAGGCCTTAGAGACCCTAACCAAGATGGATCCCGATAGCGAGCCCGTAATAAAACCCCATTTTCAGAATTATAAATAGATATTGATCCTATGTGGCTACCCCTTCTTTTAGGTTTCGCTCGATAAAGAAGAGGAGCTTCTTACCCTCGGAAAATTCCGGATTGATCTCAAGGGCTTCAGTAATTGTTTCATGGGCGGCTTTCCAGTCTTTTTTCTCAATGTAAGCCCGAGCAAGATTGTAGAGGAGGCCCTCATCGTCGGGGCAAATAGAGACGATCTTGCGAAATTCCGAGATGGCCTGGTCACAGTTCCCCTCATGACGGGCGGCTATACCCCGCTCGTTGTAGTAGTCTACGAGGTAGTTGAGGAGTTCTTCGTTATCACCAATCATTTCCCTCGCAAGATCGTAGTCTCCCCGCTCGATGAGAATTCTCACCGCCTCCGCCTGGGGAAAGACCTCCTTTTCCTCCTTTTGTTCTTCTTTGGAGAGGCGTTCCATTTCTTCCCGGATTTCATCTTCCTTCACCTGAATGAGTTGTTTTAAAAAAGATAAAGAAGTTTCGATATCGTTATCTCGAAAGCTTACGGGGCCGTAGCATTCGTAGAACACCCGGGAGTAGGCGAGGCGTCCCTGGAGTTCATTGACCATGTTTTTAATTTCCCGTTCGTCAGATGGGATCATGGGGGTTTTAAGTATCTTTTCCAGGGCCTCGCAGAATTTTACAATGCTCGAATACAGATTCTTTCTCGTAAGGAGGAAGTTGCTTTCGTTTAGGGCTTTAACTATGGACCCTACCTCTTCGCGGCGGATGGTTGTCATCCTGTACCTCCTAAGAATTTTTTGACCTTAGCGATATACTGTACCGTCTCCAGGGGCATAGATTTATGCGACCTTTCCAGGTTGCCCGGTCCCCAGTTATAGGCGGCTAAAGCCAGTTCGACATTTCCTTGGTAACGGTCAATCAGTGTTTTCAGATATCTCGCGCCGGCACGTACGTTTTCCCTTATATCAAAAGGGTCCTGCACCCCGAGGTTGCGGGCTGTCTCCGGCATGAGCTGCATAAGCCCCATCGCCCCTTTAGGCGAAACGGCTTTGGGATTACCACCACTTTCGGCCTTTATTACCGCCCTGATTAGGGCGGGATCGAGATCGTTTTCTCGGGCGGCCTCGGCGATTACTTCATTCAAATCATGAGGGGTCACATTTTCCAGCGGAAAAGGCGTCATAAAAAAGGACATCGGTGACGGATAGTTGTCAATACCTAAGCTAAAGAGGGCAGCCATGAGGCGCCATTCCAGATAGGACGCCCAGGTTTTTATCTCTTCAGGGGTGGGTGGCTTTTCCATTAAGGTATTGAGGAGGGAAGAAAAGTTGTCCTTCCCGGGGCCCTGATGGGGATAAAAACCGGCCAAGGGCGTCCTTAGCAAGAGAGAATTTAACGGGTTTACGGCCAACTGATTGTCACCTCCGGATTAGATCCTCTTAAATATATGCACACCGTGTGCCTTAAAATTTTTTCTAAAGTTTTTCTTTCACCTGCCGATAATATAGATACAGAAAAGCGAAAGGACTCGCTATGACCATATCCACACACCATATTGATAATGTTATAAAGGCTTACACCAAACAGCAAAGAACCAGGGCTTTTGTGGAAAAGGAAACTGATCGCAGTGGTCGGGACGACGCGGTAACTATCTCGGGAGGGGAAGGCATCATTGCGGGAAAACAAGAGAGGATTTCCTATACCCTCGTCGATATCCTGACTAAGAAAAGGTAAGGCTGGTGTAAGCCATGACGGATGAGGGGATTCTATTAAAGAGGGTAAATCCCTATCAGAAAAAGATTCTCGTTGTTGATGATTATCCACCCACAAGGGAAATGATTGTGGAGGCCCTTGAAGCGTGCGGCTATGAGTACGTCCGGGAGGCAGAAAACGGGCTTCAGGCCCTTAATATCTTAAGAGAAGAGCCCCATCACCTGGTAATAAGCGATGTTATGATGCCCCAGATGGATGGAATAGACCTTCTCCAGCATCTAAAAGAGATGAAAAATAGTCCTACCGTTATCATGATAACGGCCCAGTCCGAGATTGATTTGACCGTAAAGGCCATGAAAAAGGGGGCCGTTGACTATCTAAAAAAGCCTTTTAAGCTCGATGATCTCATATACCGTGTCAATTTGTACCTGCAGGGGCAGGAGTTTTCAGCGGGGGAGGAGAATATATCCGATAGGGCGGAAGAGCTTTCTATCTATAGCTATATCTTCGATTCCGTGGAAACAATTGAAGGGGATAACGACCGCATTTTTGAACAGGTTGCGGACTTAGCCCTGAAGGTGGTGGAAGGAGAAGCATGCTATCTCTTTTTGTATGACCGGGAGGGAGATACGTTCTATCCGAAGCTGGTACGTCCTGAACATGAAGGTAAGGCTATAGGGGAAAGCCTGCCCTTGATAGAGAAATTGCTGCACAAGACCCTGAAGGGCCAGGAAGCGGTGATTGCTGCAAATGAGGATAATCCTCTATTTGCCCCCGCCATGATATGTGCCCCCTTAACTATCCGGGGCAATCCCTTTGGGGTTCTTTCTGTGCGGAGGAAAAAGACCTTCGGCTCCTTTACCAAAAAAGACCTACACTACGTAATGAGCCTTACCAAGAGGGCTTCCTTAAACATTGAAAACCGTCTCCTATACGAAAGCCTCTACATGAACGTGTATGAGACCTTCAAGTCTCTGGTTGCCTCTGTTCAGCTAAGGGACCAGTACACGGAAGCCCATTCCCATCGGGTGACGGAGATGGCCGTAAAGATAGCCTACGAAATGGGAGTCTCCCGGGAAGAATTGGAGGTGCTTAAGATCGCAGGTGCTCTTCATGATATAGGGAAAATCGCCATCCCGGACGCTATACTCCTGAAACCGGGCCGTCTTACAACCGAAGAGTACGAGGTGATTAAGACCCACTCCGATCTGGGGGAACAGATACTAGCCCCTGTCAGCCTCTTCGATGAAGAGAAAAAAATTGTTCGCCACCACCATGAACGCTGGGATGGTCGGGGTTATCCGGATGGCCTGAAAGGGGAGGAAATTCCCCTTCTTGCCCGTATCCTTGCCGTGGCGGATACGTACGACGCCATCACGAACAACCGTCCCTATCAAAAGGCCCGGAGCCATGAAGTAGCGATGGAAGAAATCTTAAGAAATGCCGGTACCCAGTTTGACCCTTCGGTGGTGGATTGCTTAATGGCGGTTCACTAAAGGTTGCCCCTCGCTGAGATTGAGATAAGATTTGCCATTATTTTCAAATTGTTCCGGTTTGGCCACCTCTACACGGTTTCGTCCTAATTCTTTGGCCTGATAGAGGGCTATGTCCGCGGCTTTTAGACAGGCATGGGGGTCTTCCCCATGCAGGGGCCAGGTCGCGACCCCAATTGAAGCCGTTACATCCGTGATTATTTCCCCCCGGTACTCAATGCTCGAGATATTGATATTCTTCCTTAGCTTTTCTGCCCGTTTCATGGCAGTTTCCAGGGGTGTCTCCGGTAGTATCACCACAAATTCTTCTCCCCCGTAGCGGCAGGCGATGTCTTCCTTCCGGATAGAGTCCAAGATTTGTCCAGCGAATTTTTTCAGAATAAAATCACCCGCATCGTGTCCATAGCGGTCGTTGACCAACTTGAAGAAATCTATGTCGATAACGAGGAGGCTTATGGGAAAGCCTTTCCGCTGACAGCGGTAAAATTCTCGGTTCAGAGATTCTTCCATGTATCGGCGGTTGAAGAGATTGGTAAGGGCGTCGCGTGTAGCCTGATGCATGAGCTCATCCTGAAGGCGGAGATTCCCCAGGGCAAGGGAAATGTATTCCACTACTATTGTAACGAGTTCCTTCTCTATTTCGTTTATGGTTTCTTCCTCGGTTGAGATATTAAGCACCCCTTCAGGGCGGCCGGAAATCATCATGGGAAAGCAGGACAAGGAGACTTTGCCGGACTTCGAAGTAAGGCATCGACCGCATGGGTTCTCGTTGCCAGATAAAACACGGCCGTAGCGGAAGGCTATGCACTCTTGTGCCGGCACGGTCTTTGAGAAGTCCTGGCTGTCTCCATACAGGGTAAGTATCTCCAGCTGACGGCGTGTTTCATCTGGGAGATATATGCACCCATAGGAAGATTCAAACAGGCGGGATAGGTGTTTTTTTATTCCCTGCCCTGCCTCAGCCACGGAGCGACATAACTGCAGGCTGCAGCTCATCTGGTGAATGATTTCCAACTTGCGGTTATGGTATTCAAGTTCCCATACCCATGCCTTCAACCATTCGTTGGCTTTAACCAGTTCCTCCTGAGCACGAACGGAGTCGGTGAAATCGATAAGCAAGGTGAGCACGTAGCCAGAAATGGGTGAAGAGTAACACGAATAGATATGCGTACCCAGGTGGAGGATTTCTGCAACGTTCTTTGGATTCAAATGGGAAAAGAATCTGCTCCGCTCATCGGGGGAAAAATGGCAAAGAATTTCCGATAGGGGGCCGTTACTGCATATATATTTTGTTTTCTCGTCATAAATAGCGGCGGGTAATGGTATCGTATCTATAATAAAGGGGGAGGAAGCCGGGGAATCGGCCTGATCTTCTATATAATAGCCCATGAGGCCCACGATTTCTCCATTTGCGCCAAATATGGGTAAACGAAGGGTTCTCGTCTTTATTTCTTTACCACTTACAATCTTTCTAACCTCCCTCGTTTCCCAACCCTTTCTTTGCCCAGCCAGCAAGTGCTTCTCGATTATCCCTGTTTTTTCGGCCAACTCTTTCCACGGCAGGGAAATATCTCCTTTGCCCGCCACCTCTTTTGGGCTTTTTAATCCCGCATCCCGGATAAAGGCTGGGTTCACCACACAGTAAGCCAGCTGGGCATCTTTGAGAAAGATGCGGTACGGACTTTCATCAACGAATAACCTGTGAAATGGCGGCGCTTCTTTTTTCATCTACCCTTAAAAGTAAAACCATGTTATACGAACAAAAAAGAGAATGCAATTATTTTTATACATGCAATATTCAAGCCTGATTTAACAGGAAAGGGGTATTTTGATGACCGTTCTTATCGTAGATGATGAAGATATTAATATTGACATCCTCAAAGAATGGTTAGAATTCCTCGGTCATGAGGCTATTCCGGCCCGCAGCGGGGAGGAAGCCCTTGAGATATACGGGGAAAAAGGCAAGGAAATACAGCTTGTTATCCTCGATGTTATCATGCCGGGCATAGGGGGTGAAGGGGTATTCCTGAAGCTCAAGGAAATGAATCCCGACGTGCGGGTTATCATCATAAGCGGCTACGCTTCGGAGGACAAAGTAATTGAGCTCCTAAAAGCTGGTGCTTTTTCCTTCATTCAAAAGCCGTTTAAAATGGAAACCCTCGAAGAAAAGATGAGGGAGGCTATTGAAGGATAATTTAATCCCACCCTACCCAGGTGGTAATGTTTCCTAAGGGTTCTCTTTCTGACTAATTCTTTTTCTGCGCCGATGATGATGACGCACGGTGCGTCGAAGAACCTCACTCCACGGGTCATCCAGTTTTCTCTGCCCTCCCGGTCTTCGCGCAAAATGCCCATCAGCCGGAAAATTTCCTTGGCGAGAGATACCTGGCGCTCCCGGTAAACACCCTTGAAGGGGGGGCGTAAATGAATGACATCCATCTTGTGCAAATCAATAAGGGCCTGCTTGAAACAGGCCCCTCTTTTTTCTGGTGGCGGTGCAGGGAATCGAACCCCGGACACTACGGATATGAGCCGTATGCTCTAACCAGCTGAGCTACACCGCCCTATCTCATACCTTCTAACTTTTAAAAAAAAATTCTGCCCTTGTCAACCCTATTCAGAGGCCCTGAGCTTGTAAGCCACAATTACGCTGTTCTGGGAGACGAGAGACGCAGATGACGTGACCAGGGCGATGACAATCTCGTCTTCTCCGTCATTGTCGACATCTTTTATCTGGTAATCTGCTGCATAGCCACTTAACTTCTTTGTTCTCCAGTTTTCCTCCAGCCCGATTGAGTCCCAAAGGAGGCAGTAAAACTCAGTGGAGGTGAAAAATTTAACGTTTTTCAGGATACGTCCAGAAGGGGCATCGTTTTTCGCAATGAATACCTCCCTTTTTCCCGTCTTGCTAATATCATACGTGATGATACGGGGGTTTAGATAATAGTTGAACTCAGTAAAATCATCGCCCAGGTCTTCCTGCCCATACATGGAGAGGTAGAGGTTACTGCCCCCGAAGACATCTTCGCTGCGGTACAGCACTTCCTTGCCTCCGAATAGGCTCTCAATCTTGGATAGGCTTCGATCCGTTTCCTCTAATACCAGGATGTGGTCGAACTTATTGAGGGCAATTATCTTATCCTTGCCCTCACCCAAATTGTCTATCGTAAGGCCATAGATTGAAAGGCCCTGCGGTATTTTTAACTTTCTCCCTTCTGCTACTTTACCCCCACGCCAAACCATCTCGTAGATGGGGGTATCGAAGGGCCCGAAACCGCTGGCAGGAGAGGTGGCACTGACGGAAAGTTTCTGTCCGAGAAGGCGTGGGGTACCCGAGTTATTTATGGCCCGGAAAATCCAGGGCAGGTTGTCAGCCGTCCGCTGCCATTTCCCGTCCCGGTATGAAACAACGAAAGACTGAACCTGATGTTGAAACATGTTAGGGCCCCGGCTGGTGAAGATATTGGAAACGATGATATCTTGGGCTTTTTCTCCCGTGAGGGGAAATACGTCAACGCCCAGATAGTTGTCCGTGGATTTGCCGGCTATCTTCTGCAGAAGCCTCATCTCCTGACCGATTTTCTGGAAAATGTAAATGTTGTTCCTGTCTATGGTAACGATTTCGTTCAGGCCGTCGCCATTTACATCCCCGATATCCATACCGCGGAACTCGGTGGGATATTTTTGGCTCATCCAGAAGGATTTCTTGTCCCTGGGCATGGCGCCGGTGATGAAATCGGGATTAATGGTACCCGTTAGGGTAGCCCTTTTGCCATGCCGCATGGTGGAAACCAACTTGTCGCCTTTAACTGCTTCCCCCTTTGGTACCGGTGGGCTGGTGGGAGGCGCCGCTACCGGAATCTGCAGGCCGGGGGTAGTGTCCCGTGCCCCCGCGAGATACTCATTTATTTTCTTTGCCAGCTCATTTACTTTTCCAATCACCTCGTCCATGCCTTGGGTCTGGGAGAGGATACCTACCGGTGAACTATACTGGGCGACATCGAGGAGCTTTCCATCTATACTGATGCTGTTGCCTATTTTTGTAATGCTACCCCAAACGACGTAATCTACGTTCAACTTTTTCCCTACGGCGTAAACATTGGCGATGGTCATGTCCTTAACTTTCAGAAGCTGCATAGCCTCCGTTACCTGCTCTTTAGCGGTTACTGTCACCCCCTCGTTGGCCGAGAGACGAGAGATGAGCATATCCCAGATGCCCTGTTTCACATATTCGATATTTTCCGCGCTATATACATAGAACGGCAAAACAGCGATGGTGGTTTTTTTCTGTGCCTGGACGGGGTTTAGAAAAAAAATGAAGAGAATAAGGGAAAGAGTGGTGAATACTATCCAGCTTTTTTTCATGTAGTTAACCTCCTTGCGGTGTGCTTTTAGTCTATCACGCCTTCTTTGGGAGTTCAATGACTGATTTTAAGCCAGGCAAGGCCCAAGTATTCATGGATGGCTTGTTCCAGATTTTGAATGCTCTCCGGGGAGGGAAAGAAGGCACGTATGGGATTTGAGGTGTGGGCTTCCGAGCGGTAGTCTGTGGGGGCCGGTATGGGCTTCATGCCTTCCCGCTCAAAAAGAAGCATCGACCGTCTCATGTGCATGGCTGAGGTGACGATAACAATAGGTGCATCCTTTACCATAGCTTTTATTAAACGTGCCTGCTCAGCCGTGTCGCGTGCCCGATCCTCTATAATTATCTTTTCCCGGGGGAGACCCAGCATTTCCCCGGCCTGGTGAAGGATGAGAGCTTCCGGCACGGTCGTATATACCGCTCCACCGGAAACAATAACCCGGCTATGGGGCAAATGGCGGTAAAGGCGCACCGCTTCCACCAGGCGCATAAGGGAGGAATGAGAAAGTACGCTATTGGCAGGTATCTCTGGATTCAGGTTATAACCTCCACCCAGGACGCATATGTATTTTACCTGCGGAAGGTCCTTTATCTTTTCGGCCTTAAGAGGTGGGTATGCTTTTTCCAGGCTCAATACTACCGTATTGGTTAAAGGTTTGCAGGAGATACCCAACAGAAATATAAAGGCAAGGATGCTAAAGAAGATGCCTTTGCGTCGGGCTCGTTTTACGAAGAAAAAAATACCCAATGCACTCATGATGACAGTAACGGTAAGGGGGTAGAAGAAGGGGGTGATAATTTTTTTCAGCAAGAAAAGAGCCACTGCCTTTAACCTCCCTTGACCTTTTCAGAAGGAGAAAAGAGAAGGGTCAGGTGATACACACCGTGCGTCAATACGGCCTGGACCGGATAGCCCGACTTCTCGAAAACCCTCATTACTGCCTGGTTGTTGGCCAGGACATCGGCGGTAAATCCTTCCAAGCCCCTTTCCTTCCCCGCGGTGATGAGCATGTCCAGAAGAAAAGAGGCTACCCCTTTCCCCCGAAAGGATTCTTCCACAATGAAGGATATATCGGCCATAAGGAGATCGTGGCGCATCTGGTAGCGCCCTTCTGCAATTATCCTCGGGATGCCTTCCCCCTCCCAGACGGCCACTAAAGCCATGATGGAGTGATAGTCAATGTTGACGTATTCATGCCATTTTGTCTGGGGCATGGACCTGGATTCGCTGAAGTAGCGGTAGAATTGCCCCGGATCAGAAAAGCGGTAGAATAGGCGCTTCATCTCTTCTTCATCCGACGGCTTGATGGCGCGGAAGGTTAAGATGGTACCGTCCTTTAATTTACGTGTGCAGGTGAGATAATCAGGGTACATCACCGCGGCCTCGGCCCTATAAATCTGATCTGGGAAAAGGAGGCGTTCATCTTTTGCCTGGCGGACGAGTTCTGCCCGGTCGTCGGGGTGGGCAATATCTATCAGGGCTTGGGCCCTCTCTCTAATTGTTTTCCCTGCAAGGGAGGCGATGCCATATTCTGTAACGACGAGGTCAAGGCTTTCCCGGTTAGTAAACTGACCTGGTAGGTTGCCCAGAGAAACAAGGATATTGGATTCCCCTTTGCGGTTACGGCTGGGCAGGGCGAAGATGTTTCTTCCTCCACGGGAGAACTGGGCGGCGGCAAAGAGCTCCATGGCTTGTCCTGGGCCCGCAATAACGTTGCCCTTACCCACATGCAGGGCTATATTACCTGTCAAATCTACTTTTCTGGCAGGGAGGATACCCGTCACACGTTCGTTTAGACTTATGCGGTTGTAGTCAGCAACGATGTCCGTGCTCTGGAATTCGACGAGGGGGTTCAAATTGAGCCATCTGAGCAGTTCTTCTGTTCCGTGGGCATAGGAGGCCAGGGTCTTGTAGCGGAAGTATCCCTTCCTTCGGTTATTTACCGCTCCGCAGTTTATGAGGTCCATAAGGGCGTCGGTGATGAAAAAGCTATGGGCGCCTAAATCTCGTTTCCGGGCAAGATGGGGGGTAAGGGCATCGTAGAGGGCGCCAGGATAAAAGGAAAGGCAGCTTCCATCCTCGATGACCGAGGCGCAGTTTTCCGCAACTTTAGCCATTACCTTATCGTAAGGCCATCGGGGAAAATAGAGAGGGGGATCCTGGGATTCGACGAGATAGTCAAATTCGTCGATGTGAACAAAAGTGTTGCCCATTGTGTAGGGGATATGCCTGTTTATTTCTCCGACCACAATAGAAGCCCTCTCCATTGCCGGTTTTGCCGCATCAATGGCGATACCGAGGCTCGCAAAACCTCTTTCATTAAAGGGTGTTATCTGGATAAAAGCTACATCAATTGAGATAAGGCCGGAAGCAATGAGGATAGGGGTACGGGAGATGCGGCTGGGTATCAAATCTACCGCGCCGGCGGTGATGGCCTCACTTGCTACCCAGCCGGAGAAGAAGGTCTTTAACCTGAATTTTCCCGGCTTGGTCGAAGGATAGGCCGTAAGGGCTTCGCCCAAGCTTATCAGCTGTATTACCTCTAAGTCCCTTAAATTGGGGAGAGGGGAGCTAATGAGGGCCTTGGTGAGTGTTCTCGGCTCCGCGGAACCAGAGCTGATAAATATGCTCATCCCTGGCTCTATGTATCTCAATACATCTTCCGGCATCACCGTTTTAGGCTGCATCATTTCCCCATAAAAAAAGTCCCCTTAGGTTCGTTAAGGGGACCTGTTTTACTGTCAGTCATTTTTCTCTACTTTACTGAGACGACGGGGCAAGGTGCTTCAAGGATGATGTACTGGGCATTGGAACCAAAGAGCAGTTTGCCTACCTTAGAAGTTTTTTCTATGCCTATGAAAATTTCGTCAATCTTGTTGTCTTTTGCAAATTCCACAATATCCTCGCCCGGTGTAAGGCCCCGTACCAGAAGATGGGCTTCGCATTCGATACCTTCTTTAGAAATGGTTTCTTTCAAGTAATTGAGGTGACTTTCAAGTCTCTCCACTTCCTTTACATCCTTCTCTTCCGAAACCTGCTCCAAAGAGGTAGCGATGTACAATTTCGCGTTAAACACCTTCGCGTGCTGTTTTGCAAAATCCAGTACTTTCCTGTCAACCTCACTTCCGCCCGTGTAGGCAACCAGTATTCTCATGACATCCCCCTTTTTGTGATTAATGTTGGCAAGAATATATAAGTTATGCCGGGCGAGTTGTCAACCAGATTTCTATTCAAATTCTCACCAAAAAGTGATAGTGCGAACGTATCCAGAGTAAATTTTGCATGGGATGTCATTGGCCAATGAAGTACGGCCGTTAAATAATCTTTTCAGGAGGGGTGTATGAATTTGGCGCATTTAGCGGAAGAAAGGGTAAAGCAGGTGGGTGAACAGGTAACCCTTATTTATGAAGACCGGGAAATAACAAATTTCGAGATGCTGAGGCAATCCAAGAAATTATCTGCGGCCTTAAAAAAGCTGGGGGTGCAAAAAGGGGATCGGGTAATTGTGCAGAGTCCAAACTGCCCGGAAGTAATACAGGCATTTGGGGCTATCTGGCGTCTGGGGGCGGTGATTGTTCCCATTAATTATCTCGTCGGGGACGAGGAAATTGCTTATATCTACCAGGATTCAGGGGCCAAAGTGGTAATAAGCCGCATGGATTTCCTGCCCAAAATAAAAGCCGGTCTTGCCAAAGCCTCCCAGATTGAACACGTTTTATTGATTGATGGGCAGGCGGGCCCACCTACCGCCTCTTATCGAGAGCTGGTGGATAAAAGTCCAGAAATGGATGATTGCGAAAGCACGATGGAAGACGATAACGCGGCGATTATCTATACCGCCGGGACAACGGGTAGACCCAAGGGGGTGGTTCATACCCACGGCTCACTTTACCATAACGCCCGGATGCAGCACGAAACGGTAAAAGACGATATCCCAGATGGTCTGACGGCGGTGAGCGTCCTGCCTCTTTGTCACTCTTACGGGATTGCTACAATGAATAACAGCCTTTTCAGGACTACTAAAACGGTACTTCTCAGCCGCTTTGACCTGGAACAGATATTCTCATCTATCGAGCGCTACCGGGCCAATATTTTATCCGGCGTTCCCACCATGTACGTTTACATGCTCCTCTATCCGGAACCAAAGAAGTATGACCTGGGCTCTATGATGTTCTGGTTTTCCGGCTCCGCTCCCCTTTCTCTGGAAACGTGGAAGAAGTTCAAGGAGGTTTTTGGTTTTGAAATCATTGAGGGCTGGGGCTTAACAGAAGCGGGTGCCAATAATGCGGTGAATCCCATTCGGGGTTTGAAGAAGGTGGGCTCTATCGGTAAACCCATGGTGGGAACGGAAATGAACATCTTTGACGACGAGGGCCGTCCGCTTCCGCCCAATACCCGTGGGGAAATCGTGATCCGGGGGCCTCAGATTATGAAAGAGTACTGGAACAAACCGGAGGAGACAAAGGAAGCTATCAAAAACGGGTGGCTCCATACGGGCGATGTGGGGTACGTGGATGAGGATGGTTATTACTGGATTACGGACCGCAAAAAAGACCTTATTATAAAGGGCGGTGAAAACATTTCTCCGCGCATGATTGAAGAAGTAATCTACACGCATCCCAAGGTTTCCGAGGCGGCGGTAATTGGGATGAAGGATGAGGTATACGGGGAGGATATCAAGGCCTATGTGGTCCTAAATCCAGGGGAAGAGGCAACTCCTGAAGAAATCATTGAATTCTGCCGAGGTAAACTCACGAATTTTTATGTGCCGAAACAGGTGGTTTTCCTCAAGGCCATGCCTAAGAGCCTGGTCGGCAAAATATTGAAGCAGGAATTGAGGAAGATGTAAAAAAGTATCCATTGACATGAATTTATTCTTGGGGTAGGAAAATTACCGATAGTAAGTTTGCTTCTATCGGTAATTTTTTATGCCTACGCCCGAAGAACTAAAAATTATCTGCCAGAAGAGAAGGGAAAGGGAGAAGAATCAGCGGATTCAGACTATCCTGGCGGCCGCCCGCCGAGTTTTCTCTGCAAAAGGATATCTGAAGGCGACGATGGATGAAATCGCCCTGGAAGCAGAGGTTGCAAAACCAACCGTATATTTGTACTTCAAAACGAAGGATGACCTTTTCTTTTCCCTCATGGCTCCCCTCATTGAAGATACGTGCGAAGAGCTCAAGAAATTGGAATCCAGGCTTCTGGAAGGGGAAATAAAAAGCGGTAAAGCCCTGATATCCTCTCTCATGAAGGCCCTTTACCGGGGTTATGAATCTCATCCGGATACCTTTCGCATACTCCAGATATTTCAACAGGAAGGAATGGTAAATGAGCTGGAGCCGGAGCTTCGCAATTCCCTGAATGAAAAAGGACGGGAAAATTTTAATCTTTGCCGCCGTATCCTTACCCTAAGTATGGAAAGGGGTCTTATCAAAGAAGTGAACGTGTATGAACTTGCCGATTTACTCTGGGGTCTTCTGGTAGGGGTCATACAACTGGAAGATGTAAAATCCGATGCCAGAAAAGGACACCGGCTAAAGACCAAAACCTTAGCCCTGGCAGAAAGAATCCTAATCGAGGCATTAAGTATAGAAGAAGGGAGAGAAAAAAATGAAGATGACGGGTACTCAAGTTCAAATGGGCCGGCACACTTTGGATGAGGTAGAGGCCAAACAACTGCTTGCCGCTTACGGCATACCGGTCGTGCAGGAAATAGAGGTCAAGGATGAAGAAGGAGCAGTGTCCCGGGCTAAAGATATAGGTTTCCCTTTGGTAGTAAAGGGGATGGGGGAAAAACTTCTCCACAAAACCGAGCTGGGCGTTGTGTTCCTTAATGTTCGAAGCGAGGGAGAGTTAAGGGAAGCCTGTCGTCTTATCAGGGAAAGGGGAGGGGAACAAGTAAAAGCGTTCGTCCTTCAGCCCATGGTTCAAGGGAAACGGGAATTCGCGGCAGGTCTCATCAGAGACCCCCAGTTTGGCCCCTGTGTAATGTTCGGGTTAGGGGGTATCTTCACCGAAGTACTGGATGATGTGGTCTTCCGCATCGCTCCCGTGTCTGAGATGGAAGCTAATCGAATGATTGAGGAAATAAAATCTCGTGCCCTTCTCAATGATTTCCGAGGAGAACAGGCATTGGATAGAGAAACCCTTGTAAAGGTCATTACCGGTCTCTCCCGCCTGGGGCTGGAAAGGCCGGAGGTAAAAGAGGTAGATATAAACCCACTTATTGCCGACCGCAAAGGGAAAGTAGTGGCTGTGGATGCCCTCGTTGTTCTCAGTGATTCGCAGGTTTCGCCCCTTCCTGGAGAGGAAGCTGAGGAGGATAAAGAGGAGATTATAAAAGCCCTTGAGCAGATGGTACATGCCCGCTCTGTGGCCGTGGTAGGGGCAAACCGCCCACCGAAAAGCGGTTTCCCCGGGATGTATATATGCATGAAAAGGTTTGGCTATCCTGGCCGCCTCTATCCGGTGAACCCTAATGTGGAGGAAATAGAGGGGGTAAAGACATACCCAAATCTCCGCTCCCTTCCAGAACCTGTAGATTTAGTAATCGTTTCGGTGCCCGCCGAGGCCGTACCAGCAGTGCTGGAAGAGTGTGCGGCTACGGGAAACCGTAACATCCATATTTTCTCTTCTGGCTTTAAAGAAACGGGGGAGGAAGATCGTATAGCACTTCAGAATAAGATGGAGGAAATCGCCAGAAGGGGTAAACTGCGAGTCATTGGTCCTAACTGTATGGGTCTTTACGTGCCTGCTTCCCGGATGGTCACGTGGGTAGGTGCCTCGCCCATTTCTGGGCCGGTCGCGTTCGTGAGCCAAAGCGGTGGCAATGCAGAGGATTTTACCCATTACCTCGCAACCCAGTATAAAATATACATAAGCAAATCTATCAGTTATGGAAATGCCCTGACCCTCGACAGTACTGACTTTCTCGAATACCTTGCCCAGGACGAGGAAACCCGTATCATCACCATGTATCTGGAAGGGGTGAAAGATGGACGGCGTTTTTTTGACCTCGTATCAGAGCTAAATTTAAAGAAACCCATTATAATCTTTAAAGGAGGTCTGACGGATTCTGGGGCCCGGGCGGTTTCTTCCCACACGGGCTCGCTCGCGGGGGGAGAAAAGATATGGCGCGCCTTCTTCCGTCAAACAGGTGTTATACCCGCAAACTCCCTGGAAGAAATGGCAGATGTGGTTGTTCTCTGTCACCATCTTTGTTTCGTGCCGGGTAAGAGGGTGGCTGTGCTTGGAATCGGTGGAGGGATTGGAGTTTTCGTTGCCGATAACTGCGCCAGAGCCGGTCTTATCCTTCCTGCCCTTTCAGCAGGTCTGGTAAAAAAATTGCGTGCCCTTATACCTCCGGCGGGGACAATGATTCGAAACCCCATTGATGCCGTGCCGGCTTTTCTCAACCTGCCCCTTCTGGGAGACATACTGGAGATCCTTGCCCTTAGTGGAGAAGTGGACAATTTTATCATTTCCCTTCCCCTCGACTGGCTCCATGACCGTTCAGAAGAGGGAAGGTACGTTGAAACGGTGGCGAGATTTATTATAGAGGAAGGGCGAAAGCGTCTCTATGACCATCCACTCATTGTTGTGCGTCGTCAGTATCAGCCTGATGATAGAATTAAGGCTGTAATACCTAAGCTTGACGATATTCTTCTCTCCGCAAAAGTACCCATCTACGACAGTATGGAAAGGGCTATACTGGCATTGGCGAGGTTTAGCGATTACTGCCAGTTCGTTTCAAACCGTAAAAATAAAAATATCCGGTAAAGATTCCGGGGTTTGAAAAAAACTTGATTTTTTTATCGGTGGCATAAGAACTTCCAATCCCTCCCCTGCGGGCAGTATGTTAAAATGAGACCTAATGTTTGAAGGGATTGCGACTGCTTTATGTTATGTTCCTGTTTTCTTTGATACCGTAAAAGTTGACCATCCCGGGTAAAAAAATCATGTATAATTCTCAAGCCAAAACCGTTCTTATACCCCCCTTTTTTAGGCTAATTGTTATTAACAAGTGACCTATGATTTTAATATCTGTGGGTCAGATTTGATTTAGATTCGATTATCTCATTAGCGACCACTGATACCATCTCGAAAGATGGTCATGTTTTGCTGGAACAAAGGAGCAAAATAGATAATGTGCTAATAATGGATGTAATTTTTCGCAGTGTATTTTTTATTCTGAGGGGGTATTAAAAAAATACTTACAAAAATCGGGTAATGTGGTATAATTATGCAAAAAAATGAGGTAAGGAAGATGGCACATCATTCAACTGAAGCTTGGTGTGTTATTCTTATATCTATTTATAGGTTTTTGCGTGGGCATAATATCAACATCATCGCCTAACGATCAACGTAAAATATCTTTTCTCCAAGAAGTGATGAAGATTTTTGTGAAAGTTGTTGATGAAACATATGGCGAAAAAAATGGTAAAAAAGTTTTACATTAAATATAATCAGAATAGATTCTGGGGAAATTTATTTTGTAATCAGGAAGTAAAAATTTGCATTGGGGGCGAGCATTGAAAAAATGGATAAGTTTTACTTTCGCCATCTGTTTATCTCTGGTAATGCTTGCCTCGTGCGGTGATGTAGAATCTCAGTATGTGATTACTACGGGTTGGGTAATCGGCGAGGAAAGCGATATTAATACCGGAATTCCCACGGTAAAAATTCTAAAAATGAATAACGGTGGTCAAACATGGACAATACAGGCGCTACCTGATGGATGCGCAGGCATGCTGGCGAATGATATAAGCGCATATGACAATAATGTAGCATGGGCGGTTGGTTTTCGTATGTCTACAGTTCAGCCAGCTTTGCCAAAAGGGGCAATCTTCTTTACCTCGAGCGGTGGTATTAATTGTGAGCAGCAGAAAATCCCTGCAGAAGCGCAGAACGTAGATTTTTGGAAAGTATCTTTTGTTGGCGCCAGAAGGTAGAAAAATCTGGAAAAGAATCAAAGCAAAAATGTCAAAAAGTCATGCCTGGATGGTAGCACCGGTTCGATCGCAGTGTCATCCTAGGCGCATCCTGAGCTCATAAACTCCACTCTCAACTTTCCTTTCCATCTGGGGAAACATCTTTTCGAAGACGTGGAGCATGGGTTTGTTTTCTACGAGGACTTCCGCGGTGAAGGCCTGAAGGCCTTCCTTCTGTGCTAGATTTCTGAGGTAGGAAAGAAGCTCCCAGCCTATTCCCTTATTCTGATATCTGTCTCGGACTGCGAAGGCAACTTCTGCCGTTTGGGCATTGGCGTCCTTGATGGCTTGTCCCATCCCGACGGCCACCTCTTTTCCATTTTCATCAACGGTAGCCAAGATAACCAGCTCTTTTGTGTAGTCTATGACCACGAAACTTTGGCGCATTTCATGAGGGACATCACGACGTGGTGACATGAATCGCCGCTGAAGACTTTTGTCGGACATGCTGTAGAAAAGGTCTTTGATGAGGGGTTCGTCGTCGAGCTTTACCGGCCGTAGACGGACAGCAAAACCTTTGGAAGTAGTTCGGACCGTTTCAAGATGCTCAGGATATTCTCCCGCCTTGCCCGGTATATAGGCTTGATCTCTGTAAATTAAATTGAGCCTTTTTGCCTCTTCAATCAGGTAAGGTCTGAACTTTGGGTGGGCAATAGCTATAAGGCTCATGGCCCGCTCCCGTATGTTTTTGCCGTGTATGTAAGCAATACCATACTCTGTTACAACGTAATGTATGTCTCCCCTATTTAGGGTGACGCCGGCACCGCTGTCGAGAAAAGGAACGATGCGCGAAACCTCCCCATTTCGTGCCGTCGATTGAATGACCAGAATGGTTTTCCCATCGGGAGCATAGACGGCGCCGCGCATGAAATCAGCACTGCCACCTATCCCGCTGTAAAACTGCTTTCCGATGGATTCAGCAGTTGCCTGGCCGGTTAAGTCAATCTGCAAGGCGGCATTGATGGCTGTCATGTTCTGTATTGATGAGATGATGCGAGGGTCATTGGTGTAGTCGATACTGCGGAATTCTATCGTTGGATTATCGTCTATGTACTCATAAGTTTTTGCGATTCCCATGCAAAATGAAGCGATTGTTTTGCCTCTGTTGATATTTTTTCGTGAATTGTTGATAACTCCTCGCTTGATAAGCTCGACCATGGAATCTGTAAGGAGCTCCGAGTGCACTCCCAGGTCATTTTTTTCACTTATATTGCTTAAGATGGCATTGGGTGTACTTCCGTATCCAATCTGGATTGTGTCCCCGTCATTTATGATTTGGGAGACGTATTTACCAATCTGGTTGGCTACCTCTCCGGGGATTTCAGGGGAATATTCGAGGAGGGGTTCGTCATAGTGAATTAGAAAATCGATATCTTCAATATGGATGAAGGTATCCCCGTGTACCCGGGGCATGTAATGGTTCATCTGAGCAATGATGATTTTGGCATTATCAATCGCAGCCCGGCAGATATCTACGCTGATACCAAGGCTCAAAAAGCCGTTTTTGTCGGGCGGGGATGTCTGGATGATGGCCACATCAATAGGTATGCGTTTGCTCTGAATCAGGCGTGGAATTTGAGATAGGAAAATGGGGGTGTAATCGGCAATACCCTTATTTACCGAATCCCGGGTGTTATCTCCTACAAAAAAAGAATTGTGGCGGAAGTTGTAAGTGTACTTTGCATCGGCGTAAGGAGCGACACCCAGCGTCCAGATGTGCATGACCTCAGCTTCTGCAAAGGCCTTGGGATGTTCTTCTACATAGCGCATGAGGGCCTGGACGGTGTATTGTGGCTCGGCGCAGGCCGTACTGATAAATATACGGTCACCGCGATGGATATGAGAAAAAATCTCATCCTCTGGGGCAAATTTATCCGCATACTTATGCTTGATTTCCTCTATATAACGGTCGTTTTCAGGGGGCATCTTTTCCTTCCTCTTGCTATAATAAATAAATTCTAAACGGGCAGGACTTGTTTTTCAATGGGAAAAATATAAAATTACATCGCAATAGCAAAATCTGTTTGTTGGGGGATTAAATGGTGAATGATGAAGACAAGGGGCTGTTCGCTGAAGGGGGTAAGGTTGAACCCCGCAGTGAATATTATTTCATTGAGGGTTGTTTCATCACGGAGCTTTTCAATACCTCTTATGACGATGCCGTTTCTATAGCCCAGGTTCGTGTTCTACCCGGTGCGACGACCCGTTGGCATTATTTGGTGGGGGTCGTGGAGAGATACGTTATTCTAAAGGGACGTGGCCTTGTGGAAGTAGGGAACCTACCGCCCCAGGAGGTGTGTGAGGGGGATGTGGTTGTCATCCCACCCATGATAAGGCAGAGGGTCAAGAATTTGGGGGCAGACAATTTGATTTTTCTTGCTGTCTGCACTCCGAGGTTCACCCCTGATTGCTACCGGGATATTGACCCTGAGCCCATTTCGGTGGGCTAAAAAGGGAAGTGCGGTAGTATTGGGTGCTTGCTTTATATGCCGATAGGGGAGCCAGATGGTGAGGGCAGACATAGGTGCGGGAGATATCTGAATCGATTATAGTTGTCTAATTTATCGGATCTTCTTAGGCTATGCGAAAATTTAGATGACATTTGCGAGTGGGTAAACTAAGCCTTCGTATAGTGACCCAGCGGCCTTTTTAACGACAGAAATATGCCCAGTTGGTTGACAAAGGGCAAAAGTGAAAAAAATTGATTTTTATAAAAACCAAGCGTATTAAAAATTATTGGCGCAGAAAAATGGCGTCATTAGAAACGTTCATTTTAAAGGAGGGATAAATTATGAAGAAAAAAGCTGATTTACGTTTATTCACGAAAACTTTTTTTCTGGCCATCAGTATTGTGCTTTTTTTAGGCAACCTTTCCATGGCTGCACCTCCTAAGGGGGCTCCCATAGTAATCGGATATGTTGGTAACGTAGCTTCACCCGGGACGAAGCCGTGTATAGACATTCAAAAAATGGCAGTGGAGGAAATAAATGCAAAGGGTGGAGTTCTTGGTCGACCGATAAAATACATTGTTATGGATGGAAAGGGTGACGCTTCCCTCTCGGTCGAAGCAGCGAGAAAACTAATAGTTGAAGACAAGGCCACATTTGTTTCCGTGGAAGGCAGGACAGAAATTTGTTTAGCTGTTCAAGAAACATCTGGAATGCTTTTTAAGGATTATCCACATATTTTGCAATTCAATGGTCCTGCCGGATCTGAGTTGACAGCACGAATAATCGATCAACATCCGAAATATGAGCATTGTTTTAGAGATTGGCAGCCAGAAGCTGCTTACTGGTCTCATATGAGACACTACTTTAAAAATTATTTTCAGAAGACTCTACAAGCAAAGAGACTGGCTATTCTTTGGGAAGACCTCGCATGGACACAAGAATTCCGGAAGGGTATTCCTGCTATGAATCTGCCGCCATGGGAAGTATTAGCAAAAGACTGCGGATTAGATGTCGTTTACAGCAAGCTGGTTAAACCACGTGGAACCATGTACTTTCCGATTCTCCAGCAAGTTTCAGCGGCAAAAGCAGATCTGATTTTTTATATGAGTTCGTGGTTTACTGATACCGAATCTTTTGTGAAACAGTGGTTTGATTCGGCAGCCAAGGATATTCCTGTCCAGTTTGATGGCGGAGTTGCCATGACAAAGGACTTCTGGAGAATGACGGGAGGTAAGGCACTCGGCACCGTGTCGATCTTTACTGATGTAGATGATGCTGAAATAACAACCGTCACTGTTCCTTTGGTGAAGAAGGCTAAGGAGCATGGCATCCCTATGCAGCTTCATGTTCATTTGGCATACGCCGATATCTATCATTTTAAAGCGGCTATAGAAAAGGCCGGAGGGACCGCTGATGTAAAAAAGTTAATCAAGGGAATGGAAGAAGCGGAGACGACTTATTCTTTTGGGAAGATGAAGTATCAGACCCAGAAGATAAAACCTTTCTATCACTCGACGATAATGGTAGACCCGAAAGATCCTTACAAAACAATTCCCGGGCGTTTCATGCTGCTTCAGGCACAATTTCAAAAAGATGGTAAAATTGCCTATATTGGTAGCTATAGCTTTGAAGATGAAAAGCTTTTGTCCAAGTTTTACAACGCTTCCTTCAAACTTCCGGCTGATCTGCGGAAGGGTCTTTAATAGAAGCTTATGATGAGGGGGAGTCATTTCGGGTGAGATTCCCCCTCATCCCCCTTTAATTATCTATTTACCTGGACGAGGGGAAAGTCCATGCCACGGGAATCCACGACCGGAAACTGCGCTTCCTGTTTATATTTCTTCGTGATTTCCGGAAGGTGTTCTTCAATGTAGCCCATAAGCTTGCGGACCGTGACGGTACCGCTTTCACCGGCAGCCTTGCCTTTTAGCCCTTCCAGCAGGGTGTAGGTAAAAACCCCATGCCCCAGCTCTTTTACCTCTGCGGCAAATTGGTCTTTAGTTGATGCGGCAACTACGTGCGTACCCGTCGAACGGGAAAGCTGTGAGAGGGCTTTCCGGTCCTCAAAGCCCCGGAAAGCAACGAGGACAGCTCCGGATTTGCATGCATCGACGAGAAGCAAAATTTTTTGCGCACGTATTTTTTTCAGGGCCGCTGCCAGATCCGCCGATGATATGCCTTGGCTTCGAACATATTCTTCACGCTCCGGATAGGTAAGTTCGTGGGGTATAAAGTACCATATATCCGACACATTTTCTCCGTGGCCAGCAAGATAGATAACAACGACATCCTGGGGATTGGACATTTCCAGGTCTTTGAGTTTTGTCAAGATATTTGCCTTGGTTGCCTCTTCATCGTAGATTTCGACTACATTAACGTTTTTGAAAAGCCCGCCCCTTCCACGAAAAAAGCTGGCGATGGCCCGGGCGTCATGCACAGCGTAATTGAGGTTCAATGCAGGATTTTTGTATTTATTGATTCCCACGACAAAGACATAAAGAGAAACATTTCTGGGCGGGGCTTCGAGCAAAACGGCTATTTCTACTGGATTGGACTGCGTCCTATCCTTGCTGAAGCCCACCACCTGGAAGGTATTGAGACCGTCAACGAGCGTTACCGTGTAATCTCTAACGAGCTCTGCGCCAACACCTACGAGCTTAAGCCCCCTCTGGTCATCGCCCAGCGCTTTGCCGTTATGATAAAGCCTTATTTCATCGATGCCGCCGCCCATGTCTTTTGCGGCTACTTTGATGGTGATAGTGTCAGCCTTAAACCGGGTGTTGGGAAGAGGTGATATGATGCGGATATCAGGTGGTGGTTTTATTCCCCTGCGTATATCGTCAATAGCTTCCACTTTCTTTCCCTGCAAAACAGATGCGATGTAAACGGGGCTAAAGAACTTTTCGTAAAGGTTATCAATGGGGAAAACTCTGTTGCCGATGCGAAGAGAGATGTGTTTAGCACCACCTGGCGAGGAGTTGAAGTAACCTTCAGGTGTAATGACAATCCATTCCCCGTCCACAAAGGTTATGAATTGGGCAACCTCTCGACCGGCGGAAACGTCCCACAGGCGGACCGTGCCATCGGAGCTGGTGGATACAAAGTATTTCCCGTCCGAGGAAAAATCGAGGGAGGCCACGATTCCCGCATGGCCAGAAAAAGTTTTAATTTTTTTGCCCGTTTTTGTCTCCCAGAGAATAATCTGCTGGTCCCAACCTCCGGTTATGATAAAATCGCCATTTCTGGAAAAGGCTAATGCTCTAATCATGTCTTTATGTCCCGGGAATTTTCTAATCACCCGATTTTCCGTTATGGAGCGCAGAACTGCAGCGCATTCGGGATCCCCGAGGGCCCTATGCGTAACCTCACCCGTCAGAATATGACGGGAATCGGGAGAAATTATAAGAGAGAAGACGCCGTTGTGAAGGACGTATCTATTGACCTCTCGTCCGCTTTCGACCTCCCAAATAACGATGACATAATGTGAACTTTCTTTTTCATGCTCATCGAAAAGAACCACCGCGTATCGGCCATCGGGAGATATTTTATTAAATTGGATAAAAAGCTTTTCCCTGGGGCCCCAGTCGGCGAGCTGCCTTATTTGACGATTGTTTTCAACATCCCACAGTATGATTCTTCTGTCATAGGTAGAAAAAAGGAGGACTTTACCATCTGGCGTGAAATCAGGCCTGAAAAGAGGTTTTTCCCACATCTTCTTTAATCGGTGAGATCCCGTATCGTAGATATACATCCCATAATCATTGCCGAAAATTAGATGTTTACCGTTCCTGCTTGCCGCGTAAGGGGCAATAATACGGTTTTCTGCGTCTTTGAGCATCAGGGGTTTGTTCAACGTCCCTTTTTCTCTGTCCCAATTTAGTAAAAGTAGGTGGCCGGAATGTATTTCCCTGTCGCCGGCAGCGAAATAGGCGCTGCTTATCCCGTCGACGCTTGTCCCATAGCGGGTAATTTTGTTTCCCGTTTTTATGTCAATCAAATCGAGACCTTCCTTGAAAACCCATCTTTCGTAATATGTCCAGGCATTGCTGTTGCCGTAAATGAGAGATTTCCCATCCGGGGAAAATGCGATGGGTAAGCCTGTTTTTATATTTTGGACTTCTTGCCATTGATTTGTTTCGTAAATTATGACTTCGTGAAAATTCGCTGCCGCGGCATAACTGCCATTGGGGGAATAGAGAACCTGATAGAAGGGTTTGGGATAAGAAAACTCTCTCATCAGGGCGCCGTTTCTGGCGTCAATAACCAGTAGTTTACCCCTTTTTTCATATTTATCCCCCGGGTCGGGAGTCATGACCGACACTAAGAAATGCGTTTCGTCTGGTGACACGGCTACGTTGTTAATTTCAAAATCACCCGACAAAATCTTATATATTTTCAGGCCTTTTTTCTTTTTGACATCATAAATCTCGATGCCGATTCCCTGGTTTTTATAGTGGTCATCGATGTAATTTATCCCTAAAACCAGTCGGCGTGAGTCCTTCATGAAAGCCGCCGCTTTAATCTGGGCGCCTAACCCCTTAGTAAAACGCTCATCGCTCCTGTCCAAAACAAAAATCAATTTTTTTGCGATGGCGTCGAGATAAAAAAGTCTAAAATAATCAGTCGCCAAAGCGTTTTTACCGTCTGGGGAATAGGAAAGAGAATAAATCTTGTTGCCCCCTTCTTTTAAGGCGATTTTTCCCACGTATTTTCCCGTCAAAGTTTCCCAGAAATGTATTTTTCCTTTATCATCGCCCGAAATTATCGTTTTACCGTCCGGGGAAATGTGGATAGCGTTAACTTCGGCATCATGGCTTAGGGTCCTTACTTCCCTTCCAGTGGGACCTTCCCAGATTTTTACCGTTCTATCTTTGCTGCTCGAAATGAGATATGCCCCGTCGGTAGAAAATACCGCCGATGTAATGCTGTCAGCATGGCCTAACGGAACGAAAACCTCCGGTGTCTGTGCGGATACTTCCGCTACCACCCCGGTAAAAACAAACGTAAAAAGTGTGACCACAAGCCAAATCTTTCTTTTTTTCATTTCTTTAATCCTGTGGATTCGGCAGGCATTTTTCTAACGCCGTCGATTTCCCATGTATTTAAACCCATCTTACAACCATTGACCATTAAGTGCAAAGGTATTTGGAGGTTTATAAACATGGGTAGGTACTACAGGACTGATTGATAAGAAGGGCAATTAAAAAGGGTTGGCTTTTACTGCCCACCCCTTTACTTACTGGAGCCGATTAGAAGGCGAACTTTTGGCCTGCTGAATTACGAATAAATAACCAAAAGTAGAAGAAGACCATGATGGAGAATACGGTCGGGAAACCGCATTTTTCCCGTAGTAAGAAAGTATGCGTTTCGTCCCCATTAACTCTTAAGATAGAGGCAGCTTATTCTTAAAAGTACCCTTCAAGTCACCCGTAGTGAAGAGCCATTGCGTCTTTCAGAGGCGAAAAAACCTGCATAGATTGGGGCTCCGGCAAGAGTATGAATCATTACCACCATAGAGATAAAAAAGAAAGTACAAATGATGCAAAATAAGTCAGCACAGTGTCCACTTTGTCGGAAATACGTTCACTTAAAGCAAAATTTCCCTTCCAAAGGGGGCTCGGTAGCTTGCCTCTAGTATAAAAAAGCCCCTACTTTTTTAAATAGCTTTACCTGCCCTTATATTTCTCTACCATTGCAAATTTCATTGCTTTACCAGTGGGGGTGCGCACAACATCATCGAAAAACACCTCTTTGGGTGCTTTGTAATGAGCCATCCTGTCTTTACAGTAATTTATTATTTCTTCTTCAGTGCAGTTTTCGCCTGGCTTGAGTTTTACTACGGCTGCAACTTTTTCGCCCCAGGTAGTATCTGGCAGTCCTATAACAGCACAATCCAGAACTTTAGGGTGCTTCAGGATCACCTCTTCTACGTCTACGGAGAAAATGTTGTAGCCTCCACTGACGATCATATCCTTAAGTCTTCCAACAATGGCAAGATGACCGCTTTGATCAAATTTCCCTAAATCACCTGTGTGAAACCATCCGTCCCTGAATGCTTCCTTTGTCTTTTCTTCATTTTTCCAGTATTCGCCAGCACCGTCGGGGAACCTAATTATTACTTCACCAATTTCACCAGGGGTTTTTTCTTGACCATGCTCGTCTACAATTCTAACCTCCTGTAAGCATGTCGGAGATCCAACATAGTCAGGATAAGCCCGCTTCATATCCGGTTTACTGACAGCTATGAAGCCTGTTTCCTGCAATCCCAGATGGTCATATACATTGGGGGTTAGTTTTTTCCACATTTGCTCCAGAGTGGGACGGGGGAGAACCGCCCCGACACTTCCCACCGCCCTTAGAGAACTCAAATCATAGTTCTCCAAGTCCGGGACATTCATAATGAAGGAAAACATTGTGGGCACGCCATATACAAATGTAACCTTATATTTTTCTATCGTTTTCAAAACACCCACAGGATCAAAATCCTGGTTAATGATCGTTCCTCTGGCGAGTATGACACCACAACCGCAACTTAAGCCGGTTAGCGGTGGGACCAAGTTCAAAACAATATCTTGGTATGTAAAGTCGAAAGATATAGTGTAAGTAATGTGGTTAAGAAAATTGGCATATTGGGTCCTGAGATAGCTTTTAGGTGTACCTGTGGTTCCAGAAGTAAACCCGAGCGTGACTGGCGTGTCATCCGTTATCTCAACGTCGGGTTCCTTTGCCTCACCTTTCAAAAGTTCATCATAGCTCAGGCAACCTGAAATCGGCTTTCCAATGACATATTTTTCTTGCTCAAAACTTACCTGGGCGACCATGGATTCAAATCTACTGTCAAATATGAGCGCTTTAGCTCCTGCGTATTTTAAAATGGTTTCAATTTCCTTTGGTGCGAGCCTGGCAGAGATAGGTATGAGTATCAGGCCCGCCTTGGCCCCCGCAAAGTAAATTTCTGTAATGTCTATCCCCAATCTTGTAATGACGCCAATGAAGTCGCCTGGTTTATAGCGTTTCAGCAGACTATTCGCAATTATATTGGATCTCTCATTAACCTCCTTGTATGTTCTGCTTTCACCCGTTGTGGCATCTATTATTTTCTTATCAGGATATGATAAAGCAGCATTTTTCGCGATAAGTCCTATTTTAAGATGCCCTGGTGGCCTGGGAACTCTCCATTGATACCCTTTGTATTCTGCCATTTTTCTTCCCCCCTTTTAGTTTTAATTGAAAAACCGCGACCGCGGTCAACATCTATTGGTTCCTCAAGTGGATCCGCCACCACCTGAAATTCCGGCAGATGGCGAAGAAGAAAACTTGGCCGCAAAGACGGACAGGAGTTTTTCCGTATCTTTGCTGCTGCAATAGGGACATTCTTGCTTTTTGTCGGCTTCTGATGTGGGAACCAATTTCTCAAATCGTTTGCCGCATTTATTGCACCTATATTCGTATAGAGGCATTTTTACTCCCTTAATATTTATCTCTTGACTTTTTTCCTTGAATATTGTGTCAATTATCCGTAGGATTTTGTCAAGAGGCAAGTTACGTCCTCAACCACAATAAATTGAGGGACTCCCCATCGTGGGACGGCAGCGTTTCCGCCATAGATTATCCAGCATGTCCCGGCTTATTCGGATCCCCTTGTTTTATGTGGCGCCGCACTCCCCTTTATCCCAAGGCCATGCCCCGATAACATCGGGCAGTTTAACGGCTATATTTAATGCTCCAACACTGTCGGCACTTCACTTATACCTGTACCCGGGTGCTTTATGTAACTGAAAACACCCCTGCAAGACGGGCAGTTCTTGGAAGTCTCCTTGGGGTCGACAAAGATAATAGGTACTCCCAAAAGTTTTACTTTGGCGATTAACAAAGCCTGCTCCTTGAATTCTCATACGGAAATCATGAGGCTAGAACGCCTTTGAACTTTTGGTTTCTCCCTGAATACCAAGCAGACTTTCCAATGCGATGGATTTGCCCTTTGCCTTTGCTGTCTCCACGATGCGCCTTGGCAATGCAGTGGTTGTTATGCAACATCTGTCTTCGTTCATGGTCTGATTCCTTTGCTTTCGCCGATTCTTAAAATCAGCAACTCCCGTATCAGCATGGAAGGACACAGGCTTAAGAGACAACAAATTTATCGAGCATCTCTGGGAGAATATCAGATACGAAGAGGTACACGTAAAGGCATATTAATCAATAAGTCATGTAAGAAAGGAATCTACAAAGTTTTTTGAAAAATATAACGTGCGACGGCCTCACCAGGGCATTAACGACAGAACCCCGAATGAGGCTTAATATTATCAAGGATTGGTAATGCTTAATGAACGGTAAACCAATTAAAAACTGTTGGAGATTAACTGAAAAAACTTCACCATCTCGCTTGAACTTTTATGCATTCGAATATAAATACATAAAGAGTTCTCCTCGCTATAAAATTTATAGAAATGAGGCAAAAATTGGCTGATCAAGAGAAGGCATCCTATCGATGGCCCATGCTTTCCTATTTATTTTTCACCAACCTTACCATGAACGGATTTGTCATAAATGTCATGCCTCCTCTTTTCCCTCATATAGCTGCTGAATTGGGACTTAGCTACGCCCAGATCGGTGTCATCTTGGGTGCTTTGCCTTTTGGGATGCTCCTTTTTTCACTCCCCGGAGGAGTTGTTGCGGACAGGCTCGGTGTGAAGAAAGTCGTCGGAACTGCTGTGATCTGTGCGGCAGTAGTTGCCTCTCTAAGAGGTTTTGCGTCATCTTTCGGAACCATGGTGTTCTGCATGTTTCTTCTGGGTATCGCCGAGGGTTTTCTTATTCCCAACCTTACAAAAGGCATAGCTATGTGGTTCGAACCGGAGGAGCTGAGCCGGGCGAATGGCATTCTTCTCATGGGTGCTGGTATCGGTGCGGGACTGACGATAGCTCTCGCCGTACCTCTGTATACTGCTGTAGGCTCATGGCAAAACGTTATGTTTCTGACCGGGGTCGTATCTCTTCTAATCTGGGTTCTCTGGCTTTTTGCCGTGAGAGAACGACAATACACGGGTCTCATGGCGGAACTGATGAAGCGCCGCCCTGGACCATTGGAAGGATTGCGGCGGGTATTAGCCGTCAAGGATACGTGGTTGCTGTGCATCACGGAGTTATTCGCCATCGGAGGCATTGTAGCTATGGTAGGTTTCCTTCCTATCTACTTGGTCGCGAAAGGAATGACGGCGCAGCAGGCGGGCGTTTTAACTTCTCTTTCAATTTTTACATCCCTAGTGGGCATGTACGTGGGACCCTACATCTCGGATAAAGTGGGACTCAGAAAACCATTAGTCTGGCCTTTCTTCCTCGTGGTTGCGGTCCTCAGAATATCACTACCGTTTCTATGGGGATGGCCGCTCTACATGGTGTGGTGTGTGATTGGATTTTGTGATGGCTGTGCACTTCCTCAGTTGAGATCGATGATTATAGAATTAAAGGAGATCGGCCCTATTCTTGCCGGCAGCGCCTTCGGCTGCATTTTTACTTTCAACCGGATCGGGGGATTCATTATGCCCTGGCTCATGGGCTCCGTCATGACGGTTATAAGACCATTGGCAGGATTTTACTTGTGCAGCGGGCTGGCCATTATAGCGGCGATTTTCGTGGCAATGGCGAGGGAAACGGGGCGCAGAGCACAAAATGCCTTAGCGTCCTCCAGATAGCAATCGATGCGTCCCGGTCATAAGGTGTAGAGGTTAAACTCTCTCGATAAGCAGAGATAAACCTTTAAAGAGGAAGAGAGGATAAAAAAAGGTGGCATGACCTCTACAACTTTAGGGTACAAAAAATGTCTTGGCAAATGGGGTGCAGTTCAATACAATTATAAAAATTCAATAAAAATTGCTACGAGAAAGGAGGGTTAAATAATATGACGAACTTTTATAGTATAAGGTTTCTATCCTTTGCTTTGGTCTTGGTTTTCATGTTCATTTCTTCTGCCCAATCTTTTGCAGAGGAACTGGTAGAGCGTTTAAACAATTTTGCAAAGCGAATGGAGCAGTTGCGTCCAGAAGCAATGGGTTACCCCGTCAACCAGAATACGGACCTTAAAGAATTCTACGAGTGGTACTATAATTCAAAACTATATGAGGTTGCGTTAAACAATGTAGGCGACCCTCAACAGCCGTCCATGTCTTAACACCCATGAGTTTGAAAAGGAAGTAATTAACTTCTTCGCCCCGTTATACGGATTTTCTCAAGAAGATGTTTGGGGTATTGTTACTCACAGCGGAACGGATGGTAACATGCATGGGATGTATTTTGGGGTAAAAAACCTTCTAGGAAAGACAAAAAAACTTCCCATTGTCTATGTTTCCGAAGACGCTCATTATTCTATAAAAAGAATTGCCGATCTGCAGAACCTGGAATTACGTTTAATCAAAACCGATGTCACTGGAAAAATGATTGTAAGCGAATTTGAAAAAGCCCTTGACCCCTCCAGGCCAGCGTTAGTGGTGATAGCGATGGGGACCACCTTTAAGGGCGCCATTGATGACCAGGCGGCCATCGATGCTGTAATCCGCAAAAAGAACCCCGTTGCTGTTTTCCGACATGTTGACGCTGCTCTCTTTGGTGGATATTTACCCTTTACGGAATATAAAGATCTTGTAAATAGAAAGGTATTTCCTTTTGATTCCATTGCCGTGAGCGGGCATAAGTTTTTTGGCTTTGATGAACCCATGGGTATCTTTCTTACCACCAGGGCCATAAAAGAAGCGACTAATCCTTTCAAAGTAACTTATCTCAACGAAGCCGTGCCTACCATTACCTGCTCTCGCAATGCCATTTCAGCGCTTAAATTTTTTTGGAAAGTAAAAAAGAACGGCTTTGCTGGCTTTGAAAAGCAGGCAAAAGCCATTCTGGCTAATGCTCAATACCTGGAGGATAAATTGAATGAAATCGGCTACAAGGCCTGGCAAAACGATTATTCCAATACCGTTTACTTCCATCGACCAAACGAAAAGATTATGAAAAAATATAATTTGGCTCCAGAATATGACGAGAGATTGGGCGGGAAAATGGCACACATCGTGGTTATGCAGCATGTCACCCGGGAAATCATTGACGAGTTCATTAAAGACTTAAAAGAAGAAGAGCTACCAGGTCCATCTTCCTTGATTAAGGAAGATGTTAAGGGCAAGATTCCAAAGCATTGGCACTGATTGGAAACATGCCTCGACTATGGATCGGGAAGAGCACACTGGAAGAAAAGAATTAATTCTCCGGCGGACAATGGCATGAGGTTAAAAAGGAAGCCGGTTTCGAGATTCTCCGACGAGAAAATACTTTTATAAAGGGCATGAAATTAAAAATCAAGGAGGATAAAGTTAAATGAAAAAGCTGCTTTCCTTTTTGGTTGCCGTTTTTGTTTTTTTGTTAGGCACGATCACCTTTGTTTCAGCAAACCCCACAACCCCTCAGTTTCACCCAGTAATAAAAGAGTTTAGCGATCTCTTAAAGCAGGATCCCATTGTTAGAATGTATGTTACCGAAATGATAGACCAACTTCCTAAAAAACACAAAAATGTAAAAGATATAAACGACTTTTTTTCTCAATTAAACCAAATCCTGACCACGGCCCCAAAGTTTAGTAAAGGAGAAGTAGAAGTAACCCCCCTTTCCAACCTTCTTGTGGGAATGATGAATACCCCGGCTGGATTTCATGCCTTCAGAAATGAAAAGATTAATAATATGATTAGGAAAATATTAAAAACCTGGGCAGAATTTCTTAATAGTGAAAAATCATTATATGTTCTCAATGATTCTCCTACTGGATGGAAATCAAAAGAAGCCCAAAAATTTTTAAAGATGGATGACTATCTTTATGACCCTACTGATAAATACTGGGGATATAAATCCTGGAATGACTTTTTTACCAGAAAGGTAAAACCATCTGCGAGGCCGATTGCACAACCAGACAATAACAAAATCATTGTTAGTCCTTGTGATACAACCATATTTAACATAAGTCACAATGTTCAAAAGGTTGATAAATTCTGGATAAAATCCCAGCCCTATTCCCTTCAAGATATGCTTGACAATAGTCCTTATACTGATGAATTTGTAGGAGGAAGTATTATCCAGGGGTTTCTTTCTCCATTTAATTATCACCGCTGGAACAGTCCTGTTTCCGGAACCATTGTCAAGGCATATGTAAAAGACGGGCTCTATTTTAGCCAGGCGGAATCTCAGGGAGTAGACCCTTCTGCACAGGATAAATCACAAGGGTATTTATCCCATGTTCAAACGCGGGCACTTATTTTTATAAAAGCCGATGACCCTGAAATTGGTTTGATGTGTTTTATGCCTGTGGGTATGGTTGAAGTTTCCTCTTGTATTATTGATCCCAGAATAAAACCAGGTTATCATGTGAAAAAGGGAGAGGATTTAGGTTACTTCCAATTCGGCGGATCAACCCAGTGTCTCATCTTCAGAAAAGGAGTAATTAAGAGATTTACTGCAGTAAAAGGTCGTTTTTATAAGATGGGAGAAGAAATTGCGATTGCAAACTAAAAAAAGTGGCGAGTTGACAAGAACTCAAAAATTAAAGCAGAAAAAGGGGTAAAAGTGAAGTCGGAGGTTCCGATTTCATTATGATTTTTCAGAAAAAAGCTAAATTTGAAATCGCAGCTTAAAAAAAAGGATCTGTGTACAAGCACCTTCCTATGGGAGAAAGATATGGGGTGATGAAGGGGCAATGAGTTAGTTTCGGTTTATACTATCTCCAGGAGCAAATCCAAAAACTACTTTTATTTGGTTTTTTAAGCATAATAGTTAACGAGGGTCAAAGGCACAGTGTGGCCAGTCGGTCTCAAAAGTTGAGTGAAGCCTGTCCAGTATCTCTTTTTCGCTCACCAGAATCCCAAGTTCACGGTTTTTATCCAGCGAAGTTGTGGAAAAATTCTCCGAGCCGATGAAGGCTTTTGAATTGCTAGTGCCGTAGTCAACCAGTATCATTTTGGCATGGCAGTATAGATAGCTATCGGTAGGCATGTATTTTGCCTGCACGCCATTGGAATTAAGATATTCGCGGTATTTTTTGTTCTTATCGGCCATGCCGGTGCCTCCCAGCTGGGCAGAGATGACCCTCACGGTGACGCCTGAGGTTGCTTTTGCGACCATAGCATTTAGGCATTCCAAGTCCTCCAGTTCTTCGTTGTAAATCTCAAGTGAATGTGTAGCACTCTGGATAAGAGCTACGATCTTGGTCCGGGAATTATTATTACTCCAGACAAGAGAATCAACTTCGGGCGAAACTTTAGAGTAACTCCAATCAGCTTCAAAAACTTTAGCGATCTCTAAAACCTCCCTGCTGTCAGTGGTAATAATGCCAAAATCCCTTGTACCACCGAAATAGTTGGATTCTAAGTTGAAGGTCATGATGATCGATTTTGCACTATCAAAAGAAAAGGTTTTTTGGTGAGTCACGGTGAATTCCGGGGATGCACGTTTGACCAGGATGCCCGCTGTTTCAAGAGAAGACATGATTTTCGTCACATAATCTCTCTCCAGTTCAGAAAAAGAATAATAGTTATAAAGCACCTTGACCGTGACTCCTCTTTCACGGGCGGACTTCATGGCGGCTTCGATCGTACCATCGTTTAAGGAGTAAATAGTAAGGCAAATTGAATTCTGAGCCTCGTTTATGGCATTTGTTAGTGGCGTTCTTCCATCATCCGGCTGGACAATAAGAATGTGGGTAGGAATATGATCTTTACTTTGGGAAGATCCTTCACAACCAAAAGAAAAAAGAACTAATAATAGCAAACAAAGGGAAAATATTTTTTTTATATTAATCATATTCAAGCATTATCATAACATAATCGTTTCTTTTGTCAACTATGTAGTAGCACTGGACATCATAGTTTGACTTTTTGTAGTGTTAACAATATAATATTTTATTGTTGAAAAGAGGGCAAAAGATAAAAAGGCATCGAAAATCATGGGTTTTAATCATTATTACTTAAAAAGTTTTGAGAGTACTATAATGTGTAAGGGGGTAAAAAACAGATGAAAAAAGCGCTTTATAAGATTGGACTTTGTTTCTCGATAATCGTACTTCTGGTAGGTATGACGCTTTCCTCAGGCGTCTACGCTGAAAAGGTGCATCATAAGCCCATAACGTTAAAACTCATAAATCTATTAAAGAAGCACCCAGAAATAAAAACTATGTTAGAGAGATCTCTTGTCGAAGCTAAAAAAATCAATCCTGACCCAGAAACCAATCCTGCTCAGAGCTTATCCGAATTGTTTAACTACCTTGACCAGGCAGTAGAAAAGCTTCCGGACACACGCATAGGATCAGATATTCATTATCTCACTTTTCTGGCTGACCAGCCCGTGCCGGAGTTGAAAGGCAAGGGCTTATTCAAGAATGCCCTTCAATACTACACACCTTTTGCCTCATGGATGCGTGATTTTGCCATTGCCCGGGGAGCGTTTTTAAACTCCGAAAAGTCCTGGAATGAAAAAATTTATCAAGAGTTTTATAATGACCAGAGATTTGGTTTGCAGAACAACTGGTATGAAGATCCATCCAACTGGAAAACCTGGAATCAGTTTTTCTCCCGTTACTTGAGGTCACCTGAGGCACGACCGATTGTTTCGCCTGATGACCCTTCAGTAGTTATTGCCCCAGCCGATTCTATCCCGCAAGGCGTGTGGAAGATTGACAAAAATTCAAAAATCATGGCAGAAAAAGGGCTGAAAGTTAAAAATGATACCTATTTCTGTATTGCTGACCTGTTAGGTAAAGGCAGCAAGTACAAAAATGCCTTTGCAGGTGGAATCCTCACTCACTCTTACTTGAGTCCCTTCGATTACCACCGCTACCATTTTGCCGTTGGCGGTGTAGTTAAAGAAAAGAAAATCATACCGGGAAATGTTGCCTGTCCGTCAAAGTGGAATGCAGAAAAACAGACTTATGATGCTGTTGATTTAATGGGCTGGCAGTTTACTCAAACTCGCGGCTATGTAATAGTAGATACCGGAAAATATGGGTTAGTGGCGTTGATCCCGGTAGGAATGGATTTGGTATCTTCGGTTAATTTTGAGGATAAAGTAAAAGTGGGAGCTACTTTTAAGAAAGGAGACATGCTGGGTACCTTCCTTTTTGGAGGTTCCGATTTCATTATGATTTTTCAGGAAAAGGCTAAATTTGAAATCACAGCTCCAAAAGAAGGACCTATGTACAAGCACCTTCTTATGGGAGAAAAGTATGGGGTGATGAAGGGGCTAAATGAAAAACCCTCTGCCAGAACAACCTATGAAGGAATTCTCCCCTGCGCAGACTGTGAAGGACTTAAGACCGAACTTACGCTTAATCGAGATCTTACTTATAATTTAAAGGAAACATATCTTGCTACACGGGATGGGGACAAAACCTTTACTTCCTCCGGAAAATGGCGGAAGATCAAAGACGGCAAGGGTGATCTCATTCAGTTAAATTATGATAAACCTAAGAAGCTATACAATTTTCGAGTGCTTGATGAAAATCGCCTGAAAGTTGTAGATAAGCAGGGTAAAGATATCTCATGTCCCTTCAACCTTGTGCTGACAAAACAATGATTTTCTACGCAAAGAAATATCTTTCAAGCAAAAAGTGCATAAATAAAACATGGAAACCACCCTAACTCCTGGTTGGGGCAGGTTCCTGAGTAAATTATGCAAGGAGGTGAAAACAGATGAGCTTATTAAATGATCTTTCGCTTATACTTGAACTGGCTACGGCTGGCCTGGGAGCCTGGTTGGGATTGATCAAAAAGAAAAAATACGGGTGGCTAATTGCACTGACATTTACAATTTATGTGATTTACGATTTTAGCCGGTTTTTGAACCTGGTGCTTCCGGCGACGGAGCTACTTTTTTTGGCCGCCAGTGCATCTATTTTTTCTGCAGTCTGGTTATTAGCAAAACAGCCATAGGAAGAGACCATTAAAATATTATACTTTTGCCATATACCAATGAGGATGGAGCAATGGAACTGGGTCTCCACATAGTAATTTTGTGCGGCAGAATGATATCCTAAACAGTGGTGTGTACTAGCTCCCGTTTAGACCGGACACCCTCCTAACCAAAATAAGTTGTAGTAATAGCCATAGAGTTTTTACTATAATTAACAGGTAAGAGGAGGGAAAAGAACTATGAGTCCGGTAGAGGTCATCACATCGGTTCAGGAGAAGAGCCATCCAAATCAACTTTTTAGGTGGATGCGTCTTTTCCATGAAGGTGTCCTTCAAGCTGCCCAAAGTGAGGAGCCTCTTGTTCCTCTGAGAGGCCTACGCATGGGTACTGACGTGTGACTACCTTTCTCAACCGTTATGCACTCACTCGATGGGGCATCCATACATGAATGGCACCAAAACATTAAGAGGGGTCCTCTCAAGAAGATACACAGAATAAACTATCATGCCACTAAAAGGGAAAGTACAGACTACAATAGAAGCCTTAAACCCTTGCCTTGATGAGCTTGCAGAAGGCAATATCGAACTTCTCGGTGTGGATGAGGAAAAAGATACAGTCACGGTAAAACTTATTGGTGGCAAACTCCATTGATGCAGTGACTTTGCCCTCGGTCTGTGGGCAGCAATACTCTTAAAAAAAGCAGCACCTGATATTCAAGATGTTATTGCTGTTAAATAAAATAGAAAGACGAGGATGATTCCGGGAATCACCCTCGTCAGGGTATGGGGCATTTATGCGTTCAATATCTCTTTTGCACGGTCATCCATTACATCTGTAATAAAAGGAATCTTTGTTTCTGCTTCAGTCTCTCTGTTTGCAGAAAAGATATCGCTTCTGGATATTTCACTGAGGCTAAATCTACGGGCACCTGCCATTAGCTGTTGTAGCCCTGCAGTGAGCTTATCCACAAGGGTCCATATGGCTATGGCACCATACGGGATATTCTTCATTTCCTTTTCTCCTACCTTTTTCTGGACATCATAGTATCCTGCAAAGATTTCCTCCGCTGATACCCCGATTTCTTTGACTGATGATGGAAGGTCATCCCAGTTCCCATTAACTGCTTTTCTCCGTTCAGGGTGAAGAGCGCCTTCGATATTTGAACCCAGGAATCCAGGAATCATCATAGCCCTTCCCATACAAATGATTTTTGTAAAAGGGGCACCAAGGGCAAGGGCTTTGAATATATGGTCCTCTCTTGCAAGTCCACCTGCAAATGCAATATCAACTACCCTCTTCCCTTTTGCTGCAAGAATGGACGCATACTCATACGCTTTGGCATGGAGAAGGATTGAAGGAACTCCCCATGTTTCCATCATATGCCATGGACTCATACCTGTTCCTCCACCAGAACCATCAATGGTAAGGAGATCAAGTCCCGCTTCTGATGCATATTTAATTGCCATGGCAAGGGCCTCCATACCATAGGAACCGGTTTTGAGAGATATTCTCTTATATCCAATCTTCCGGAGGTACGCAACGGATTCCATAAAAGCATCCCGTACTGCATCTGATGATGATAATTCTGTATATCCGAGCCTGCTGTGGCGGGCAAACGATTTTATAGAACCATGTGAAAACGCCTCCTGTACCTCTGGTTTTGTTGGGTCAGGGTCAACGACATATCCTCTTTCCTTCAGAAAAAGCGCATAATCAATACTGTCTACCTGAATCTCACCACCAATGTCTTTTGCTCCCTGGCCCCATTTCAATTCAATTATAATTTTATCACCGTACTTATCAATCACATATTCTGCAACACCATTTCGGGTATCTTCAACATTCATCTGGACAATGATTGCTCCATATCCATCGTAATAGCGGAAAAATCTTTCAATTCTCCTATCAAGTTCTGGCGCCTTTATTATCCTGCCGTTCTTTATCTCTGCTTCTCTATCAATACCTACAACATTTTCACCAATCACAATAGGAAATCCCACAAGGGCTGCACCTATAGCAAAAGAATCCCAGTATTTGGCAGCGATAAATGTGGAACCTAAGGCGCCTGTCATTATGGGAACCCTGAATTTTGTTTTTACCTCATAACCAAAACTGCCTTCTGTATTTACGTTGGGAAAAATACAGTCATCCGCTGAAGTAGAAAGCCCTTTTGGCAGGCCTGTAGCACCGTAATTATATCCCTGTATTCTTAGGGAGTTGTATGAAATTCCAATATGGGTTGTATTTGAACTCCCTGCTGTTACGAATCCAAAATCCCTGGGATAGAGAAGCTTCCTGCCCTTCAAGCTTGCCAACCATGTCTCGCATCTTCCCTTGCAATCAGCACGGCAGAGTGTACATAAACCTGATTCTGCTGGATTACCGCGGTTTACAGTTCCAAGTACATCATTTGTCTTAGGCCATTCAAACATTGCAAACCTCCTTATGAGTAATTAATGACATTGTATTGCCATAAATATGGTAACAATTTACCAATTATTGAAAAAGAATGATAACAGCAAATATAGTTAATGTCAATAAATATTTAATTAAAAAAATAAAGTAATATGAAATAAATTGTGGAAATTATAAAAGGGTGTTAGTCTATACTTCCCCCCAAATCCTGGACAATCCCTTAAGTTTGGTTCACCTCTGACTCAAGATTGTCTTGGTTCAGCGTGAAATGGAGTTTTCCGATTAAAAAATAAGCTACTAATCTCCATCTTAAACGACCTTTTCAAAACAAGGGGCAAATTAGGTATAACATACAGCCGCCTCTTTTCCCAGTTGATTTCTTAGACAACGCCTTATTTTCCGAAGCTCTCTGGCTTCACGAAGCTTCCTTGCCCTTTCGGCAAATATCTCCTTTTCCCTGCCATCAAGTTTGTCCTTCGGGGTAATGTACCCTATAGCACTATGGAGATGCTGAGGATTGTAATAATTGACAAAATCACTGACGATCCTCCTGGCATCTTCCAGAGAAAGCGGACACCTGGGTCTGATACATTCCCGCTTTTGACTCTGATGCCATCGTTCAATCTTTCCATTGCTCTGGGGATAATAAGGGGAAATCCTTACATGGTCCATCCCGCTGATCCTTATGAACTCCTTGAAATCCCTGGCTATAAATTGTGGGCCATTGTCAGATATAACCCTGGGCTTCTCATAGGGAAATCTCTCCCCGGCCCTCTGCAGGATGATCTCCACATCTGATTCCGTCATGGTTTCCCGAATCTCCCAATGCACAATGGAGCGGCTATATCCATCCATAATACTGCACAGGTAATAAAAGGTGCCCCGGATATTAAGGAAAAACTTTATGATAGCCTCCTTCTCCCAGGACTCAAGCCGGAAATCTCGAGGAATCCACGCGTTATGCTCGTTTATCTTCCCATAGCGTCTCTTCCAGTCATAGAACTTGCTCGCTCCTATCCCAAGCACCCGAATGAATTGAGTAGAACAAATCCCGCTTCGTCCTGACCAATATCGGACAAAATCTATAACCTGATCCCTTATATCGTGCGGTACCCACAGGGCCTTCAGATTTCCCCAAGTGTTTTTTTTAAATTTACATGCGCTTCCATAAGCTCTGAAAGGACTTCATTCTTCTGGGATAGCTTTGCCTCCAGTTCGGATATTCTCCTTTCCAAACCCTTCGTCCGGCTATCCCTTTCTCTCTGAAAGGCCAACGCACCGTTTCCAAAGAATTCCTTCAACCAACGGTGAAAAACCGTAGGATGAAGCCCATGCTCATCACACAGATGCGAAATCGGTACCTTCTCAAGGAGATGCCTCCTTAAAATGCTGACCTTCTCTTCAGGACTATAGTTCTTTCTCTCTTTCTTCGTCATGGCGTTTTCCTCCTCTCTTCTAAGCTAACAAAACCTGAGGAAAACTCCAATTCCGTCTGAAGCAGAACACTACACCTTATTTTGTTTAGGAGAGTGTCCGGCCTAAACGGGGGCCAGTACAGCCCTTAAAAAAGAGGGAATAGGAGATTTTCACTTTCACGACCTACGCCATACCTTTGCCTCTCATCTGGTAATGGCCGGTGTTGACCTAACTACAGTAAAAGAATTGTTAGGCATAAGACACTGACGATGACATTAAGGTACGCTCACCTGGCGCCTACCCACAAAATGCAGGCCGTCAAGGTCCTTGACCACATGTCAAGTGCACAAAAACTGCACAATTAAGCAAAAAGGGGTTACATTGAATTTTGTAACCCCTTGAATTTACTGGAGCCGATGAGGAGGCTCGAACTCCTGACCTGCTGATTACGAATCAGCTGCTCTACCGCCTGAGCTACATCGGCAGGAGCTTCTTAACTAACCCTGTTTTCCCCTCTTTGTCAAGGGGGACAAATTGCTACTTTACCTTGACAGATGCATTACCTTCTCATAGGATAGGCTCATTCGTTTTGCAAATAAGGAGTTGGCCTTGAAGGGCATAGTTAAGAAAATCATTACTGTATCGCCTCTCAAAATTTCTATACTCATCGTCTTTTTGGCTCTTGTTTCATATTTTTTGGACCCCGCCATTTTACGGTTCATTGAATTGAAAAGCCTCGATCTCCGTATGGTATACAGAGGTACGATTAAGCCAGGCGGAGAGGTGGTCATCGTTGCCATTGATGAAAAGAGCCTGAGTGAACTCGGCCGCTGGCCCTGGTCGAGGGCGCAGATAGCGAAGCTTGTGGATAGTCTTAAAGAGTACGGTGTTAAGGTGGTGGGATTTGATGTGGTTTTCTCTGAGCCAGAAGGGGAACCGGATAAGCTTCTCGCTAAATCCATAGCAAAAGCTGACAACGTTACCTTAGGTTACTTCTTTCACACGTCGAAAAGGGAAGCGGTCCATATCAAGAAAGAAGATCTTGAAGCAGGCCTTGCCCTCATTGGTAACTCCCAGTACCCGATGGTGCAGGCATTGTCCGCCCCAGATGAAACTAATCTGCTCCACGCCTACGCCGCGGTACCGAGCATAGATATCCTTTCTCAAGAAGCGGTAAACAGTGGATTCTTTAACGCCTTTCCCGATAGCGACGGTGTGATACGAAAGGCACCGCTGGTTATAAAATGTGGGAAGGATTTCTATTTTCCTCTCTCTATAGCTTTGATCCTCCAATTCCTCGATAACCCTCCAGCCAAACTGACATTGAGTGAAATCGGGGTAGAATCAATTTCCATAGAAGATTTATCCATACCGGTGGATGAAAGTGGGCGCCTTCTCATCAATTACTTGGGACCGGCAAGGACCTTTCCCCATTACTCGGCAACCGATGTTATAAACCACAGAATCTCCGCAGAGCTACTTAAAAACCGCATCGTGATTGTGGGTGCTACCGCAACAGGCATTTACGATTTGAGGGTAACACCTTTTGGCAGTGTCTATCCAGGGGTGGAGATCCACGCGAATATAATAGACAATGTCCTCCACCGAAACTTTCTGGAGCACTCTTCATGGACATCTTTCCTGGATGTTTTAGCCATTATTTTCTTTGGGTTAATCGTTGGGATTATCATTCCCCGTACAAAGGCTCTACCGGGCCTTTTGGTAACCGCTATTTTGATTGCCGGCCTCTTAGCCTTTAATATCCTAGCTTTTATAAAGTTCAGAATGTGGCTAAATCTCGTATACCCCCTTCTCACCGTGGCCACTATCTTTCTCTTCATCAACATTTACCGTTACGTGACGGAAGAGAGGGAGAAGAAGAAAATCAAAAACGCCTTCCAGTATTACCTGACGCCAACAGTAATAAATGAAATCCTCACGGACCCCTCAAAACTGAAATTAGGTGGGGAGAAAAAGGACCTATCAGTCATGTTTTCCGATATACGCGGTTTTACTTCCATTTCCGAGCAGATGCCTCCGGAGGCCCTCGTGGCGCTTCTTAACGAATACCTTACAGCCATGACCAACAAGGTTTTTAAATATGATGGACTTCTGGACAAGTACATCGGGGATGCCATTATGGCCGTTTTTGGTGCGCCGATTGATCAACCTGATCATGCCCTCCGGGCCTGCCGAACCGCGCTGGAGATGATGGAAGAACTGGGGAACTTACAGAAAAAATGGGCAGCTGAAGGCAAGCCCCGGATTGATATAGGGATCGGGATAAATAGCGGTGATATGGTAGTGGGCAACATGGGGTCTGACATGCGGTTTGATTATACCGTGATGGGTGATAATGTGAATCTCGCCTCCCGCTTGGAAGGACTCAATAAAGAATACGGAACGCATATAATCATTAGCGAATACACGTACGAAAAGGTAAAGGAAGAGGTACTGGTAAGAGAACTTGATGCCGTAAGGGTGAAGGGTAAGAAGCTGCCCGTCAAAATTTTTGAACTTTTAGGTGAGAAGAAAGATGCTCCCCTCCATGAAGACTATGTTAAGACTTTCGAGGAAGGCCTTTCCCTGTACCGTGCACGTAAATTTGACGAGGCTATGGCATTATTCAACCGGACTCTGGAAATTCATTCCGGAGACCCCCCATCGCTCATTTATCTTAAGCGCTGCGAAGAACTGAAGGACAATCCTCCACCGGAGGACTGGGATGGGGTCTTCACCATGACGAGAAAGTAATCCCCCTAATAGGTGAGAAGAATTGACAGAGACGCACGCTTATAGAAGCTGGGTTGAAGTGGATTTGGATAATTTCCGGAAAAACCTCTCGGAAGTAAAACGCCTCATCGGGCCCGGAGTAAAAATAATGCAGGTAGTGAAGGCCGATGCTTACGGTCATGGTGCCATAGAAATCGCCAATGCTGCTTTAAAGTGCGGTGTATTTTGCTTCGGTGTTGCCAGTGCCGATGAGGGCGTTCAGCTTAGGGTGAGTGGGATTGAAGCGCCGATAATAATCTTGAGCCCCTCACCGGTTGGTGAAATACCGGAAATTATAAAATACCGTCTTACCCCCTCGGTGTCCGATACCGCCTTTGCCAATAAGTTGAACGACCACTGTCGCAAGATGGGGGTTACTCTCAATGTTCATATTGAAGTGGATACTGGCATGGGGCGGGGTGGGATAATGGCTTCCGAAGCGCTTAAGGCAATCGAATATATAGGCAATTTATCGCAACTTCGGATAGAAGGCCTTTTTACTCATTTGGCCTCCAGTGAAATGAAGGATGACCCGTTCAACGAAGAGCAAGGAAGAAGGTTCCAGGTGTTGCTTGACAGATTATCCAGAATGGGCTTCCACATCCCTTTAAAACACATGTCTAACAGCGGGGGAATTCTTAATTTCCGGCCTTTTAACCTGGATATGGTGAGGCCAGGTCTTATGTCTTACGGGGTATATCCCTCTGAGGAAACGCGTAATCAGGCCCGGCTTTTTCCTGTTATGTCTTTTAAGACCCGAGTTGTGCTTATAAAAGAGTTTCCGGCTGGTTACAGCGTCGGTTACAACCGAACCTATATTACCTCAAGGCCCACGAGAATTGCCACCATACCCATCGGGTATGGAGATGGATACGGAGTGGTCCTCTCCAACCAGGGGGAGGTGCTCATCAGGGGAAAGCGGGCGCCCGTGGTGGGACGTGTGTCCATGGACATGTGTACGGTAGATGTCACCCATATACCCGATTGTACGATCGGGGACGAGGTGGTTATCCTCGGGAGCCAAGGAGGGGAAGCCATTATGGCAACCGATATTGCCCGGCGGGCCAAAACCCACGCTTATGAAATTCTCTGTACCCTGGGAAAGCGAGCTCCACGTATTTTTCTTCAGTCAGGAAGACCCGACAAGGTTCTCCCTCGGCTCAGACGCATATTTATTCCGGAAGAAGAAAAGTCCCTCGCCAGGATCGATAATATTATCCGTCACTGTTTCCAAGCACGGGCCAGGGATACGGAAATTGGGGATGCTATATACTATGAAATGTTCGAGACCCTTTTCGGTAAGGAAAATCGCCCCCTTGAGCTGCGCGAAAATTTTACTTATCAGATAAATGTGTCTGAGTTCGAGGATGAAGAAATCATATCCTTAGGTTACAGGCCGGATGCCCTTAGGGTTACTACCCATATCGAATACCATAAGGTGCTAAAAGACACAGAATTCATCATAGGCTGTGCTTTTGATGAGAAGCAACTCTCGGAATTTTTCGATGATCCACGTTGCGAATATCGCTGGGTTTTAAATCGAGGGGAACAGATTGATTTAGAGAAGGACTTTCGTGTAACGAGGGTGCTCATCGATGATGAGCCTGTTCCCGTGATAAGAAGCGCCCTTACGGCGCGGGGCTACGAAGTAACCTGCGGTTCGGAAAATCTAAAAGCCAAGGTGGATGGTCAGGTAAAGGTAGCAATAGAAATCTTCACACGTAAGTCGAAGAGCAATAACATATTTACGGTTTACCTTATCTATCCTACAAGAGGCGTGAACATTTACTTCAACTACGAGAAGGCGAGATTCCGCACCGTACGGGAAGTATCGTTCTTCGCCGGAAAGCAGCTACGCCCGGAAATTGTGAAGCAGAAGGGTAAGTCCATCCATATAAAGGTGAGTGATGACCGATGGATATTCCCAGTAAGTGGAGTGGCTTTTATCTGGGATACAGTTTAAGGGAGGTTTGGAAAAAATGTCGAAATTGCGGGTAGGGATAATTTTAGGTGGGATGTCTTCGGAACGGGAGGTGTCTCTGAATAGCGGCCGGAACGTATACGATAACCTGGATACAGAATTTTACGAGGGTATCCCCATCTTCATGGATGGAAACGGCAGCCTATGGATTATCCCATGGAGCCTCATTTCCCAGAATACGACCATAGATATCTCCGAACATCTACCCACGAAGGGTAAAAGGATAAGCTATGAGTCCCTTCCAGAATTGATAGATTTTGCCTTTATTTCCCTGCACGGAAAATATGGCGATGACGGTTGCATCCAGGGGCTGTTGGAACTTCTAAACATCCCCTATACGGGCCCCGGGGTGCTCGCTTCGGCCCTCGGTATGGATAAGCATATTCAACAGATGGTGCTTCGTTCTGCGGGGCTTGAGGTACCGGAGAGCATCGTAATCTTAGAGAATGAATGGAAGAGGGAGCCTGAAAAAGTTAAGGAGGTGCTAAAGGAGAAATTTTCCTTCCCCTTTTTCGTTAAGCCCACCCGGGAAGGGTCTAGTGTGGGCGTAGGGAAGGTGAAAGGAATGGAAGAGATAGAGGAGAGAATGGCGGAGGCTTTTAAGTGGGACACGTCCGTTTTGGTGGAGGAGTTTCTAGACGGCATTGAATTTTCCTGTATCATCCTTGAGGAGGAAGAGGGTATTATTGCCCTGGGACTCACGGAAATCCACCCCCAGAGTGAATACTATACTTATGATGACAAGTACATGCCCGGTCGTTGCCGGAAGTTTACCCCTCCCAAAAACATCCCACCGGATACAGCGGAAAAGATTAAAGGGGCGGCGATAGAAGCCTTTAAAGCCCTGGGGTTCAGGTCATATGGGAGAATAGATGGGTTTTATCTCCGGGATGGCCGTATTTGCATTACAGATCCCAATTCTTCTTCCGGTATGGCTCCTTCCTCTTTCTTCTTCGAGCAGGCGGCCTGTGCCGGGATGCTTCCCTCCATGATAATCTCCCGGTTGATAGAGAATGCCCTTCGCATTCATAAAGGAAAACAGGGCCCTCTCATGTAAAGCCTTTACAAAGGGAAGAAAAATTTTTATGGAAGTAAGCAAACAATATACAGAAAGGAGATGATCATGGTGAGAAAAAGGGGATTGTTAGTCGTAGCAGCGTTAATAATGGTTTTGGCGATTGCATCTGTAAGCCAGGCCTTTGAATTGGGTCTCAGGGGCTACTACTGGTTCCCCTATTTCCGGGGTGATGTTAAAGTAGACAAGGACACCCTGGTGGGAACGGAGATTAACGCAAAAGACATGATGGAGGTAGGAAACAAAGGTTATCCTGCTCTGGAGGCCTATGGGGGGATTGGAAAGCATCATCTGAGCCTCATGTACACCTATCTCGGCCATTCGAAGGACAATTTGCTTACCGCCAATGTGAACTTTGCAGGTAAAACCTTTACTGCCGGTACTTCCGTGGAATCGGACCTTACCCTCCGGGTGTTAGATCTCGAATATCAGTACGATATCTTTAAGTTTAAGCCAATCCTCGCCGGTTTCACCCTTGGTGTGCTGGGTAAGTTAAAATACCTGGATGGGGAAACGAGCATGACGTCCGCCGCCACGGGGAAAATGAAAGAGACCTTTAGCACAGTGGTACCCATGGTGGGAGTGGGTGCTCATCTGGGACTCCTGGCAAACCTGCTGGAAGCGCGGGCAAAGGTTACAGGCATGGGATATTCGGGTAATCTTTACATCGATGCCCTGGCTGACATCTCTTTAACTCCTTTCCCATTTGTGGATATTCATGCGGGATACCGCATCATGAAGGTAAAGATGGATAACGTGGACAACTTTACCAATGATTTCTTCTTTGCTGGTCCGTATCTGGGCCTGACGGTAGGATTTTAACAGGGGTGTGTATTGAGGTGACGGAAGAAAAGGGAAAAAAACTACGGGTCGGTATTATTATGGGGGGGCTTTCCTCAGAGAAAGAGGTTTCCCTGGAAAGTGGAAGGAATATTTACAATAAGATGGATCGACGACGGTTTGAACCGATTCCTATCTTTATGGACGGCCGCGCGCGCCTGTGGGAGATTCCTCTCAAACTGCTCATGAGGAATAGTACGAGTGATGTGGAAGAAGACCTTACTGAGGAAGGTACTCTGATCCCTTACGAGTCTCTGAAGGAAAGGGTAGATGTTGTCTTCCTCGGCCTCCACGGTAAATATGGTGAGGATGGATGCATCCAGGGCCTTCTGGAACTCTTAAAGATTCCTTATACGGGTTCCGGGGTCCTGGCTTCAGCCCTCGGTATGAATAAATACATGGCGAGAAGAGTACTGAAAGCAAATGGAATAGACACACCACGAAGTATATTGGTAACGAAAAAGGACTGGGAGGAAAGTCCTTCTTCTATCGAGGCCCGCATCGAGGCGGAGGTGCAATTACCATGTGTGGTGAAACCCATTCGGGAAGGTTGTTCCACGGCCGTCAAGAAGGTCGTGAGGCCTAAAGGGATAGGAGAGGCTCTGGAAGAAGTCTGGAAGTGGGACCCGGCAGCCTTGGTGGAGGAATTTATTGAAGGGGTCGAGGTTACGTGCGGGGTACTGGAGGAAGACCCTCCCTTAGCCCTTACGCCTTCCGAGACGATACCTACGGAAGATATTCTCTCCCTCGAAGATAAGTTTCTTTATGGAAAGGGGGAAAACAAAACCCCCGCCCGCGTACCGGCGGAGATACTTGAGAGAATAAAAGAAACGGCGGTTAGTACATTTAAAATCCTGGGAATAAGGGGTTACGCCCGGATCGACATGTTCGTGCGTAAGGATGGAAGGGTTGCTGTTCTTGAGCCCAATACCCTGCCGGGAATGACGCCATCTACCGTATTATTCCATCAAGCAGCAGCCCATGGGCTGACCCAGACAGACCTTATAAGCCGCATCATCGATTACGCCCTGAAAGCCCACCACGAAAAACGGGGGCCCCTATAGTTTCTTTCTTATATGACAGAAGATTACTACCACCCATCATTTTTTTTCCGCAATCCACATCTACAATCGATTCTGGCGAGTTCACGGTTGCGAGCGGGGGGCACAGAAGTTTTTCATAAAGCGTCGGCCCCAAAAATAATAAATACCAAATTGGGAACTCGCCTTCTGGGGTACTACACGCCATCCCTTTCACCTAAAACGAAAAGGGGCTACGTACTTCTTCTCCCCGGCTGGGAGGGAAGTGAGAGCTCCGCCTATATGCTTTCTCTGGGCAAGTATCTATCCTTGAAGGGATACCCGCTATTCAGATTGAACTACCGGGATCACGGAGAAAGTCACCATCTAAATGAAGGCCTTTTTCACGGGGCCCTCATCGAAGAAGTAGAGAACGCGGTCGCCGAAGTTGCCCGAGAAAAGGAAGAACTACCTTTCTACATCGTTGGGTTTTCCCTGGGAGGAAATTTTGCCCTGCGTATAGCCAGGAGACAATCGATGATGAGTAGAACTATTCCCAATTTAAGGCACGTTTTCGCTGTCAGTCCCCCTCTCGATCCTTTAAAGGCAACTATCCTTCTCGATCAGGGGCCGGCCATATATCGCTACTACTTTATGAAAAAATGGAAGCGGTCTTTGAGAAAAAAACAGACCCTTTACCCCCACCTTTATAACTTCAAACCCCTTTTTCGCCACCGCACCTGCCTGGGTTTGACGGAAGCGATTATGCCTTACTTCCCGGAATTTCCCGATTATAAGAGCTATTTTAGCCTGTACACGCTAAAAGGCGATTTTTTCTCAAAAATAAATATCCCTACCACGGTGATAGTATCGGATGATGACCCGGTGGTCGTGGCGGAAGACTTTAACACCATCCCGCCTTCACCTTATATCTCTCTATACAGGTTCAGATATGGCGGCCACTGTGGTTTTTTTGAGAATTTTTCCCTATGTTCATGGTATGAGAAAAAAATATGCGAAACAATCGAAAGGCTAAGTGAGGATGGCAATGACTGAAAGAAGAGGGGAAATAGGTCCGGACAAGTTCTTGTCCCTGGCTATACGTCGCCTGGGGGAATTTCCTGATCTTGACTACGCGAAAACCTGGAGCACAATCCAGGCAGGGAAGGCAAAGGATGGAAATCGTCGTGCGGCGGGTGTACTTTTGCTCTTTGGCTGTCAGGAGCGAATGGATGGAGATATTTTTGTTTATCTTATAAAGAGGTCCCGCCGTGTTTCTCAGGGAGGGGATATAAGTTGTCCGGGAGGCATGTTGGCACCCCGACTAGATAGTTTTATAAAGGTACTCATAGATTTTTATTTTCTACCCGTTATGACGGGGCAACCCAGGCGCTACGCACGACGGCGAGGGAAAGAGACGTTTAATCTCATCACCCTTTTCCTCGGTAACGCCCTGCGGGAAACCTGGGAGGAAGTGGGGCTTTCCCCGTGGAGCGTTAAATTTCTTGGACCTTTGCCTACTTACTCCCTTTATACCTTAGAAAGAACCATTTTCCCTCTCGTTGGTTGGATTAGAAAACCCTGGAGTGCTCGTCCCAGTAAAGAAGTGGACAAGGTCTTTAAAGTACCTTTGGAAGCCTTCTTCGCCCAAGGTAATTACGCCCATTTTTCCATTACCAGTGACTACGATACGTCTTATCACCAGGAATTACCGGCCTTCATAGTGCGGGATGAAGATGGAAATCAAGAGATCCTGTGGGGTGCGACCTTCAACATTGTTACAAGGTTTCTAAAGCTGGTTTTTGATTTTTCTCTGCCGGAAATATCAAAAGAGGCATCGTTTCACCGCATTTTAACCCCTGAGTACATTACGGGAAATAAGGATTTATGAACGTGAAAGGCATCGTCTTTGATTTCGACGGTACTCTCGCTACGCTGAACGTGGATTTTCCCCGTATGAGGGAAGAAGTTTGTGCGTGTATTAAGGCCTATGGTATCCCTGAAGAGTTGGTTACGGGGAGGTATATTCTCGAAATGGTGGAAGCGGGTGTTCAGTACCTTATAAAACAGGACAGCGAAAGGCATGAGGCTTTCAGGCGTGAGGCGTATGGGGTTATAAAGAAGATAGAACTTTCTGCGGCTTTCGAGGCAGGTCCGCTTGAAGGTGTCCCCGAAATGCTATGGCAATTGAGGGAGAGAGGTTTAAAAACGGCGGTGGTCACGAGAAATTGCTTTAAAGCGGTGGAGCTTACCTTTCCCCAGATAAAACGGCTCGTAGACACCGTTCTTGCCCGGGATCATGTTCCAGCCGTTAAGCCTGACCCCCACCATTTACTTGCCGCTCTTTCCTTTCTCGAAGTACAGCCGAAAGAGGCGTTGATGGTCGGCGATCATCCGATGGATATAAGTATGGGTAGAAACGTCGGGGCAACTACGGTGGGAGTCCTAACAGGCTCCGGCCGAAAAGATGAGCTCTCTATAGCTCAGGCTGATTACATAATAGATTCTGCGTCCTATTTGACGACAGTCTTGGATATCTTGTAAGAGAAAAAGGGGTGAAGTCCATGAAGGTAAACAAAGAAATCTTTAGGGAATACGACGTACGGGGTGTAGTGCAAAAGGACCTTACGGAGGATATTATCTATCACCTGGGACAGGCAATCGGTACCTTAGCCATAAGCGAGGGTGTGGATTCCATGGCGGTAGGGCGTGATTGTCGGCTGAGTTCTGAGCCCTTTGCTGCCGCCTTAATGCGCGGCCTCGAAAAAACGGGTATTAATATTACAGACATTGGCCTTTGTGCGACACCCATGCTTTACTTTTCCATCCGTCATCTCGGCGTAGGGGGTGGGGTTATGGTAACAGGCAGTCATAATCCCCCTGACTTTAACGGATTCAAGATTTGCGTAGGACCAGATACCATTTATGGGGAGAAGATACAGGAACTCGGGCGGATCATAGAAGAAGAATCCTATACCCGAGGAGCGGGAAAAACGGTGAGAAGAGATATCTCGGCCGCCTATCAGGACTATCTTTACAATAACGTGAAAATTTCTTCCCAGCTTACGGTCTGTGTTGATGGGGGAAATGGGGTAGGGGGCTACTTCGCCTGCCCCATTATCAGACGCTTCGGCTGTACAGTACATGAACTTTACTGCGACCCGGATGGAAATTTCCCTCACCACTTTCCGGACCCCACCATTCCAGCCAATCTCGAGGATTTGATAAAACGAGTGAAGGAAACAAAGGCGGGAGTCGGGATTGCTTACGACGGTGATGCGGACCGGCTGGGAGTTATAACAAATGAAGGGAGAATTCTATGGGGTGATGAACTTCTTATATTGTTTTCCCGCCAGATATTGAAAAAATCTCCAGGGGCGGCCATAATCGGGGAGGTAAAGTGCTCCCAGCGTTTATATGACGATATAGAGAAACACGGTGGGCGGCCTATCATGTGGAAAGCAGGCCATTCCCTCATTAAGGGCAAAATGAAAGAAGAAAAGGCACTACTTGCCGGAGAGATGAGCGGGCATCTATTTTTTGCCGATCGGTATTTCGGCTATGACGATGCCATATATGCCTCCTTGCGCTTACTGGAAATCCTTTCAGAAGCCGGTGATAACCTAACGGACCTCCTTTCGGATGTGCCAGTGAGTTACTACACCCCGGAAATTAGGGTAGAGTGCCCCGATGAGTTGAAATTTACCGTGGTTAGAGAAGTTGGGGAAAGGTTGAGAAAAATCTATCAGATTATTGACATTGATGGTGTTCGTATTCCATTCTCAGATGGCTGGGGACTCCTTCGGGCTTCCAATACGCAGCCTGTGCTCGTTTTACGGTTTGAAGCCCTTAGCGAGAAGAGGCTTGCTGAAATCAGGAATACCATTGAAGGTACTCTAAGGGCCGTTTTGGCCGAACATGACATCGTCAGTTGATAACGAGTACCTGGCCGGCTTTTATGGAATCTCCGTTCCCTTTGATTTTGTTAAGGGTTTTTATTTTCTCCACATCTGTATTGTTCCGCTGGGCGATTTTAAGGAGGGTATCCCCTTTCTTCACCACGTAAGTGGTGCGGCCAGTAGCGACAGTTTTGGTTGTCGTATTTTTGGCAGATGCCGTGGTGGTTTCCTGTAATTTTATGACCTGTCCTACCATTAGGGTATTACCCCTCAGATGATTTATCCTTTTAATTTCCGCCGGAGAAACCCCAAATTTCTGGGAAATGCTAAGTAGAGTGTCCCCCTTCTGTACCCGGTAAGTATTTACCACTGCCGCTTTCGTGGTTGCCACCTTCGTCGTCGACGCCTTTGCGATGGGAACCAGAATCTGTTGACCCGCTTTCACCTCTTTTTTGCCAAGACGATTGGAGGCCCGCAGGGCTTTGGTCGAAGTTCCGTATTTGCGGGCTATTGTGTAAACTGTTTCACCAGGCCTCACGCGATGGGTTAAATAAACCGTACGACCTTTTCTTTTCGCAAAGGGCAGTGGTTCCGTCCAGTGAGGAATGTCGTCAGCTAAGGCGATGAATTTTTCTTTCAACCCGTTTGGAATTTTGAGTTCATAGGGCCGTTCAGGGGTAATCTTAAATCTCAATTCTGGATTCAGCTGGACGAGTTCATCTTCCGAGACATTTAAAGCTTCGGCGATGTCTTTTAAGTGGGTTTGCCTGTTTATGGTAACGATTTCGTATTTAACCGGCTCCGGTTGTGATCCTTCCGCTTCCAGGTTAAGTCCGTATTTCTTAGGCTCCCGGACAAGATGGAGGGTGGCGAGGAATCGTGGCACATAGCGGGCTGTTTCATAGGGAAGAGCATGGTAAAGGTCCCAAAATCGGTCCAGATAATTTATCTGCTGGGCTGAGATTACCCTTGCCACTCTACCCTCACCACAATTATAGGCCGCAAGAACAGTAAGCCAATCGCCAAACATGCCATGCAGCTCCTTCAGGTAGCTTATGGCCGCTCTTGTTGACTTCAGGGGGTCAAGCCGCTCATCTATCCAATCATCGCGGTTCAATCCGTATTTGTAACCCGTGGAAGAAATAAATTGCCAAAGCCCCAGCGCCCTTGCCGGGGAAAGGGCAGATATCTTAAAGCCACTCTCCACTAAGGGCAGCCAGGAAAGTTCTTCCGGTAGCCCTGCTTTCTTGAGCTCTTCCTTGATCATGGGTCGGAAAAGGAATGACCTTTGATAGGCGGCGATGAAAAAATCTCTCTCCGGGCCAAGGAAACAACGGATTTCCTTTTCCACATCGCTGTTCATTACGAGGGGAATTTCTCCCCTTTTGCCTTTTGTTACCTTTTGCATAGAGCTGTAAATGGTGACTATTTTCTTCGATATTAGGAGTCTCAAGTCGTCCTTCTGACGTGCTATTTTGGTATTGCCATTAGTGTCAAGGATAAGGGCATAGGCGCGATCCAGTAATTCGAGCGCGGCTTCCATCTGACCGGTTTTCCATTTTTCGTCGGCTTCACTAACCAGGGCAAGCGCCTGTTCAATGACGTCCTCATCCTGTTCTTCCAGGCTTTCAGTTATGGCGGGCTCTGTCTCTTTTATCTTTGCCTTATGGGCGGGAGCCTCATCTTTTTTGATTTCTGTTTCTTTGGAAGGGGCGGGCTTTATTCCCTCTGAAGGGGAAGGGGAGGGGAGAAATGAAATACTCAGGATGGCAAAGACACATACCATCCGGTTAAGCATTTTTCCCATGGCTAATACCCCCGTGCTTTTTAGGTTAGCCGCTTCCATATCACAAGGTGTTCTCTTAAGACAACAAAAAACTGCTCATCGGCCGGCCATAAGCAAATAAGCCTCAATAAAATCGTCTAATTCACCGTCGAGGACGCGGTTTACATCCCCTGTTTCGTAATTTGTGCGGTGGTCCTTTATCAGGCGATAGGGATGGAGTATGTATGAACGGATCTGACTTCCCCAGGCGATGTCTTTTTTTGTCTTGTTCAACTCCTCCATCTTTTCCCTTTTTTCTTGGAGCTTCAGTTCGTAAAGGCGGGAGCGGAGGTATTTCATGGCCATCATACGGTTCTTATGCTGAGACCGTTCGTTCTGGCACTGGACGACGATACCGGTGGGAAGGTGGGTAATTCTTACGGCCGAATCCGTTTTGTTGACGTGCTGCCCTCCTTTTCCTCCGGCCCGAAAGGTATCTATCTTGAGGTCTTCCTCTTTTATGTCGATCACAATGTCGTCCGATACTTCCGGATAGACGAAAACGGATGCAAAAGATGTGTGGCGGCGGGCATTGGCATCAAAGGGGGATACCCTGACCAGACGATGAATGCCGATTTCAGCCTTGGCGTAACCGTAAGCGTAAGGCCCTTCAATAGTAAAGGTCACGCTTTTTATTCCGGCCTCATCACCTGGTAGTTCATCTATAATCTCAGTTTTGTAACCTCTCCTTTCTGCCCACCTCAGATACATGCGCAAGAGCATCTCAGTCCAGTCCTGGGCCTCTGTCCCTCCTGCACCGGCATGGATGGACATAATGGCATCCATGGAGTCCTCTTCTGCGGAGAGCATCCTCCTGAGTTCCTCTTCCCTCACCTCTTTTTTCAGTTTTTCCAGATCCCGGATGATATCGGAGATGGTTCCCGCATCAGATTCTTCAAGGGCCATCTTGTATAACTCTTCCAAGTCGGCGAGGTGAGTCTTCAATTTCTGCCAGCGTTCTATCTCTTCTTTCAGACGACTTTCAATGCGTAGAATTTCTTTAGCCGCCTCCTGGTCGTCCCAGAAATCAGGACGGACCGTTTTACTCGCGATTTCTTCCAGCTTCTTTTGTTTACCCTCAATGTCAAAGATACTCTCCCAATTTGCCTATGCGATGGCGGAGATCATCGACAGTATCCTGCCAGCCTTCTATCATTTTTTCTTCCTCCTTATGGAAATGATAATACCCGAGAAAAGGCAGAAGATACACACCCAGGAAAATGCGTCCCCGATGTGCCCGTACAAGGTGCGGTTGTGTAATAATTTTATTTTGTCCCTAATAATGGCGGGTTCAAATAAACCGGTTTGAGCGTATATCCGCCCGAAAGGATCAATTAGGGCACTTATGCCGGTGTTGGCCGCCCGGACGAAGTATTTCTTATTTTCCACCGCCCGAAACACGGCCATGGAAAGGTGCTGGTATGGAGCAGAGGACCTGCCAAACCAGGCATCGTTGGTCACATTAACAAGAAAGCTGACATCTTCCGTTGCGTATCGCCTTGCCCCTTCCGGAAAGATAGCCTCATAGCAGATCAACACACCTATTTTTTCATTACCCATGAAAATGGGTATATAACCTGGGCCGGTCCCGAAGTCACCTATGCCATGAACGAGCTTGCTAATGAAGGGAAAGAGCTTTCTTAGAGGCACATATTCACCGTAGGGAACGAGATGGACCTTATCGTACTTTCCCTCTACCTTTCCCTGCGGCGATAAGAGGAAAACGCTGTTATACATCGTTATATGGCCACTCAGTTCCTTTCGGTAGCTGGGGCTTCCAAAGAGAAACCAGAGGCCCCTTTCTCTTGCCAGTTCAGTTATCCAGGACCGGTAAGGGGTGGGGTCCTGAAAGAAAAAGGGGGTCGCTGTCTCCGGCCAAACGAGTAGCTGTATGGGGTTTTTTAAAGCCTCTTTCGACAAATTAATGTATTGGGTCATGGTTTCCCGTTGAAAGGCGGGGTCCCATTTTATGCTTTGGTCAATATTGCCCTGAACGATACCTATAGTAAGGTCAGGGGCTTGGTTTAGGGTAACTTCCATCTCCTTTACCCGGTTTACACCATAAATCATAACCAAAGCCACCACAAAAATGGCCCCGGCTAATTTCAGTGGGCGGCGGGAGGGATACATCATGAGGTCGTAGATGGCGGCGTTGACTAAAACAATTACAAAAGAGACGCCATAAACACCTGTAATATCAGAAATCTGAATGAGAGGGATCAACCGATACTGTGAATACCCCAGAAGCTCCCAAGGAAACCCTGTGAAGGCGTAAGTTTTTATATATTCCAGGGCTGTCCAGATGAGGGGGGCAAACAATATCACTGGCAGTCCATGCATAGCAAAGTGTACCACCCCGGCCGCAAAAATGGCCGGATACAAACTCATATAGGCAACCAGTAAAAGGAGGGCAATGGCCCCTACGCCGATCGAGAGATTTCCGTATTTGACTACCACATAAGCTATCCAGTAGAGTATTCCCAGATGGGCGACTAAACCGCTTAGAAAGCCGAGGTAAAAGGAGCGCTTTATCGTCTGTCCGTGGACGGCAATTAAGAGCGGTACTAAGGCAATCCACGCCAGTATTCCCGTGCCGAAACGGGGGAAGGAGAGAAAAAGTAAACCTCCGCTCACCAGGGCCCATATTACACCGGCTCGGTTGCGGCCCTTCGTGTCTGTGATCATGATTTTTCAGAGTCCTCTCATGAATTCTGGTCGTAATACCCGGCTGTCTCTGTTTTGTATTATCTGCTGGATAGCGGCTACGGCGGGCTCTTTGTCCTGGGGGAGTCTCAAACGCAAAGGCAGGTAGTTGGAGGCATGATTGGAAGTAAAGAAGCAATTCGTGCAGTTTATGTGGGAAATGATGATTCCTAACTCTTGTAGATACCCAAAGGGATCCGGTAGTTCGAAACGGCCCTGTACAAGGTCATCGTAAAGAGGGGTACCGGGGATGAGCATAACCGTAAGGGCACCGCAGTAATCAGGGTCTATATCGGAAATGATGCGCGCCGTATCTAAAGCGTGAAGTACGCTTTTTTCTTTACCCCCGATGCCGAGGAGAACGGTAATCGACAGGGTAATACCCGCCTCCTTGACCCGCCTTCCCGCTTCTACCATTTGACTGTAGGACACACCCTTGCGGATGGCGGCAAGGATTTCTTCGTTACCCGTTTCTACGCCCAGGTACACAATACCGAGACCCAGTTCTTTGAGCTCCCGGAGATTATCTATCGTTTTCCTCAGGATACTTTTTGCATTCCCATATAACCCGATCCGTTCTACACGGGGCAGGTTTTCTCTTATCATCTGGAGAATCTTTACCAGCCTCTCCTGAGGGATGATGAGGGCGTCCCCATCGCATAGAAAGATCCTCCTTAAGTAAGGAAATCTGCGCGCAGCTTCGAAAACATCCTCCCGTATCTCTTCGTCCGTTTTGATGCGAAACCTTACCCCCTTATACGTACCGCAAAAGGTGCACTTATTGTGGGAACACCCCACTGTCACCTGTAATAGGAGGCTTCGTGCTTCGCTGGGCGGTCTTATAATTATGCCTTCGTATTTCATGTTCCTTATGAAAAAAGGGGTCAACCACCGTGGCCAACCCCTCTTTTTATTCTGGCGGGGCCGAAGGGACTTGAACCCTCGCCCTCCGGCGTGACAGGCCGGCGTTATAACCAGCTTAACTACGACCCCGCATTTTAAATTTTACCATCACCCTTTATCCGTTTCCCCAAACCGTGTTAATACGGTTCTTATTTTCATGGTAGGCGGAACAGGACTCGAACCTGTGACTTCCACGGTGTAAGCGTGGCGCTCTCCCAGCTGAGCTACCCGCCCATTTTTATCCTAAACAAGTCACTAATTTATTACCAACTCTGCCCATTTTTGTCAAGATATCACGACATAGGGGCGGAGGCGGCAGAGAAGGATTCTCTTGCGTGGCTCTGCTCCGGCTGCTTTTCCTCCACAAGGGCTATTCTCAAGACCTCGTCCATGTGTTCCACGAATACCACGTTTAGTGCCTTTAGGACGTTGCTCGGTACCTCGGAAAGGTCCTTTTCATTGTCCTTTGGGATAATTACGGTTTTGATGTTTCCCCGGTGGGCTGCCAGGAGCTTTTCCTTAACCCCTCCAATAGGAAGCACCCTTCCCCTCAGAGTAATCTCACCTGTCATGGCCACATCACCCCGTACCTTTTTCTTGGTCAGGGCGGAAACGATGGAGGTGGCCATGGCGATACCTGCAGAAGGACCATCCTTGGGGATGGCCCCCTCCGGCACATGAATATGTATATCCGTTTCTTGATAGAAATTGCTTGGTAGGCCGAAGAGTTCTGCCCGAGCCCGGACATAGGTCAGGGCAGCCTGGGCAGATTCCTGCATTACGTCCCCTAACTTACCCGTAAGGACGAGCTTACCCGTACCTTTCATGATGGAGGCCTCCACTGCCAGCAGTTCTCCCCCTACCTCGGTCCAGGCCAGACCCGTCGTCAATCCTACCTGGTCTTTGCCTTCCACCTCTCCATGGCGGTATTTGGGTACCCCCAGATACTTATAAACGTTTTTCGCCGTAATCTTTATTTGTTCTTTGATACCTTCGGCCACGATGCTGCGTGCCACCTTGCGGCAAATGGACGCGATCTCCCTTTCGAGGTTCCTAACCCCTGCCTCCCGGGTGTATTCCCGGATAATAGTGAGGATAGCTCCATCGGAAAAGCTGATCTGTCCCGGGGTAAGGCCGTTTGCTTGCATTTCTTTTGATACGAGAAATTTCTTTGCAATATTCAGTTTCTCCGGTTCTGTGTAACCAGCGATCCTTATGACCTCCATACGGTCCTGGAGGGGAGCCGGAATAGTTTGCAGAACGTTCGCGGTGGTTATGAACATCACATCGGAAAGGTCGTAATCGACTTCCAGATAATGGTCGTTGAATGCGCTGTTCTGTTCCGGGTCCAGTACCTCGAGAAGGGCAGAGGCAGGGTCACCTCGGAAATCGGAGCTAAGCTTATCCACCTCATCCAGGCAGAATACGGGGTTCGTGGTTCCCGCCTTTTTCATGAGCTGGATGATTTTTCCCGGTAGTGCCCCTATGTAGGTTCGACGGTGACCACGTATCTCTGCTTCATCCCGGACACCGCCCAGAGAAAACCTTACAAACTTGCGGTTCGTTGCCCGGGCCACAGACTTGGCAATAGAAGTCTTACCCACCCCCGGAGGCCCCACCAAACAGAGAATGGAACCCTTATTTTTCTTCACTAAATTCTGTACTGCGAGATATTCGAGGATTCTTTCCTTTACCTGCTTTAGTCCGTAGTGATCTTCTTCGAGGATTGCTTCCGATTCTTTCAAGGTATACTTGTTTTCTGTTTTTTCCGACCAGGGCAAATCGAGGAGCCAGTCAATGTAATTCCTGACCACCGTGGCTTCGGCGGACATGGGTGGCATAAGCTGAAGCTTCTTCAGCTCTGATTTTACTTTTTTGTAAGCCTCCTCGGACAGTTTTTTTTGTTTCAGGCGCTTTTCGAGCTCGGCGATCTCGCTTTTAAACTCGTCTTTCTCGCCCATCTCCTTCTGGATTGCCCGCATCTGCTCGTTTAAGTAGTAATCCTTCTGGGTCTTTTCCATCTGCTTTTTGACGCGCCGTCGGATCTTTTCTTCCACCTGCAGGATTTCGATTTCCCCGAGAAGCAGTTCGTAGACCGCCTCCATTCTCTCGTTGATTTTCGCCTTTTCTAGAATGCGCTGCTTGTCTTCCAGCTTAATGGTGAGATGGGATACGATGACATCGGCCAGTTTCGAAGGTTCTTCGATGGCATTTACCGTTCCTATCATTTCCACGTGAATCTTTCGGCTGAGTTTAACGTACTGCTCGAAGGACTCCTTAAGACTGCGAATGAGGGCCTCCGTCTTTACCTGATCTTCTTCCTGCTCGTCAGGAAGCCCTTCCACCTCTACGGAGAAATACTCTTCTACCGTAAGGTATCTTTTGATAACCCCTCTTTCTTTCCCTTCCACGAGTACCTTAACCGTCCCATCGGGGAGCCTCAAGAGCTGGATAATGCTACCGATTGTTCCCACGCGGTATATATCGTTCTCCGAGGGGTCGTCTTTCTGAGCCGATTTCTGGGCTACGAGAAATATGCCCTTCTCCTGTTTCATCGCCACTTCCAAGGCGGCAATGGATTTCTCCCGCCCGACAAAAAGGGGGACGATCATGTGGGGGAAAACAATAACATCCCTCAAAGGTAAGAGGGGGATGGTAATTATTTTTCTTATGTCTTTCTCGTTCATGCTGTCCTGCATAGTAAATTCACCTTTAAGCCATTTCGGTTTTCGATTCGAAAATCAATATAGGCGCTTCCCGATTCAGCACCACTTCCTCAGAAATAATGCATTCTTTCATGTCTCGCCGCGAAGGCAGTTCGTACATTACATCCAGCATAACGGTTTCGAGAATGGACCTTAATCCGCGAGCCCCAGTCTTCTTCTCTATAGCCAGCCTGGCAATGGCCCTAAGAGCCCCATCGGTGAACTTTAACTTCACGTTTTCCATCTCGAAGAGCTTTTTGTACTGCTTGATGATGGCGTCTTTGGGATCGGTGAGAATGTGTACCATCGCCTCTTCATCGAGCTCATCGAGGGTCGCGATAACGGGAAATCGCCCAACGAATTCGGGGATCATACCGAATTTGATGAGATCTTCCGGTTGTACTTGGCTGAGAAGTTCGCCGATTTTCTTATCTTTTTTGCTTCTCACCTCCGCTTTAAACCCCATGGAGCTGACCCCTTCTCTTTTTGCTATAATTTCTTCCAGAGAGTTGAAAGCTCCTCCGCAGATGAAGAGGATATTCGTGGTATCAACCTGGATAAATTCCTGCTGGGGATGTTTTCGACCGCCTTTAGGTGGCACATTGGCCATTGTCCCCTCGATTATCTTAAGCAGGGCCTGCTGTACCCCTTCACCGGACACGTCGCGGGTGATGGAAGGGTTTCCCGATTTTTTAGCAATTTTATCTATCTCATCGATGTACACGATGCCCTTCTGTGCCCGTTCCACATCGTAGTCAGCATTTTGCAGGAGGTAAAGGATAATGTTCTCCACATCCTCTCCTACGTAACCTGCTTCTGTCAAGGTGGTGGCGTCGGCTATAGTAAAGGGCACATTTAACATCTTCGCCAATGTTTTGGCGAGGAGGGTCTTTCCTGAACCGGTAGGGCCAATAAGAAGCACATTGCTCTTTTGAATCTCCACCCCGTCACGGTCAATGGGAGCGTACAGGCGTTTGTAATGATTGTAGACCGCAACGGAAAGCACCTTCTTGGTTTTTTCCTGTCCGATGACATAGGCGTCGAGGAACTTCTTTATCTCTATAGGGGTGGGAATGCCTTTTCGAGGTTCCTCCTTCCTCCGGGGGAGACCTCCTTCGTCCTCCTCTACAATGCATCGACATAGCTCGATGCATTCGTCGCAGATGTAAGCAGTAGGTCCGGCGACGAGTTTACGCACCTCATTTTGACTCTTGCCACAGAATGAACAGTACAGGGTTCCATGTCCATCCTGATAATCTCTTCCTCTTCTTGCCATTTTTTCCTCTTCTTTCCTTTATTTACTGCCTTTTTGTTATTATTTCATCAATTATGCCATATTCCTTGGCCTGGATACTGCTCATGTAATAATCTCGTTCCGTGTCGGCCGTTATCTTGTCCACAGGGTTACCGGTAAGCTCGGCCAGGATACGATTAAGTTCCTCCTTTAACCGGAGAATTTCCTTCGCCTGGATATCAATATCCGTTGCCTGCCCCTGAAAACCACCCAGCGGTTGATGGATTAAAATACGAGAATGCGGGAGGGCGTACCTTTTCCCTTTCGCCCCTGCCGCGAGGAGTATGGCCCCCATGCTTGCCGCCTGTCCCATACAGAAGGTACAGACGGGGCACTTGATATAATTCATCGTGTCGAAGATGGCAAGGCCGGAGCTTACGTGACCACCAGGTGTATTGAGGTAAAAGTAAATATCTTTATCGGGGTCTTCCGATTCAAGATAAAGCATCTGGGCGATGATCAAATTGGCGACGTTATCGTCAATTGCCGTACCGAGGAATATGATGCGGTCCTTGAGTAAGCGGGAGTAGATATCGTATGCCCTTTCACCGCGGCCGTCCTGTTCAATTACTATAGGTACCAAGTTCATGGCTTAACCTCTGTTTCAGGTTCTATATATTCACTGTTCTCCTCGATAAAGGCAAAGACCTTGTTTGTGAGGAGGTCGAGTTCTAACTGCTCTACCATCCCTTCTTCTTTTAGGCGTTCCCTGTAGGTTTCATAATCCATTCCCCGGCTTGCGGCAAGTTCACGGATGTAAGACGCCTTTTCTTCCTCCGTGACGGAAATACCTTCCTTTGCGGCAATGCTCTTCATGAGGAGAAAGGTTTTTACGAGTTTTTCCGCCTCTTCGCGGTACATATCCTTCATGCTAAGAACGATATCCGATACCTCCCGGGGGTCCATACCTCGCATGGACCAGTAGCGATGGGTATCCATCATCATATACATGATCTGCCGGTCCACCAGTGATTGGGGGGTGGGCACCTCATTACTTGCCAGCAGCTTTTCGACAATGGCTTCCCTTTGTTCTGATTTTACTTTTTTAGCCTTTTCTGCTTCGATGGATTCAATAACCGCTGCCCTCAAGTCATCGAAGGTTTCGTACCGGTCAAAATTTTTCACAAAATCTTCATCTAAAGGGGGTAATTTCTTCTCCTTAATAGCCTTTAGAACCACTTGAAAGACCGCCTCTTTTCCTGCCAGTTCTTTGTTTTGGTAATCAGTGGGGAAAGTAACGGAAACCTCCTTCTCTTCTCCTTTCTTCATGCCTATCAGTTGTTCCTCGAAGCCGGGGATGAAATGCCCTGAACCCAAATGGAGGAGGTAATCATCGGCTTTCAAGTTTTCCCGGGGTTTTCCGTCTATGGATCCGGCAAAGGAGATGGATACGAAATCACCCTTCTGGGTAGGACGGTCCTCAGAAATTTCTTCCATGGTGGCGTACATCTCCTGAAGCTGCTTGAATCTAAGGGAGATTTCCTCTTCCGTCGCTTTTATTTCTTTCTTCTCTAATTTTAATCCTTTGTAGCCCACCGGCTCGATTACGGGTTCCACCTCCACGGTAGCGGTGAAGGCAAAGGGCATTTCGTTTTTTATTCCTTCCTGCTCGATCTCGGGGCGTGAGAGGGGGGTAAGTTTATAATCGTCTACAGCCTGCCAGTAAAACCGGTTGACGAGGCTGTTTATCGTTTCTTCTTTAATATAATCGCCGTACTGCTTTTCAAGGATAGGGCGGGGGACTTTTCCTGGCCTAAAGCCCTTTACTTTAGCTGTTTTACCCACGAGCCGGGTGATTTCTTCTAATTCCTTTTTGGTCTCATCCCAGGGAATTTCAAAAGAGATCTTTTTCTTTACGGGACTTATGTCCTCAATGCTCACTGCCAAATCACCTTTACTCACCTTCTATCTCCTCCTGGGTCTCTTTTGACCCGGTTTTTTGTCCCTGGTGCGAGAGAAGGGATTTGAACCCTTACGGTTTTACCCGCTGGATCCTAAGTCCAGTGCGTCTGCCAGTTCCGCCACTCTCGCCATAGGTTATTTTATAAGCATGGACGCATGAAAAGTCAATCCTGCCAGACCAAGGGGCTTTATCCTAACTCATTTCATTTGGCAAGGGATTTAATTGTTCTCTTCCTTTTCCTTGAATTCTGACGTGGTAGCGAAGGGAATGGTCAATTTATAGACCCCTCCCGTGAGGACTGCTTTAACGGGGAACGGGGACTTCTCGAATACCTTTAGCATAGCTTTGTTGTCGGCTAGGACATCGGCGGTAAAGCCGTTGATACCTTCTTCCCGGGCGATGCGAATGAGTAAATCAAAGAGAAAGGAAGCTATTCCATAGCCTTGGTACTTTTCATCTACAATAAAGGCGAGGTCGGCAAAGGGTTTTTTTGCGTCCCTTACATACCGTGCCTCTGCAATAATTCTTTCCATTCCTCCTTCTTCAATCACCCCAACAATGGACATGACGTGGCGGTAATCGATGTTTACATATTCCTGCATTTTATGATGGGGCATTGTTTTGATGGGGCTGAAATATCTGTAGTAGACTGCCTGATCAGAGAAGCGATAGAACAATCTCCGCATCTCATCTTCGTCCGAGGGTTTGATGGCCCTGAATCGTACTACTAATCCTCCCTTGAACCTATGGGTGCAAGCTACCTTCTCAGGGTACAGATAACCGCTTTCGGGGAAGTAAATCTGGTCTGCATAAATCATTTTTGCCTCTTTGGCCTGTCTTACCAGTTCTGCCCGGTCGTCGGGGTGGGCAATCTCAATGAGGGCCTGGGCCCTCTCCCGAAGGGTTTTCCCCATAAGGTAAGCAACTCCGTATTCCGTCACTACGAGATCCATGGATTCACGGTTGGTAAACTGGAAGGGGTATTTATCCACGGAAAGCACTATGTTGGGTTCCCCGTGACGGTTCCGGCTGGGAAGGGCAAAGATTGTTCGCCCTCCTTTGGATAAGGCAGCTCCCATAAAGAGCTCCTGCACATTTCCTGGTCCTGCCGTTACGTTGCCACGACCGGTATGGAGAGCCACATTACCGGTGAGGTCAACCTTTCTTGCCGGCAGGAGGGCTGTCATCTTTTCGTTCATACCGATGATTTTTGGGTCCATGATAACGTCTTCCGGTTGAAATTCCACGAGAGGATTGTTATCCAACCACTTAAGCAGTTCTTTAGTGCCCAGAATGTAAGAAACCGAACACTTTCCGCGGAAGATGCTTTTATTACGATTGGTAACCGCTCCACTTTTTATGAGGTCCATCAGGGCATCGGTAATAAATGGGGAATGAACTCCGAGGTTCTTTTTGGTAGCAAGTGTCTTTGCGAGGGCTTCGTAGAGGGGACCTATGCCGTAAGATATGCAGGCCCCGTCTTCCACGACGGAGGCCACATTTTCCGCTATTTTTAGATAAACATCCGGGATGGGCCAGCGCTGAAGGTATAGGGGTGGTTCCGTGGATTCTACGAAATAATCGAATTCGTTTACATTCACAATGGTATCCCCCATGGTGTGGGGTACCTCATAGTTTATTTCTCCCACCACCATGTGGGCCGATTCTAATGCCGCCCTTTCCACATCGACCCCTACTAAATTGGCGTAACCCGCTTCGTTTGGCGGGGTTATCTGGATAAACGCCACGTCGATGTGAATGGCCCCCGACCTGAATAGCCATGGTATGCGGGAAAAACGGCTGGGTATGAGGTCTACCTTTCCCTGTTTGATAGCCTCATCGGCTATCCAACCGGAGAAAAAGGTTTTGAGGCGAAACTTCCGTGCGTATCTCTCATCAATCGCTACCGTATCTCCCAGACTGACCAATTGAATGAGTTCCAGGTCCTGAAGATTGCTCCTGTTTGAAGCCATCAGGTGCTTGACCAGTGTCCGTGGCTCGGCCATGCCAGTTCCCAGAAAAATGCTCATGCCCGGTTCGATTTTTTCCAGGATGTGCTCAGGTGAAACTAATTTTTCCCGCCACATTTACGCAATTCCACGTTTGGTATTAAAGTTTTACCATATTTTCTGTTCGGGGCCTGGGGGTTTAGGAAAAATCAGGCAATCTTATAGACCCCACGTTTCTCTTTTACCACTTTTCCCGCCTTTTCTGCCCGGTATATTACGGACCAGATCTGTCTGGCTGAGAGGCCGGTCTTTTCCTGCAATTCTTCGGAAGATATCCCTTGTTCCCCTGCTTTAGCTATGAGCTCCATCACTTTGACCTTAATTCCCTTCGCTGAGGCCCTTTCTTTCTTCATCTTTGGTCTTTTGGCCCTCGTCTTGACTTCGACTTTTTTCGCTTTTCTCCTCTTCTCCCTTTTTACCTCTTGTTGCATTTCCTTAAAGAGCGTTTGGACCCGATCGAAATACTCCCGGATAAATTCCTCCGAGCCTTCTATTTCGATCTCCTGGGTCACTGGATTGTATTTAATTCTCGATTTTTCCGTCATCTTTGTCACTCCTTTCTTATTGCTTTATTTTCTCTAATACTCAATACGCCATCTCGTCTTTCAAATTATATACATTAATTGTGCAATGTCAAAAAAAATATCATTTCTTGTCGCAAAAGGGTGATGAAATATTTTCCTTGACAGATGGTAAAATGTTTCGTAACAAGTCAGCAGTGACCGGGAGTCAGGGTTGGAAGAGGGAAAGGAAAAGTTGATTATTTAAGGCAATTTTGGATGGGTATTGCGGAGAAGAGAAATAAACTTAAGGAAATGAGGCGCCAGTCAATTTTAAAAGCGGCGCGGAAGCTTTTCTTCGAAAAAGGGTTTAGACACGTTTCGGTAGAAAACATAGCAAAGAAGGCCAACATAAGCAAAGGCGCCGTTTATCTTCATTTCAAAAGCAAAGACGAAATTTATACACATTTATTGCTGTCCGAAGTCGATCGCCATCAGCGAATAATCAAAACCATCTCAGAAACGACCACGGACCCGTTCGAAGCGATAAAAAAAATTGTGGATAGCTACGTCAATTTTTTCTTGGTTGATCCTGAGCTCTTTAGGATTTTGATGAATTACATGCTTCATCCAGAGCATCTGGAACTGAGTAAGGAAATGGACGAAAAGCTGGTGAAGGCAGTTAACGAGAATATAGATACTATCACCCACCATCTAAATGTTGCTGTCGAAAAGGGTACTATCTCCCGAGCGGTCAATATATTCTACTGCCGGAACGCTATATGGGGAATGATAAACGGTATTATTGCCCTGCACCTCTTTACGGGAGCTGAAGGAAGGAGGGCTGGCCGCATACGCGAGACCGTAGAACAGGGCATTGAAATTTATCTGCGGGGCTTGCAGGCAGATAAACTGAAATAGGGTATAACCGCATTTCGCGGGTAAAATAAGCTCTTTATAGACGGGTGAAGAAGCGAGTCACACATATTCAAGCGGGCCCTTCTATAAAGTCATCACAAGGAGGAAGATTATGGCGTATCAAATTAGGAAGGCTGCCGTATTAGGGGCAGGCGTAATGGGGGCCGGCATTGCCGCACATCTCGCCAATGCGGGAATCGAGTGCTATTTGCTGGACATCATCCCTCCGGAGTTAACAGAAGAGGACAAGAAAAAGGGGCTGACCGAAAGTTCACCAGAATGGCGAAACCGGTTTGCCGCGAGTGGCTTGGCCAATGCCATCAAGGCAAAACCGGCCGCGTTTTTCCGGAAAGACCTGGCATCCATGGTCACCGTCGGCAATTTCGAGGATAATCTGGGGTGGCTCGCCGGGGTGGACTGGGTGTGCGAGGCGGTTGTGGAGAATCTGAAAATCAAACAAGAGCTTTTCGCCCGGGTAGAGAAGGTAGTACGGCCCGATTGCATCGTTTCCACCAATACCTCTGGCATACCCATTAAGGACATTAGTGCAAAGTTTGGTGCCAACCTGAAGAAGCATTTTCTAGGTACCCACTTCTTCAATCCCCCCAGGTACATGAAGCTTATGGAAATTATCCCCGGGGAGGAAACGGATCCGGAAGTTGTAAAGTTCATGATTGAGTTCAGTGAGCGGACTTTAGGCAAAGGAGTGGTCGTCTGCAAAGATGTGCCGAACTTCGTGGGTAACCGTATCGGTGTTTTTGACATGTCCAATGCCGTTAATTTAATGCTCGAAATGGGCATGAAAATCGATGAAGTGGATGCTATTGTCAACAAGTCGATAGGCCGGCCGGGTACGGCAATTTTCGGCACGATGGACCTTGTAGGTATTGATACGGGATACCATGTGTCGAAAAACCTTTACGAAGCCGTAAAAGATGACGAGTGGAGAGATATGTTTGCCCCCTCGCCCATCGTGGAGAAGATGATAGAGAAGAAGCTCCTCGGTAATAAGACCAAGCAGGGATACTACAAAAAGGCAAAGGATCAGAAGGGCAAGTCGGTAAAATACATGCTCGATTTGGAAACTTTCGAATATGTGCCGGCGGGAAAACCTAAGTTCGAATCCATATCCGAGGCTTCAAAGAAAGAAAACATTGCCGAGGCTATTAAGACAGTATTCGAAGGTAAGGACAAAGCAGCCGAATTCGTCCGCAAGTACCTCTGCCGCAACTTCATTTACGCGGCCAACCGAGTTGGGGAGATTTGCGATAACATTACGGCGATCGATAACGCCATGAAGTGGGGTTATAACCATCAGCTGGGACCCTTTGAAACTTGGGATGCCGTGGGCGTTAAAGAAGCAGTAGAAGTTATGAAGGAGCTCAAACTAAAGGTTCCCAAAAAGGTGGAAGAGATGTTGAAGAAAGGCTTTACCTCTTTCTACCTGAAGAAAGAAGAGGGTCTTTACTACTACGATTTCAATAAGAAAGATTACGTCCTGGCCGAACCTAACCCGAGAATTATCTTCCTACCTTCCCTCAAGGAAAGGAATAAAGTGGTGGCAGGCAATCCGGGTGCTACCCTTGTTGATATCGGGGATGGGGTGGTTTGCCTCGAGTTCCATACGAAGATGAACGCCATTAATAACGACTTGATTGAAATGATCAATCGGAGTTGCGAGATTGTCGAAAAGGATTTCGTAGGGATGGTGGTGGCTAACCATGCGGCCAATTTCTCGGTAGGAGCCAATATTTTTGATGTGATCGTTGCCGTTCAGAAGGCGGAATGGGATCTTCTTGAAAAAAGTATCGCCGCCCTTCAGAACGCTAATATGAGGTTAAAATACCTGGCGAAACCGGTAGTTACCGCTCCTGCTGGAATGGCTCTGGGTGGTGGATGTGAAATCGCCATGCACGGTGCCCGCTGTCAACCCCACGGTGAGACCTACATGGGTCTCGTGGAAGTAGGGGTTGGTGTTCTTCCGGCGGGTGGTGGTTGCAAGGAATTGCTCGTCCGGATGACGGAAGGCATTCCCTCAGGGGTCGTAGAACAGGGATTAAACCTGCAGTACTACATGGCTAAAGCATTCCAGAACATCGCGACGGCAAAGGTTTCTACCAGCGCCATGGAAGCGATGGAGCTCGGCTACATTCGCAAGACCGAGAGCATTAGCATGAATCGAGATCAGCAGATCTGGGATGCTAAACAGCTCGTCCTCGCCCTCAACATGACGGGTTACAAACCACCGCGTCCGGTCCTCATCCCTGTTATGGGTGAAAACTTCCGGGGTTTTGTGGATGCCATTCTCTATAATATGAGACACGGCAACTATATCTCTGACTATGATGTCTTTGTGAGCCAGAAGGTGGCTTATGTGCTCTCTGGTGGAGACTGTGCGGAAGGAACCTTCGTTACGGAGCAGGAAATACTGGATCTGGAAAGGGAGGCCTTTTTGAGCCTCTTAGGCGAAAAGAAGACGCAGGACCGCATTATGTACATGCTCAATACCGGTAAGCCCCTGCGTAATTAATAAAAAATGAAAGGGAGGGGGCTTCTTACCTACGGTGCCCCTCTCCCTTAGACTGGAAGGAGGAAAGATATGATCGATGCAGTAATCGTGGAAGCAGTAAGGAGTCCAGGCGCACGTTATAGAAGAGGCGGCCTGGCGGCCACCAGGGCGGAGGAATATGCCATTCAGGTAATCAAAGGGCTTCTCGCGCGAGTACCGCAGTTGAATCCCGCCGATATCGACGATGTCATTGTGGGTTGTTCATTCCCTGAGGCGGAAACAGGTATGAATGTGGGAAGGATTCTGGCTATGGGCGCCGGTCTCCCTATCTCAGTATCTGGTATGACAGTTAACAGATTTTGCTCCTCGGGACTTCAGGCTATAGCCGATGCTACCGCCAAAATCAAGGCGGGATGGTCTGATGTCATTATCGCCGGTGGGGTGGAAACCATGACCCATATTCCTATGGGTGGTACCTCCATGCGTCCCCTCCCAGGCTGGAAAATGGATGGTTCCATGCCTTACGTTTACGTAAGCATGGGTATTACAGCTGAGAATGTAGCCGCTAACTACAACATAAGCCGGGAGGACCAGGATAAGGTAGGGATGGAGAGTAACCGGCGGGCTTATGAGGCCATCAAAGCGGGAAAATTTAAGGATGAGATTATCCCCATTACCGCGTACCGCTACACCCGTGATAAATCGGGCAAGCGGGTTCGTGCTACCTTTACCTTCGACACAGATGACGGTGTGCGCTGGCCTACTACGATGGAGCAGATGGCCGCGCTAAAATCTCCTTTCAAGGCGGGTGGCTCGGTGACGGCGGGCAATTCGTCCCAGATGACAGATGGAGCCGCCTTCTCTCTTCTTATGTCGGCGGAAAAGGCGAAATCTCTCGGTTTGAAGCCTGTAGCCCGCCTTACCCATTATGCGGTGGCGGGCTGCAAGGCAGAAGAGATGGGTGTTGGCCCGGCATATGCTATTCCCAAAGTTCTCAAGCTGGCCGGTCTTACGACGAAGGATATCGATGTATTTGAAATCAACGAGGCCTTTGCTTCCCAGTTCATCTACAGCTTGAGACAGACAGGATTAGAAGAGAGGTACTGGGCGGGAGATGTGAATCCAAACGGTGGCGCTATCGCCTTAGGCCATCCCCTGGGATGCACGGGTGCTAAGCTCACGGCGCAGCTCATTTACGAAATGAAACGTCGGGGTGCCAAACGCGGCATCGTCTCCATGTGTATAGGTGGAGGAATGGGCGCGGCCGGTATTTTCGAAATGCTGTAAACTGATAAATTAATAAAGGGCTCCGTTTAACAAACGGGGCCCTTTAATTTTGGCCTTGCAGTTTCTCCCTTTTTGTTCTATATAAAACTAATCGGGCGGTTAACTCAGCGGGAGAGTGCTACCTTCACACGGTAGAAGTCACTGGTTCGATCCCAGTACCGCCTACCATTTTTGAAATAATCAGGCTATATGCTGAGCAATAAAAAAGGCGGGCCTAAAAGGCCCGCCTTCCTTATTGCCACAGGTATGAATCTTTAGTAGGTAAAGGCCTCGTCCGTAATTTCGAGGGGTATCTTTTCCCCTGCCTTGATGGCTTCGCATCGGGCCTTAACCGTTGTTAAGATTTCATTGGCGAAGAACTTAGCGGAAGCAATACGACCGCTGTAGAAGGCCGCCTCTTTGTCTTCTCTCTGTAAAGCCTTCTTCTGCCCTATGCTGTAAGCCTTTTTCTCTTCGTAAATCGCCTCCAGTTTTTCGTTGGCCACGCAGGCCGCATCGATGAGGAAGTGTCCCAGGAGCACATCCCCGAAGATTTCGAGGAATTTGCAGGCATAGAGGATGGGAAGGAGGAAATCGCCGGATTTTCCTACCTGTGCAAAATGCATGGTAAGATCGAAGCAGGCATTAGCCGCTTCCTCGAGGATGGCAGCGTATTTGCTGAGCTCCGGTACTCCTTTGGCCCTGGCTATGTTCTGCTGAATCAGCATGGCCATATTCATCACATTAGCGCCCTTTCTCTGGGCCAGTTTCCTTCCTACCAGGTCGAGGGCCTGGATGCCGTTTGTTCCTTCGTAAATCTGCGCAATCTTTTCGTCTCTCAAGTACTGCTCCACCGGATATTCCTGGCAGTAACCGTAACCGCCGTATACGTCAATGGCCGTGGAGCAAATGAGGAGGCCCTTGTCAGTTGTGTAAGCTTTGACAATAGGGGTAAGGAGGTTGAGGAAGCCCTCCCATTTTTCTCTTTCCTCTTCCGTCTGAGCTACATGCATTCTGTCGATACAGTAAGCGGTGAAGTAGCACAGAGACCTGAGGCCTTCCACGTGACACTTCATCCACATAAGCTTGCGGCGTATGTCAGGATGGTTGATGATGGTCACCGACTTGGCGTCGGGGTTGTTCATTTCCCAGATGGCCTTGCCCTGGATGCGTTCCTTGGCGTATGCGACCGCATGCTCGTAAGCGGCGGAACCCAGGTCGAGTCCCTGCATTCCCGTACCCAGACGGGCTTCATTCATCATCTGGAACATGATGCGCATACCTTCCCGCTCTTTGCCCAGGAGCTCACCGATGCAATTACCATTTTCACCAAAGTTCAAGGTGGCGGTGGCGGAGCCTTTGATGCCCATCTTGTGCTCAATACCGCCGGTCACTACATCATTGAATTCTCCTATGGAACCGTCATCGTTGACCCGGTATTTGGGGACGATGAAAATGGAAATGCCCTTTGTCCCGGGAGGATCCCCTTCGATGCGGGCAAGAACAGGATGGATAATGTTGGGAGTAAGGTTGTGGTCACCGGAGGAGATGAAAATTTTGGTTCCTGTGATGAGGAACTTGCCATCCGGCAGTCTCTTGGCGGAGGTTTTCAGCGCCCCCACGTCGCTTCCCGCGCCTGGCTCCGTGAGGCACATCGTTCCCGCCCACTCGCCGGAAAAGAGTTTGTACATGTACTTGTTCTTCTGCTCTTCCGTGCCGTAGTTTTTAATGAGACCGGCGGCACCGTGGGTTAACCCTGGGTACATGCAAAAGGCGTAATTGGCAGCCCCAAAGAGTTCCATATTGGCGAACTGCACGGAAGATGGAATCCCCTGACCTCCAACTTCTGGTTCCTCGGCGGCTGCTATCCATCCCGCTTCACAGTAGGTCTTGTACGCGGCATGGTAGCAATCGGGTACATACACTTTGCCGTTCTCAAATCTGCACCCCTGTTTGTCCCCTTCCTTGAGTGTAGGGGCGATCACCTCTACGGCCATCTTTTCTGCTTCATTGAGAATCATAAGTAAATCTTCTTTGGTAAAATCTTTGAACTTCTCCGTCTTGAACAGATCCTCAATTCGAAGCTGCTCAAAGAGGACAAACTGTTGGTCACGTGTGTTTACCAGTAAATTGCCCATAGCTGACTCCCTTCCATATTTTTTATTGTGAGATATTCCTCACTCATCTTCTCGACTCACAGGTACTCATTATAAATTTATACTGACCATAAGTCAATAAAAAACTCAGGTCTATGCTTTAGCCAAATTGGTTTTTAAAAAACTCCCTTGAGGGGCAGGAGCCAAAATTTCCGGCCATCGTTAACCTTTAAAATCATGGGAAGGAGGGATGTATTGCTGCTATTAATCGCCCCCTGAGATGAAACCCGCCCTGCAGGCCAGGCAGGTGGTGCCATCCTTCGAGGGGTAGGCCTCCCCGCAGGACGGACAAATGGCCACGGGTCCCATGCGTGGCCTTCGGTACATGCCAGGCGTAATTTTTACTCTTTTTTCTGTAAGTATACTCTCACCGGCCGTCCTTATCTCCCCTAATATCAGGTTCAAATCCTGAGAACTCTTTGGCTTTTTCTTTAAGAACCAGCCTTCGATTTCCGGAAAGCTTTTTATTTTCTGGGGGTCTAAATGTATCCTTACCCCTTCGCCCGTTTCTTTGTCATAGAGGGTAATGGCAAAACGGCTGTAATCAAGGACCTTTAGCCAGCCGTTCCCTATAGTACAGGGAGTAAGAAGCTGAACTGCATCGGGGAGGCAGACGCTGGTTTCACAGATGGCATCATATAAACGCCCGGGGGGAAGCAGACGAAGGGCGAGGTTTACCATGAAACCGCCGATGATTACACCCGGGGCAGGGGAGCCATGAAACTTTTTTACCATCTCTACGTAGTCGTCAAAAGTATAACCACAGATTGACCCGGCAGGCCCTGTCATCTTAACCCCCTTTCAATTTATCCCTTCTACGCGGCAGGGTACGTAACGGTGGAGGGGGGTGCCGAAGCGGTCCCGATGGGTAGCTTTTGTCAGGCGATTTACATTGGCTCCGTACTTATTCCCATTATAGACAAGGCCAAAACCATGGGGCATCGTGACGTGTCCTTCCCTTTCTGCTTCTGTCACCTCCAGCTCAATCTCCTCACTGCCCGCTTCGGTAATAACCCTTACCCATTGTCCATCTTTTAACCCCAGCCTTTGCGCATCCCTGGGATGCATGGTTAAAGTGCAGGCACGACGCCCTTCATTCCAGGCCGGATCCCTCATGAGGGTATTGGCATTAACCTGAACGTGTCTACCCGCCATTAGAATAAAGGGAAATTGGGGGTTGGGGGTAAGCTCAATCTCCTCCTGCTCAGGCGTGAGGTTGAAGAGCTCTTCGAGCAGTTCTGGGATATGGAGATTAATGCGGCCATCTTCCGTTTTGATCTGGGCTAAATTGTTCTCTTCCTCTACCTTTCCAATCCAGATACCTTCCGGGTGCTCCATGATAGCATTAAAGATTCTCTCCGGGAGGTCGGGGCCGGGGGCAAAGCCTGCCCTTACGGCATTTTCCTTTACTTCGGCGGAGGTTACCTGTAGCAAACCCCAAAGGGCAGATAGATGAACGGAGCCTATGGCTTTCCCCAGGGTTTTTCCCAGGATGAAGGGCATCTGGGACATAGTCTTGGGATTGCTGGCGATAAATGAAATGAGGGCTTGGCCAAAGGGAACTGTGCCTTTGAAAGCTGCTTCGTATAACTCTGCCGGGATATCAGGAATGAGACCCAATTTATCTGCCAGGCGCAAATGTATCTCCCCTAACTCCAGTTGCTCCCCTTCAGGCTCGATTATAGGGCGTCTCATCTGGAAGAATACGTAGGGGAAGGTCAGGGGGAAGAAGGTACCGTCCCATGACTCATAGCCGGTTCTGGCAGGCAACACATAGTGGGAAAGGGCAGCGGTTTCCGTCATGGCAATTTCGGCGGTAACGAGGAGGTCCAGGCGGCGGAAGGCTTCTTCGTAAGCGGTCGTGTCGGCATAGGAACGCAGGGGATTGGCCCCACATACGTAAACCGCCCTTAGACGTTCAGGATGGTCTGTTAGGATTTCTTCCGGCATGACGTTTGGGGGATAAGAGCCGCAAACGGGAAAGGAATTGGTTGCAACCGTTCGCCACACGCGCGGATCCCTCTCGTCGGTGTGGGAACCCATGGGGACGAAATGGCCGGGGAACACATTGCCACCACGAACTCCTAGTCTCCCGCAGATTGCTTTTAGAATGTTTATCAGATAAGAGGAAAGGGCACTGTGGCGGTTCATGTAGATACCCAGGTCGTGACGCATGGAGGAGCGGCGGTGGGCGAATATGTCACAGATATTTCGCACTTTTTCATATTCCAGGTGTGCCGTTTCGATGGCCTTCCGATAATCGAAACCAAGAAAGTAGCCTTTTATCTCATCCCAGCCTCGGGTATGGCGGGCAAGATACTCTTTATTTTCCCATTGCTCGTCGAGGATGATGGCAATCATGGCCTTAAGGAGAAGGGCATCGGCTCCGGTCCGGACAGGTAGGTGGATATTGGCAATCTGTGCTGTCTCTGACCTGCGGGGATCGATAACAATAAGCAGTTTCTCAGGGTCTCGGGCAATCCTTGTTAGATGTCTTGGTGCCTGCGGAATCTGATGGCTCTGCATCCCATTCCAACCAATGGCGATTAGGCAGTCTGTTTCGTCTACATCGGGGCCATCGTGGATGTACTGGCGCCCGTACATGCGGCCGCATACCCAGAAATCTCCCGCAAATTCCTGGGCGAGGGCGCTGTAATGATACTGGGAACCCAATCCCCTAAGAAGCCTCATACCAAAGGGGGATTGGAAATGACACCCTTGCCCGCCTGCCCCCATATAGGCAAAGGAACGGGGACCGTATTTGGCGACGATTAGCTTCAACTTTTCCGCAATTTCTCCCAGGGCCTGCTCCCAAGAGATGCGGATGAATTTGTCCCCTTCCCTTTTTAGAGGATAAAGAAGACGGTCTGCGTGATGCTGGTGATAGGCTATGTTCATGCCTTTTCGGCACACATATCCTTCACTGCGGGGGTTTGACCGGTCTCCCTTTACTTTTACTATCCGGTTTTTCTCAACCTCCACCTCCAGACCGCAGGTCTGGGCACAGAGAACACAACTTGTTTTGTAAACCTGGCCCATTGCTCATTCCTCCTTTCACTTAATAGTTTGCTGATTGCCTCAACCTGACGAGGAAGTTCAGGATTTTTTCCCTTTCTTCCTTGGAGAGGGTCCTTGTAAAATCCCGGTTTGCCTCTTCTATTATCTTACCCACTTCCTCCGCCGTTTCCTTTCCCCGCGGGGTAAGACAGATATAAAGAGAGCGGCGATCCACAGGGTTTGTTTTTCTCTCAATGAGTCCAGCACCTTCGAGGCGGTCCAGAATGCCTGTGAGAGTTGCCATATCAAGTTCCGATCTTTTTGCCAGGGCAGATACTGTTAGTTGGTCTTCTTCTCCGAGGAAACGGAGGATGAGAGACTGAATAGGGGTAATGCCCAGGTTTGAAACTTTTTGGCCTAGAAACTTTACGGCCGTTTGACTAGTCTTGGTTAATTGAAAAAAAATGCATTCCTGCTCATTCATTTGCTTTTTCCACTCCTTTACGGGGTAATACTAACATCTTTGCAAAACGGAAGAGGATGGTTCCGAGGCAAAGTCCGATCAGGTAGCCGTAAGGCAGGCATACCACCATACCACCTACTATCAGGGTTATGGAAAGGGCAAGCGTATCCGAGAATTGGTCGTGAACAAGGCTACAAAGAGCGGCGGCTTCACAAAGAAGGATGACGCCCAGAAGAGGTAAGGGAAAATTGTAGATAACCTTTGCGAACAATACACCCCCTATTAAACCCGCCGCTATATAGAGGGAGCCATATATTATTACGGACCCCCCGGTTCTCGCCCCCAGGGCATAATGACCGGCAAGGCCGCCGCAGCCGTGGCACAGCGGTACCCCTCCTAACAAAGAAGAGGCAAAGTTGGCGACAGAGTAAGTAAATCCTATGCGGCGAAAACTTACCCTGGCTTTGGGGAACAGGTCGTCAATGGTCTGTTTGGTGGCGATGACGGAGTTGGAAAGAGAAAGGGGAAGCTGGGGAATAGCAAGAAGGATGAGCCCCGTCCACATATCGATGGCTTTGGGAAAGGCGAAGTGAAGCTCTAAGGGGGGTATGGCAACAGGCTCCTGCCTGAAAAGGGCATATACGACACCCATAAAGATAACGAAGAGACCCGGCGGCAGTCTATCGCTCCCCCAGAGCCCCAGAACTGTAACCAATCCACTAAAGGCGAGAAGATACCCCGTTGGACCCAAGGTGGGGATGTAAGAGTTGATGGCCAGCTTAGCAAGACTAAGTCCGAGACCAAGCTGGATGCCCCGCACGACACACTGGGGGATAAACTGGGCCAGTTTATCCACCAATCCCGTAAGTGCTAAGAGAAACATGATAAGCCCGATCATTATTCCCCCACCGTAGATAACACCCTCTGGTACGTGCTGGGTTATAATGATGACGGCCACGGCTTTGAGGGGTTGCATGGGCATGGGCAGGCGGTAGTAAAAACCCATAATAACTTGTATAATCCCAAAGATAATGAAGATACGTGTGGCATTCATTCCTGTTGCCAGTACTATACCAACGAGGAGAGGGAGGTCGGTACCTATGTCGCCGAAGCTTCCCGCCCATTCGTGACGGTTAAATCTGATGCTCAAGGTGCGGAAAGGTTTTTTTCTCATGACCGGTCCTGAAGGGGATATATAATTCGTATACAAATTATTTGCAAGCAAAATTTATGAAAACGTTTGACAGAAAGTGAAATATCCGGGAACATAAAAGCAAATGAGAAAATATCCACTGGCAACAGTCGTTTTAATGTTCCTGATTCTGTCGGTACCGGCTTTGGCCCGTGACGAATGGTCAGCCCGACGGGCAGAGATGGTGCGCACCCAGATTTTAAGCCGGGGGGTGTCAGACGATTCGGTTTTAAGGGCGATGGGCGCAGTACCCCGGCACCTCTTTGTGCCTCCCAGATATGTTGAAGAAGCCTATGCCGATCACCCGCTTCCCATTGGCTTTGGCCAGACAATTTCACAGCCCTATATTGTGGCCTTCATGACGGAGCTGATAAAGCCCGAGAGAAGGCAAAAGGTTCTGGAAATAGGAACTGGTTCGGGTTACCAGGCCGCCATTCTAGCGGAGATTGTGCGCCATGTCTTTACCGTGGAGATTATCCCGGAGCTTGGAGAGGCAGCGCGTAGGCGTCTTGGGGAGTTAAATTACAAGAACGTTACTGTGCGCATTGCCGATGGCTACCATGGCTGGCCTGAAGAAGCGCCGTTTGATGCTATCATCGTGACGGCAGCTTCTGACCATATTCCACCGCCTCTCATAAAGCAACTGAAGGATGGGGGAAGAATGGTAATCCCCGTGGGTAATCCGTTTCTCACTCAGTATTTGGTCCTAGTGGAGAAAAACAGGGGAAAGGTAACGACCCGGGAGGTGCTTCCTGTGCGATTCGTACCCCTTACGAGAGGAAAATGATTAATGTCGGAACGTACATCGCCTTAGGTGCCGTTTCTGGAACCACCATTGCCTTTCAAATCGTCTTAATACAGATTTTCTCTTTCACACAATGGTACCATTTTGCCTTTATGGTGATTTCTACGGCCCTTTTAGGGGGAGGGGTGGCAGGGATTATCCTTACCCTTGGCCGGATGTGGTTTTTAAAACGTTTCGAATTAATTTACTTCCCTTCCATCGCCCTTGCCGGTCTTAGTATGTTGGGCTCCGTCTACCTTTCTCAGTTGGAATGTTTTAGGTTTGACTCTTTTCTCCTTTTCACCAACGTAGGTGAGCTTTTGAAGCTCCCCTTAAACTACCTTATCTTTCTCACCCCATTTTTTTTCTCCTCCCTTGCCGTCGGCCTTTTCATTAGCGTCAAACATGGGGAAATCGGGCGGGTGTATTTCTGGAGCCTATCGGGAGCAGCCTTGGGAGCATTAACCGGCTGGGCCCTTTTATGGTATCTATCGCCGGAAGCCACACTTACTGTTCTTGCGGGTTTGAATCTCATTGCCGTGGTTATTGCCGGGGGAATAAGGACTTGGTTTCTTGGCCGTGTAGCTGTAGCTGCAGGATTGGTGGGGCTTTTTTTGGCGTCCGTTTACCCACCTCCGACAGTACTTTCAGAATACAAAGATTTGAGGCGTATTTTGAATTTGCCGCATACGAGGTGGAAAGACAGCCTTTGCAGTCCCTACGGTCGCATAGACATAGTAGAATCGCCCCTGGTAAGGTATGCGCCGGCGATCAGCCTTGCCTTTGAAGGCCAACCTCCTACTCCTCCGCTGGTTTTTATGAATGGAGACCTCGTCGGTCCCCTTTTTACGCTTGATTCTATCAATCAGGTAGCCATTCTGAATTACACTCTCGGGGCTTTGCCATGGGCGATTGAAACAAGAAAAGAGGTGCTGATCTTATCCGCCGGGTCAGGAGAGCGGGCCGCATACGCCCTTTACCGGGGAGCGGAAAAGGTGACGGCTGTTGAATCCAATCCTCTCCTTGCAAACCTTATCCGTCAAAACCTTGCAGTAAAAGTCCTTTCCATGGAACCACGTTCTTATCTTGAGGTTGAGCATCAGAACTACGACCTTATATCGTTTCCTACCCTGGGAAATTTTGGAGGTAACGGCGGTATCAATGCCATCAAGGAAAGCTATATCTACACCGTTGAAGGTATTAGGGCCGCCTGGGGAAGGCTATCGGGTAAAGGGTTGTTAATGATTTTAACGTGGGAAGATTATCCACTCCGTTATTCTCTGAGGGTGGCCGCAACCATTAAGGAAGCACTGGAACGAGAAATAAAGGAGCGCCTTTTAGACCATATATCGGTGGTGCGCGGGTTAAATCAAATGGCCTTTCTCGTAAAAAAAACGCCTTTCTCGGCCGAGGAAAAGGAAAGAATCGTCAACTTCTGTAAGGAACTTGGGTTCTCAATCCTTCCCTGTTTCCCCGGCGAGGCAAAGGGTTACCTCTTTAAAATCAGTCCGGCAAGGGATTCGCGTCCTTATCCCCACCAATTTATAAAGCTTTCCTCCCTTTCTGCGATAGAACAAAGGTATGGCTGGACGAGAGTACCTTACTTTGAGGTCGGTTATGTCTTAATCTGGCTAACCCTCCTTGAGATTATTGTTCTTTCAAGCCTCCTAATTTTTCTTCCCCTGAAGTTAAAGCGAAGCTTAATGCCAGGGCCGGATAAGATGCCCGTTTTTTTGTATTTTTCCGGGATCGGGATGGGATACATGTGTGTGGAGATTGCGTTTATTGAGAAGTATGTCCTCTTATTTGGTTCCGTTCCGAGCTCTTTCATGGTGGTTGTTTCCCTCATGCTCTTTTTTTCCGCTCTGGGCAGCTGGGCGGTATCATCTGTTACTCCCGAAAGAAATAAACTTTTAATTCTTGTAGGCATTATTTCATTGGGGATATTTATTTTGGGCTTTACCCTCACTTCTGTTCTCCTCAAATCGGCGGGAAATACTTTATTGATAAGCGTTTTATTAGCCCTTTTGACCATTGGACCCGTTTCTTTCTTTATGGGTATGCCCTTCCCCCTGGGTATAAAAATTCTGGGGCAGGTGGGTGAAGAAGTCATTCCATGGGCATGGGGTGTGAATGGTTTTTTTTCTGTCGTGGGGGCCTGCCTCGCCACGGTCCTCGCGGTTGAGGTAGGGTTTGTGTTGCTGATGATCTTTGCCTCCCTATGTTACAGCAAAACGGTGCTTCTCATTACTAGACTATAGCCTTATACTATTAATGACCAGTGAAAGCTCCAACAGAAAGTTACAACAAAGAACCAGCGCCGGGGTACTATTTCCAAGGGAAAAGCCTGTTGTTGCATTTTCGAGCCTTTTTTCCGGTGGCAAAGTGGGAACGAACGTGTATTAACATTTCACAAAAAGGTTTGAAATTCACTTCAGCCGATAAAGCCTGATGACGTTTTCACGGCCGATCTTTTGAGCTATCTCAGGCGGTAGAATTGAAAGCAGGTGCAAAGTTGCTTGGAAACCAGGAATGTTCTTCTTCGCGAAATTCGCAACAGGACCGCTACCGCACAATGAAGGCGCCATGACAAAAGCATCCGTATGGAATGTAGAATCCTGATATTCAGGAAGGATTGTCTCCTCCCGGAAGAGGCAGGTAAAGGCGTATTTACCAATGCGCAGTTGGCGTAATTTTATATGAGTAACCGGCCATTACCCGATAGTAGGAAGAAAAAACCGCCCCGACCTCTGATCGGGGCGGCCTGGAGGGAAAGACTCTATATCTACACTTCCTTCCTCTTTCGCCATGCCTCCTGGTAGAGACGCCCTACCGTGGTGACAATAGCGAGGAAGAAAAGACCCAACATAAAACTGGGAGCCGTACCAAACCGCTCATCCAAAAGA